>Ga0181526_10000307_pt1 | contig 53557 bp, 32 predicted proteins | sample PEATcosm2014_Bin_35_FD_119750 | JGI IMG/M metagenome (GOLD analysis project Ga0181526, IMG submission 119750) | Peatland microbial communities from MTU Mesocosm Facility, Houghton, MI, USA - PEATcosm2014_Bin06_30_metaG | ecosystem: Environmental > Terrestrial > Soil > Wetlands > Peat | place... | reverse complement strand
CTGGAAGAAAGACCATCCGTCGCAAGTCAAAATAGCCGCTTGATTTTGACTCAGCACCAAGCCAACCGCTCATTCTATCACAATCCGCCCGCCTCAACAGGGGGACGCTCCTTTACCGCTTACTATACAACGGCTGGTTCGCATATTGAAGCCAGCCCTCTGACGAAATCGAAAGTCTCAAGTTGTTCACAATCGACAAATTCTTGGCTCAATATACAACCGCCGGTTTGTTTATTGAAACACTGTTTCTGCCTTGCGTGCATCCGCTATTGTGCCTGGAGTTCGTAATAAGTGGCGGCAGCGGTGGGGGCCAGGCTGACGGTCCAGAGATTATTGGATAGGACGGGGGCATTGGTCACAACGGTCCAGGGGGATGTTGCCAAAGTCAGGTCCGTGGTTTGGTAAAGTTGGTAAGGAACGGAGAGCAGGGGCCACGTGATGGATAACTGACCACCGGCGGGAACGATTTGCAGCGCCGGCTGCAGCATGGAATCGTTGGAGATGTAACCGACCAGCCACGCGACTGCGGAATTCCAATAGACTCCCGGCTCGGTCTGGTCGGCGTCTTGAGTGTCGATGTGGCATTTCCAGGGATAGGTCACGACAGGCGTGGCGGAACCCTCGCAGTTGATGATGGCTCTGGCGACACCGGGAGGTTGCCGGAGAAGGTTGGTCCACCATTGGGAATAGAAGTCCGCGTTGCACTGGTAGTTTTGTCCGTAACCGCTGGGAAATACACGGCTGACAGGGTTGCGTCCGCAAATGTAGTGCAAGGCTTGGGCGGCGGCCGTGTGGTAAGTGACGTTGCCGGTCCATTGAAAGGCGCGGGCCAGAACCATGCCGGATTGGGCCACGACGCCGCCGGTGGAGCCCCAGTAGAGATGTCCGGGATAAAGCATCGGGATGCGATAGTCGGAACAGGCGGTGTAGTTGGTGAGGCAGTTGGCTTGATTCAGAAAGGCGTTTTTCAAGATGGTCTGAACGCTTGTGTTCACGCCCGCATTGGTGCAGGAGGCGTAATCCAGGAAGGCCAAATTCAAAGGACCGGCGCTGCTAAGATAGGTGATGACGTTGTCGCTGCCCCAACCGGTTTGGTCCGCGCCGAAAACGGGGCCGTTCAAAGTCGCGTCGCCATTCGCATTGAATTGCGAGACGAAATAGTTGTTGTAAACGGCCTGCCCTGTCGCGATGAACAGTTCCACGGCGGCGTAGGCGCGGCAGGCTTGGTCGAAGTTGGTTCCACCCCATGAGGTGTCCCATCCGCCCCCATCCACCCCGCCTGAAAGGGGAAGGCGCGGCTGCATCATGTTGGTGTTCGCCTGCAACCAGGACCACTCCAACAGGGCGTTCGAAAGGAGGACACCACTTTGGGCGGGCGTGAGCGACGGCCCCAAAACCGCGTAAGCTTTGGCGAATGTCCCGGCGGCGCAGGCCGCGGCCATGGAACTGATGTCCGATACCTGCTCCTTGTTGTTGTTGGACTGGACCCTGATATAATGGCATTCGCCGCCGTCGGGGTTCTGCATCAGTTCCAGCCAGTTCAGCGCGTTGTAAACGAGCGGAACCATGTCGCCGACGCCATTGCTGGATTCGGGAAGGTCGAGCCAATAGGGCGGCACGTTGCTCCCGAAGTCGTTGGCGGTTTCCAGCAGGAACCAGCAGGCGGTGGCGGTGTTGGGGACATCGACATGGGTGTCGCCGGCATCGAACCAGCAACCGCCGGCATTGCGGGTAGTTTGGCTCCCGAAATTGAAGTGGCCGTTGGCCGCGCTATAGTTGTAACCGGCGTTGGTGGCTTCGGGATGACAGGCGACACGGGTGTAACTTTCGCCATACGGGTTGGTGATGGCCACAGTGGCGCGTTGGTAGTAAAAGTAGCGCAGGGTGTCGCGAAAAAGATTTTGATACACATTTGTCGCAATAACAAACTGCGGCGAGCTGACTCCCAATTCCGGCAGTTGCAGGGTGTAGGTTCCGGGAGTCGTCAATGCGCCGAAGTCCGCCTGATGATCCACATCTCCGTCCAGGTCAAACCCGCCCGCCTGCCAAATGTTGAGCGGGACGAATTCCGTGACCGGCCCGGTCAGCACAGTCTGGCCGTTCGTATCGACGATGTTGAACGTGGTCGGCGGAGTTGCAATCGCCCCGGGTTCCCAACTGACCACCCCTATTTTGGAGGGTTCCAACGGCGGATAACCGAGTTGATCGACTTTGGCGAATTCACTGTAGTTGGTCTGGGAGGTGGAAGGCACCACCTCCATGGCGGAGATGTAGAGGATGCAATGATCCTTGTAAGTCTTCCCGGATATGGAGGCCACCTCAACTTGCCAGACATGCGTTAGGTCAATCGTCGATTGGGCGGCTATAAACGCAGAGCCGGGGATGTAAACGTCCTGCCATCCATTGGTGGAGGCGGTGACGTAGCTGTTGAGCGGGACAGTCGCTGTCTCAGTGCCGCCGCTGTTCCCATTCGTCGTGTTCCCGGTGTTCGCGTTGATCTCCACATTCATGTTCCAGTTGCCGTTGGTCGGAATATGGCCCCACAGCAGGTTCAGGTGCAGGGCCGGATTGGCCCCGGTGCGAAGCCAGTTGAGCGGATTGAGGGTGATTTTGAAAATAACATTCCAGGAACCGGAAGAATCGACAGAGTTGATGACCATTGCGGAAACGCCATTGACACTGGTGACAGGGAGGGCGCTGCTGACGTTGGAAACGCTCGCCGAACCGCTTGTGGAAACGGTGGAAAGCCACGTCGGATTGCCCCAACTGGTCGGGTTCTGATATGGGTTGAAGTAACGGACGGAGTGCAGCGGAAGTTCGGCTCTCACCGCGAGAGTCAGCAGTCCGGCCAGCAATGCAGTGACAATTGGAAGGTTCGAAGAAAAGTTTCGGCTCATAAGAGGGTCCGGTATTATCGCATATCAATTGCCTTGCCGCAACCGGCGCGCCAGCACGGCCGGGCGGCATTTGTTCCGCTGCTTTCATTGAACCGCCATAATCCGACAACGGAAGGTGCTGCCAGACAGGCTTGTTCGCACAGGGGTGTGGCACAACAGGCCAAAATCATTAAAAATAATTGAGGGTTCGATCCGGGAGAAGAGGCAGTTTTCATCGGCATTTCCATGGGCTTGTTTGGGTTGAAAAGTTATAACCAAGTTGTACCATACATGAAAAATCGCCTTATGTCATTGAGGGTTTACGTTTCTTTTATTGAGGTTTTGCGACAGGCCCTGAGGCAAGCCTCCCGGTGCGGGAAAAACGCCCTTGTTTCCACATAAAGGAGGAATACCCGTGTCAACACCATTCCAGGCAACAAAACAATTGTTAGGTCAATAACATTGGCTTGTGAAGCGAATATGGGAAATCCGGGGTAAGGGGTTGCTTTGAATTCTTTTTAAGGATTGGAAGCTAAAAAATAAAAACCCTTGTCATACGTCGGCGTGTTATCTAATCGTTGAAACATTGTAAAGCAAAATCTTAAGGTATTTCAACGTGAAACACCGCTGCCGGCGCCACGCTGCCTTTAACCCGGCTGCGCACACCCGCCAGGTCCGGTTCCTTTCCGCACCGCCGCTTGAGTCCCCCGGTGTTTCCACCTTTTGGCCGCAAGCTTATTTCTTTGCCGCCTTCGCTTTCTTCTCTTCCAAGGCGGCCTGCGCCGCCGCCAGCCGTGCAATGGGAACGCGGAAGGGCGAGCAACTCACGTAGTTCAAACCGATGCGATGGCAAAACTTCACGCTGGAAGGTTCGCCGCCGTGTTCGCCGCAGATGCCGAGTTTGATGTCGGGCCGGGTCTTGCGGCCCAGGGCGACGGCCATCTTCATCAGTTGACCTACGCCAACCTGGTCAATGGTGGCAAAGGGGTTTTGCTTGATGATTTCCGCTTCCGCATAAGGTTGCAGGAACGGCCCGGAATCGTCGCGGCTCATGCCCAGAGTGGTCTGGGTCAGATCGTTCGTTCCGAAGCTGAAGAATTCGGCGTCCTGGGCGATTTCGTCGGCCACCAGGCAGCCGCGGGGAATTTCAATCATCGTGCCGACCATGTACTTGACCTTGGTCTTCTGCTCCTGCTGCACTTGCTCGGCGACGCGGTTGACGACGGCCAACTGATTTTGCAGCTCCTTGGGAAAACCGACGAGCACGATCATGATCTCCGGCTTGACAGGGATGCCTTCCTTTTGCACCAGGATGGCGGCTTCCATGATGGCGCGGATTTGCATCTCGGTGATTTCCGGGTGGACAATGCCCAGGCGGCAGCCGCGCAAGCCGAGCATCGGGTTGAATTCGTGCAGTTCCTTGACCCGCCTCTGTATCTTCTCCACCGGCACGCCCATCTTGGCCGCGAGGTCTTTTTGCGCCTCCGCCTCGTGGGGCAGAAATTCGTGGAGGGGCGGGTCCAGCGTCCGGATGGTAGCCGGCAACCCCTTCAATTCCCGGAAGATGCCCGCGAAATCGTCGCGCTGGTAGGGTAGCAGCTTGGCCAGCGCTTTTTTCCGGTCGTCGAGGTTGTCCGCCAGGATCATTTCGCGCATGGCGTCAATGCGATTGCCTTCGAAGAACATGTGTTCGGTGCGGCACAGGCCGATGCCCACCGCGCCGAAGCCAATGGCGTTGGCCACCTGGTCGGGCGAATCAGCGTTGGTGCGGACACTCATGCGCGTGGCTTTGTCGCACCATTTCATCAGTTGCGCGTAATATTGGTAGGTGCGGCTTTCCTTGGGTTGCAACGTTTTTGCAATGAGCACCTGGATGATTTCCGACGGCGCGGTTTTGATTTCGCCCGGATAGACTTCGCCCACGGTGCCGTCAATCGAAAGAAAATCCCCCTCTTTGAGCGTCATGCCGCCGACGGTCATTTGTTTGGCTTGATAATCCACCTGCAACGCGCTGGCGCCGCAGACACAGACCTTGCCCATCTGGCGCGCCACCAGGGCGGCGTGCGAACTGACGCCGCCGCGTGCCGTCAATATGCCTTCGGCCGCGATCATTCCGCGCAAGTCTTCTGGGGAGGTTTCGACGCGGACAAGCAGCACCTTTTCGCCGCGGCGCTCGGCTTCTGCGGCACGGTCGGCGTTGAAATAAATCCGGCCGGTGGCCGCGCCCGGGCCGGCGGGCAAACCCCTGGCGATGCACTTGGCGGCTTTGACGGCGGCGCGGTCGAAAACCGGCGCCAGCACCTGGTCCAACTGCTCGGCTGGCACCCGTTGCACGGCCTCTTCCCAACTGATCAAACCCTCCTTCTCCATTTCCACCGCGAAGCGGACGGCGGCCAAACCGGTGCGTTTGCCGTTGCGCGTCTGGAGCATGAAAACCTTGCCGTCTTCGATGGTGAACTCGAAATCCTGCACGTCGCGGAAATGGCTCTCGAGCGTTTGGCGGACCCGTTCCAATTCCGCCGCGGCTTCGGGCATGATTTTGACTAATTCGACCACCGGCTTGGGCGTCCGCACGCCCGCCACCACGTCTTCGCCCTGGGCGTTGATGAGGAATTCGCCGTAGAACACCTTTTCGCCGCTGGCCGGGTCGCGCGTGAACGCAACGCCGGAACCGGAGCGGTTGCCCGTATTGCCAAAGACCATGGATTGGACATTCACGGCCGTGCCCCATTCGGTGGGAATATTATATTTGCGGCGATAAACAATGGCGCGATCATTCATCCAGGAACCAAAGACAGCGCCGATCGCGCCTTTGAGTTGCTCCCAGGGATCGGCCGGAAACTCCTGGCCCGTCCGTTCCTTGACCAGCGCCTTGAAACGTTTGACCAGCTCTTTCAGGCCCTTGACGTCAATCTGCGTGTCTTCGACGTGCGGTTTGCCGGGGAAAAGTTCGCCTTTGAGCGTATCGATCACCACTTCAAAGGGTTCGTGGTCTTCGCTGGGGCTTTTCTGCACCCCCATCACCACGTCGCCGTACATTTGGATGAAGCGGCGGTAACAATCCCACGCAAAGCGGGGATTCCCGCTGACCTTCTCCAGCGCCAGGACGGTTTGGTCATTGAGGCCGAGATTCAAAATCGTGTCCATCATGCCGGGCATCGAATCGCGCGCCCCGGAGCGGACGGCGACCAGCAACGGTTTCTCCACGTCGCCAAAGCGTTTGCCCAGTATCTTCTCGGTGTTGGCGATGGCGTCCTTGACCGCGGCCCACAATTCCTTTGGATAAGTTCGCTTATGCGCATAATAATAGGTGCAAACCTCGGTGGTGATGGTGAAGCCGGGGGGGACCGGCAGTCCGATGCGGGTCATTTCGGCCAGATTTGCGCCTTTGCCGCCCAGCAAAGGTTTCATGCTGCCATTGCCGTCGGCCTTTTTATTGCCGAACAAGTACACGTATTTTTGGGACTTTAATGATGTTTTTGCCATAAAATTGATCCTTGTAGTCTCGCGGGTTTGGCGAGTTCCTAACCGTTTGACTCTAACAAAGACCGGGGCACAGTCAATTGCCGTTTGTTGTGAATAATTGGCCAAAAATTGCGACCGCCGTGCAAAAAATATTGCGAACCGCCCTTTGTCGCGGCCTCTGGGCCGTGCTGATTCTGACCGCGTGCCGCAAAGAGTCCGTCCCGGCGCCAACGCCGGAACAAACTTTCATCGTCAACGGCCTGGTCAGGGAGTTGGAGCCGGACGGCAAAACCGTCGTCATCCAGCACGAGGCCGTCTCCAATTACATGGCCGCCATGACCATGCCCTTCGAAGTCCGCGACCCTAAAGAGTTGCGCGGATTGAAGCCCGGCGATGCCATTTCCTTTCGCCTCATCGTCACCAGCAAGGAAGGCTGGATTGAAGGCATCACCCAACGCCAAAAATCCCCGGAAACATTGCCCGCAACGCCATCTGTGCAAATCTCCCGCGCCGTCGAGCCGTTGGACGAGGGGGATTTGCTGCCCGATTACCATTTTACCAACGAGTTGGGACAAGCCGTCAGCCTGGACCAGTACAAAGGCGGGGTGCTCGCCTTCACTTTCTTCTTTACAAGCTGTCCCTTCCCGAATTTTTGCCCCCGCCTGACCGGCAATTTTGCCGAAGCCGCCGCGCAGCTCGGTCAAATGCCGGGCGCGCCGGCCCGGTGGCATTTGCTGTCCATTTCATTTGATCCCAAAAACGACACGCCGCAACGGCTGCAAGCTTACGCCAAAAGCGCCCGCTACGATCCCGGCCACTGGAGTTTTCTCACCGGCGACCCGCTCCTGATCGGCGAGTTGGCCGATCAATTTGGCGAGAACTTTTGGACTGAAGGCGGCACCATCAGCCACAATCTCCGCACCGTGATCGTCGATGCGCGCGGGCGGGTGCGAAAGATATACCAGGGCAACAAATGGACCAGCGCCGATTTGGTCCGGGAAATGATCCAGGCAGAATGAGAAGTAAGAATTATGAATTATGAATTAAGAAAACACTGACTCGATCCTTCTGACTTCTTAATTCTGCCTTCTTAATTCTTACTTTTTGAACCTCTCCGCGACGTAATCCCAATTGATGACGTTGAACCAGGCGGCAATGTAATCGGGCCGGCGGTTCTGATACTTCAAATAATACGCGTGCTCCCACACGTCCACGCCGAGCAAAGGGTGTTTGCCTGCGCTGATGGGTGAGTCCTGGTTCGGAGTGGCTTCGATTTCCAAACCGCCGCCGTCCGCCACGAGCCAGGCCCAGCCACTGCCAAACTGACCCGCCGCCGCCTTTGCAAATCGCGTTTTGAACGCGCCGAAGCTGCCGAACTTCTTGTCAATCGCTTTGGACAATTCGCCCGAGGGTTCGCCGCCGCCGTTCTTTTTCATCATTTGCCAGAACAGCGAATGGTTGTAGTGGCCGCCGCCCTGGTTGCGCACCGCGGTGCGAATTTTCTCGGGAACGGCGCTCAAGTCCTTCAGCAAATCCCCGACGGGCTGCTTTCCAAGATCAGGAAATTCGGCAACCGCTTTGTTCAAATTTGCCACATAAGCGGCATGATGTTTGTCGTGATGGATTTGCATCGTCCGGGCGTCAATATGCGGTTCAAGGGCATCGAACGGATACGGCAGTGGCGGCACGGTGAACGGGCCGCCGGGGGCGCTTGCGGCAGTCGGGGCTTGGGCCGGTTGCGCGTCGGCCAGGCGCAGGGGCGCGGCGGCCGCATAAGCGACCGAAGCCAGCGCGGTTGTTTTCAGAGCTTGTCTTCGAGTCATCATAATGGAATTCCTTTCGTTCGGGCCACTTTACGAAGTTTCAATTCAAGCGCAACAGAATCCTGACCGTTATCATATGTGTCGGTTTATGACTTGTCCGACGACATTATGCGCAAGTGATTTAAAATGAACATTTTATATAATACACAGCCGCAACCCCGGCCAACACGTATTAACTTGGTTATGTGGTGAAAGGGGGTTCAATGCGGCGGAATAACTTGAAATCTCCCGTTCTCCCGGTTAAAATACCCTGTGTTCGCCCTTCTCGCCCGGGCCGGAGTTCCGGGGCTGGGCTGGTTGGATGATTTGATTTATGCGCAACAAAACTGACGCTGCCGCCTCAAGTCCATGAATGGTTCAGTCCGCGTATCATTCGAGGCCAACCATGAATTGGCCCCGGGCCATGCCGGCAAAACGCGGCTTCTGATTGCGCTCTTGATCGCCCTTCTTGGCACGGCGTGGTCTGTCCGGGCCGCAGCAATGCGGACTTTGCCCGGGCATGTGCCGGAGGCAACGGCGCTCGCGCAACCGCTGGGCCGTCTGCCGCCCGCGCAGCAGTTGCGCCTGGCCATCGGCTTGCCCTTGCGCAATCGCCTGGCCCTCACCAACTTGCTGCAACGGCTCTACGATCCGGCCAGCCCCGATTACCACCACTATCTGACGCCGGAGCAATTCACCGCAAGGTTTGGGCCGGCACGGGAGGATTATCAGGCGCTCATCCAGTTCGCCGGGAGCAGCGGGCTGGAGGTGACGGCGACCCATGGCAGCCGCATCCTGCTCGATCTGCGGGGAAAGGCTTCGGATGTTGAAAAGGCCTTCCATGTCACCTTGCACAATTATCAACACCCCGCCGAAGCCCGGCATTTTTATGCGCCGGATGTTGAGCCGTCGGTGGACGCCAGCCTGCCCATATTGGATGTCGCCGGACTGAGCGATTATGCGCTGCTGCGCCCGGCGCTGCACAAGAAGCCAGCCGGGAAAAAGAGTGGCACGGCCACTGGTTCCGCCCCTGACGGAGCAAGTTACATCGGGAACGACTTCAGGCGCGCCTACGCCCCGGATGTTTCGCTCCATGGCGAAGGTCAAATGGTCGGTTTGTTTGAGGCCGACGGCTACTACGCCAGTGACATTACGGCCTACGAAACCCTGGCCGGGCTGCCCAACGTCCCCTTGCAAAACGTCCTCATCGACGGTTTCGACGGCACTCCCGGCGTGAATAATTTCGAGGTGGCGCTGGACATTGAAATGGCCGTTTCCATGGCCCCCGGATTGGCCGCGGTCGTCGTTTTTGAAAGTCCGAACAACGTGTCCGACTGGCTTGATATTCTTGACAGCATGTCGTCCAGCAACCAAATACTGCAATTCAGTTCTTCCTGGGGTTATACCGGCGGTTCGGGCATCAACGCGGGTTTCGATGCCGTTTTTCAGAAAATGGCCGCCCAGGGCCAATCCTTCTTCCAGGCTTCGGGCGACGGGGATGCATGGGTCAATCCAATTTGGGTGCCGGCGGCCAGTCCCTATCTGACCAGTGTCGGCGGCACCAGCCTGGCCATGAGCGGTGCCGGCGCGGCCTACAAGTCGGAATCGGTTTGGAATTCGGGCTACTTGGGCGCGGGCCACGTCTGGAGCCCCAACGGCGACGGCTATTGGGGCAGCGGCGGCGGCGTCAGTGCTGTTTATTCGATTCCCTCCTGGCAGCAAGGCCTTGGCTCGACCGCCAACAATGCCTCGTCCACCATGCGCAACATTCCGGATGTCGCCCTCGCGGCGGACGACGTCTGGGTCACGTGCAGCAACGGCCTGTCGGGAAGTTTCATGGGCACGAGTTGCGCCGCTCCGTTGTGGGCGGGTTTCATCGCCCTGGTCAACCAACAGGGCGCGGCCGGCAGCGGCACAGGCGTGGGGTTCATCAACCCGGCCGTTTATGCCATCGGCCGGGGGTCCGTTTACAGATCGTGTTTCAACGATGTCACCACCGGCAACGACACCTGGATCGGCAGTCCGGCCAATTTCCACGCCACTTCCGGCTACGACCTCTGCACCGGCTGGGGAACGCCGAAGGGGGCCAATCTCATTAACTCCCTCGCCCCTCCGGCCAGCCTCCAAATCTTCTCCTGGACCGGTTTCACCGCCGACGGCGGACAGGGCGGGCCGTTCACGGCCACTTCGCAAAGCTATGTCTTGACCAATGCCGGCACGAACGCCCTGACCTGGACCCTGGCCGATACCGCCCCGTGGCTCAGCGCATCACCCGGCGGCGGCACATTGGCTCCCGGCGGCCCGGCGATCACCGTGACCGTGAGCTTGAATGCCGCGGCCAGCAACCAGGTGGTGGGGGCTTACAACGCTTTCGTCTGGTTCACCAACCTCACCGATGATGTGACTCAGTGCCGCCCCTTCACCTTGAACGTCATCGCCCTGCCATCCATTACCACCCTCCCGGCCAGTCAATCCGTGTTGGCGGGGGCGACGGTGTCGTTTTCCGCCGCCGCCACGGGCTATCCGCCCCTGTCCTTCCAATGGCAGCAAAACGGAACCAACCTGACCGATGGCAACTTCATATCCGGTTCCACCAGCACCAACTTGACCCTCTACAATGTCTCCCAGGCCAGCGCCGGTTCCTATGCCTTCACCGTCAGCAACATCGCCGGCGTCGTGACCAGCGCTCCCCCCGCCGTCCTGGCCGTTATCCCGTCGGAGCAACTGGTGCAAAACGGCGGGTTCGAGACCGGCGATTTTTCCTTTTGGACCCTGTCCGGCAATACCTCCGACACCTCCGTTGTCACCGGCAGTGATTACGTCCATTCCGGCCAATATGGGGCGGAACTCGGTCCCAGCGGCTCCCTCGGCTGGCTTTCCCAGACGCTGCCGACCTCCCCGGCGCAGTTGTATCAGGTCTCTCTTTGGTTGGACAGCCCCGACGGTGAAGGCCCCAATGAATTCTCGATGGCTTGGAACGGAACGACCCTCTTCGACCAAACCGACATCGCGGATATTGGCTGGACCAATCTGCAATTTACGGTTCCAGCCACTTCCACCAACACCGTCCTGCTCATCGGATTCCGGGACGACCCTGCCTACCTGGGACTCGACGACATCAGCGTTCTTCCGCTCAGGCCGGTGCTGCAGAACACGGCACAGGTTGGCGGGACGGTCACATTCAGTTGGATCGCCCTGCAGGGTTCTCAATATCAAATCCAGTCCTCAACCAATCTGGCTCAAACCAACTGGGTCCTATTGGGCGGCCCCATCATCGCAACCAATCCCGCCATGGTCGTTTCCGCTGCCGTCGGCACCAACTGCCAGCTATTCTACCGCGTCGTGCTATTGCCCTGAGCGGCCCTTCGGGTCCACGGCGCGCGCCCCGGTCTTAATTGGCCTTTTTTTAGTTGGCCTTCTCCTGATCCTAATCCTAATCTTAACACTTGACTCTAATCGATTTCATTTTGAACATTGTCGGATTGCTGCTCTGGCTGAACTGGCGGGCCGCCGAGTTGCCTGTCGGGGGCCGGCCTGGAACCTCGCTCCTTTCCACCCTTCGTCCCGCCGGGCCGCCGCGGCCGCGCTATTATTATTGGGCGGGTTTGCCGGTTCTGCTGGCGGCCCGGGCGCTTTTTTACTGGCAGGCGGGCCAGCCGGTTCATTGGAGCCCGCGGATTTTTCTAGGCCCGACCACCTTGTCGTTCCGCAGCGATTTGCCGGGCCGCATGGTCCTGTTTTCAGTGTTGAGCTTCGGCGTGGCCCTGGGGATTTTTTACCTCTGGCTCCTGTTCCTCTCCTGCCTCAATGCGCAAGTTCCCGACACCGACCCGGTCCAGCGCCTGGTGCGCGTCTGGCTGGGAAGGCTGGAACGATGGCCGGGCGCGATCAAGCTGTTCCTGCCGCTGGCAGTCACTGCGCTGGCCTGGTGTCTGCTCCATCCTTTGCTGGTCCGGCTCAACATGGTGCCGGCCGGCGCCCCGGCGCGCCTGCTGGCCCAGGGGGCAGTAATCGGGCTGGCGGCCTGTCTCACGCTAAAATTCCTGTTCATCGCGCTTCTGCTTTTGTACCTGCTCAACAGCTACGTCTATCTGGGGGAATTCGCCCTGTGGAATTTTGTTGATGCGACCACGCGGCGGCTGTTGCGTCCGTTGCAAAAGCTGCCCCTCCGCATGTGGAAAATCGATTTCGCCCCTGTCCTCTCCATAATTCTGGTCCTGCTGGCCGCCGAATCCGCCCAGCGCGGATTAACCCGTCTCTACCAAAAATGGCTGTGAAACAAAATTCTGCTTGTCGCGCCATGGCCGCTGCGGCGACGGACGGAAATCAAACACCCGATTCTGCGGGACTTGTTTGAATACTTACTTGCTTCCAGGGACCTTTTCATGATGGCCAAATGCCATCCGCACTTCCCCGGCACAACGCGGATTCGTTGTCGCCGGGGAAGATTCAGCGTGTCAAGGCGTTAAAGGCCTGAAAGCCCGGACGCGGTAAAACCCCGGGTCATTGGTGTCGTAAAAGCCCGTACTGTGCCACCCCAACCCCCAGTAAATGAGCGCATCCACGAACGGTTGAGTGGGGTCGCCAAGCACGGTGGCCCGCTGAATGTAATAGTAGCGCGTCGGCACAGATGTCCACGCCATGATGTTGTAGCCAGTCGCATCCCTAGTGAAGTTGGTGATTTGCAAAATACTGCTGGCGTTGTTCGGATCCGTGCCGGCCAGATATTCCTGCATGTTCGACATGCCGTCATGATCAGGGTCCGCGTTGGGATCGACTCCTGTGTGGCCGAAGTTCGACATTTCCCACGCGATAGGCAGGCCATTGGTGTCCAGCGTGCCCGGCAGGATATGGTCCGTCTGCACATAAGCGAAGGCGTTGCTCAGGCTGATCCAGCCGCAATTGGCGCTCCAGACGTAACCGCTGAAAATGCCGCTATGCAAATCGACCGTGGGCGCGCCGGTGCTTTCGAAGTTGATCCAGCCGATGTTGGCGCCCCAGGCGTAACCGCGCAAATTGCCCAGTCCGTCGTTGTTCACGCCAAAGTCGCTTCCGGAAAGGTTCTGGTAGCGGATGCTGTTGGTGGGCGAGCCGCTGCCCAGATTGATCCAGCCGACGTTCGCCGCGTAAATGTAGCCGGAACAGGCGTAGTCGCTGATGACCGCGCCGTTGACGCCGTCGGCATACCAATCCATCCAGCCGATGTTGGCGCCGTAGGCGTAGCGATTGACCGGGTCAATGCTGGTGGCGGCTTCGCTGCAAACGAGCGGGCCGGCCACGAGCAGAAATGCAAAAAGTTTTTTCATAATTCATAGTCATTCGAAATGGAAGAGGTTGAATTTCATGGTTGTCCGCACCCGGCTGGAAAAATCTTCCAGCCGGGCCGGTGATTTCACCCGGAGTGATGGGCTTTCACCATGAGTGTCTTCATGGCGTTTCAGTACGAGAAATTGCCCCAAGGATCGGGATTCATGAAGTTCCCGCCTGGCGGCGCAAAGATCGTCGCGTTCTCGGTGCCGCCCACAGCCGGATTCAGGCTATAGTTCACCCCATTGGCGTGCGCGCTGTTGCGAATCACCAGGTCGGCGGTGGACCCGCTGCAGTCAATGCCGGCAACTTTGTTGGTCGTCACCGAGTTGCCGTCAATGCGGTTGCCATCGCCAGCGAGACCTACCGCGATGCCGTCGTTGCCGTTGGCATCGCAGGTGTTGCCCACAACTTGGGAATGCAGACTGACGGCGATGCCATTGACATGGTTGGCGCTGGCCGTGCAGTCTTTGACCGTGCTGCCGTATTGCACGACGATGCCGTTGTTCATGTTCGTCCGGACGGTGCAGCCCAGGACGGAACCGCCGCTGATCGTGTCAATCCCGTCGTTGGCATTGCCACTGGCGACGCAGCCGCTGACGGCGCCGCCGTAGCCGACAAAGATGCCATCGCCCGGACCGTTGCCTGAGATCGTGTTCAACAAAGCGTCACAATCGGTGACTTTTGACTCGTCCCCGGTGACGATGCCATAGTTCATGTTGTTGTTGGCGACGCAACCGGCCACGACGGAACCTGCGCCGGTGCTGATGCCTGGCCCGGAGTTGCCTTGCGCCACGCACGCTTTGACCACACAGTGGTTGCCCACCCAGATGGCAGGCGTGCCAACCGCGTAGGAACAATTCGACTGCACCATGCATTCATTGACAAGGGAGCCGTCACCGATGTGCAACGCGCTGCGACCGATGGTGGACACGCGCAGCTCTTCCAGCTTGCTGTTCTTCGTGAAGGCAGCCGACACACCCTCGCCAGACCACAGCGTGATTGAGCCGTTGAACACCGCCAGGTCCACCTGCGGCCCGGGCGCGGTGATGGCGGGATAATTTCCGCCGAACTGCCCCGTGCCAATGATGGCGAACCCGCGCAGATCAATCGTAACATGGTCAGCCGCCACCGTGATGCCAGGTATCCCCCCGGGGCTGACCAGATTCGTGGTGAGGTAATACGACCCGGCGCTGGAGATGACGTAAGGAAGCGACGAGATGGGCGTGCGCGGCTCGACTTGTGTGAGTGTCTTCATCGTCGGGGCGGGCGCACCGGGCGGAGTCAGCGCGCCCTGGCCAAAGACAACCGGCGCAAGCGCGCCGATGAACAATGCCGTGCTGGTGAGGAAGCACGGAAGAACTGAATGCGTTTTCATACTTTTCATTTTTTAGATTTTTAGTTTCGGTCAAGGCCTGTTATATTTACGAGAGATGCTTTCTGAACTGCTCTCGCACAAAGAATGCCAAACCGTGAAGTCTGTTGAGAAACGCCTGATTCAAAACCGGTTGTGACCGGGCAAGGTTCTAACCTTGGAGACGAACCAGAGGCTTCGTGCCAGAATGGCAGCCTCAACACTGCCATTTTGGCCGATTGTGGTCACTCGTCCGAGTGGGGATAATGCCGATACATGGTCCGCGGCGGAATGCCAAGTATCCGCGCGGCCTGAAGCTTGTTGCCCGCGCATTGCTCGATTGTCGCCTGCACCAGCCGCTTCGTGGCTTCATCCACCGTCGTGCCGATGGGAATGGAAATACACGAACCACCCGGCGTTGTCGCCCGCTCCTGCGATGCGCCGGATACTTTTGGCGCGAACACCAGGCCGGAGATGGTGTCCCCTTCGCACAACACCACCGCCCGCTGAATGACGTGTTCGAGTTCGCGAACATTGCCGGACCACGGGTGCGCCAGCAATTGATCGAGCATGGCCGGGGCGATGGCGCGGATGTCCTTGCCCATGTCGGCCGCGAATCTGCGCAGGAAATGCCGGGCCAGCAGCGCGATGTCCTCCCGTCGTTCCCGCAGCGGCGGCAGCATGATATGCACCGTGTTGATCCGGTAATACAAATCGTGCCGGAATTTTCCCGCCCCAATGGCCTTGGGGATGTCGTCATGGGTGGCGCAGAGCACGCGCACGTTGACTTGAATCACCTTCGTGCCGCCCACCCGCTGAAAGATTCCGTCCTGCAACACGCGGAGCAGTTTGGCTTGCAACTGCGGACTCATTTCCGCGATTTCATCCAGCAACATCGTTCCCCCATCGGCCAGCTCGAATTTGCCCGGCCGGGCAGCGGTGGCGCCGGTGAACGAGCCGCGTTCATGCCCGAACAGTTCGCTCTCAAGCAAGGTCTCAGGTATCGCCGCGCAACTGATTTTCACGAACGGTTGGGCGTGGCGGCCGCTCAGGTTGTGCAAGGCATCCGCGGCCACCTCCTTGCCAGTGCCGCTTTCGCCCTGAATGAGCACGTTGACATCCGTGGGGGCGATTTGACGGATGAGTTGTTTGACCGCCTGCATTGAGGGGCTGTCGCCGATGAGCGCCTCCACGCCCCGCCGTTGCTGAAGCTGGTGGCGCAACTGCCGGTTCTCGCTCGTCAACCGCTGCTTCTCCAGCGCCTTGGCCACCGTCTTCAGCAACGCGGCGCTGTCCAGCGGCTTTTGCAGGAAGTCATACGCGCCGAGTTGCATCGCCTCCACCGCTTTCTCGATGCTGCCGTGGCCGGTGATCACCACCACTTCGGCTTCCGGCAGGAGCTCGCGCGCCTGTTTCAACAGCACGATGCCGTCCAGGTCCGGCAGGCACAGGTCACCGATCACAAGTGCAAAGGCTTCTCGCTGCAAGACCTCCAACGCTTCCCGGCCGGACGCGGCGCTGACCACGCAATAACCCCCGGCGGCCAGCACTTTGCCGGCAGCATTGCGCAACCGTTCATCGTCGTCCACCAGCAAGATGTGTGATCGGGCGGCCATTTCAGGGGTTTCCCGCCAACGGCAGATGGAGGGTAAGGGTGCTGCCCTTGCCACTGGTGCTTTCGCATTCGATGTGGCCGCCGTGTTCGGTGACGATTTGATGAACGAGAACCATGCCCAAACCTATGCCCTCTTTCTTTGTGGTGAAGAACGGCGTGAATACCTGTTGCAGTTGCTCCCCGGTCATGCCTTTGCCGTTGTCGCTCACGCGCAAAACCGCCTCTTCGCCTTCGCGCCAGGTGCTGATGGTCAGTTCGCCGCCGCCGGGCATTGCTTCGCGGCTGTTGTGGATCAGGTTCAGCATGGCCTGCCACAATTGATTGGCGTCGGCGTTGATCGTGGTCAGCGCCGGATCGAAATGGGTGCGCAGCTTCACCTTCGCCTGCTCCAGTTCCGTGCATAGGAACGCCAGTTTTTCGTCGAGAAACCCGTTCAAATCCACAGGCTGCCGCTGCAGCTTCGGCAGCCGGGCGAATTGCAGGTAATCCTCAATGACGCGTCCGATGCGGCAAACCTCCTCGCGCATTTCTTTTATGAGCGTGTGCCCTTCGTTGGGCGAACGTCCTTTGCCCTCAGCCAGCCTGTCTATCTCCCGGCACGTGAGGTCCAGATTCAGGGTGATGGAACCGAGCGGATTGCGAACCTCATGGGCCACCTGTGCGGCCATCTTGCCCACCACAGCCAGCCGTTCAGACTGTAGCTTGGCCACTTCCAGCCGTTCCCGTTCCTTGATTTCCGCCCGCAACGCCTGCAATGCGGCCGTCCGCTCCTGCACCGTCTCTTCCAGAAAGTGATGTGTCGTCTGAAAGGCCGCGAGAAAATGGACCACGACCAGGAAAAGTACAAACAACATCACCGCGTTCCAATACGGAATCAACGGATGCTGGTAAACATAGCCCGACATCAAATCGGCAATGAGCAATGTCACCGCACTGGCTGTTGCCAGCATGATCCCGGCCCCCCGTCCAGCCGCCCAGGCGGCCCAGCATATTGGCGCCAGATAAACTGCCGACAAGGCAAAATCGTGTCCCGTGGCGTAATCCAAACAACCAATCAACAACATCAGTGCCAGCGCCAGAACCACAACCACTGGCTTCGGCAGGGACAATAAACGCTGCATCAATCGGTTCATCAGAACATATTTGGCAATGGGTTTGGCACACACCATCCAGTGCCCATTCAACGGCTGCCCCGGCTGCGCGAAATCCCGCCGGCGGCTCCGGCTGTTGCTTCCTGCCAGTCCTTCGCGTTTCCAAAATAGCGGGCGAAAAGAAGGCCGCGTTCGAAACAGCCGGACTTGAGCCGGCGGAACAGGGGCGCGATAATTCGGGCGTGTGGATACAGGCATTTCCGCAACGCCCGCTTTTCAAACTCGGATGGCGGACAGGCGAAGTGTTCGCAGAAAAGTGATCTCAGACCACGAGTTGATGGCAAATCAGGGATCATTATTGTACTGACCAGCCTATGAAAGTTCCGCTAATTTGTCTGTCAGGCAATTTACCCTTATTCTCGTGATGCGCAACCTTACATTTTTCCTGATAAATGGCAGGAAAAAAATGCAGAAGTGGCAGAGCCGTCCCGGCTCTGAGAGTTTCGCCTTTATTCCAAACACGGGGGGGGCAGAATATTGACGATTGGTGATTGGCGATTGGACTGCTTTGCCTTGATTCCAAACACGGGGGCGGAATCCATCCATCCCATGCCTCCCATAACTCCCGTCTTTCCGATTCGCAGCGGCTGTCGCCAGAAAGCCGCCATCTGAATTTCAATCCACGCCCGGGGGGGCAGAATGATTGGCGATTGGTGATTGGCGATTGCAGCTTTGCCTTGATTCCAAGCCCGGGGCCGGAATCCATCCATCCATCCCATGCCTCCCATGCCTCCCATAAATATTTCGCGGTTTGCCATAATCTTTCCGGGCATCCCTGAAATCCGTGGTCGAATTCTTAATGAATCCCGAAAAGGAGCAACATCTTGCTGGTCTGTAGCGGGTCGTGTTGCTTTAGATACGAAAGGCCTTTCTATTTTATCCTGTTTAAACCATTTAACCCATAATCCGCCAGGTGACTTTCCGCCAAAGGGTTGGCGCCATCCAAAGGCGAATCTTGATCTCCCGGACGCCAAATAGATTTTCGACTCGCCCTTCCGTCCTTTCAACGCCCATTCAAGGCGCCTGCGCGCTGGGGTGCGCCAAGCTCAATGACGTCCTCCAAAGACGTATCCACGCGATAAAATCGCTGCGGCGAACTGATCGCATAGGGATCGTTGATGTCGTAGGAGAGGGTCGCCGGGGCGGGCAAATTGCTCCAGCTCTTCAGGTCCGAGCTGGCCTGTATCGGCAAGCTCCATCCTGTGATCACGGTTAAGCTGAATCCGAATCTCCCGGCGCCCATGGGTGCGGGATTGGTGAGGACCAGCGTGCCGCTCATCAGGTAATTTGAGAACACCATGCCGGCTTCGGCGGCCGTAACGGTCCCGCTGCCATTCGTGTCGCCGATCAGCACCGTCGGGTCCGTGTAAAACATGTTGTCAGGGCTGTAAACCGCCGCCGCCCCGTTCGTCACGACCGCGCGGAAATGATAATACGTTGACGCCTCCAGGCCGCTGATCCCTTGGTGAAACGGCACGACGGCGCCAATGCCCGACCCCAGAGACTGTGGCGCCGTCGTGTTGCCGTAGGACGTCGTCAAACCCCACTGGAAATAACCCGTCGTGGGCGTGCCACCCGTGGTGCCGCTCGAATACAGCACGGCCGAAGAGGCCGTGATATTGTCGCAGTAGGCGGTTGTCACCGCCAGTCCGGGGATCGAGAACATTCCCTGGGCTCCGAACGGCCCCCCCGCAAAAGCGGAGTCAATCGCTTGCACACTCCAATAATAGGTTCCCGGCGGCATCTGCGTCATCGTGTAATTCGTCCCCTGGATCATCCCGCGTTGCGGCACCCGACGCCACCCGGTCGCCAGATCCGCCTCCGCGCCGGAGTAATTGTCCGTGCCTGGAACCGTCCCCACGTAGATATTGTAGCTCAGTCCGCTGGATGGAGTCTGCGCGTCGGTCGCCTCATTCCACGAAAGGACCACACCATTTGCGAAGGGAACCGCGTTCAGCCCGGTCGGGGCCGTCGGCGGCGTGTTCGTCACCGGGGTTGTATTATGCCAAAGTTGCAGAGGATTGCCTACCGACCCGGTCACCAGATCCAGCCGCCCATCATTGTCGTAATCGCCAAAGGCCAGGATTCCAGCAGCTCCAGCCGCGAGACCGGCAATTGAATTGGAAGTGAAGCTGGTGCCGCCGCCGTTGTTGTGGTACACCCCCTCCACGCTGCCCAACACGGCAACGTCAGGATACCCATCGTTATCGTAGTCTCCGGCGATTGAAAAATTTGCAGAACCAGTGTAAACCAAAGCGCCAGTTTGGCTAAATTGGTAACCGCCAAGGTTTTGGTCCAGATAGCCGGCGGCTGAGCTGCTATTGTAAATTAACAGATCCAACAGGCCGCCGTCAGAGTAGTCCGCAATGGCCGGGGTCTGCTTGATATTATTTGCCCCTTCGATCTGAGCCGCGTCGGCAAATAGCGGGAACGCGTTGTTTGTATAATTATTGTGCCAGATCTCGTAGTTGGTGAAATTGTTGTAACACGTGACCAGGTCAACCCAGCCATCGCTGGCCATATCGGCCCACTCAACGCTCAAGGTCTTGTAATTTACACCGCTGCCGAGGCCTGGCACTGTGAAAGTTTGGCTAAATGAGCCGCCGCCGTTGTTATGCCACACTTGCACCGCTCCATTGGAGGGAACAATTATCGCCAGGTCCTTGCGACCGTCATGATCGTAATCAGCCCACGAAAAGTCCGGGCCTGTCCCCGTCGCGCTCTGAAATGACCACACGAGGCCTGGGATCGGGACATTGGTAAACGTGCCGTTCTGTTGATTGTGATACAATTGCACCACGTTGGACTCGTTAGTTCCACTGGTGTTTCCAGCGATCATGAAATCGAGGTAGCCGTCATTGTCGTAATCCACCCACGCCACGGAACCATACCCAACGTTGGGTGCGGGAATCGCCACTTGATGAAACTGGCCGTTGCCGTCATTGTGCCACAACTGCGTCACGTTTGTGTAGTAACTATTTGTGCCGCCCACGTCCACCCACGCAACGCCGCAGAACAGCAGGTCCAACCGGCCGTCGTTGTCGTAATCGCCCCACGCCGCGCTCCCCTGGGTAAGATTGGTGAGGGCGACGGTTGCGAGTGCCTGGTTGGTAAAGGGAACCGGCTGGTTGGTAAACGGCGCCTGCCCCAGGGCGCGAAATTCGCTCAACCCAGGCCAAATGACGGCAAGCAACACGATATGAATAACCAATGGTTTTCGACTCATAAGTGCTTATTATCAGCCGCAAACGCGGCCGTGTCAAGTCGTTTAATCCGGGGTTTCCAATATGATTTCTTGCTCACGACCAGCGTCGGCATTTTTCTTGATCCAAGTTCACTTCACCTCAATCTGGCGTTTCTTGGGCTCTTAATCCCAATCCCAATCCTAATCCTAATCTTAATCTCCAAACTGGAAATCATGTGTTTCCGGCCAGTCTTTCGCTCTCGATGGGTCTGGCCATTTGCCCGCCTGTTTCAACTTCAGCCTTCAGCCTTCAGCCTTTAGCCTTCAGCCCTCAGCCTTTAGCCTTTAGCCTTCAGCCTTGTCTTCCCGCCTTCAGCCTTTCCCCCATGCCCCCTGCTTTACTTCAGCCTTTAGCCTTCAGCCTTCAGCCTTCTCTTCCCGCCTTCAGCCTTCAGCCTTCTCTTCCCGCCTTCCGCCTTCAGCCTTCTCTTCCCGCCTTCCGCCTTTGCTTTAAGCCCCTTTCTGACAACGTGTTGTGACGGGAAAAAGCAAAAGGCCAAAGCTCCGAAAAACTGCCCGTCGGAGCGCCGCAGCCTGACCACCGTCAACTGCAAATAATCGCCGTTGTGCAAGTGCTTTGCTGACAACTGGTTGTGACTTGGCAAAATGTCGAAAATTTCACTGTTTTTTGGCGGGCACATTTTCCCGGCAAAATCAAACCCTTTCAAAATGCAATGTCTTTTTGCAATGTCTTTTGAGAATTTTAAAGATGGTCAATGGAAAACGCCTAAAGAGACTTGACAGTTGGAATTCTTGAGAGATTGTAAGGCCGCCATGATTATCAAACTCAAGACTGCCATGCTTGCTGCCCTGCTCCCAAGCCTGTTTTCCTGCCCTGTCCAGGCGGTGGATTGGACGCAATTCCGCGGGCCGAATCACGACGGCACAAGTCCCGAGAATATTTTGACAACGTGGCCGCAGACCGGCCTGCGCCAGATTTGGAAGGCCCCCCTTCAGGACGGCTTCAGCTCCCTCACCGTCGGCGGGGGCAAAGCCTTCACCCTGGTCAGGCGCGAGGTGGAAGGGGCTGATCAGGAGGTTTGTGTGGCTCTCGACGCGAACAGCGGCCGGGAACTTTGGTCCGTGCCTCTGGGCGTCGCCCAATACGATGACGGCGGCAACAAAGGAACGGCCGACAACAACGGTGGGGATGGTCCGCGTTCGACTCCCGCGTACGACGGTGGCAGGGTTTATACTTATTCTTCCCGGATGGTGTTGCAATGCTTGGATGCCGGCACGGGCAAACAAATCTGGGCCTGCAATGTGATCAATGAACATGCCGGCCGGAACATTCATTGGGAAAGCGCCGCCTCTCCGCTCCTCGACGGCGACTTGGTCTTCATCGCCGGCGGCGGGGCTGGCCAATCGTTGCTGGCCTTTGACAAGCACGACGGGCGCGTCGTGTGGCAGGGCCAGGACGATAAGATGACCCACTCCACCCCTGTTGCTGCGACCCTTTTGGGCCAGCGCCAGATCATTTTCTACACGCAGAGCGGGTTGGTTGCCGTCGTGCCGCAAACGGGCGCGGTCCTGTGGCGCTACCCCTTCCGGTTCGCCGGTTCAGCGGCGATGTCTCCTGTTGTTTCCGGGGACATGGTCTATTGTTCGGCGGGTTACGGAATCGGCTCCAGCGCCTGTCGCATCAGCAAATCAGCCGATGGCTTTACCGCGACACAAGTCTGGCATCAGCCGGCCAATGTCATCGCCAGCCATTGGAGCACGCCGGTCTGCGCCAACGGTTATCTCTATGGAATATTTGGCCAGGCGAAATTTGGCCAGGCTCCCCTCAAATGCGTGGAAATGGCCACCGGACGCGTACTTTGGTCACAGGACGGATTTGGGCCGGGTGGATGCACCCTGGTAAACGGCCATGTGCTGGTATTGAGCGATGCGGGCGACTTGGTCTTAGTCAAGGCAACGCCGACGGCCTACACCGAGGTGGCGCGGAGCCATGTTTTGGCCGGCAAATGCTGGAACTACGCCAGCATCAGCAACGGCCGCATCTACGCCCGCAGCACAAGGGAAGGCGTCAGCCTGGATGCTTCCGTCAAATAGTCATTGGGGGCGTCCCGGTTCCTGGCAACCACCGCCCAAATAGTGCTTGTCTATTGCGGCAATTTTGGCAACATGGTGCGGCTGCGCGGCACACAACGGCAATGAACCGGCGAGCTGCTGCATGATGTGAATGGCATGAAAGTTGCGTCAGGACGTTTAGTCTCAGTTTGATTGCAATTGTTGGAAAAAAAACGAAAGAAAGACATGCGCACACTAATTTTAATACTTGTTTTAGGTTTTGGATTGTTCTCCAGTCGCTTTGCGGCCGATGGTCAGGCCCAGGTGCAGGTGACTCTCAGTTGGAATGCCTCGCCGAACACCAATGTGGCCGGCTATGATCTTGCCTGGGGCACCAACAGCGGAGTGTATTTTGCCACGAACACCTACCCTGCCTCTCAAACCAGCGGGACCATAAGCAATCTGGCGTACAATACGTTGTATTACATCGCCGCGGCCGCCTTTGCCAGCAATGGCCAGGTCAGTCCGTTTTGCAGCGAGGTCACCTTTAGCAGCAATGCGCCGCCTGCCGCCACCAATGAGGCTGCCAGCAGTCCGCCGCCGCCGCCACCGCCGGGGCGGGGCAGGGCGGGCGGTGGCGCACCACCGCCCAGCAGCGTCGGAGCCGGTGTCAATGCGGGGGGAGGCGCCAGTCCCAGTGCATCCGCCGCCGCCTCATCCACCAATGTGACCCAGGCGCAAATATGGGGCATCCCGCCTGTGCTGAATTTGACCGTTTCCAATGGCCAGCCGAATTTGAATATTGGCGGAACAGTGGGTGCGACCGTCATGGTGCAAAGCACGACCAATCCGGGCGCGCCTTTCTCCTGGACGACAATCACGAACGTGGCCCTGACCAACATCGCCCCTATGGAATCCAATGCGGTGCCTGGCCAACCCCAGGACGCCATCGATCTGGCGTATGTTCCCGCCGCCCAAACCGCCCCGCTGCCCACCGCAACGTCTTCCGCCCAGATGCAATTCTTCCGTGTCGTCATGCCCTATGACTACATCATTCTGGCCGGCTCGGTGTTGCCGGGCCAGGGATACCCCGCCAGGCTCATCATGGTCAACATGCCGGGGCTGAATGATGATGCTTGTTACGTCAGCCAGTCCGGCAGTTTCATTCATTACAACCAGACCAATTCGGCCCTGCAACTGGAAGGGTCCGGCTCAACCATCCGGCAGATTGCCACGACTTTGGCCGGTTCCCTGAATCTGGACTGGACAACAGCTTCCGAATTCATTTACTCTAACGGCATGGGTCAGATACTGGCCACTGTCGTTGAGGCCGATCCAGCATCTTCAGACCCCGTTGCGGGGACAACCCCGAGCAGTTCCATTGCCATTAATTTTTGACTTATTGAGCAGCGCGCATGAAAGAAAAAATTGAGCAGCGTGTCATCGGCCTTTTTGTGCTGATGTTGGCCATCCTTGTCTTTATCGCCTCGTCCGCCGTGACGACCATCCAGGAGGCCATAAAAAGCAGCGACTGGGTCAATAAAACCCATGCCGTCATCATCGAAGCAAACGCCATTCTCTCCTCCCTTCATGCGGGCGACTCCGCCCTGCGCACCTACCTGCTGACCGGCGACCCGCGCGATCAGGGCGCTTATCGCTCCGCTTATTCGGAAATGGTCGAACACCTGACCGTGGCCAAAGCCCTGACTCATTCCGGCGAAGAGAAGGCTTTGCAGAACCCGCAAATTCTCGAATTGGAAAACCTGATCAGCAACCGCGTCGATTTTACCCGGTCCGTCGTCCAGGCCCGCGCGCAAGGCGGCCTTGACGCCGCGCGCCAGGTCATGACCGCGCATCCCGACATCGAGCCCATGGGCAAAATCCAGCGCCTGGTCAAAAACATCACCGATCAGGAAAACAGTCTGCTCAAGCAGCGGGATCAAGACTCGCATTTGAAGGCGCAGGCGACGCGCACCACGGTTTATACGGGGGTATTGGTTAATTTCGTGTTGCTGGCTTTCGTGGTGTGGCTCATGCGCGATGACCTTGCCGCCCGCCGCCGCGCCACCCTTGTCCTGGAGGAGGCCAACGCGCTATTGGAAGCCAAAGTGCAGGAACGGACGGCCGAGTTGGTCAAATCCAATCAGTCCCTCAAACAGGAAAACCTCGAGCGGCGCTGGTCCGGTCAATCCCTGGACCATCAACTCCGTTACAGCCAGCTTATCATCAATTCCATTGGCGAACTCGTTTTCGTCATCAGCAGAGCCTTGAACATCAGCCGCATCAACCCGGCCGTCTCTCATCAAACAAATTGGGAACCGCAAGACCTTGTCGCCCAGTCCTTGGATCGTGTCCTGCGGTTGACCGCGGAAACCTCCGGCGGGTCGCCCCCGCAAAACCCCATCATTTTTGCCATGCACGAGGGCCGCGAAATCCAGGACCGCGACGCCCTGTTGCTCACCAAGTCCGGCAAGACCGCCCCAGTGCGCTACAGCATGGTTCCCTTGCGCGACCACGACAAGGTCGTGGGGGCGGTCATCACCGTGCGCATGCAAAACGGGTCGCATAAACCGGCCTGACCCAGAAAGGACTACCGCCTATGAAGAAACACATTCTTTCCGTCGATGATGAACCCGACATCCGTGAATTGTTGCAGGAAGCCCTGACCATCCAAGGCTATCGCGTCTCCACCGCGGCCGAGCCCGAGCTGGCCAAGAAGATCGTCAAGGAAGACCCGCCCCAATTGATCATCATGGATTTCCAAATCGAAGAGGGCGACGGCTTCACTTTGATTGAGGAGTTCAAGAGGCTCGCTCCGACCACGCCAATCCTGCTGTTGACCGGAGCCGTCTTTGACCGCCAGGTCGTGCGCGACACCATTCAAAAGAAGGTGGCCAGTTATCTCGACAAGACCGCGTCGCTGAGCATGATTGTGAGCGAGATTCAGCGGCTGCTGGGCGATCCCCAGGATGCCGCGGCCCCCGCTTGAACACCTGCCGCGGATCTTAGCCGCAAAGACGACACGCAAGATTTCCAGTTTGAAGATTAAGATTAGGCTGGGATTAAGAGCCCAAGAAACACCAGATTGATAGATAGGTCCGGAAAATCGGTAACACGGTAACAAGTGTTGATAGTCAACGACTTAGCCGGTAACACGAAAGGTAACAGAGCGGTAACATGTTACTGCTTTTCGTTTCTCGCTGTCTCAGAAGCTGTATAAAACCAGGCATCTGAAAAGGAACGGCAGAAACATTGGGGGCAAAAACATAGAATTGCCGCGAAGAACCGGGTCAACCGCGAAATATTTAACCACAAAGAGCATAGAGATCACAGAGCACTGACAGATCAGGGGAAATGGAGTCAACCGCGAAATTCTGCCCCCCCACCCCCCCGCTACAGTGCTACAAACGTTGATTATCAAGGACTTAGGGTGCTACAAGGGTGCTACAATTTGGCCTTTTTGTAGCACTTGTAGCACCCTGGCATCACACCCAAAGCAAATGCTGAATGCTGATCCGCCGTCGCTTCGCTATGGCGCGACAAGAGGCTAAAGGCTGAAGGCTAAAGGCGAAAGGCTGAAGGCTTCCTCCGTCGCTCCGCCTGAAGGGGCGACGGCGGCAGCCTGCCACGGCAACGGTGGGTCTCCAAATGTCACGTTTCATAAACCTTTAAGACCTCGTCGCCGTAGTGGTTGATGACTTTGATGGCGATTTTGCCGGTTTTGGGTTTGTCGAAGGGGCGGCTCACGGTTGAGTAGAGCGATGACCAGGCGGACTCGTCAATGTCGGCACGAAGGGCACGTTTCAGTTTTTCGTATGGCTCGTCTGCGCCGGTGAAATAGGCGTGGCGGACAAAAAAGCTTTCACCGTTGTAATCGGTGTCAATGAACCAGCAGGCGATATCGTCGGTGCTGCTGTTGCGGATTTGGCCGGTCGTGGGGTCGTAGATGTCCACGCCTTTGATTTCGACGGTGAGCTTGCCGTCTTTCTGTTTTTTGATTTCCACGTCCGGCTCGCCGAAGACCATGAACAGGTTGCCTGCGCCGGTCTTCTTCAACAGTTCGTCGCCCATGGCGAGGTCGGGATTCATGCGGGCGGGGACGACGGCGAGTTTGCCGTAGCGTTTCACTTCCTCTGAAACGTGCGGGTCAAAGGCAAAACCGCAGACGATGAGCAGATCAAACCCCACGCCTTGCACGGCTTCCTTGGCCGCTTCCTTCACCAGGTCCGGGCCGACGGTGCCGTGTTCCGGGCCGATGCACACGGCGGCGCGGCGCGAACGTCCGCCCTCACCCCGGCCCTCTCCCCCAGGAGAGGGAGAAGCTGTTGAACGTTCCGTGTAAGTTGCGACGGCATGAATCCATGTCCCGGCAAAGGGTTCAAGCGAATCGAATTTCAGGCGCTCCTCTTTGCGCGTGTTTTGGATGCCGGCTTTGCGGAGGTTGTCCAGAATCATCGTGGTGAAATCGTGATGCTGGCGGGCTTCCTGTTCGGAAACGGTGATGTCACCGCTTTCGTCCGCTGAAAGGAAGCGATGCGGCGAAAGGCTTTCCACCGTGAAGGGGCCGGTGACGCGGATGCGCTTGTTGTCTTCGTAAGGCTCGTCGTAGAGCAACTCAGTGTCGGCGTGGCGGGCGATGGCGGCGTCAATTTCCGCATGGCTCATGCCGGGTTTGATGTCGGGATTGTTGGCAATGGATTTGAGCGTGACGTGCGGCACGCGCTTGTAAATGAAACCGCGTTTGATGTCGCCTCCGGTCTTGATGTCCGGCGGCAATTTGCCGGCCAATTCCGATTCCTTCGTCAAACCTTCGGGCGAATCGGCGAGCAGGTAGTATGGAAACTTGGCAGCCATCAAACGTGTGCGGGCAAGCGCAACGGCGACGCGGCTGGTATCGCACGTAATCCAACGCCGTCCCCACTGCTCCGCCACGTAAGCCATCGTGCCGCTGCCGCATGTCGGGTCGAGCACCAAGTCGCCAGGATCTGTCGTCATGATCAGACAACGTTTGATCGCTTCGACAGCGGTTTGGACTACATAAATTTTCGGGTCGGTACGACTTTGAATACCGCCAATATCCATCCACGCCGCGTTCAGTGGGACAGCGGGAAAATCATCAATGAATCGTATGTATCTCAATGATCCTTCCGCAGCGTAAAGACGATTTGCGAGGGCAAGCTTTTTTAGACCAGCCTCGGTCGTTTTATATGTGCCGCCGTAGGATTTCCCTCGATAATTGAAATCATAAAATGGATTGCCTTGACTCGTTAGATTGTCGTCAACCCAGTAACGCGAACCTTCTGGAACAGGCCGCTCACCTGACCTTTCCGCAGAAGTAAGTGGTCTTGTTTCTCCGTTCGGTAAGAGGATGCGACTGTATTTTGATGCACCTGCTTCCCCCGCTTGCTTCTCTGCGTTCAATTGGCGGTATTTCGTTTGCTCGCGGTTCTTTCCATACCAAAGGAGGTAGTCACAAATTCCAGTTAAAAAATTGGTCGCGTAACCACTCGTTTTGGCGAACGCAATTTGCGCAATAAAATTTTCGCTTCCAAAAATCTCATCCACCAGCGACCGAACGAGATGAACATTTTCATCCCCGATTTGGACGAAGATACTGCCGCTTTCGGTGAGGAGTTCGCGAGCGACGGTGAGGCGGTCTCGAAGGTAAGCGAGATAGGAATGGATGCCGAGTTTCCAAGTGTCGCGGAAGGCGCGGATTTGTTCGGGCTGGCGCGTGGCATCCTCGGCTTTCCCATCCTTCACGTCGCGCTTGCGGGTGCTGACCTGCCAGTTTGAGCCGAATTTGATGCCGTAGGGCGGATCAATGTAAATCATCTGCACCTGGCCTTTGAGACCTTCCTTCTCGGCGAGCGAGTTCATCACCAGCAGCGAGTCGCCCAGAATCATGCGGTTCGCCCAGTTCACGCCGTCCTTGTGCTGATAAAACTCAATGAGTTGCTCGAACTTGATTCCGTTGAAATCGCCGAACAATTCCAGCGGCTGCTCCTTCTCACCGGCCCTGGCCGTCTCGCGCAAGTTTTCGATGATGACTTGCGGCTTGATCTTTTCCTGGATGTAAATGGGCACGGCGGGGACTTCGAGCGCCTGGCTGTCCTGCTCATCCTTGCCCTTCCAGACGAGTTGCGGGTCGAGTGACGGGTCGCGCGGGTAAAGGGTTTTCTTCGGTGCTTTTTCGTCGTCGGCCACAAAGTCGCGCAGTTCCTCGGTGGGGATGTTGGCGCGCTTGTCCTTGTGCTTGGTGGCCAGGACGGGCGTGGGAGATTTGGGTTTGGGAGGCATACAAAAAGTCAGTGCGGGCTATTATTATTTTCTACTCTGATTGGGTCATAGGTAGGTGGAGGTAAAACGACCCTCCAAATTGCAACGCGATTGGTCTCGTGAACAATTCCTTCAAAACTGCGCAGACGAATTACATTTATCGTGTTCGTGACATACAGCTTACCGAAGCTATTGGTCTTAACATCTGCATTGACAGAATAGGTAGTTGGACAACCTGCATCAATGACGTTAGCATCGACATATGTGTTGGTCACGTCTGTTAAATGCCCGGAGGACACCTGAACCTCGATCTCCGTGTTGGTCGTATAGAACGGCTCTATGCGATTGGCCTCCACGTTTTCGTACGATTGCAACTCAAACTTATTGACGTTGATACTAGTGTTTCCAAACTTCATATTTAAAGCAATCGGCTTAAAATCATTAGCCACAAAATCAGGAATGTTGGCGAGATAGAAACATAAAGTGGCGCCATCCAGGTCATGAATCGAACCCATTCGGATGGTTTGCTGCCATTCATCGTTGGGATATTTAATGGACCAATTAAAAATAACGCCTGCCGAACTCGGATCATAAGCTATCTTTGGCTGTATCGGCCCGCGTTGCGGTGGTGGAGCAACAAAATCAGCGTCCGCCTCCTTCATGCTGTCATCCATGCTTGTTGTGCGACTTGAGAAAATCCGAATGCCAAGCATGGGAAGTTTGATAAAATCAACCAACCTCATGAAGGCAGTATTCGAAGAAGCGCCCACAAACCAGTTTAAGGCGAAAACATGGTGGAGGGAAACTCCTATTCCGGTGCCACTATGAAAGCTGCGATACCAAGCTTTTTCAATCTCGCTTCTGATGTTAGAAGTATTCGTAGATTGATTTGTTATTCTCACATATCCAGAGGCATTACCGATGTAACCGTCAAATCGCTTCCCGGCAGACCTATGTTTGTCCTGAGTTGAACCCAAGCCTAGAACTGGCTCAAAGTTGATGATACCGGTAACGACTTGATTAGATCCATTTGGCATTGTGGGCCTCACGTCCAAGTCAGGGTCCATTATGGTGGAAGCTTGAACAAGGTCAGCAACTCTTTTAGTGAAAAGAAGTGCGACAGGATTGGTCGAAACCAACTCATAAGTGATGTTCACTGTCAGTGTGTCAAATTCGCCTGCCATATGATCCATATAAGCCATTTGTTGGCGGATCTGGCGACCTTGGTTTTTAAGCTCTCCCAGTTCAATTGTGGAAAGCTGCAGTTGAGTTTGGAGTTTTACCAGCGAATTTGTCGCCGCTGTCATTTGAGCGTCATACTTGGCCTGGGCAACTTTACTTTCCTTTGACGAGTGGATGCTTTCCACAAATTGCGAGAGCAAGGCGACAGCGAGACCAATAACTGTCCACCGAACCGCCCAACGTTTGCTAAACATTGTCGCCGCAATGCCACCAATTCTTGTTTTTGGAGGAGGTTTTTCTTTCTTTTGCGGCTTTTCTGCGGCAGTTGCAACAATCGCAGCAAAGCCGGAAACCACGACACCTAGAAACTTAAGAGTACTAAGAGCGGTTCCCGGCCAGTCATCACCAAGGAGTTTAAGAAGCTTTAGAAACGAGTCCATTTCATTTAGCGGGTTACGCTGATTAGCTTTTGTTCGAGCGGCTCGTTTTGCTTGATCCCTTGCTCAATCCGCGACGCCAATGCCTCAAAGTCGGCGTCATTGGTGCAGATGATAATGCCAGCGTGGTTTGGCTTTCGCCGGTGAAGTTTTTTGAAATCGCGACGATTGTGGGTCAGAATAGCACGTTTTTCCCGTGTGGCAAACGCGAGCACCTGCTCATCAGAGATGCGCTGATTGGCGGTGCCGGCCTCCAAGGAAGTCAGGACGCGGTGTCCCATTTCCCGGAGATGCTGAACTACTGCCAGCGGGAAATTCTCGTTCGCGTAGAGGTCAGCCATGCCGGAGCGTCTCCTCATCTTCATCCTGTTCTCCAATATCCCGCTCGATCTCATCCTTGTGCTGGGCGTAATAATCACGCACCAGCCGCAGATGGTCGGGGGTCAATTGTGGATAAGATTGAAGGAGCGCTTCGTCTGCCAGACCTTCCTTGATGAAACCGACAACCAGCCAGACGGGAATCCGGGTGTTGCCGATGCAGGCGCATCCGCCGCAGACTCCGGGCGTCTTGCGGATTTCCAACGATACCTTGTCTTTGGCCTGCTTCATCTCCTTCAATCTACCCTGAATTCGATTTTTTGCATCCCAGGGATCTTCAATTTCCAAAAATTCCCAACGGCCAAATTCGCCGCGATTATTTACGGCAGGCGTCCAAAGCGTCTGCGCGGTGGTAACTTTGGCTTCCTTGTCTTTCTTTTTCTGGCCGGTGCATTCGAGAATGAGGTTTAAGAGACTATCGGAAGAACCTCTCCCCGGCCCTCTCCCCACTCCTTCGTCGTGCGGAGAGGGAGAAGAAACGCGGCTGTCGTCAATGCGGACGATGAAGTCGGGGTAATAATTATGTTCCTCGCCGTTCAACGTGTAAGGAATGGTGAAACCGAGGTTCTGGTTTTTGACATAGGCGAAAACTTCCGGCATGTCCTCCAGGGTTTGGGCGAGCTTCTGTTCCCAGGAATCGGTGTCCGCCACGACATGGGAGATGTGGCAGCGGTCGGCGCGGGTGGCGTAGGTGGGCTTGGTGGTGTCAAAGTCAACGTGTTGCGTGCTGCCGATGGCGTCGTAGGGCCGCAAGATGGGTTTCAAGGCTTTGTCGCCCGGCGTTGAGGCGACGATGGCTTTGTAGATTTTATCGGCGGCATCGTGGGCGAATTGCAGGAGCAAAAGCAGTTGCGGAAACGTATTGTCTTTGCACCGAACACAGGTGGACAGCCATTCGCGGGTGATTTCCAGCAAGCGAGGAAAGCGCCAGGATTGAACTTCAGAGTCAAATTTGTGTTTCCCGGTTTTCTCGGTGTTCTTTTCGCCGTCCTGCCGGAAGTATTTTTCCAACGTCAGTTTGGCCAGCAGGAACGCGACTTCCTGCTCGCGGCGATTTTTTAGCTCTTGCAAATCATGGATGACGGATTCGCCGATGATGGGGGCGTTTTCGGTTTTGGTCGGCAGGTCTGCGGCGGAAAGTGTGAGGCGCGAATCAGCGGTGAACTTCACTTCAAGCTTGGCTTCGGGCAGGTCGTAGCGGTAGCCAAGCAAACGGGGGAAAGTGATTTCGCGCTCAATGCGCTCTTCCAAGGCCCGGACACGCGTCGGAATCGGGCCGGGTTTTGGGCCGCCGCCTGTGCCGGCGCAAGGGATGAAGGAGAATGGCACGCCATAGACTTCGGCGTATTCGACGGGGAAAGCTTCGATTTCGATCTCATGTCCGTTGACGGGAAAGCAGCGCGTCTCGGTGGAATAGCTCATGCGCCGCAAGCCGCGCCCGATAACCTGCTCGCAAAGCAGTTGTGTGCCGAAAGCGCGGACGCCAAGAATGTGCGTTACGGTGTTGGCGTCCCAACCTTCAGTGAGCATGGACACGGAAACGACGCAACGAATCTGCTCCCCGAGCTTGCCGGGCTTGCCGACGGTATTCATCACTTCACGCAACAGGTCTTCATCGGCAAGCTCGCCGGGATCACGGCCCGGAAAGCGGAGCCGGTAATCAGCTTTGAACTCGTCAATTTCGCGCGCGGCAATCTGCTTGAAATCGTCGCTCATGGCCTCGCCCGATTCCAATTGCTCGCTGTCCACCAAAATGGTTTTGGGCCGCGCGCTCCAGGCGCCGCCGGCTTCGTTGCTGAACAACGACAGCTTGCCGGGGACAACAACGGATTTTTCATCGGAGAGTTCCTTTTCCCAGCCAGCGATATAATCGAATACGAGCTTTGAGACGTTGGTGTTGTTGCAAACGACGATAAACACAGGCGGCGTGTGCCCGCGCTGTTGCGCTTCGGCGTTCTGCGCCCAGCGGCGATAGTATATTTCGTAGTTGCTGTAGAGGCTTTGCAACGCGCCTTCCAATTCAACCGGCAGCTTCGGCTCGCCAGTGACGGCATCAGTGCCGCGACCTTTCTTCGGCAAGTTTTCGCGAATCAACGGCCAGATGTCGCGATAAACCGGAGCATCGTGAAGCATGTTATCGTCGGCAACCGGAACGCGTGGAACTTTGACGATGCCGGATTCAATCGCGTCAATAAGCGAAAAGTCAGAGACAACCCAGGGAAAGAGTGTGCCTTCAGAATAACCTGACCCGCGCAGAAAGAACGGAGTCGCGGAAAGGTCATAAACGACTTTCACGCCGATTTTGGCTTTGACGGCTTCCAAACCAGAAATCCAGATGCGCGCTTCTTCGTCACGCTTTTCCGCTGCCTTGCGTTCGTCGCCGACGAGTTTAACTTCTTCACCGCCAACGCGCCGACGGTAGCAGTGATGCGCCTCGTCATTGATGACAAGAATGTTCTTTTTTGTGCCAAGCTCGCGGCAGACACGGCGAACCATCTGGTCGGGCGTTTCCGTGAAAGGGCTGGGCGCGTCGCCACTGCCGGTCAGAAGGCTTTTGGTGAGTTTGCCTGCGCTGGTGTGCTCGCGCATCAGAAAGGTGTGAAAGTTGGTGATGACGATTTTGGCCTTGCCCAATTGATTTGTGAGATCGTCCGGCGGAACGATGTCGAGCTTGCGATAATAGTTGTCCGCGTCATTGGGCATCAAGACGCGCAGGCGGTCGCGGATGGTGATGCCGGGCGTGACAATGAGAAAAGTATCGGTGAAGCGGGCATCCTGCGGATTGGCCAGCTTATTCAAGGTCTGCCACGCAATGAGCATCGCCATGACGACCGTCTTGCCGCTGCCGGTCGCCATCTTGCAGGCGATTCGATAAAGGAGCGGGTTGGCGTCGGCGTTTGCCGTGCGGATTGCGTTTTCAATCCAGGTGTCGCCCTGCTGCTTCGCCACCTCACTCAGATAGATGAGGGTTTCGAGCGCCTCGATTTGGCAAAAGAAAAGCCGACGCTCATGGTCGGGGCGCATCCAGTATTGCAGAAGTTGGGCGGTGGTGCGCGTGACGCCAAAATGCCTGTTCTCGCGCCACTGCTTCACCCGGCTGCGCACTTGGTTGATGAACTTGTTTGGCTCAATTCGATCCTTTGTCCACTCCGTCTCGAAATAGAGCTGGCTTTTGCCCTTCTTGCGCGGGGCGGCGATGGGTATAAAGTAGGCGCTTTCGCGGCGCGCTTCGACAACCTCATTCGTGATGCCTTCGTCGCTGAACCGAAAATGGCGTTGCGGCTCCGCGAAAGGCGAATTGATGACCGGATTTTCGATTAGAGTTTGACCGGTTGCCATAGGACAATTCGATGATTGCGCTTATCAGCGCCGATTTAAAGGAAAAACGGGGTACCAAAAACAAATGGGCGATTCGCGCTGATCCCGCGCAATCGCAGATTTTTGTTCCCAACAACTGAATTGGAAATTGGAGATTGTGAAGAATCGCGCTGAGGGCAAAGGGGTGTTTGGCGAGTGAACGGTTGGTGGTTTGGCCCGCCGTCATCCCGGCCTTCGCTCCGAAACTTCGGCCCGGCAAGCTGCCCTTCGCCCTGGCAAAGTTTGTTTTTTGGCTCTCCCTCACCCAACCCTCTCCCCAAGGAGAGGGCTTTGCCGGGTTTGCCGCACTGTGGCGCGCCAAGTCGGCCACCTTCTCCCCATCGAATGCGGAGAAGGGAAATCTGATGGGCGAGGGACAAGATGGAACTGGAAATCAGGGCCAAAAAAAACACTGCAATCCCGGCGCGGGGCGTCTATCGTTCCGGCACAGCTTATGGATAAGGTTCTTTTAATTGATGACGAGGCGGACGTGCAGTATTCCTTCCGCCGCATTTTTGACCAGGCTGACATCGAGTTGACCACGGCCAATAGCGGCGAGGAGGGGTTGAAAATTCTTCCGCGGCTCAAACCCGATCTGGTGATTATGGATGTGCGCATGGGCGGGATGAGCGGGTTGGAAACGCTGCGGCGGTTGCGCCAGATTGACGCCAAACAAATGGTGATCATGATGACGGCTTACGGGACGACGCAAACGGCCATCGAGGCCATGAAGTTGGGCGCCTACGATTACCTGCTCAAGCCGTTCGATGTTCCCCGGCTCAAGCAAATCGTGCTCAACGCGCTCAAGGCGGCGCGCGATATGCGGCAGGTGGTTTCGTATCAACCGCTGCTGGAGTCGGAAGATTATGACCAGGGGATCATCGGCCGCAGCGAAGTGATGCAGGAGGTGTTCAAGGTCATCGGCCAATTGGCGGCGAGCGACGCCACCGCCTTGATCACCGGGGAGAGCGGGACGGGGAAGGAATTGGTCGCCCGGGCCATTTACCATCACGGCAAGCGCAGCGAAGCGACTTTTCTGGCCATCAACTGCGCCGCCATACCGGAGAATCTGCTGGAAAGCGAATTGTTCGGACATGAAAAGGGCGCGTTCACCGGCGCCGCCGCCCAGCGCATCGGGAAATTCGAGCAGTGCGACGGCGGCACGATCTTTTTGGATGAGATTGGCGACATGTCGCTGGCCACCCAGGCGAAAATCCTGCGGGTGCTGCAGTCCGGTTCGTTCGAGCGGGTGGGGGGCAATCAATCCATCAAGGTTGATGTGCGGGTCATCGCCGCCACGCACAAGGGCCTCGAGCAAGCGGTGGCGGCGCGCGAGTTTCGGGAGGATTTGTTTTACCGGCTCAACGTGGTGCGCATCCACATTCCGCCCTTGCGGGAGCGGCGGGATGACATTGCGCTGCTCATCAACTATTTTCTGAAAAAGTTTGCCCAGGCGCAGAATCGACCGCCCAAATCCATTCTGCCGTCGGCGGTGGAGATGCTGGAGCGGTTTCAGTGGCCGGGCAATGTGCGCGAGTTGGAGAATGTCATGCAACGGGCCATGGTCATGGCCAAGGGCGACGTGATCCTGCCCGGCGATTTGCCGGCGCTGATTTCCAGCGGGGTTGCTCCCGGCGCCGAACGCCTGCCCGCCCCGGCGGGCGCGCCCGGCCCCGCCCAGGCCGGGGAGAAGCCCTCGGACCCGGCGGCCTTGAGCCGGATGCTGTTTCAATGGGCGCGGGAGCAGGAAGGCCTGAAGGTACTTCCGGCCGTAGAACGCGAATTGATCATTCAGGCCCTGTTGGAAACCAAGGGCAATCAGGTGCAGGCGGCCAAACTGCTGGGCGTCACCCGGGCCACGTTGCGCAAACGCGTCGAGAAATTTCAAATCACACAGGCGCTGGCCATCCAGTAAAGGGCCGCGCCGGCCTATTGCACCAGAGCGCGGTAGAACTGCGCCTTGCCCGTCGCGTTGCTGTCCGTCCACTGCATGGTTTGGCCGTTGCCCAAAATATTGCTGGCCAGCGTTGTCCAATTTCCCGGGGAGATGCTGAAGGAGGATTGTATGGTGTACGATTTATTGGCCACAGACGACCATTGCAGGGTGAAGCTCGACGGGGCGGCTGAACTGCCCGGCAGAACCTGAAAAACAGAGGTTGAATCCAGCGGATTTGTTCCGGCCACATATTCCTCCCAATTGGAAGCGCCATCGCCGTCCGGGTCGGCATCGGCGGCGGATTGCGGATTGTAAATCGTGCCGAACCAAAGCAGGCGCCAGGTATCGGGGATGCCGTCGCCCCAACTGGAGCTGCTGCGATTGCCGACGGTAATGAGGCCGTCCTGCACCGTGGGCTTGAAGAGGGCGAGGCCATTGGGCGAGGCGGAGAAATGATCGAAGTGAACGCGGTAGGCGGAGTTGGAGGTGACATTGGGCGGCAGGGTGACGGACAGTGTGCCGATGATGTTAGTCCCGCTGACTCCGGAAACAGTCGAATCCAGCCAGGCGGCGGCGTAATTATTGGGGCCTTGCGACGAGGAAAGGGGTTGCGACGAAAGATTGGCGCCGGTCGCAAAGGAAATCGCGCTGGTAATGGGTGGAGACCCGTCCAGGGGATCAATTTCGACGTTGAGCATCAGGACGCGGATCGGATAAATCGGATCGGCGGCCAAAACCCGAATCGGCACTTGCACCGAAAGGTTGCCACCGGATTGAACCTGGTCCGCCGCAACGGCAATGAACCGCGGGGTGCCTGCGGAGGCCTGGCTCTGAACATTATTGGACGGCTCCGAGTGGATGGCGTGGGAGGCAAAATTGGTAAAAGGCGTGAAGGATTCGACACCGTTGGCCCAGGTGCGGATCCACCAAATGAGGTTCGTGTCCAGCGAGCGCCTCAAGGTCACATACACGTCGTTCACGTCCAGGGAACCGTTGCCAGCCTGGAGGGAATTAATATCGTTGTCGTTGCCATCGTAGAGATTATACGCTGAACCCGCCGAGTCCATCGCGTCAAAATAATCGCTGTTGACGGGAGGAACATTGTATGGCCCCTCAGTTGAACCAACGGCAGATATATAGGTTGTGATAACATCATCGTTCAGCAAGTTACTGTCGCCGAATTCACCAGCGTTGAGCCAATAGAAAGGATGAACGTCACCGACAAGATATGAAACTTGGTTGGTAACCGTGACTGTCTTAAGCGCATTGATGGAGCCGACGGCGGGCGAACCATTGGTCGGCGCCTGGATAAAGACACCTATCGGCTCGCTTGAGGGGGAATTTGCAGCAGATGAACCAAACGTCGAGGCGGAAGGCAAAATAGCCTGGAGCGTATAGGTGTTTCCGACCGCATTCTTGGGTGGAGTCAGGAATGAGAATGCGCCGACAAGCACCTGATCTTCCGCTTCTGAAAATCCAGCACCCCACAAGCCGGAAGTCTGGGTAAGATCCTGTGTAGTTGTGGGGTATAAATTGGTTTGGGGAGGAATCGTAATCCAACTGAGTTCCATCAGGTCATTTGTTGTTACATAGCCGGTTGGCAGGATTGTGAAATTTGTCGAACCCGGGCTTACGGGGTTGACGATGGCGGGGGGGATGGGAACGTAATACCCGTTCGTATTTGGATACGTCATACAGGATTGAAAGCGCCAGGTGTTCGTGTCCACTGTAAAATTAGTCCCTGACTCTGTTAAATCGAACTGCAAAGAGTACATGCTGGCGCCGGGCAGCTCGGTGATGGTCACAGGGGCATAATAGTGCCGGCCGGGGGCGGTGATGTACTTGGTGGAAGCCACGCCGCTGGCAAATCCGAAGGTGAGTTGGTTGCCGACAAAATTTGCGACGGTGAGCGGTTCGCTGACAGTGTCGCTGGGGGCAAAATCGGCCGCGAAGGCACGGACCTTCAGAGTGACAGTGTTGGTGATGTTGAGGGTAAGGGTTTGTCCGCTGGCGATGGGGCCGATCCCATAGCTGCCGTCATTGGTCGGGGAATTGGTCGTATTGTCCAGCGCATAAAACATCTGTGCATTGCTGGTGATATCGATGAGGACGATGTCTGCGGCATCGTTGCCGATGATATTCGGATTGGCTGTGACAAACTGAATTTGGGCACTGACAGCCTGACTGGAGGGGCGGCCCGAGGCTTCGCTGATGGTTTCCAAAGTCAGGGCGGGGATGGTCGGAACATCCAAAGAAGGAACCGCGTAAGGCTGTTGCCCGATATCGACATCCGTGAAAGGCGACACATGATAAGTATTTGTGCCTGGAGCCGGAATTGGGGTGCCCGTCGCGCCATAGCTCATATAAGTTTCCACGGTGGCGTCCAATTGTTCAATGGCCAGGAACACGGGATTGTTGAATACGGAGATCGGCTGGGTAATCGGATTAAACTGGGCCGCTGGCAAGTTGTTGACCAGGGGAAAGGTGACATATCCGATGATCGGGTTCGGAACGGGTATCGGCGGCGGCGGCGGCTGGGTGGGCTGCAACACGCGCAAAGCGTTGTTGCCCCAGTCCGCCACGTAATACCCCGTGTCAAGCACGTCGATGCAGAGGCCGAACGGCTGGTTGAATTCCGCCGTGGAAGGTGATCCATCGGCAAAACCGCGTTGTTGCGGTATTCCGGCAAGAGTTTGGACGGCGTAGGTCCCCAGGCCTTGGATATTTGTCCAATACAGGCTCCGGATGGTGTCATTCTCCGTGTCGCTGATCACCAGGATGTTGTTGTTATTGTCCCAAAGCAGTCCGCTGGGCAGGTTGAACTTCGCGGTCGAGGCGGGCCCGTCGTTGGTGCCTGCGCCCCGGTACGTTCCCGCAATGCCGTGCGCCGCCCCGACACTGTTGCTGATCACGCAAATAACATGGTCGCCGGAGTCAGTCACCCAAAGGTTGCTCTGGTTATCCACGGCGACCGCGGCAGGGCGATTGAATCGATTGGTGGCGGAATTGTAGAGATAATGGGTGGCAATGGTCGTAACCACATTGTTGGACAGCATGCGGATTGAATTGTTTCCCTGATCGGCGATGTACAGGGTTGCCCCGTCGTTGGCGACCGCGATGCCCGTGGGAAAGGAGAATTGCGCCTTGCTCAGGGGCGGGCCGTCGTTGGTGCCGGAGACACCGGACATGCCGGCAAGAGTTGACACCGCGCCCGCCAGCGAGACAAAGCGAAGCAGTTGATTGCCTTGATCAACCACCACGAGTCCGCCGAGGGCGGGGACATAAACAATCCCCTGGGGTTGATTGAATCCCGCGGCCAGCGTTGACACCGTTTTCGAGCCGGGAACATACGTCGCAATGCGGTTGTTGATGGCGTCCGCGATATAAACATTGTTGTTTGGGTCCGTGGTCACGCCGTAAGGCTCGTTCAGGCCGCTGGAAATGGCGGTGGACACATACTGGGCTTGCAGCCGGGCCGCCAGAATAGTCATCGCCACCAGACCGGCGACAAACAGTCTGCCAAATGGGGAGAGCATCGAACTGTTCATTGTGTTATTCATGGCTGTAGAAGGATGCGAAAGAATTGCGCATTTCCTTTGTTGATGTTTTGGTTGAATTGATAAGTGTAGCCATCGCCCGAGTTGGTGTTGATGGCCGTCCAGCTTGTCCCCCCAAGCGCCGGTATCGATTCCAGAACGTACGTCTTGCCCGGCGCCGTCAACCAGCTCAAGGCGACCCCGCTTACGCCATTGGTGGAGATGCCCGCGCTGCCAAATTGGAAGACGGAGTGGGGGTTGGTCGGGTCCGTGCCCGCCAGATACTCCTGCCAATTGGGCGCCCCATCCCCATCGGCGTCCACGTTGTCGCCAGCCAGGCTGCTGGTCAGGCTGCCAAAGAAATGCAGCTTCCATTCGTCGGATGTGATGGACGCCGGTTGCAGCGCGGTCGAGAGCACCCAGGCGTAGCCGGGGAAACTCTCCATGGCGTAATCGGTGACGCCGTCCGGCGAGCCGCCAACGAATGAAAAATGCACGGCATAGGACTGTCCGGCCTGGGCGTTGGTCGGAACTTGAAAGCTGATGGTGCCAATGTAATTGCTGTTTTGCAACGGCGGCTTGAAACTGTTCAATTCCCAAGCGATGAGGATGTCATTGGAAGACAAGCCGGGGAGGGGGGTCGGGCTGGGAATGCCGTTGGCCGGGTTGAATTGAGCCTGGCCCACCGGAGGCGCGTTGCCATTTGGCGAAACGATGGCCCGGAATTGAAAGCCCGCAAGGCTGCAGCCCGGCAGCACGCTGGCATAGACAGGCAGGGAGCATGTATTGCCGGGAACGAGATTGGCCACCGTGCCGGCACCGATGGAGGCCGGGCAAAACCAGACCAATCCGGGCGGGGAACCAGACGCCTGCGCCGCGGCGGCAATAGCGGGAACAAAGGGATTGCCGGGAAGCCCGCTGGCGGTTGGCTCGCCGTCGAGGAAGCCTCCAGTGGTCCAGGCACGCCACCAATTGGGTGTCTCCAAACCCACCGACCGCAGCAAGATGGTGTTCCAATCGAGGAAACCAATCACCCCGTCGCCATCTGCGCCACCCACGCCCTGTGTCTGTGGATAAACATCCATGGCGTTGAAGGCGTCGCTATACAGGGGAGGAACCCGCACGCCCATGGAAGCATAGATGGCGTTAATGACATCGTCATTGTCCAGAACGTCATCGCCAAACTCCCCCGCGTCGTAGCCATTGGCGGGCGAGGAATCCCCCGCAAGATACTGCAAATCGGCCACGGTCAAGAGGTTGGTCATGGCGATGATATTTGAGACCGAGCCGGAAGGATAGATCACGTTGAGACTATATTGGTTGGAAACGCTGGCGTTATAGGGAATCTGAAATTCCAACAGCCCCACCACGCCAGTATTCTGGATGTCCAATCCCGATCCGGGGCCGGCGAAAACGAGCAACCCCTGGCCATCATTGGTTGCGGCATTATTGTTGATGGTATAAGAAGTGAACTGAAAGCTGACCGGGGTGTTGCCCGGCGCGGGGCCGGCAAGCTGGACAAAATCATTCGAAGTTATCGGGAACAAGGTCAACGAGGAAATTATATTGGTATTCGGTGGAATGGGTGTCACCTCAACACGGAATTGCAGCGAAGTGACCACATCGCCGCTTTGCAAATTCATAACGATGGGGATAAAAGCCGTCGAACCGATCCCCGCGACAGGACTGTAGGCAAAGCCCAACTGATTCGACGACGAAGACGCCGTGGTCGTGATGAAGGAGCGGATGCCGCCGTAGCTGGTGCCGCCGTTGTTGATCGCCACCGCCTGGTAGTAAACGAGCGTGTTCGGCTGCAAGCCGGTCAGCGTTGCAGAAACCACGATGCTGCCCAGGTTCGTGTACACAACCGACGGCGTGTTGCTTCCAAAGTTGGTGGTGGTGCCCCATTCGAAGAAAACGGTGGCCGGCAAGCCATTGCTTGCATTCAGAGTCCCGCCAGTCCCCGTGATGGCGGTGGCCGCCAGCGTGGCGATCTCCGGAAGGTTGGTTGAGGAACCGATTGAACTAAGCGTAGTCACCGGCGTCAGCCCGCTGCCTGTCACGGCCCGGATGAGATTATAATAAAGCTCCGTCACAAAAAGAGTGCCGTTCGACGAGATGGTAACGCTGACCGGCTCACGGCCCGAAGCGCTGGTGCTGAGATTTCCCGCCGCTCCGTCCACCCAGCCCGCATACAGCGGGGGGTTATCGGTGCAGGGAGTCCCTACCCAAACGTTGCTGGGCGTGCCGTAAAGCGTCGTGGTATTGTTGTTGGTGTCGATCAGACGCAAATAGTTGTTCATCGTATCGCAAACCACCATGCGGCCGTCGGCCGAAGCCGCGATGCCATGGGGTTGATTGAATTTGGCGGCGTTCGGCGAGCCATTGACAAATCCCGGTCCGTGGCCGCCGGTGACCAGGTGCGGGGTCGAACCGTTGTTGGTGGCCACGACATAAATGCCGTCATTGAGAGTGTCGCTGACAGCCAGTTGCCCATCCTCCCGCATGGCCAGGCCGGCGGGGGCAAAGGGGTAATTGGCGACCACAGTGCCGTACGAGCCGGAATAGGGCTGGGGAATCCGTATAATGGTGCCGCCGGAACTGTTGGTGAATGAGATGTAAATATTCGTGTTGGCGTCGTTGACCACGGCTATGGCCGTGGCTGGCGCGGACGAAAAGACGCTGAGCGAAAGAGGCATGACGAGATTCAAACTGGGTGGAAAGGACTCGACAACGTCCTCATACTTGGAAAGAGTCGTCGTGGTCAACACGTAAAGATTGTCGGCTGAATCGAGGGCGACGCCGATCACATTGGGGAACGGATGTTTGTTGCTACCCGAGGCGTATTGATAGGTGATGCTTGAGGTGCGATTGCCCGCCAGGGTGGCTTCCTCGACGTCGGAGTTCTGCAGGTCGGCGATCCAAAGGTCGCCCTGCGAATCCAAAGCGGTGGCATACGGCAGGTGGAATTGAGCTTTGGTGTAAGTGTTCCCGGCGACAAATCCGTAGCTGTTTCCGCACTCCGCCCGGACTCCGCCACCAATCGTTTCGACCGAGACCTGCCCCGGCGAAACCGAAACGCAGGCCAGCAGGGCAAAGCCCGCCAGCCCTCCGCGCCAATGTGGACCAAACCTTCCGCTGCAGGCTCGATATGTTCGAATTATGCTCATAAAAAATGGGTCAGGGTTGATAGGATGGGGTTACCGCTGTGTTCGGTTTGGTCCAATCATAGGGCTTGCCGCTGTCCCAAGGGCCTTCCTCGGGGGAAGGCGAGATGGCCTTTGATTTCAAAAACTGCGTGGTGCCCGGCTGAAAATCGGTGTCGCGAATAATGGTGGGGGTGACAAAAATCAAAGTCGTTTCCTTGGTGCGGGATTTATTATCGCTTCGGAAAACGTAGCCAATACCCGGCAGATCGCCCAGGACAGGCACTTTGGTGAAGGTCTTGTTGTCAATATCAGTTTCCAAACCCCCCAGCACCAGGGTGTAGCCGCTGGGCACGGCGGCCTGGGTCGTAATCCTGCTCCGGTCAAATATGGGGGAGGTGCTGACCTGCCCGTCGAGTGTATCGGTGGCCACCTGCGGATCCACCGCCGAGATTTCGGGCCTCACGTCCAGCAGGACGTTGGTGGGGCCGGCGATGCGCGGGAGCACGGTCAGTTTGGTGCCCACTTCATTGAGGACGGTGCCTTCCACTTTCTTGTCGTAATTGGGCAGGACGGTGGCCAGGCCCTGGGAGGCGCCGGCGGCCGGAGCGCTCTGCTGCTGTTCAAATATCGGAATATTCCTTACGACCATGATTTCAGTCTGAACCCCATCCAGCGCCACCGTGCGCGGAAAGTTGATCGTCCGGGTGTCGGCATCGGTGTTGAGAAACGACAGCACCGCTGAAACTCCATCGGCGTTCAGAAAAGCGGTGGACGGAGTAAAGCCGTGAGCCGTGTTCAGCGAAATGCCGCCGCCCGACGAGGGCGTTCCAGCAAGCGAGTTCGCATAAGAAGTGGTGTTGTTCACCACAGTACTAAGCCCGCCACCAGAGGTGGTGGGAATGGTTGTGCCGCCCGGCAGCGTCGTCGTTCCACTTGTCACGGGGATGGTGCTGGTGGTAGTCGTATTGGTCACTCCACCCGAGGTCAGGCCGTTGCCGAAGCTGACATGCTGGGCGGACAGCGTGCCGGTCCAATCGACTCCTTTGGCCGAAGTGATGTCCTTCTGTGTTTCAACGATTTTGGCCTCGATCAACACCTGGCGCGTGGCGGTGTCCAGCTTGGCGATGAGCGCCTGAACGCCGGGCAGCTCTCTTTCGGTGGTCCGGATGATCAATTTGTGGGTGCGCGAGTCGGTGATGATCGAACTGCGGCTGGACAACGTGGGTTGAACTTCGGCCAGGATATTGGTCGGATTGCTGTACTCCAACTGAATGACGCTGGTCACCAGAGGTTCCAAGGCGGTGGGATCCTTGGCCGTGATGCGCCCGATCGGGCTGCGGGGATCCATCACCAATTGCCAGCCCCAATTATCCAACAGCGAGTTCAGGGCCTGCTTCGCCGTCACCTTTTTCCATTTTTCGGTGATGGTGGGCGGCGTAACGGGGATGGAATGGCCATCCGGGCCGACGGTATTAAGCAGCCTTGGGTCAAATTGAATGTTGAGTCCGGCCTGGAGGGCCAGCGCCCGGACCGCGTCGGGCAAAGGGATGCCGTCAAAGGTCACCGGATCAAGGATTTCGTCGCCAAGCTCATTCGTCAACGTGACGACCTCCGCCGAGGGCGGCTCGTTGCCCGTGCCGTGCGCGATAACGGTTGCTTCGGGTGGTTTGGCCAGGGTGTCGCCCGGGTTGGCCGAACCGGACGGAGGAGTCACGACGGGCGCGGGGGCGGTCGGGGAGGGCGACGTGGTGGTGGTGGTGGTTTGGGCGACGGCTGCCAGGCAGGGCGCGAGGACAACCACGATGAGCGCAAATATATTCTCGGTTTTCATATGGCTACAGCGGTCTTGATCATTTGCTTGCAGGAGATCCTGTTCATGTTGCGTCAATTCTTTTTTTGCTCCATCACTAATCTCTTGGGTTCAGCTTCCCCCTCCACCTGGATCAGCACATAGTTGCTGCCGATTTCGATGCACCGGACCCGCACGCGGCCGTTGGGGACGCGGACCGGTTGCACTTCCCCCGTCTCAAAGATCTCATTGTTGATCACCGCCTGGCTGTGCTTGCTGGTGCGGATAACCGCCCTCAGAACAAGCACCGGCTCCACATGCACAGTTGCATTTGCCTCGGAAACAACCTCGGGCGCCGGGTCGCGGCGGTGGGAGGCGGGAAAGAACGGGTCCTTGCCTTTTTGCGGAGCCAGATCCTCAAAAACAGAAGTGTATTGGTCGGAAAGATTGGTCTGCGCGACCGCCCCGGCGTTCGCTTTCGGGGCCTCGGCCTTGGGCTTGGACGGCGCTGCCGGCGGAGCCTTCGGGCTGCATCCTGACACGATCAAAAGCGCCAAAAACAGCCCGCACAGGGCGGATACCGGTGTGCCGCGACGGCATATTGTGGAGAGATTCATTTTATGTCCGGGCCGCTGCTGGCGACAGGGGCGACAAGGTCGAAGGTGACACTCAGTTTTTCCGCTTCCATGCCCGTTCCGGAATTGGCCGAGATGTTCAGGTTCTGAATGCGAAAATACGGAAAGGCATTCTCGAAATCGGCGAAGAACTTGCCGAAATCATGGTAATATCCCGTGCCCTTGAGACGAAAGGTGGCCCAGCGGTAGGGAAATCTCGGAATGATCCCCACATCGCTGATTTCAGGCTGGCTGTAGGTGTCAATATTGACTCCCTTGCGCGACTGGATGAAGGCGTTGACGGTGTTGATCAGCCAGGCATAGGAGTCCCGATCCGGCGCCAGCCCCGCTTCGCGTTTGGCCAACAGCTCACTGCGGCTGTGCAACGTCGCGCTGATTTCATCTCCCCGGCGCATCAACGCCTCCGCGTCATGCAGTTTTTGCCGCATCTCCGTGGATTTCCGCTGGGTGGCGGCCAGATCACTCTGCATGGCGGTGACGCCGAAGTACCACAAAGCGGCCATGAGCGCGACAGTGCCAAAGGCAATGCCGATCAATTGATCGCGCTGGGCTTTGGAAAGTTTATTCACTGCGGCGCGCCTCCGGGAAATGCGATGCCAGCGTGAAGGTGACAAATTGCCTGCTGGGATCCACCGGGTCCACTGTGAGCGGACCGAGTATTCCATCCATGACAAAGCCATCGCGCCTCTGCAGGCGCCTGGCGAAGAAGTCAAAAGTGCAAAGACTTTCCTTGAACTTGGTGTAGTTCTGGTCGTTGGGCCTCAAATCTTTTGCCTCGATGCTCAGGCTGACTTTCTCGATCATCGCCCCCGGAACGTGCCTGCGGCTGGAACCGCTGCCAATGTCACGGGCGTCTTCCTTGACATAGGCCTGCTCACCCCGCAACCGGGTGACCTGGACTTGATCGACCATGGTTTGTTGCAGGGCATTGAGAACCGGCGCCCACAGGAAACGATTGGTGGACAAACAATCCAGTGCCGCCAATTTCCGCTCCACTTCCCCGGTTTTGACCTGCTCGTTGGTCACGGTGGAATATTTGGTCATCTTGCTTTTCCAGTCCGCTTCGATGCTGCTGTAGTTGTGTTTTTCGAAAGAGATGTCCAGTCCCAGCTTGGCAATCCAAAGAAGGACCACGCAAACCAAAAAGCTGCCGATCCAAATCCCGCGCTTGACCGGGTTTTTCCGCCGTGATTCCGCGGCGGCTTGAGCCTCGGCCAGTAGATTGATTCGTATCGGCATAGTTTTAGGACAAACCAAAAGCCCGGCGCGGCCCGCGCCTTCTCCGGAGACAGGACAGCCCCGCGGCGCTCACCGCTTGCGCTTGCAAAATAAACAAATGAAACAGCATGGCCAAGACCTGCTCACTTATAGTCAATTCCCGCAAACAAATGCAATTATCATTTAAGGCTCCGCCCTGGCCGGTTCCGCATCCGGCTCTTTGGGGGATTCCTCTTTTTCCTTTTCCTCGTCCGCTTCTGAGGATTCCGACGATTCCGTCAATTTCATCGCGCCGGCAAACAACCCCGTGAACAGCCCGCCGCTCAGGAGGGTGTTGCGGAAGAATTGCCACGTCGGCGGGTATCCAGGCAGGCCAGTGGTAATGGCCTGTATCCAGCCTGCCAGCGTTTTCGCGTAGGACAAACTGAGCCACGCTCCCGTGTTGGTCACGATGTAAAACAGCAGCGCTCCGATCAATCCGCCGCCCGCCAGCATCCACAACGGTCTTTTCGCGCCAAAGACCCGGCCCAAACCGATCAGCCCCGCATAAGCCAGATAATTGGGCGCCTGGTCGAGAAGGAAGCGCCCGGGGGAAAAGGCGCCATGAGAATAGAAGAATAAGCTGAGCAACAAGTCGCTCCCCGCCAACACACACAAGGGGATGATCCATCCCAGCCGCCCCGGCAAATAAAGGCCCGCGCAAAAGACGATGGCGTAGGCCGCGCTGAAGTTCGGCGGCATCAATCCGGGCCACCGGCTCAACGCGAACACGACGATCAGCAGTATCGGCCAGACAATCTTTTTGTTCACGGCCCGATCATACTCCACACCGTGACGATGACAAGCATTCGATTCGCAGTCCGAAAAGCCGAAGCCCACTTTGGAAATTCTCAAGACAACTTTCATTGAACCATATTGCCCCTGGTGCGCCACAGCCTTTGGCGACGGCAGGCCGAAAAAAACAGTGAAATTTTCGACATTTTGCCAAGTCACAACCAGTTGTCATCAAAGCACTTACGTAATCGGCAATTATTTACAGTTGACAATTGTCAGGCTGCGGCGCTCCGACTGGCAGTTTTTCGGAGCTTTAGCGCCGGTGTGAAAATGGGGTGAAAACGCCGGTATGAAAATGCCGGCGGATTTTTCGGATCCTGGCGTGGAAATGACGAAGGCCTGAAGCCGCCTTTCTTCCAAGATTTGACCGCTGCGCGGGGCTGGCTTTTCTTCCATCTTCAGCACACTCCACGCTTCGGGGCCGCAGAGGTCATTCTCCGCTCGTTCCTCGCTCTGCCCGTTCCAGCTCACTGACCTGGGGCCAGAACAACACGGAACCCGGTGTAGTAGACCCCGTCCCCCGGGAAGCCGTACAGGCGATTCGCCGACCGGCAGTCGTGCGCGGGATATTGCAAACCGCAGCCGCGGAGCACGCGGGACGAGCCCGAAGCAGGCCCTTGTGGATTGGTGACACTCCCTGTCGGGTAAACCACGCGGTTTTTTGTGTAACGTGAATTGCCCGGTGGACTTCGTATGAACTAACGCCGTTTTTGTCGTTGGCAATCATCCAGATCCGACGGAGCCGATGCGCCCCTGCGGGGCGCTGGAAGTTTCTGGCTTTTAATGAATCCAGAGAAAGGAGCAACATGTTGCTGGTTTGTTGCCTTTCCTGTTGCCAGGCAAGTCGTTGACTATCAAGGATGTAGCCGATGTTGCCGATTTTCCAGACTACGGACTATCCATCCATCTGGCGTTTCCTGCTTTCGGGGTTCGCGTGTCTCGAGTAGTCCGCGGTTTCCCCAGTCTTCCATGATCAGTCCTTTGTGATCTCTGTGCTCTTTGTGGTTAAATATTTCGCGGTTGACTCCGTTTTCCCAATTTCAGTGTTGTTGTAAATACTAGTGTCAGCGGGCTTTTGTAAGGGCCTTGTCTGCAACGAGTTGTGGCTGCCCAAAATGCGGGAATTTTCACTGTTTTTTTTGGGCGGATTTTTCTTGAGAAAATCAAAATCGACCCCCCATCAGCATTCCGGGTTCGGGGGGAACAGTTTTCCGGGTTCGGGGTTTCAACAGGCAAGGCTTCGAAAGCCGGCTTGAGCTCAATTTCAGCGAATCAACTTGCCAATTGGGGCGACTCAAGGGAAACTGGTTAAATGACGTAACGTATATGGTGTGAATCCATCCGCTACATTTACGGAAACCGGCAGCGCCGCAAGAAGTTTGCTCGACGCGGCGAACGACGCCACGGGTTTCTCCAAGCCATCATCGCCGCCCGGCGCGCCATTGGATTCCACTTTGGCCGACGCCCGGATGATTTACCAAAAAATCTCGGCCAGCATTGGATCGGTCATGCACGGCCAGACGGTTTCGACCCGGCGTTTGCTGGCCGCGCTGGCCAGCGGAGGGCATGTGCTGCTGGAGGATTATCCGGGGACGGGCAAGACGACGCTGGCCAAGGCGCTGGCCCGTTCGATTGACGCCGGTTTCAAACGCATCCAATTCACGCCGGATTTGCTGCCGTCGGACATTCTGGGAGTCTCGGTTTTCAATCAGCGCGACCAGACGTTTTCCTTCCACGAAGGGCCGGTCTTCAGCAATATCCTGCTGGCGGATGAAATCAACCGGGCCTCGCCGCGGACGCAATCGGCGCTGTTGGAGGCGATGGCGGAAAACCAAGTGAGCGTGGACGGGGTCAGGCGGGCATTGACGCATCTGTTTTTTGTGATTGCGACGCAAAACCCGATTGAATTCCGCGGGACGTATCCATTGCCGGAAGCGCAGATGGACCGGTTCGCCATGCAGTTTGATCTGGGTTACATCAGTCCGTCGGAGGAAGTGGCGGTGTTGACGGCGCAAGAGGCGAGGCATCCGGTCGAGGGAGTGCAAGCGTGTGTGACGATGATGGACGTGATGCGGTTGAGGGAAGGCACGCAGAAGATCCGGATGAGCGAAGAGTTGAAACATTACGTGGTGAGACTGGTGGGGGCGACGCGCGCGGCGCCGGGTGTGCAGCTCGGGGCCAGCCCGCGGGCATCGATTGCGCTGATGAAAGCAGCGCAGGCGCTGGCGCTTTTCGACGGCCAGGAATTTGTCAACCCGGAGCATGTGCAGGAGATCGCGGCGCCGGTGATGGCGCACCGGCTGGTCCTGGAGCCGCAAGCGAAGTTTTCCGGGATGACGGCGCGGCAGGTGGTGGAGGAGATTGTCAAACGAGTGCCCGTGCCGGTGTGAGCCGCCCGGCGAGGTTGTATGGTTGCGCCATTGCGACAGCGGATGAAAGCGTGGAGCCAGTGGCATTTTGGCTCGGGGAATTTGCTGACCCAACGGGAAACTTTTTTCAAACGCTATCTCTACCGCAATTATCACACCTTTGCCTCCATCACGCATCGTTTTAACCGGCGGATCACCCTGGCGGGTTGGATGGTGTTGGGCGGGACGGTCGCGGCGGCGACGCTGGGGGCGGACACCAATGCCTCGTTTAGTTACCAAACTTTTGCGCTGCTGGTGTGCGTGGTGCTGGTCAGCGCGGCTTGCACGCCTTTTGGACGGCCCAACTTGTCGCTGCAACGGACCCTGCCCAGGTTCGGGGCGGCCGGCGAACGGTTGCGTTACCGGATCGTGGCGCGAAACCACTCCAAGCGGGCGGAGAACGCGTTGCAACTCATCGAGGAATTTCCGGACCCGCGCCCGACCTTTCACGAATTTGCCTCGACGCCCGAGCCCGGGGAAGAGGCGCGCAACTGGTGGGACCGCACTTACGGCATCTACCGCTGGCGCTGGTTGATGGGGCGCAACAAACGCGCGCAGATCGAGGAGCAGGCCGTGCCAGACCTGCCGGGCGGGGCGGAATGCTCGATTGAGGCGGAGTTGATGCCGTTGCGGCGCGGCCTGCTGCGCTTGACCGGAACGACCGTGGCTTGTCCGGACCCCTTTGGGTTGTTTCGTTCCTTGCGCAAGATTCCAGGACGGCAATCGGTGTTGATTTTGCCCAGGCGCTATGCGGTGCCGGCCTTCAACCTGCCCGGCGCGATGAAGTATCAAATGGGCGGGGTGTCCATGGCGTCATCGGTCGGGGAATCAGAGGAGTTTGTCGCGTTGCGGGAATACCGGCCGGGCGATCCGTTGCGCCGGATGCATTGGAAAAGTTTTGCCAAGCTGGGCAAACCGATTGTCAAAGAATATCAGGACGAGTTTTTTGTGCGGCACGCCCTGGTTCTGGACACGTTCGGGGGGCCGGCCGAGGAGGAAATCTTCGAGGAAGCGGTCTCGGTTGCGGCTTCGCTGGCTTACACCATCCAGAACCAGGATTCGTTGCTCGACCTGATGTTCGTCGGCCCGGAGGCCTATTGTTTTACCAGCGGCCGCGGAGTGGGCCATATCGACCGGGTGTTGGAAGTGCTGGCCTCGGTGCGGGTGTGCCAGGAGAAGGAATTTGGCGCTCTGGAGGGCCTGGTGCTCACTCACGCGACGGATCTGAGCGGTTGCCTTTGCGTTTTTCTGCGCTGGGACGGGCCGCGCCAGCGACTGGTCAGAGCGATGGTGTCGCGCGGCGTGCCGTTGCGCGTGTTTGTCGTGACCGCTGATGACGAGGAACTGCCGCCCGGGCCGATGGCGGCGCAGCCGGGGAATTTTCACACGCTGCCGGCGGGCCGCATCGCGGAAAAATTGGCGGCGTTATGAGAACACCTCCCTGGCTCATGGGCGGGGTGCTGCTCTTTTGGGGCTGGGAAAACGGCTTCATGCTGTGGGGCGCGCTGCTGGCGGCGGCGCTGGAGGGTGCGCGATTGACGCGCACACGCTGGGAATTGTCCGATGCCGACCTGAATCGCATTTCCGACCTGTGCTGGGCCCTGGTTGTGGGAGCGGCGCTGCTGCTGTATTCGATCGAAGAAAACCGGGTGCTCTTCGTTTTCAAGCTGGCGCAGTGGCTGCCGGTTTGCTTTTGCCCGCTTATGCTGGCCCAGGACTATGGGAACCGCGCGGCGATGCCCTTGAGTGTTTTCTGGTGGCTGCTGCGCCGCTCGCCAGCCAGCCAGACCGCGCGCAAATCATACAATATTTCCTACTGCTACTTCGCTTTCTGCCTCCTGGCGGCGAGCGCCTCAACGCGGCCGAACCGCTTCTTTTATCCGGGCATGGCCCTGCTGGTCGCGCTGGCCTTGACCAGCGCCCGTCCCCGGCGCGTGTCACTGACGGCCTGGGTGATATTGCTGGCGCTGGCCGCGACCGCCGGCGATTTCAGCCACAAAGAATTGCGGTCAATGCAGAGCGCGATGGAGGCCGCGTTAAGCACCTTGATTGCGGATTTTTTCCGGACGACGCCGGATCCCCGGGAATGCCAGACTAAAATCGGCGCCGCCGGGCGGATTGTACAATCGGGAAGAATCGTTCTGCGCCTTCGTCCCGAACCCGGCGGATTCGCGCCGGCGCTGCTGCGCGAGGCGACATGGGACGCTTACAGGAGAGTCACCTGGCTGGCCAGCAACAATGATTTCTCCATGGCCCGCGCGGGATACAACGACACTTTCAAACTATTGCCGACCAACACACTCTCCCGCGAAGTGGAGATCGCCTGTTATTACGAGAACGGCGAGGGATTTTTGCCCCTCCCCCATGGGACGTTTGAAATTGACGACGTGCAAGCGGATGTGTGGACCAATCGTCTGGGCGTGACGCAGATTAAAAACGGGCCGGGGTTGCTGGATATGCGGGCTTCTTTCGGGCCGGGCCGCTCCCTGGATGCGCCGCCCTGCGAGCGGGATTTGATGGTGCCGGAAGCGGAAAGACCGGAACTGGCCAAAGTGGCAACGGGACTGAAGCTGGCGGGGATGACGGAACGGCAAAGAATCCGGGCCATTGAGCGGTTTTTTGCGGATCCGGCGAATCACTTCATTTATTCATTGAATGCCCGGCGTCTTCCCTACCGGCTGAACCAGCCGACCGCTCTGGGCTTCTTCCTGACAACATCAAAGGTGGGCCATTGCGAATATTTTGCCACGGCCACGGTGCTGCTGTTGCGGCAGGCCGGGGTGCCGGCGCGCTATGCGACTGGTTACATTGTGCGGGAATCCGCGCGGCACGGGGACACTTACCTGGTGCGCGAGCGGGATGCGCACGCCTGGGCGCTGGTCTATCACAGTGACACCCGACTTTGGGATCAGATCGACACCACGCCGGGAGTGCGGGACAGGGCGGAGGGGGCGCAGCCGCCCTGGTGGGAACCTGCTTCGGACTTCTTGTCCAATTTGTATTTCCAATTCTCAAAATGGCGCTGGAACAAAACTTCCTACGCCCGTTATTCGACCTGGTTGCTGGTCCCAACGATTCTTTATTTGATCGGCCGAATCCTGTTCACCCAACGCCGCCAGCGTCCGCCCTCCGGCGCGGACGATGCCTCGCAACGGCCACCCTGGCCCGGCCTGGATTCGGAATTATATCTGATCAACCGGGAGTTGGCGGCGGCCCAATTGTCCCGCCTGTCCAACGAGCCATTGCGTTCGTGGCAACAACGATTGGAGCTGGCTTTTCCGGACTCGGACCGGCTGCGCCGGATTTTTCATCTGCACCGCAGCCTGCGTTTCGACCCGCGCGGGCTGAAAAAGGAGGAACGCGAAACGCTGCGCAGCGAGGCGCTAGGATGGCTGGCTGAATTTGCCGCGCAGGTGGCGGAGGAGAAGCAGAACGCGCCCGCCGCCGGAAAATGACGCAATGACCACGAAAAGGCCAGATTGATAGATAGGTCTAAAAAATCGGTAACAGGTTCTTCGCTGTTTTCGGTGGAATTAGGTTTGGGGCAGGCGGAGTTTGCCGGCGACGAAGTAGAGCATGGTGATGAGATAGG
>Ga0181526_10000305_pt1 | contig 53640 bp, 53 predicted proteins | sample PEATcosm2014_Bin_35_FD_119750 | JGI IMG/M metagenome (GOLD analysis project Ga0181526, IMG submission 119750) | Peatland microbial communities from MTU Mesocosm Facility, Houghton, MI, USA - PEATcosm2014_Bin06_30_metaG | ecosystem: Environmental > Terrestrial > Soil > Wetlands > Peat | place... | reverse complement strand
GCGTGCTGGTCGGCAACGGCCCTTGGTTTTGGGCGGCGCCGTTCGAGGTGAAGGCTGAGTTCGGCGGCCGCGGCCTGCCGCGCGAGTTTCCGCCCGATACGTTGACGCCAGCGACCAAGGGTAGCGCGCGCGAAAGCACCACGCTCGTCGTCGTCGCAACCGATGCGATCTTGAGCAAAGCACAAGCCAAACGCGTCGCCGTCATGGCGCAGTCCGGCTTGTCGCGCGCGATCTATCCGGTGCACAGCCCGCTTGACGGCGACGTCGTGTTCGCGGCCTCGACCGGTCGCCGGCCGCTCCCCGATCCGATGCTCGGCCTTACCCAACTCGGCGCGCTCGCCGCCAATGTCGTGGCGCGCGCCGTCGCGCGCGGCGTCTTCGCCGCTACCGCCTTACCATTGCCCGGTGCGCAGCTTGGCTGGCACGATCGATTCAAGGGTTAAGCCTCTGTCTTTACGGCAATTTCCTGGCGGCACCGCGGCGCGGAAACCACGATCTGCATCTTTGAGTGCGGCGGCTTTGGTTTTCGTTGACTCGATGGCCGATTGCGCCTTCACTTAAAGCTCAGCTTCTTTGATGCGTGGAATTGTGGCGGAGGTTACCATGCGCGTCGTCGTCACTGTCATTGCGGCGTTGATGACCTTGGGTCTCGCGGCGTTTGGTGTGGTCGCAGCGCAGAACACAACCGGCCCGGTCTCGCTGATCGCCCTAGCCGCACACGCTGTCGCGCCGACACAGAGCAACAAAGCAGCGCCGCAACCGGCGCCGGTCGCAGCGGCCCAAATAGCGGCCCGCCCCGTCGGCGATGCGGTCATGCAAATCTCAGACGCCGCGCCAACGCTACTGCCGGTTCCCACATCTTCGACGCCTATCCTCGTTGCGCAGAATACCGCGTCAGCCCTGCCGAACGCTGCTCCGGCACCCGCGCCGGGCGGCAGCGCCAGCACCCCCAAAGGCCTGCCGCCCTGCAGCAACCCGGATGCGATCGGCCTGTCGCGCATCGTCGAGATCGACACCACCGGGGGGCCCGCCTTCGGCACCGAGCACTTCAAGCAATACGACTTCCTGCGCGACAAGGAAGTGGTGCTGACCTTCGACGACGGACCGTGGCCCGACAATACGCCGATGGTGCTCAAGGCGCTCACCGACAATTGCATCAAGGCGACGTTCTTTGAGATCGGCGAACACGCGACTTGGCGTCCCGACCTGTCCAAATTGCTGGCAGAAGCCGGCATGACCATCGGCAGCCATACCTGGTCGCACAAGGATCTCGCCCGCAATCCCTATGCCAAGGACATCGAGCAGGCCAAGCAAGAAATCGAGATGGGCGTCAGCGCAGTGCATATGGCGGTCGGCGGGCCGATCGCGCCGTTCTTCCGCTTTCCCGATCTGCAGCAGCCGGCAGATCTGATCACCTATCTCGGCACCCGCAATATCGCGACGTTCTCGACCGATATCGATTCTTTCGACTTCAAGATCCACAAGCCCGAGGACGTCATCAAATCGGTGCTGACCAAACTGCAAAAGAACGGCAAAGGCATCGTGTTGATGCATGATTTCCAGCACGGCACCGCGGAAGCCATGCCGGAACTGCTGCATCAGCTGAAACTCGCCGGCTATAAGATCGTCCATATGGTGCCGAAGCAGCCGGTGACGACGATCGCGAAATACGACGACATGGTGCGGGCGCAGGACAAGTTCTCGTCCAGCAACAATACCCGGCCGGAATCGAGCGTCGTCAAGACGATCAGCGAGTAATGTCATTGCGGGTTCGGCCCTTCGGGCCGCCCCGGAACGAGCATCACTGCATAAACCGCTCCGCCGCGTAAGGCTTCGGATCGCAAAACGGCTCAGCGCCGGTCATAATCTCGGCGATCAGCCGGCCGGTCGCCGGACCGAGCGTCAAGCCCCAGTGGCCGTGACCGTAGGCGAGCCACAGGCCGCCTAATCCCGGCGCCCGCGAAATCACCGGCCGCGAATCGGCAAAGCATGGCCGCGCGCCCATCCAAGTCTTGCCCCCGAATGCCTCGACCTCGACCGGCTCGCCGAGCGGAAACATTTCCTGCGCCCGTGGCAGCACGCGATCGAATTGCACCGGCGTCGGCGCCGCATCGCGCGCGGCGAATTCCGCTCCGGTGGTGACGCGGATACCCTGCTCCATCGGCGCCAGGCAATAGCCGTTCTCGGCGTCGAGAATGGGCCGGGCGAGCGCCGCGTTACCTCGCGGTCGGAAATGGCGGTGATAGCCGCGCTTGACCGCGAGCGGCAATTTGATGCCGAGCGGGTCGAGCAGATCCGGCGCCCATGGCCCGAGCGCGACGACGATGTCGCTCGCATCGAGCGGCCCCGCGGCAGTATCGACACGCCAATGCGGCGCGCGACGATGCAGCGTGCCCGCGTCGCCACTAAACGACAGCCCGCCAAGCGCGGCAAAGTGCGCCGCATAGGCCCGCGTCAGCGCGAGCGGATTGGTCACGCTCACCGCGCCGGTCCAGTGCACGGCATGGCGAAAGACCGGCCGCAGCGACGGCTCGAGTACGAGCGCTGCACCGCGATCGAGCGGCACATTGGCAATGCCGAGTTCGGCGGCGACATCGAGCTCGCGCGCCGCGCCCGAGAAACTACGGTCGCTGCGGTAGAGTTTGAGCCAGCCATTATGACGCAGATAATGTTGGGCGCCGGCCTCCACGCTGAGCGCCTCATGCTCGGCGACCGCGCGCGCCAAGAGCGGCCGCATCAATTGCGCGGTCTCGAGCAATCGCTCCGGCCGCGAGGCGGCGCGGAACGCCAAAAGCCACGGTGCGATCTCGGGCAGAAAACCGAAGTGATAATCGGCGACCGGCGAGCGCTTCAGCGCGATGGTCAAGAGCTCGGCAAAGCGCGACGGGAATGCCGCCGGAAAGATGGTGTTGCCCTCGATGATGCCGGTATTGCCGTATGAGGTGCCCTCACCGGCGCCGCCGCGATCGACCAGCGCAACCGATAACCCCCGTTTGACGAGGTGCAGCGCGACCGAGGTGCCGACGATGCCGGAACCCAAAACGATGACATCGGTGCGCGCCACGACAACCTCCAGGACTGAAATCGGCTCGGCGTCGTGACGCGCCGAGCGGGCGTCCGCTGTTCGCTTAGGCCGGACGAGATCTCATATCTTCGTTTTTTGCCGCCCGGATCAAGTCCTGCCGGGCGCGATCTCGACGTTCTGTATGCACCGCGATGCTGGCGAGACTCGGTATCAAGCCGACGAGAAGTTGGCCGTGCAGGAAGTCGGGATTGGAAGTCAGACTGGACAGCACGCCTCGGGCATCCGGTCGTTGAAGTGCCGCGGGTTCAGCCTGCGGCCTAGACCGTCATGATGCTCTGCGGCGTCGTGGTGGAGAGCAATTGCGCCTGCATCTGGATCAATTGTTCGAGGAGATTATTGCTAGCCGTGTTCGTGCCGGTCGCGGTCGTGGAACTGGTAGAGGCGGTCGATGAGCTCGGGGCCGTGGTCATCGCCACGCTCGATCCGTCGGAAAAATTGATGGTGGTGGTGCTCGAACCGTTGCTATTGGCTGCGGTCTGGCTGGTGGCGCCGCTTGTCGAGAACAACGCATCGAGCGGATTTTGGCCGCCTTGACCACTTTGGCCGCCTACCCCCGCCATGTCGTGGTGGTGATGATGGCCGTGATGGCTTTCTTGGCCGGGCTGGGTTGGATCGCTCGAATCCGTCGCGCTGCCCGAGCCGTCGAGCTGTGCCGACGCCGACTGCGAATTGGATGAATTGGCCTGGAGCGCGAACAGCGCTTGCAGAGTCTGCGGGCTGAACGGCGATGCGCTGCCGGTGCTCGATGCGCCGCTTGATGCGCTCGACGATGCCGCGCCGCCCGATGACGAAGATGCGCCGCCGATCTGCTGATCGAGATCGGCCAGCAATTGCGACAGCGGATCGGACTGAGTGGAAGAACTCGTCTGCGAAGAACCCTGCTGCATCAGGGATTGCAGGAAAGCGAATGGATTATTGGCGCTCGATGAATTGACCGACAATGACATTGCAGACTCCTCTTACGCGTCGACACACCGGCTAGGACAATGGCCACAAGCCGCCGAGTTCAGCCGCTGCAAGACTGGGGCCGCCGGCTAATACTCTGAAATACCTCCATTTTCTCAGGAGCCGCAGGACAAAGACCCGTCAGAATCTGCCGCCGCGGGTCGCCGCCCGGCAAGTCTTGCCGAGCCGCGGGCGGCCGCGTTGCCCGGGCCGGGGTGGCGTGTTAGGCGAACAGCAAATGGCCCGCCCGCTGATCATCGCGCCGTCGATCCTCGCCGCCGATTTCGCCAAATTGGGCGAGGAAGTGCGCGCCGTCGATGTCGCGGGCGCCGACTGGATCCATGTCGACGTCATGGACGGCCACTTCGTGCCCAACATTTCGATCGGGCCCGATATCGTCAAGGCGATCAGGCCCTACACTAAGAAGCCGCTCGACGTGCATCTGATGATCGCGCCCTGCGATCCCTATCTCGAAGGTTTCGCCAAAGCCGGCTCCGACATCATCACGGTGCATGTCGAAGCGGGCCCGCATATCCACCGCTCGCTGCAGGCGATCCGCGCGCTCGGCAAGAAGGCCGGCGTCACCATGAATCCCGGTACGCCGGAATCGAGCGTCGAGTACGTCATCGGCCTCGTCGATCTGATCCTGGTGATGTCGGTCAATCCGGGCTTCGGCGGCCAGAAATTCATTCCTGAAGCGGTACAGAAAGTGCGCAACCTGCGCGCCATGGCAGGCGGGCGGCCGATCGACATTGAAATCGACGGCGGCATTACACCCGATATCGCGCCGGAAGTCGCGCGCGCCGGCGCCAATGCCTTCGTGGCCGGCTCGGCCGTGTTCAAGGACCGCACGCCGGAAAGCTATCGCGCCAATATCGCGGCGATCCGCAACGCCGCGGCGCTGGCGCGGGGAGAAGCGGCGTGACCATCCCGCGCTATTCCCGTCCGCAGATGGCCGCGATCTGGTCGCCGGAAACGCGGTTTCGCATCTGGTTCGAGATTGAGGCGCACGCCGCGAGCGCCATGGCCGATCTCGGCATGATCCCGAAGGAGGCCGCGCAGGCGATCTGGGAAAAAGGCGGCGCCGCGAAATTCGACATCGCGCGGATCGACGCGATCGAGCGCGAGGTCAAGCATGACGTCGTCGCCTTCCTCACCCATCTCGCCGAATTCGTCGGCCCTGAAGCGCGCTTCGTGCACCAGGGCATGACGTCGTCCGACGTGCTCGACACCTGTTTCAACGTCCAGCTGGTGCGCGCCGCGGATCTTCTGCTTGCCGATGTCGATGCGCTCAAGGCAGCGCTCGAGCGCCGCGCCCACGAATATAAATTCACGCCAACCATCGGCCGCTCCCACGGCATCCATGCCGAGCCGACTACTTTCGGCCTGAAGCTCGCCGTCGCCTTTGCCGAATTCGCGCGCGCGCGGCAACGCCTTGAACTGGCGCGCAAGGAAGTCGCGACCTGCGCCATTTCCGGCGCTGTGGGCACCTTCGCTCAGGTCGATCCGCGCGTCGAAGCCTATGTGGCGGAAAAAATGGGGCTTGCCGTCGAGCCGGTCTCGACCCAGATCATCCCGCGCGACCGTCACGCGATGTATTTCGCCACGCTCGGCGTCGTCGCCGCTTCGATCGAACGGCTGGCGACGGAGATCCGCCACTTGCAGCGCACCGAGGTTTTGGAAGCGGAGGAATATTTCTCGGAGGGTCAAAAAGGCTCATCCTCGATGCCGCATAAGCGCAATCCCGTATTGTCGGAGAACGTCGTTGGCCTCGCCCGCATGGTGCGGGCCTATGTGACGCCGGCACTGGAAAACGTCGCGCTATGGCACGAGCGCGATATCTCACATTCGTCGGTCGAGCGGATGATCGGCCCCGACGCGACGGTGACGCTCGACTTCGCGCTTGCCCGCATGGCGGGCATCGTCGATAAGCTCATCGTCTATCCCGACAATATGCGAAAGAACCTCGACCATCTCGGCGGCCTTGTTCATTCGCAACGCGTGCTGCTTGCCTTGACGCAAAAGGGGGTCGCCCGCGAGGACGCCTATCGGCTGGTGCAACGCAACGCCATGAAAGTCTGGGCCGGCGGCGGTGACTTTCTCACTTTGCTCAAAGCCGACACAGAACTACGAAAATACTTGAGCGAGGCCGAACTCATCGCCAGTTTCAATCTTGATTTCCACTTCGCCCACGTTGATACGATTTTCGCCCGCGTGTTCGGCCGCGCCTGATCGCGTTAACCATGTTTCGGCATGGCCAGTATGGAGCGCGGCTTTCCTTGCCCGACTCAACGCTCTGCCGTACGCTCACACAACCGACGGGGAGAGAATCATGGGCCGTTTGGTACGCAAACCGAAATTGGCTGAAACCGAGGCTCCGCAGCAGGCCGCCGATTTCGGCGGCATGTTTCAATCGACTGCGCGGACCCGACCGGTAGCGGCAGCCGTTCCGGGCGACGACTATCTCACCCGCATGGTGAAATATATTCCGGCCGAGATTATCGGCTGCTCGATGCTGGTGAACGCCATCCTGCAGCAAGCGATGATAGCGGGCGGCGACAATGCGCTTATGGCGGGAGTTTCGGTCACCACCATCGCGGTCGGCGCGCTGCTGGTTGGCCTCGTGCTGACGCCCCTGTTCTGCTGGTATGTGCGCGAAGACGGCGATGCCTGGGGCACCAACGCCATCGTCTCCACCATTGCCTTTCCGTTCTGGGCCTATCTGATGGGCGCCGCCGCCTTCGACAAAATCCACGACGGCAACCTCGCCACGATCCTGATCCTGACCTTCACCGGGGTCAGCGGTCTGGTCGCCCCGGTCGCCGACAAGCCGGCGGTGGCGGCGGAGCAAAAAATCGCAAGCCCTAAGGAAGGGCCGCGGCTCGTCGAAGGCCTCAAGGCGTAACGCCGAACGAAGGCCGACGGCTCCAGCGATTGCCGCGGCCCTGATCCCCGTGCATTTGTCGCGCGATGGCGCCAAAAGAAACAATTCTGGTTTTCGATTCCGGGCTCGGTGGACTTACGGTCTATCGCGAGATCGTTGCAGCGCGGCCTGACGCGGATTTCATTTATGTTGCTGACGATGCGGCGTTTCCATACGGCGCGCTGCCGGAACCTGAATTGGTTACCCGAGTCGTCAAGCTGCTCGGCGAATTGATCGCGGCCCATGCGCCCGATCTCGTGGTGATCGCCTGCAACACCGCCTCCACGATCGTGCTGCCCGAGTTACGCAAGAAATTCCCGTTGCCGTTTGTCGGCACCGTGCCGGCGATCAAACCGGCCTGTGCCGCATCGGTCACAAGGCGGGTGTCGGTGCTCGGCACCGAGGCGACGGTGCAGCGCGAATATACCCGCGCGCTGATCCGCGATTACGCGCAAGACTGCCTGGTGACGCTCGTCGGTGCAAAGTCGCTCGCCGCCTATGCAGAAGCGGAACTGCACGGCGCGCCGGTCGGCGACGATCTGTTGCAGGCGGAGATCGCGCCCTGCTTCCGCGATGACGGCGCGCGCACCGACACGGTGGTGTTGGCCTGCACCCATTATCCCCTGCTGATCGAGCGGTTGCGGCAGCTTTCGCCCTGGCCGGTGAATTTTATCGATCCGGCACCGGCGATTGCGCGGCGGGTGGTCGAACTGCTCGGTCCTTCCCCTACGCCGGCCGGACCGCCGGGATCCGCACACGCGATTTTTACCTCCGGGCGGGTGCCCGCAGCGCTCGGCGCCGATCCGGCCGCGGTTTGACACTTAGGGCGTTTCACCCTAGAAACCGGCCACTTCGCGGGCCCGAACGGGCCCGCGGGTGTTTCGCGACCCGTGGTTTTAGCCGGCGCTTCGGCCAAGAACCTGTCGGTTCCAGTCCCCCTCGGAGGGGTTTGGGACAGAGGAGGGCGCGATCCTCAGCCAGGCATGGTCCCGAAAAGTGGCCTTCCGGTTTTCGGATAAGACCATGCCAAACGAAACGGCATGATCCCGAAAAGTGGGTTTCCGGTTTTCGGAAAAGATCATGCCCAAACAACGTCAGCGAGGACGCGAATGACCAAGCGCCACCAGGCGAAGTACAAGATCGACCGTCGGATGGGCCAGAATATCTGGGGCCGGCCGAAGTCGCCGATCAACAAACGCGAATACGGCCCGGGCCAACACGGCCAGCGCCGCAAGGGCAAACTGTCGGACTATGGCGTGCAATTGCGCGCCAAGCAGAAGCTGAAGGGCTATTACGCCAATATGTCGGAGCGCCACTTCCACGGCGTCTATGACGAGGCGCGCCGGCTGAAGGGCGATACCGGCGCCAATATGATCGGGCTTCTGGAACGCCGCCTCGACACCATAATCTATCGCGCCAAATTCGTGCCGACCGTGTTCGCCGCGCGCCAATTCGTCAGCCACGGCCATATCAAGGTGAACGGCAAGCGCGTCACCGTGGCGAGCTACAAGGTCAAGGTTGGCGACGAAATCGAAGTCAAGGAGAAGTCGAAGCAGCTGGCGCTGGTGCTCGAAGCCAATGGGCTCACCGAGCGCGATGTGCCCGACTATATCGAGGTCGATCACGCAAAGCAGACCGCGAAACTGTCACGCATCCCGGCGCCTGCCGACGTGCCGTATCCGGTGGTGATGGAACCGCATCTCGTGGTCGAATATTACTCGCGCTAAGGCTCCGCTATTCTGGACGCAGAAACGTCGCGAGCCCGGGATCCATAGTCACCGTCGGCGCAGAATCTCCTGGATCGGTGGTTATGGATCCCGGGCTCGTCGCTATCGCTCGGGCTTCGGAAAGACGGTTCAGGCGGTGGCCTGTTCCTTCACCGCCACGCCTTTGTCCTTCAGCAAGGACTGCAACTCGCCGGCCTGGAACATTTCGCGGATGATATCGCAGCCGCCGACGAATTCGCCTTTGACGTAAAGCTGCGGAATGGTTGGCCAGTTCGAGTAGGACTTGATCCCTCCGCGCAGATCGTCGTTTTCCAGCACGTTGAGGCCCTTATAGGTCACGCCCAGATAATCGAGGATCTGCACGACCTGTCCGGAGAACCCGCACATCGGGAACTGCGGCGTGCCCTTCATGAAAAGCACGACATCGTTGGCCTTCACTTCGTTGTCGATGAACTGCTCGACTGGTCCGTTATTGTCAGACATCGCGATCACCCTCTTTGGCGCCGCGGGCAAATCCCTCCCGCGCCGAATCCAATCTTATCTCCTGCAATATATGTACCGCAAAAGCTCGGCAAAGCCCAAGCCGGGATGGTGATCCCAGAATGACAAATATTTCATGCGGGAAAACAGCCTCCGGGCGTGCGATCCGGCAGAACGGCCTTGCCGCCAGCATCGAGAGGGAGAGAACAAAGCCGCAGCGGAAACGCTCAGCCCTCGGGTACGCCGGTCTGCAGCGCCAGCGCGTGGAGCTTGCCGCCCATTTCGGCTTTCAGCGCGTCATAGACGATCTGGTGCTGCTGGACGCGGGATTTACCGCGAAATGAGGCGGCGATGACAGTCGCCGCATAGTGGTCGCCGTCGCCGGCAAGGTCGCGGATCGTCACTTCGGCGTCGGGAATCCGTGCCCGGATCAATCGCTCGATATCGTTCGCCGCCATCGCCATGTTGCTTCAACCCGATGTTGCTTCAACTCGATGTTGCTTCAACCCGTGCGGCGTCAGGTCCGTGCGCGCCCCTACGCCCTCGCCTTTGGACCCAGCCGAACCCCGCAAATCAGTGACACAACATTGCACTATCCACAGGCGCAATGTCACTGCATTCTGGCAAAACCATGTGATTAAAGGGGGACGGATATGGAATTTCGGCCCTGGCTTTCGACGGCGGTTGCGGCGCTCGGCGCGCTCCTCATGCTTCTCGGAACGGACGGCGCCCGAGCGCAGCAGCCGACGCCGGAGCAGACCGGTGCGATCCGCGCCTCGTGCCGCTCCGATTTCATGGCAAACTGTTCGGGCGTGACGCCGGGCGGCAAGGACGCCTTGGAGTGCCTGAAGCGCAACCTCGCCACACTGTCTAGCGCATGCAAGACGGCCGTCGGCGCGATCACGCCGGCACCCGCACCGCCGGCCGCTGTGGCTCCGGCCCCCGCCGCTTCGGCGCCACCCGCCACTCCGGCGGCCGCACCAAAGCCCGCTAAAGCCGCGGCGGCGAAGCCCGCGCCAAAACCGGCTGCGGCCATAGCTCCGGCCCCACCGCCCGCGGTGGCGCCGGCTGCGGCCGCCACGCCTGGATTTCCGCCGCTCGGGCCGGTTCGCCCGATGCTGCCGCGGCGCGCGATCGAAATCAAAGCGATATGCCGTGTCGACGCGCAAACGCTCTGCCCCGGCGCTCCACCCATCGGCCCGGCCGTACTCTCCTGCCTGGCCGAGAACGGGCCTCGTCTATCGCCCGAATGCTACAAGGCGCTCGTGCCAGTGACCCGATGAGATGCGGCTACTGGGCGCCGGCCATATAGGCCGGCAGCCACGCCTCGAAGCGATGCTTGAGATCGCGTACCGAGAGCGGCCGCTGTTCCGCCACCGCCAAGACGCCGCCGCCGGTCGCGCCGAGACGCGTCAACGGCATTCCTGCAGCGTTGGCGCGTTGCGCGACCAGATCCGCGTTTTTGGCCGTGACCGCGTAGCGCGCCTGGTCTTCGCCGAACCAAAATGAATGCGGGATACCCGCGGGCGCCTCGAGCACCGCCCCGATGCCGGACACCATCGCCATCTCGGCGAGCGCGACCAGAAGGCCGCCGTCTGAAACATCGTGCACAGCGGTCACCAGGCCGTCGCGGATCAGCGCACGGATAAAATCGCCGTGGCGGCGCTCCGCCGCGAGATCGACCGGCGGCGGCGCGCCGTCCTCGCGGCCGCAAATATCGCGCAGGTAAATCGATTGGCCGAGCCAGCCTTGCGTCTCGCCGATCACGAGGATCGCTTCGCCTTCGGCTTTGAAGGCAAGCGTCATCGATTGGGTAAATTCATCGACGAGACCGACACCACCGATGGTCGGTGTCGGTAGGATCGCCCGGCCGTTCGTTTCGTTGTAGAGCGACACATTGCCGGACACGACCGGAAAATCGAGCGCGCGGCACGCTTCGCCGATGCCGCGCACGCAGCCGACGAACTGGCCCATGATTTCCGGCCGTTCCGGGTTGCCGAAATTGAGATTGTCGGTGAGCGCGAGCGGCCGTGCGCCGACCGCTGTCAAGTTGCGCCAGGCCTCGGCGACGGCCTGCTTGCCGCCCTCGAACGGATCGGCTTCGCAATAACGCGGCGTCACGTCGGACGTCAGCGCCAGCGCGCGCGGCCCGTCATTGATGCGCACCACGGCGGCATCGCCGCCCGGCCGCTGCACGGTATTGCCGAGGATGATGTGGTCGTATTGCTCCCACACCCAGCGCCGCGAGCAGAGATCGGGCGACCCGATCAGTTTTTCCAAGGCATCCGCGAGCGGCAGCGGAGGAGTGACATCGGCCGCCCGCACGATCATGGGCTTCGCCGCGGCAGCTGAGGGCCGATCGTAGACGGGGGCTTCGTCGCCGAGTTCCTTGATCGGCAGATCGGCCATCACCGCGCCGCCATGGCGGACGACGAAGCGCTTGGTCGGCGTGGTCTCGCCGACGATCGCGAAGTCGAGGCCCCATTTGCGGAAGATCGCCTCGGCTTCTTTTTCCTTCTCGGGCTTGAGCACCATGAGCATGCGCTCCTGGCTTTCCGAGAGCATCATTTCGTAAGCGCTCATGCCGGTCTCCCGGCATGGCACCTTGTCGAGGTCGAGCGTGACGCCGAGATCGCCCTTGGCGCCCATCTCCACGGCCGAGCAGGTCAAGCCCGCCGCGCCCATATCCTGGATGGCGATGACGCAGCCTTTGGCCATGATTTCGAGGCAGGCCTCGAGCAGAAGCTTCTCGGAGAATGGGTCGCCAACCTGCACGGTCGGCCGCTTCTCCTCGGCGTCGGCGCCGAATTCGGCGGATGCCATGGTGGCGCCGTGGATGCCGTCGCGGCCAGTCTTCGAGCCCAGATAGACGATCGGCATGCCGACGCCGGAGGCCGCCGAATAGAAAATCTTGTCGGTCTCGGCGAGGCCGACCGCCATGGCGTTGACCAGGATATTGCCGTCGTAGCGGCGGTCGAAGCGCACCTCGCCGCCGACGGTCGGCACACCAAAGGAATTGCCGTAGCCGCCGATGCCAGCGACGACGCCGGAGACCAGCGCCCGCATCCTCGGGCTTTTCGGATCACCGAACGACAGCGCGTTGAGGCAGGCGATCGGCCGCGCGCCCATGGTGAAAACGTCGCGCAATATACCGCCGACGCCCGTGCCCGCGCCCTGATAGGGCTCGATATAGCTCGGGTGATTATGGCTTTCCATCTTGAACACGACGGCGAGGCCTTCGCCGATATCGATCACGCCGGCATTTTCGCCCGGCCCCTGGATCACCCAAGGCGCGCTGGTCGGCAGCGTGCGCAGATGGATTTTTGAGGATTTGTACGAGCAGTGCTCGTTCCACATCGCCGAGAAAATGCCGAGCTCGGTGAAGCTCGGTGCGCGGCCGATGAGCTTGACGATGCGCTCGTACTCGTCGGGCTTGAGGCCGTGCTGGGCGATCAGTTCGGGGGTGATGGCGGGTTCGTTGGAGATCACGGACTGTGCTCGATTTGCTTCCTTCGCCGATATGGAAAGAGCGAAGTCACGCCGCCAGCTTGAAGTGATCGACAAGCCCCGCGAACAGACCGCGGCCGTCGGTCCGGCCCATGGCGGCTTCGACGTGATTTTCCGGATGCGGCATCATGCCGAGCACGTTGCCGCGCTCGTTGATGATGCCCGCTATGGCGTTCATAGCGCCGTTGTGATTCCAATTCGGGTCGACCATCCCATCCGGCGAAGAATACCGGAAGACCACCCGACCCTCGCCTTCGAGCCGGGCGATGGTTTCACCGTCGGCGGTGTAGTTACCTTCGCCGTGAGCCACCGGCACGCGGATCACCTGGCCCGCGTTGTAGCCGCGCGTAAACGCCGTATCGGAGCGCTCGACCCGCAGATAGACGTCGCGGCAGATGAAGCGAAGTTGCGCATTGCGCTTCAAGACGCCGGGCAACAGGCCCGCCTCGCAGGCGATCTGAAAACCGTTGCATATCGCCAGCACCAGGCCGCCCTTGGCGGCAAACGTCCGCACCGCGTCCATGATCGGCGCCCGCGCCGCGATGGCGCCGCAGCGCAGATAATCGCCGTACGAGAAGCCGCCCGGAATGACCGCGAGATCGGTACCGGCCGGCAACGCGGTCTCGGCATGCCAGACCATTGCCGGCTCCTGGCCGGAAATCAGCCGCAGAGCGCGCGCCATGTCGCGTTCGCGATTGATGCCGGGAAAGACGATGACGGCCGATTTCATGGCGCGGCTTTCATTGAGCGGCTTTCATCCGAAGGCTTTCATGCGTCAGCTACCACCCGAGCCAAGCTCGGCGCGCGCCCAGCGCAAAACCGGATCGCTGTTGAGGAAGGCGAGCGCCTGCTGCGCAGCGCGCGACAGGTCGGCGTCGGCCGTCACGGTTGCGACGACGACGTCGCATTTGTCGTTGAACGCAATCGCCGCCGCCGCGCTCGGCCCCTGATAGGGGCCGCTGACCCTGAAGACGCGGCTACGGCCTTGCATCCAACCGACGGAGACCCGCCGGCTATCGCCGAGGCCGGAAAATTCCGGGCCGAGCAACGCCATGTCATCGACCCGATCGAGCTCGGCATTATCGTAGACGCCTTTGGCGCAGTTGCAGAACCCGACCTTCGGCCGCAGATAAAGCGTCACTGCCGCGCCGCAGGCCTCGGCCTCGCAGCGAAACGCCCGGCCGGTACCCCATTGATCGATCGGAAACGGCCACTCCACTTCGATCCAGTGCGGATCACGCGCGGTGGAGCGCATGTCGGCCGGCAATCCGTCGCCGCCGACGCCGCCCGCGAGCGCCAGCACCACCGGCACGGCTCGCAAGGCCCCGCCGATCATCCGGTGACCTCGATGCGGTAATTCTCGATCACGGTATTGGCGAGCAATTTTTCGGCGGCGGCCTTGAGCGCTGCTTCGGCACCGGCGCGGTCGGCACCTTCGATTTCGATATCGAAAACCTTGCCCTGCCGGACGCTGGCGACGCCACCGACGCCGAGCGATTTCAGCGCGCCCTCGATCGCCTTACCCTGCGGGTCGAGAATGCCGGATTTCAGCGTGACGGTGACGCGGGCTTTCATGACCTTTCAATAGGTATGAATCGCGCTGCCCGCAACATCGGGCAAACCTTGATCACAGCCAAAAGCCTTGATCACAGCGACAGCCGGAAGCGAATGGGTGCCCGGTTCGATCGAACTCGGCGCGCTTTGCTCAGCCCTTGACCAGGATCGGTCCGGTACCCTGCGGCCGCTCGCCTTCGCTCATGATGCCGAGCCGCTTCGCGACCTCCGTATAGGCCTCCAACAGCCCGCCGAGATCGCGCCGGAAGCGGTCCTTATCCAACTTCTCGTTCGACTTGATATCCCACAGCCGACAGGAATCCGGCGAGATCTCGTCCGCCACGACGATGCGCATGAGATCGTTTTCCCACAGCCGGCCGGTTTCCATCTTGAAATCGACCAGACGGATGCCGACACCGAGGAAAAGCCCCGACAGGAAGTCGTTGACGCGGATGGCGAGCGACATGATGTCGTCGATCTCCTGCGGCGTCGCCCAGCCGAACGCGGTGATGTGCTCTTCCGAGACCATCGGATCGTTGAGCTGGTCGTTCTTGTAATAGAATTCGATGATCGAGCGCGGCAATTGCGTGCCCTCGTCGATGCCGAGCCGCTGCGACAGCGAGCCCGCAGCGATGTTGCGCACCACCACTTCGAGCGGAATGATCTCGACCTCGCGAATCAATTGCTCGCGCATATTGAGCCGGCGGATGAAGTGCGTCGGCACGCCGATATCATTGAGGTGCTGGAACACATATTCCGAGATCCGGTTGTTCAGCACGCCCTTGCCTTCGATCACCTCATGCTTTTTGGCATTGAAGGCGGTCGCGTCGTCCTTGAAGTGCTGGATCAGCGTTCCAGGCTCCGGTCCTTCATACAGGACCTTCGCCTTGCCTTCATAAATTCGGCGACGGCGGCTCATCGGCGTGTACCGGGTCTTGGTGAAATCCATGGGATTGCCGTGGCTCCATTTCGATTATCGAGGTCCGCGGCGGCGGAATTAAGGGCACGCGACTAGACTACGCTTCAGCACTAAATGCGACTCAACTCAGCGGCCCGTCCGCGACTTGAAAGCTAGCCGAAGGCGGCGCGGAGTACAATCGGCATAGACCCGCGCGAGCGCAATCGCAACAATGAAGTAGGGGCTTCTCCGTGGTTGCCTTGACGGGCTAGCATCGTTATGCAAGGCGCATGCGGAATTAGGTGATTTGCGCTGTTCCACGCAACGCTATAGGCAAAAACATGACCACGTTCGACAAGCGCGAAGACGCATTCGAAAAACGGTTCGCGCATGACGAGGAACTCAAGTTCAAGGCCACGGCGCGCCGCAACAAGCTGCTTGGCCTTTGGGCGGCGGAGAAACTGGGCTTAAGCGGCGCTGAAGCCGACAGCTACGCGCTCTCGATCGTCATGGCGGAGTTCGAGAGCGGTGCCGAGTCGGACGTTACGCACAAAATTCGCAAGGATTTCGACGCCAAGGGCATAACCCAGTCGGATCACCAGATCGCCCGGACCATGAGCGACCTCATGGCGAAAGCCGTGGCCGACATCAAGTCCGGGGGATAGCGCGCGGTGCGGCGCGCTTAAGCTCCAACGCCCAACATAGAGCGATTATCATGGCCATTTCCGCTTTTACGCTCGCTCGAAAACTTCACGCCGGCGAAACCGTATTCTCCGGCTGGTGCAGTCTGCCCTACCCGCTGGTCGCCGAAACGCTGGCGCGCGACGGCTTTTCCGCCGTGACCATCGAGAGCCAGCACGGTTTGTGGGATGTCGGCGGCATTCTCAACGGCATCGCCGCGATCCGTCAGGGCGGCGGCGCGCCGATCGTGCGCGTTCCGCTCGGCGATTTCGCCTTGGTGAGCCGGGCGCTCGACTTCGGCGCCGAAGGCATCATCGCACCAATGATCAATACAGCGGCCGACGCGCGAGCCTTCGCGGCGGCGGCGAAATTCCCGCCGCTCGGCGAACGCAGCTGGGGACCGCATCGAGCCATGACGCTCGGCGGCGTTCCCGACATGGCCACCTATCTGCGCGAGGCCAACGATCACATTATTACGCTTGCCATGATCGAAACCCGCACCGCCTTGCAAAATTTCGATGCCATCATCGGCACGCCGGGTATCGATGGATTCTTCCTCGGCCCGTCCGATCTCTCGATCGCGCTGTCGGACGGCAAGATTGTCGATCCGCTGTCGAAGGAAGTCGACGCTCATCTCGACCAGATGATCGCCGGTGCGCAAAAGGCGAAGAAGATTCCCGGCGCCTATTGCCACTCGGCCGAACGCGCCGCGGCCCTCGCCAAACGCGGCGTGAAATTCCTCGCGGTATCGAGCGACCTCGCGATGCTGCGTGTCGGCGCCGCGGCGGCTTTGAAAACGATCAAGGGCTGAGCGCTCGAGCGCTCGCCTGCCACGGCGTCATGCCGCGCCGGGCAACATGCGTAGCAGCGTGCGGTCGCGCCATAGCCAATGATGCAGCAGCGCCGCGCCGGCATGAATGCCGGCGAGAATCAAAAGCGCATCGGCGAGATATTGGTGGACTTCGATGAGCGTCCGCGCCATTGGCCGATCCGCCGGCCACGGTGAAACAAATTCCCAATAGCCGAAAATCGGCAGCGGATGACCGCGCTTGAGCTGCACGAGCACGCCGAAAAACGGCACCACGAGCAGCAAGGTATAGAGTGCGAAATGGCAGAGCTTCGCCGCCGCCGCGGCGAGCCTGCCGAACGGCGTCGGTTCCGGCGGCGGCGGCGGATTGGCGACGCGCCATGCCAAACGCAGCACGAGCAGCAGGACCACGGCTTCGCCCAAAGTCATGTGTGTCAGCATTCCGAATTCGTGCGCCGCGCCTTTCGGCAAATCGTCGCCGAAGGTTCCGAGCAGCCAGCCGGCGATCACGAAGATTGCGGTCAGCCAGTGGATCAATTGTGGGAGGGCGCCGTACCGGGTCTTACTGTTTACCAATTGCATGAATGTGAGCTCTCATTCCCCGCCTGCCGCTCGCTAACTTCGCGGCTCGGACCTGTCCGCGGCCCAGACCGGCACGAACTTCGATCCGGCGCAACGCGGCTTTATTCCATGATTTCGGCAATTTTAGTCAGGGCGCCTGCTAAATCCGCATCAACTTCGCGAGCGCCTATTTCAACGATTCGATAATCGTGCGCCGTGAGCCAGGCGCGTTTTTGCGCGCGCGTGGTCGCGGCATTGCCAGTTTCGTCCGCCGGCACGAGATCGATGACCAAGCGCTGCGAAAACGACACGAAGTCGCAAATATGCCGGCCGACCGGCGTCTGCCGCTTGAAGCCGCGGCCGGCGAAGCGGCGATCGTTGACCAGTGCCTGCCACAGCGCCCGCTCGGCCTCGGTCGGATTACGGCGCAAGAAGCGCGCCAAGCCGCGCGCCGGACCGCGTTCTTTCGGCAGGTCGCCCGAACCGCGCTCGGCCAGAAGGGCGCGCAGGATCTCGGCCTCTTCGCCGTCGAGCACGCCGCCGCGCGCCGGGCCCTTGCGCCCTTCGGCGATCGCCATGATGACCCCGTGCAGCGTCTGGATATCCTGCTGCGACGGATGCATCCGGGTGACGATATTGCGCAGATTGATCTGCATGGTCTCGCGCTTGTCGGGCGGACGAAAGAATTCGACCTGCTCCAATTCGCGCTCCAGCGATGCAAAAAAGGCCAGCAGTTGCTGCTTCGGCGCTGGAGCCGATTTGTCCGGAGTCGCGAACGGCAAGGTGCCGCCGCTTGCCAGCTTGAACCACTCGTAGGCGACGATCACGATCGCTTGCGCGAGGTTGAGCGAGGCAAAGGCCGGATTGACCGGGAGTGTGAGTATTCGGTCGGCGAGCGCCACCTCGTCGTTCTCGAGCCCGTTGCGCTCGCGGCCGAACACGAAGGCGACGGTCTCGCCGGATGCGACGCGGGGCGCCGCAAGCGCTGCAGCTTGATCCGGCCCGACCACGGCTTTTGCCTGGTCATGCGCGCGCGCGGTCGCCGCGAACACAAAGCTGCAATCGGCGATCGCGGCCTCAAGCGTATCGAAAAGCATGGCGCCGTCGAGGACGCGGTCGGCGCCGACCGCCATGATACGGGCCTTGCCGTTGGGCCAGGCCTGCCGCGGCCGCACCAGGCGCAGCCGGGACAGTCCGAAATTGGCCATGGCGCGCGCCGCAGCTCCGATATTTTCGCCGAGTTGCGGCTCCACGAGGATGACGACCGGCCCAGGCCGTTCGATCCAGACCTTGGTCTTGTCGGTGCCGGCGCCCGGCATGCGGTACTCCCCAAGGCGATTGCCCGAAGGCGCAGCCCCTGCCCACACTGGCGGCTTGCGTCAAGCGGCGGCGCCGTATCCAGCTGGACTACTCGGCTACTCCCGAAAGCTCTTTCGCTTCGGCACGCTAGACCGCCACCCGCATTTTTAGCCCGCCGGCGATTATCTCGCATCTGCTAACAAGGCTTTCGCCGACGCAGGGCAGATGCTATAGGGCGCGCGCCAATCTCCCCGTCAGCCGGCTTCCCGGTTGGCGGTGTCCGCGTAGAAAACAATTCATTTGAGGGCGCGAGCGAAAAGGCCAACCGCCGCGGCCATCAGTATTCAGTTTCCGCTCGGCCCAAACCAGCACGGCGACCAGAGGTGTAAGCATGCCAGCTCTCGAAATCATGTGGACGAAGGTCGATGAAGCCCCGGCGCTCGCGACCTATTCGCTGCTGCCGATCGTCGAAGCCTTCGTGGGCGCGGCGGGAGTGTCCGTGAAGCTCAAGGACATCTCGCTGGCCGGTCGCATCCTCGCCAGTGTCGCCGACAAGCTGCCGCCCGAGCAGCGGCTCAATGACGAACTCGCCGAACTCGGCAAGCTCGCGATGAAGCCCGAAGCCAACATCATGAAGCTGCCCAACATCTCCGCATCGATTCCGCAATTGAAGGCCGCGATCAAGGAGCTGCAGGGCAAAGGCTTCGCCGTTCCGGACTATCCGGACAATGCGACGACGGAAGCCGAGAAGGACATCAAGTCCCGCTACGCCAAGGTGTTCGGCAGTGTCGTCAACCCCGTGTTGCGCGAGGGCAATTCCGACCGCCGCGCGGCCGGCGCCGTGAAGCAATACGCCCGCAACAATCCGCACAAGATGGGCGCCTGGAGTCCGCAGTCCAAATCGCGTGTGGCGTATATGTCGAGCGGCGATTACTACGGCTCGGAAATCTCGACCACCGTCGCATCGGCGACCAACGCCCGCATTGAACTCGTCGGTGCCGACGGCGCCGTCTCGGTGCTGAAGGCGAAGACGCCACTTCAGGCCGGCGAGATCATCGACGCCGCGGCGATGAGCCGCAAGGCGCTGCGCGCCTTCTTTGCCGAGCAGATCGAAGCCGCGAAGAAGGAAGGCTTGCTGTTCTCGCTGCATGTGAAGGCGACCATGATGAAGATCGCCGATCCCATCGTGTTCGGCCATGCCGTTTCCGTCTTCTTTGCCGACGTGATCGAAAAGCACCAAGCCACGCTGAAGCGTCTTGGCGTCAATCTCAACAACGGCTTCGGCGATCTCTTGACAAAGATCGAGACGCTGCCTGAGGCCGAGAAGAAGGCGATCAAGGACGATATCGCAGCCGAATACGCCAAACGGCCGGGCCTCGCCATGGTCAATTCCGACAAGGGGATCACGGGCCTGCACGTGCCCAGCGACGTGATCGTCGACGCTTCGATGCCGGCAATGATCCGCGAATCCGGCCGCATGTGGGGCGCCGATGGCAAACTGCACGACGCCATCGCCGCGATCCCGGACCGCTGCTACGCGACCTTGTATCAGGCGACAATCGACGACTGTAAGGCCCACGGCGCGTTCGATCCCAAGACCATGGGCTCGGTTCCCAATGTGGGGTTGATGGCGCAGCAGGCCGAGGAATACGGCTCGCACGACAAGACGTTCGAAATTGCCACGAGCGGAACGGTCCGCGTCGTCGCCGACGACGGCAAGGTGTTGCTGGAGCGTCCGGTCGAGACCGGCGACATCTTCCGCATGTGCCAGCTCAAGGACGCGCCGGTCCGGGACTGGGTCAAGCTCGGCGTGCGCCGCGCGCGCCTCACCGGCGCGCCGGCGGTGTTCTGGCTCGACAAGCAGCGCGGCCACGACGCCCAGGTGATCGCCAAAGTCGAGAAGTACCTGAAGGACGAAGACACCGCGGGGCTCGACATCCGCATTATGGCGCCGGTCGAAGCGATCAAGTTTTCGCTCGCGCGCATTCGCAAGGGGCAGGACACGATCTCGGTCACCGGCAACGTGTTGCGGGATTATCTGACCGATCTGTTTCCGATCATGGAGCTCGGCACCTCATCCAAGATGCTGTCGATCGTTCCGTTGCTGGCGGGCGGCGGTCTGTTCGAGACCGGCGCCGGCGGCTCGGCGCCCAAGCACGTGGAACAGTTTCAGCAAGAGGGCTATTTGCGCTGGGATTCGCTCGGCGAGTTTCTCGCGCTGGGCGCGTCGCTCGAGCATCTGGCGCAGACCTATAAGAACGCCAAGGCGCAGGTTCTCGCCGAGACGCTCGACACCGCCATCGGCAAGTTCCTCGAATTCAACCGCAATCCCGCACGCAAGGTCGGCGAAATCGACAATCGCGGCAGCCATTTCTATCTCGCGCTGTACTGGGCGCAGGCGCTGGCCGCGCAGACCAAGGACGCGGAGCTGCAAGCCCGCTTCAAACCGCTGGCCGAGACGCTCGCCAAGAACGAGGCCAAGATCAACGCCGAACTGATCGGCGCCCAGGGCAAACCGGTCGACATCGGCGGTTACTACATGCCCGATTTCGCCAAGGCATCGGCCGCGATGCGGCCGAGTGCGACGCTGAACTCGGCGATCGCCGGGCTCTGATACGGCGTCCGGCGACGGACGTCGCCGAAGCTTCGCCTGGCGCGATAACGAACTCCTTGAGCGCGACCTCAGTCGGGGCGGCCGCGCCGCCCTGCTGGCCACCCGCTACGACAAGACCGCTCAAAATTTCCTCGCTGCGTCTTATGCGGGGCGACCCACCTCTGCGTGCGGTTTAGGTTCGCGGGCTCATGCGGCTTTCGCGGCAAGAGGGGCAATGCTATAGGGCTCGCCGCCGGTGCCCGCTCTCAAGAAATGGCTCCTCAAAATGGCGAAGATCAAGGTGAAGAACCCCGTCGTCGAGATGGACGGCGACGAGATGACCCGGATCATCTGGCAATACATCAAGGACAAGCTGATCCATCCCTATCTCGATATCGACTTGATGTATTTCGATCTCGGCATGCAGAAGCGCGACGAGACGCGCGATCAGATCACCATCGACGCGGCCGAGGCGACCAAGAAGGTCGGCGTCGCCGTCAAATGCGCCACCATCACGCCGGATGAAGCCCGGGTGAAGGAATTCAATCTGCACGAGATGTACCGGTCGCCGAACGGCACCATCCGCAACATTCTCGGCGGCGTGATCTTCCGCGAGCCGATCATCTGCAGGAATGTGCCGCGGCTGGTGCCGGGCTGGACCCTGCCGATCATCATCGGCCGCCATGCCTATGGCGACCAATACCGCGCCACCGATTTCAAGGTCCCGGGCAGAGGCAAGCTTTACCTCACTTTCGTCGGCGACGACGGCAAGGAGATCAAGCGCGAGGTGTTCCAGTTCCCCGGCCCGGGCGTCGCCATGGCGATGTACAATCTCGACGATTCGATCCGCGACTTCGCCCGCGCCTCGATGAATTTCGCGCTGAACCGCGGCTATCCGCTTTACCTGTCGACCAAGAACACCATCGTCAAAGTCTATGACGGGCGGTTCAAGTATATTTTCCAGGAAGTGTTCGACGCCGAGTTCAAGGACAAGTTCGCCGAGAAGAAGATCACCTATGAGCACCGCTTGATCGACGACATGGTCGCGGCGTGTCTGAAATGGTCGGGCGGTTATGTCTGGGCCTGCAAGAATTACGACGGCGACGTGCAGTCGGACACGGTCGCGCAAGGCTACGGCTCGCTCGGCCTGATGACTTCCGTTCTGACCACGCCCGACGGCAAGGTGGTCGAGGCCGAAGCCGCGCACGGCACGGTGACGCGTCACTTCCGCGAGCACCAGAAGGGCCGCGAGACCTCGACCAATTCGATCGCGTCGATCTATGCCTGGACGCGCGGGCTCGCCCATCGCGCCAAGCTCGACAATAATGCCGATCTCGCCAAATTCGCGACGACTTTGGAAAAGGTCACCGTAGCCACCGTGGAATCCGGTTTCATGACCAAGGATCTCGCTTTGCTGGTCGGCCCGGATCAGAAGTGGCTGACCACGACCGGCTTCCTCGATAAAATCTCCGCCAACCTGCAAGCGGCGATGGCGTGACACTTTTTCGGCGGCGCGGGGCGCGGCACGATAACGCGGCGCCCGGGCGGGATTTGCAAGTTTCCGTGACGGCTGCCGCGGCGGCTGGCAATTGAAATTCGCCGCGCCTATTTGGTGGCTATGGATCGGGCGGTCATAGCGAAGTTAGGAACGATAGCGCTCGTCGCCGCATTGCTCGGGATTTTGGCGGCGTCGATTTGGCTTGCCGTGCATACCTGGACCTCGGTCGGCGGTCCGCCGATGCCGATCCACGGCACCATCGCGATGACGCTCGGCATCGTGTTTTCGTTGGTCGTCGGATGCGGATTGATGACGCTGGTGTTCTATTCGAGCCGTCATGGCTACGATGACCAGAGCTACGATCACCAGAGCTACGATCACCAGAGCTACGGTGCGCGGAGCCACGACACGCCGATTCCTCCAGAGAAGGACGGCGGCTGACCGGCAGGCTGACGGCCGAATTCGGCGCGCAAAACATGAGCCGCACCGCAAAAACAAGGGCCCCCGGCGGGGACAGCGCCGAGGGCCTCAATCCGCAGCGGCAAAGTGAAGATGGTGGAAGCCTTGCCGCCACGGACCGCAGCCCCTTGCACCACACAATTGCGGCAAGATCGGGAGCCGCAGCGGCGCGCGGCACGGCCGAGAGCGCGCTTGGCGCCTAAATTCCAAATAAACACGGAATGGTTAATTACGAAAATTTGTTCGCCGTGGCGCCCCGAAAGGGTCGCGGGGGCGCGAAAATGATGGCCGATGCCGCAACCGAGAACTATGTTCCCGGCGGCGGCGAGGTCTTGAGCGAGCGGCTTTCGGGTGCAACCGATCCCCCAGCGCGATCTACGAGCTAGTCGAAGGTTCGGTCCAAAATTGGGGCCAGTCCTCAAAGTGGAACCAGGCCTTAAATTGGCACCAAGCCTTAAATTGGGACCGGGCCTCGGTGCGGAACTCGGCCCGATGCTGGGCCGGAGGCTTAGTCTGAGACTCGACCCGCGGCTTGCCGGGCTGTGGCGCCAATTGCGCGGCGTCGCGATCTCACTCCTGCTGGTCGCGCTGACGACGGTCGTCGCGCTCTTGCTGCGCCACTATATCGGCATCCTGCGCGGCGCCGTGCTCTATCTCGTCCCGGTGATGATCGCCGGCTATCAGTTCGGCGTGGTTCCGGCGCTGGTCAGCGCGGTCGCCGGCGTCATTCTGTCGGGTTACGTCTATTTCGCCCAGCTCTATACCTTCAAGGTCGCTTCACCGCAGGAAGCGCTCAACCTAGTCTTGTACATGGTGGTCGCGGTGTTCGTGTCGCATCTGGCCAATCAGGCCAAGCGCCACACCACGATCGCGCGCAAGCGCGAGCAGGAGATGAGCGATCTTTACGCGTTTTCGCGGCGGCTTGCGGCGGCGCCGAGCGCGGCCGAGATTTTCGTCGCCATCCAGAATCATCTGGCCCATCTGGTGCAACGCAAAGTGCTGCTGCTCGGCGCCGCCGACGACGGCAGCGCCGACGGCGTACCGGAACAGCTGCGCGCCGAAGTAGGCCAGGTCGAACGGGACGAAGGCCGCGAGCGCATAACGGCCGACGACAGCGGCAATATCTGGCTCATTCGCCGGGTGTCGCCGAAAACGCCCGATTTCGGCGTCGTCGCCGTCGACCTCGGCCGGGTGTCCGGCGAAGCACTCGCGGAAATGCGCCAGCGCATCGACGATGCCTTGGCCGACGCCGCGGCGACGCTCGAGCGGCTCGACGTCGCGCGCGCGCTCAACGAAGCGAAAATGCGCTCGGAAACCGAGCTCTTGCGCGAGGCGCTCATCGGCTCGGTGTCGCACGAATTGCGCACGCCGCTCGCCTCGATCCTCGGCGCCGCCACCATATTGTCGAATGCGCCCGCGCTCGCCGCCGACGAACGCCTGCATGCGCTCACCGGCGTGGTACGCGACGAGGCGGAGCGCCTCAATAACGACATCCAAAACCTGCTCGATGCCACCACCATATCGCGCCAACAGGTGCGGCCTAAGCTGCAATGGATCGAGCCGGTCGACATCGTCAATGCCGCGGTCGAGCACCGCAGGCGCCGCCTCGCCGGCCATCCGGTGACGCTCGAGCTTGATTCCAATCTGCCGATCGTGCGCGCCGACCCGGTGCAGGTCGAGCAGGCGCTGATGCAGATTCTCGACAATGCCGCCAAATATTCGGCCGACGGCGCGCCGATCCGCGTTACCGCCGAGCCCAACGGCCAGAGCGTCGTGCTGTCCGTGCATGATTGCGGCGCCGGCCTGTCCGGCGAAGAAAAGCGCCAGGTCGGCGGACGATTTTTCCGCGGACCGCGCCATGCCGCGACCACCTCCGGCTCGGGGCTCGGACTGTGGATCGCCAAAGCCTTCATCTCGGCCAATGGCGGCAAGGTCGAGGTCGAGAGCGAAGGCATCGGCCGCGGCGCCACCGTATCGATCCATCTGCCGTTATCGGGCGAGACGGCGCCACTGGAGACAACCGTCGATGAATGAAATCCCCTCTTCCGTGCTTGTCATTGACGACGAGGTCCAGATCCGGCGCTTCCTGCGCACCGGCTTCGAGCTCGACGGCTTCACGGTCCAGGAAGCCGAGACCGGCGCCGAGGCTTTGCGCACGGTGACGCTGCAGCCGTCCGATCTCGTCATCCTCGATCTCAATCTGCCGGATATGGACGGCGCCGATGTTTTGGAACGGCTGCGGGCCTGGTCGACGGTGCCGCTGATCGTGCTGTCGGTGCGCGCCAACGAAGCCGAGAAAGTGCGGCTGTTGGAGCTTGGCGCCGACGATTACGTCGTCAAGCCATTCGGCATGGCCGAACTCCTGGCGCGGGCGCATTCGGCGATGCGGCGGCAATTGCGCGCCGCGCGCGGCGAGCCGATGGTGAAATTCGGACCGCTGGCCATCGATTTCGCCGCCCGCGCCGTCTTCATCAACGATCAGCGGGTCGCGCTGACGCCCAAGGAATACCGGCTGCTGCAGGTCCTGGCGCAGCATTCCGGCAATGTCGTCACGCATCAGTTTTTGTTGCGCGAAGTCTGGGGCAACGAGCACCTCGACGACACCCACTATCTGCGCATCTTCGTGCGCAAGCTGCGCCGGAAGATCGAGGCCGACCCGACTCAGCCGCGGATCCTGTTGACCGAGCTCGGCGTCGGCTACCGTCTGGTGATGTCGGATCCGCCCGCGGCGGTGGCGATCGGATCGCCGGACGCACCGGCCGCGACCGGGAGCGCTTAGAGCCTAAGCGGTTCTGATCGAATCAGAACCGCGCTCTAGCATTTTGTTTGCGCACGATCTGTTCGGAAAACCGGTTTCCACTTTTCCGGATCATGCTTTAGCTTTCTGTCAGCGTTAATTCATTCACAATGTCGCGAGCGGTGCGGCTCCGATGGCGGATTTCGGCCACCAAATGCGCCGCGCCGCCGGTTCGCCGCAATTTTAGGACGCCAATCAACGCGATTTGAACCTTTCGTCCTTAGAACCGTTTTCCACCCCGACGCGACAAATCGGCAAGAGCGGGCGGCCAGTGCCCGCATCGTCGAGAAGTCGCCCAGTTCTGGGCACGAGCGGAAAATCCGCCGGACAACAACAGGGACGCTGTCATGACCGCTTTGAACCATCGAACCGGCCGAAATCGGGGTGGCAGAATTGCGCTCTTCGCGCTCCTCGCCGCCGCCACCAGTTTGACCGCGAGCACGGGCTTCGCTGCGCCTAGCTATGACGGCACCTGGAGCGTTTTGGTGCACACCGAAAAGGGCGATTGCGATCCCGGCTATCGCTATCCGGTCCGGATCCAGAACGGCCGCCTTGCCAATGCGGGCGACGCCGCCTTCACCATCACCGGCGCGGTCAAACCGACCGGCGCCATTACGGTGACGGTCGCGGCCGGCGGCAAGAGCGCATCGGGCTCCGGCCGTCTTGCCGGCAATGAAGGCGGCGGCTACTGGAGCGGCGGCGCCTGCTCGGGTTCCTGGACCGCCGAGCGTCGCGGCGCGTAACGGGCGCGGCGCGTAACGACGGCCGTCGCAAAGACCGCCATCACCCAACAGTTTCCCGGGCGCGGCGCGTCATGAAATGACGCACTGCAGACCCGGGATCGTTACGCACGCCACGCACTACGCATACCCAGCCTGGAACGTTCCCGGGTCAGCGCTGCGCCGCCAAGGCGCTCTACCGCGTCCGGGAAACGTGATGATGGTCACCCTTCCGCCGCGTCGTCGTCCTCGCTGGTCTCGGCCTGCTCGCCGGCCAGAATTTTGTCGGCGATGATGCCGGAATTCTGCCGGACCGCCGCCTCGATCTTGGCCGCCATATCCGGATTGGCCTTGAGGAAGGTCTTGGCGTTCTCGCGGCCCTGGCCGATGCGCTGGCTGTCATAGGAAAACCAGGCGCCGGACTTTTCCACGACACCGGCCTTGACGCCGAGATCGACCAATTCGCCGACCTTGGAAATGCCTTCGCCATACATGATGTCGAATTCGACCTGCTTGAACGGCGGCGCGAGCTTGTTCTTGACGACCTTGACGCGGGTCTGATTGCCGACCACCTCGTCGCGCTCCTTGATCGCGCCGATGCGGCGGATATCGAGCCGGACCGAGGCGTAGAATTTGAGCGCGTGGCCGCCGGTGGTGGTTTCGGGCGAGCCGTACATGACGCCGATCTTCATGCGGATCTGGTTGATGAAGATCACCATGGTATTGGAGCGGTTGATCGAGGCGGTAAGCTTGCGCAGCGCCTGGCTCATCAGGCGCGCCTGCAGGCCGGGCTGACTGTCGCCCATCTCGCCTTCGAGCTCGGCGCGCGGCACCAAGGCCGCGACCGAATCGATGACCAAGACGTCGACCGCGCCGGAGCGCACCAGCGTATCGGCGATTTCGAGCGCCTGCTCGCCGGCATCGGGCTGCGAGATCAGAAGATCGTCGACATTGACGCCGAGCTTGCGCGCATAGATCGGATCGAGCGCGTGTTCGGCATCGATGAAGGCGCAGATGCCGCCGTTTTTCTGTGCTTCGGCGAGGCAATGCAAAGCGAGCGTGGTTTTGCCCGAGGATTCCGGCCCGTAGATTTCGACGACCCGGCCGCGCGGCAGCCCGCCGATGCCGAGCGCGATATCGAGCCCGAGCGAGCCCGTCGACACGGTGTCGACGTCCATCGAGCGGTTGTTCTTGCCGAGCCGCATGATCGAGCCCTTGCCGAAACTGCGCTCGATCTGCGACAGCGCGGCATCAAGGGCTTTCGATTTATCCATGGACGATCCTTCGACGAGACGAAGCGCTGCGCTCATTTGTCGTGCTCCTTATGGCCGGGATTCGGAAGACGCGGAAGCCGTTCCCCAAACCCCCTCTGGCCCCGGTTGACCGGCTGTTGACCCCTTGGCTCGCCCCATGGCGACCTTTTGGCAATGGCGATGGCAGGACTGTACACGATCTGTTCTATGTTCGCAATATGTTCTTTTCGGGCTGTGGGTACTGGCCGGTTTCCGCGCCTATTGGCCGGTCTTGAAGGCCCCAGTAGGTGTTTTCACCTAAAACGTGCACCAAAATTTAACACACAGCAGGCAGTTTTTTAGATGGGGATGGGAGAGGTCCGTGATCGAACCAATCGACACGACGGCGCCATGCGCAAAGTGCCGTAGCGAAATGGTCTATGTCACGTCCATGCCCCATCCCAATGCGCCTGAGATGCAGCGAACGACGTTTGTTTGCTACGTCTGCAATCAGACGAGAAATTACTCGCTAACGCCCGCCATGGCCGCTGCTTATGCCGCAACGAGCCCACCCATCGCGCTTGAATAGGCCGCCTCACTTGGCTCCCATTTTCCCACAAAATCGGGCATCGGCCCCTTTCCATCGCCTTTCGGGATCGGCGGTCCCATTTGCAATCGGGAGTGGCCCGCCTTTGCTGCTTTGGATTCAGTCGCCGGTAAGGGGGAATGCCTATACGGGCGCGTCGGTTTCCACTGAGCGCCGACGCAAAATGCACTGCCCCGGCCGCAAGGCCGGGGCTTTTTCGTGAAGTTCCAGTACGAAACCGCTACCCTCACAGAGGGACGATTCGGCTATGTCTGAGACGTTAATCATGCTCGCCGTCGGCATTGCGATTGGCTATGCAATTCGCGACGCACTGTCTCGCTATCGCCATACGCAGGCACGGCGTCGTGCCGGGCTGACCTAAAGCATGATCCGGAAAAGTGGAAGCCGGTTTTCCGAAAAGATCATGCGCAAACAAAATGCTGGAGCCCGGTTCTGATGCAATCAGAACCGATTAGGCTCCGCACCTAGATGCTGGGCCCCGGCGAGGCCGCTTGCCGGGGCCTTTCGTTTGCCGACGGCCTCGGCCGGCGCCTCTTGGTATCGCCTGTCGCACAACCTATCTGGCATGCAGCGCGTCCACTTGAAGTATCCACGGGAGCGATGATGACAACGCTTCCGTTATCGCAGAAAACCGAAAGCCGCGAGATCACAACAATGAAATTGAGCGCCGCCCTCGGCTTTGCGTTCGCCGCTTGCGCGGCCGGTTTCTGTTTGGGCGCCGCCCCTGCCCGCGCGGCCGCCGGCGCCGAGCCGTGGTGCCTCAACGACGACGAGGGCAATTCGCATTGCAACTATGCGAGCTCGCAAGCCTGCCTCGCGGCGGTATCGGGCGGCGGCCGCGGCTTCTGCAATGTGAACTCATCGGTACCGCAAACGCCTCCGGCGCCGCAGCGCCGAAAACGCCACGCGCAAAACCATTAACGCTATTCCCGCCTGGGTTGCCGACGGCCCCGCGCCTTTTCACTATTCACAAACTTTTATTGTGTATCCCGGACGCGGGGCGGCACCAAGAAATGGTGTAGTAATGGCGCAGAACCTTTGGCGCTTTGTGAAAGACGAACGTGCGGCGACGGCAATCGAATATGGCCTGATCGCCGCCGGCATCGCGGTTGCCATCATCGCGACCGTGCAGGCTCTCGGCACGCAGCTCAATACCACGTTCTCGAGCGTATCGAGCGCGCTGAAATAGCGCGCGCGTCCGGCCGCGAGCGCGATCTTCCGATTCAGGTCGCTGATCCACGTCGCTGATCCACGTCTCTGATCCATGTCAATGACCGAGCTATCCGAGTCGGGCAAAAGACAGCCGATGGATAGCGGTCAAAGCATCCCGGCGACCCCGCATTACTGTCCGCATTGCGGGCAGGCGATGAAGCCTGTCGCGCCGGCGCCGCGGTGCGGGGCCGACGCCGAAAGTCACGGCTTCGCGTGCAAGAGTTTTGCCTGCAAGGCCTGCGGGGTGATCTATACGGAGGCGGCGACGGGGGCTGCGGAGCCCGCCGAGAGTTCCCCAACGAAAAGCTGACCAACGAAAAGCTGAATTCGCGCTCACGCCTCGATGACGAATTTCGGCGCCGGCTTGCTCGCGCCCGCAAGGCCGTCGCGCACGCGGGCGGCGATGTCGCGATAGCATTGCGCGAAGCTTGAGTCCGGCGCGCTCGCGACCACCGGCGCGCCGGAGTCGGACCTTTCCCGGATCATCATGTCGAGCGGCACTTCACCCAGGAACGGCACATCGAGCCGCTCGGCTTCGTGCCGCGCACCGCCGTGACCAAAAATATCCGAGCGGGTGCCGCAATGCGGGCAGATGAAGGTCGACATGTTCTCGACGATGCCGAGGATCGGCACATTGACTCTCCGGAACATGGCGATGCCGCGCCGCGCATCGATCAAAGCGAGATCCTGCGGCGTCGACACGATCACCGCGCCCCTGAGCGGCACCTGCTGCGCCATGGTGAGCTGCGCATCGCCGGTGCCCGGCGGCATGTCGACCACCAGCACGTCGAGCGTGCCCCATTCCACTTCGCGCAGCATTTGGGTCAGCGCCGACATCACCATCGGGCCGCGCCAGATCATCGGCGTCTCTTCCTCGATCAGGAAACCGATCGACATCACCGGCATGCGGTAGCGCTCGATCGGCTTTAGCCGGGTGCCGTCGATGGTTTCCGGCTTTTCGCGGATGGCGAGAAGTTTTGGCAGCGACGGGCCGTAAATGTCGGCATCCAAAATGCCGACCTTCAGCCCTAAGTCGCGCAAGCCCAGCGCCAGATTGACCGCCGTCGTCGATTTGCCGACGCCGCCTTTGCCGGAGGCGACCGCGATGATGGCGGCCACACCCGGGATGCCGGCCGGCGGCCGCGGACCCCCGGGCGCGGGCCCCGGACGATCGGCGCTGGGCGGCCGCTGCCGTTGCGGCAATCCCCCTCCCTGCCCTCCCCCGCTTGCGGGGGAGGAAACGGAGGCGGACCCGGCCGCGCCGCCTGCGCGCTCGGCGGTCAACGCCACCATGACCGATGTGACGCCCGGCAGCGCGCGGATCGCGGCTTCGGCGCGCCCGCGCACGCTCTCCCAGGCCTTGACCGCCGCGGCGTCGACCGTGATCGAGAAAAAGACCTTGCCGTCGCGGGCGACGATTTCGGACAGTTTTCCGGTCGCCGGCAGGGCCGTGCCGTCGGGGCTCGGAACCTTGGCAAGGGCCGCGAGCACTTCGTCTTTCAGGTCAGGCATGCCGTTCTCCGTGCGGACCATGCCGACTAGATAGGACAGCAAGGGTCGCGGTCAATCGGCGAGGGCGTTGACGCGTCGCCGCCGGCCGGGCCATGACCTTGGCGGAAGAACGGAGGAACACAATGGCAAAAGTCGCATTCGTAGGCCTCGGCGTGATGGGCTACCCGATGGCGGGGCACCTGAAGGCCAAGGGCGGCCACGAGGTCACGGTTTACAACCGTACCGGCGCCAAGGCCGAAAAATGGGTGGCGCAGCACGGCGGCAACAGCGCGCCGACGCCGAAACAAGCGGCCGAGGGTCAGGATTTTGTCATGGCCTGCGTCGGCAACGACAACGATCTGCGCGAGGTCATGCTCGGCAAAGACGGCGTGTTTGCCGGCATGCGCAAAGGCGCGGTGGTCGTCGATCATACCACGGCATCGGCCGCGATCGCGCGCGAACTGCACGGTGAGGCCAAACAGCGCGGCTTCGATTTCATTGACGCGCCGGTGTCCGGCGGCCAGGCCGGCGCCGAGAATGGCGTGCTCACGGTGATGTGCGGCGGCGACGCGGCTGCCTTCGCGCAAGCCGAAAAGGTGATCGCGGCCTACGCGCGCGCCTGCAACCTGATGGGCGCGCCGGGCTCGGGCCAACTCGCCAAGATGGTCAACCAGATCTGCATCGCCGGCCTCGTCCAAGGCCTCGCCGAGGGGCTGCACTTCGCCATGAAGTCAGGCCTCGATATCGAAAAACTCATCGCCACGATTTCCAAGGGCGCCGCCCAGTCCTGGCAGATGGAGAACCGCTACAAGACCATGACGGCGGGCAAATTCGATTTCGGCTTCGCCGTCGATTGGATGCGCAAGGATCTCAACATCTGCCTCGACGAAGCCCGCCGCAACGGCGCCAAGCTGCCGGTCTCGGCGTTGGTCGATCAGTTCTACGCCCAAGTGCAGACCATGGGCGGCAAGCGCTGGGATACGTCGAGTCTGATCGCGCTGTTGAACAGGTGACGCGTTATTCTCCCCCGCTGCGCTACGCGGGGGCGGACATATCTTCAATCCACCGCCTCGATATGGGCGTCCTTGGCGAGCTGCACGGTCGCCGCGATGTCGTCCTTCACGAATTGGCCGAAGGCGTCGACACTCATATTGTCGGGCGCGACGCCGAGCTTCGCCAATTTCTCGATGACCGCGGGATCCTTCAGCGCCTGCTCGGTCGCGCCGTGCAATTTGTCGACGATAGCGCGCGGAGTCTTGGCCGGCGCCGACAGGCCGACCCAGAAGTTGAACTCGGCGGCCGGATAGCCGGCTTCGACGATCGACGGCACGTCGGGCAATAGCGGCGAGCGCTTGGCCGAACTCACTGCCAGCACGTTGAGCTTGTCGCTGCCGAGCGCCGACGCCGCGGCAGCAAGCGGAATGAAATAATAGTCGATGCGACCGGCCATCACTTCGGTCAGGCCCTGATCGCGGAACGGCACATGGCGGACGTCGATTTTGGCGGCGAGCCGCAGCTTCTCGCCCGCCATATGCGAGGACGAGCCGATGCCCGCGGAGGCGAAGGTCAAGGTGCCGGGCTTTGCCTTGGCGGCGGCGACCAGATCGGCAACCGTTTTGAAGCCGCTCTGCTTCGAGGCGACGAGCACATTAGGCTGCACCCCCATCATCGCCACCGACTCGAGATCCTTCACCGGATCGTAGGGCAGGCTCTTGTGCGTCACCAAGCCGGTACCCATCGAGGTCGAGCTGACGACGATGGTGTAGCCGTCCGGATCGGCCTTGGCGACATCGGCGAAGCCGACGAGGCCGCCGGCGCCGGGCTTGGCCTCGATCACCATCGGTTGGCCGAGCGTGTGCGATACCTGATCGAGCACGACGCGGCTGACGGTGTCCGACGCGCTGCCCGGCGGGAACGGGCTGATCACCCGGATCGGCCGCGTCGGATAGGCGTCGGCGGCAAGCGCCGTAGCGGTGACGGCGAGCGTGCCGATCGCGGCGCAAAGCATCGTGCGCAGTGAGATCACGTGAACCTCCCTCAATTTACGTGGCGTTGGAGCAAGCCCGATTCGCCTTGTTGGGAGCCGGAATACCTATCCCGGCGGCTGTCCGGCGCAATGCTAGCAGCTTTCGCACGCGCGAGGACAAGGCGACCTATCGGCGCAGCCGCGCGATCCGGCCCGCCGGCGGCGCGACGTGCCGGAACCCAATACTCCCGGCCGACTTACTAGCTTGGGCCGGGGCCTATTTGAGCCGATATTGGTCCATCCATTTTTTCGGGGGCTGGCATCATGCACGACGTAAAATTCAGGGTCGCCAATGCCGCGCTTGCACCGCGGCGCACCAAGCTCGAAATGCCCGGCTGGGCAGGCCTGCCCGAACCGCGCGCCGACGGTTCGCACGAATATGCCTGGCATTGCGCGCCGTTCACCGAAGGGGCGCAATATGGCATCGAGATTTTCTATCCTTATAGCAACGAGCTGCACGTCACCAAGCGCGACGGCCAGCTCTCCTTCGACGGCGATTTCGGTCCGAGACCCGACGACAGCGATCTGATGTGGCCGCCGTTCCGCAGCTTCGGCAAGGATTATTATACCTATCAGCTCCTGCTCGACCTGAAAGTCGGGAAGGAATGGGCGGTACGCACCGAGCCGCACCCGCGCTTTTACACCGACCTCACCGATACCGTGCCGATCGCCATCCCGGCGCTGTTGCGCACCGAATGGTGGCCGATGATCTCCTTCGTCGTTTTCAAATCCCCGCCGGAAGGACGAACTCACATTTTCCGTCCGGGTGAGCCGATGCTGCAAATATTGATTTTGCCGGTGACGGCCGAATTCACGCTGACCGCCATGGGCGAAGAGGAATCGGCCGAGCGCGAAATGCGCGGCCGGCGCATTCACGGCAGCCGGCCGACGCTCGCCAAGGATACGACCTGGACCTCGAATACCGACACCGAATTCGACGGCACTTATCGCCATCTGTTGCGCGCCGCCAAGGCGCGCGACCGGGAAAAATAGCGGCAGAGACAAATAGCTGCACGAATCAAATCGGGGCGCGCCCGACGGGCCCGCCCCGATTGTCACCGCGGCTAGTCGTTATGGTGGTGGTGATGATGATGGTGGTGGTGATGTCGCCGAATGACGCGCACATGATGATGATGGTGGTGATGATGACCGAGTTGAATCGTCACCTGCGCCACCTCGGTCTTGTCGTTCGCTTTGGTCTCAGAGAGGCGGGCATTGTCGGCCTGTAACAACGGCACGGCGTTGGGAACAGGATCGAGAAGATCTCGGTAGCTTGTCACCGGTCCCGGCCCTGTTGGCGCCGGCGCGGCTTGCGCGGCTGTCATTGTGGTCAGTGCAGCGGCCGCACCCAAGAGGCCGGCAATTCTCTTATCCATGATTCCTCCAATGGAAATAAAACACCCTTGTTCCCCAAGCCTTCAATCCGCGCGGCGCCGATTAGTTCCGATTTGCAAGCGTTCGCCGGCCGAAGCTCCGGCTTGGTGCACGAGGAAACAGATCGCCCTGGAACGCTTGGCCCTGGAACGCTTGGCCCTGGAACGCTTGGCCCTGGAACGCTTGCGATCGCCGAGCGTTACGAAACTCGACGTCGAGCAAACGGAGCCGCGATGCGCGGTGTTTCGCAATTCGGACTTTGGACCTGCGCCGGGCTCTATATTGCGATCGGCGTAATCGGCGTTGTGCTTTTCAGCGCGCAGTCGCCCAGCGCGGATACGACAGCTGGCTACGGCATCGCTCCGGTCACGATCGCGACCTCACCCTCCGATACCCATCCGTAGTACCGCACCGAGGCACGAACCGCTCGATAGCCCGGTCGGCCGCGGCCGCTAGGCCTTGGCGCTCGGGCGCGCCGCTACGCTGGCGTGCCAGCGCTTCAGATTAGCCAGCGTCTCCGGCACCGCGAGCTTCGAGACGCGCATGAAATCTACCGCCACCATCGCGGTGATATCGGCGACGCTGAAATTGGCGCCCGCGACATAAGGGCGGTTTTGCAACTCGCCGTCGAGGAATTGCAGGAAGCTGAAGACGCGCGGCTTGTTGGCCTCGCCCCAATCCGCGACTTGCGGCACTTCCATCTCCGCCATGGCGGGATGCAGGTGGCGGAAGATATGCGACACCGGCAGGAAGAGGTGAAGCTCGGCCCGCCTGTTCCACATTTCGACCAGCGCCGTCTCCAGCGCGCCGCGGCCGAACAGCGGCGGGTCGGGCTTGAGCACCTCGAAATAGCGGCAAATCGCGATCGATTCGGTGATAACGGTGCCGTCATCCAGCACCAGCGCCGGCACCCGTTGCATCGGGTTGATGGCCGTAAAGGCTTCGGTGCGCTGCTGCAGGGACCCGAGATCGACCTGCTCGGTCGGAACTTCGACACCCTTCTCAGCCAGAAACACCCGCACCCGGCGCGGATTGGGGGCCCGGCCCCCGTCGTAGAGTTTCATCGTCATCGCCCTTCCAGCGCGTTGAGCGAAGGAGCTTATCGCGCCCGTCCGGCGCTCGCCACCGGCTCGCGGCGCCAGCCGGTCCGCGGCGGCGGCGATTCGTAAACAGAAACTTACAGCCTCCTTGCCGGCTTAAGCCTCGTCTTAAGGAATTTGGGCCACTTTTGTCGCGAATTGGCGTCAGCCCCGGAATGTAATGGCCAACACCATCAGCGACACGCACGAGCTTGCCTCGGCCGCCGCCGCGCCGTCGACCAAGCGGCGGCTTGCGTCCCAGCATGTGCGCGAGGCGCGCGACCGGCTGACCTCGAGCAGCGGTACGCGGCCGGTATTCGACCAGGAATTGTTGCGCCAGTTCGCGCAGAACCGCATTTCGGCGTCGCCGGTCATTTTGCTTCTGGTCGTCACCATCGGGCTGTTGTCGGGTTTGTGGACCGGCGCGCTCACGTCTGGGGTGTGGACCGCGGGCGCGCTCGTCATCCATCTCGTCATTATTCGCATGTGCCGGCGCTTCCTCGACGAGCCGTCGTCGACCAAAGAGTTGCGCTCCTGGCGCATGCGCTTCATCTTGCTCGATCTGTTCTTCGGCATGGCCTGGACTTTCATCCTGATCAATCCGATCGGCATGGACGACCAGGCGGCGACCTTCATGCTGTTCGTCATGCTGCTCGTGGTCGCGATCTCGAGCATGCTGGCGTCGAGCCTGCCGGTCGCGGTGTTCGCGCTGACTTTGCCGGTCGTGATCGCGATCGCGCTCGACTTCGCGGTCAAGGGCACGCTTCATGACTACATCCTCGCCATCATGGCGCTGACCGCCGAGGGCTATTTCTCGCTGCTCGCCTATCGGCTCTATTCGACGACGCTGGCGACGCTCGAAGCGCGCGCCGAAAAAGACGCGCTGATCGGCGAACTCGAACAGTCGAAATCGGTTTCCGACGAAGCGCGCCGCCGCGCCGAAACCGCCAATATCGCGAAATCGCGCTTTCTGGCGCAGATGAGCCACGAATTGCGCACGCCGCTCAACGCCATTCTGGGCTTCTCCGAAGTCATGAAAGGCGAGATATTCGGCGCCCATGCAGTGCCGATGTACAAGGACTATTCCGCGGATATCCATAATTCCGGCGTGCATCTGCTCAATCTCATCAACGAAATTCTCGACCTGTCGCGCATCGAGGCCGGCCGCTACGAACTCAACGAGGAAGCCGTCTCGCTCAACCGCGTGGTCGAGGACTGCCACCATCTGTTGAAACTGCGCGCCAGCAATCGCGGCATCACCATCCATGAAATGTTCGAGCCCGATCTACCGCGGCTTTGGGCCGACGAGCGCGCGGCGCGGCAGATCTGCCTCAACCTCCTCTCCAATGCGATCAAGTTCACGCCGCAGGGCGGCGAGATCTGGCTCAAGGTCGGCTGGACCGCGTCGGGCGGCCAATACATGAGCGTGAAGGACACCGGCCCGGGCATCCCCGAAGAGGAAATCCCGGTCGTGCTGGCGTCGTTCGGCCAGGGCTCGAACTCGATCAAATCGGCCGAGCAAGGCGCCGGCTTAGGCCTGCCGATCGCCAAGAATCTGATCGATCTGCACGGCGGCACCTTCACGCTGAAGTCGAAGCTGCGCATCGGCACTGAAGTGATCGTCACCTTCCCGCCGGAGCGCGTGATGTCGGCGCTGGCACCCATCGCCGAAGGCTCCCCGCCGCTGCAGCCGCGCGCGGATTCATCGGTGTCGGCGCTCTATTCGATCGCGTCGGCGGCGCCCGACGAATCCTCAAGCCGCGCCAAGCGCGCCTTGTTCGGCACCGGTGGCTAGACCCAGACTGTCCGGCCCCTAATTCCGGGCATTGCCTTCGCCGGCCTCGCGTCTATGGTGCCGGCGATTCGCCCCGAGACCCCCGAATGTCCGCGATCGGAACCGGCTCAACAGAACCTGCCATCGCTACGCCGTGCAATCGCATTTGCATGGTCGATCCGCAGAGCGGCCTGTGCACCGGCTGCGGCCGATCGCTCGACGAAATCGCCCGCTGGAGCGGCTATAGCGATGCCGAGCGCACCCGCGTCATGACGCAATTGCCGGCACGGCTCGCGGCGATGAACGGCGCCGTCGCGGCGCGCGCATAAAGGTGATCGACGTGCGGCAGCGCTTAGTGTGGCTCCTTCTAGTCGGCATTCTGATTGCGATTCTGGTGCTGATCGCCCAGCACGGCGAAGGCCGCGTCGGGCCTTTGTCGAGCGGCGATTTCGGTTCGCTCGCTTATAAGATCGCGCTCCTGGTGTTTCTCGCCGCCGCGGTCTCGACCATGTTCCGCGAGCGCTTCGTCAATGCCGTCATGGCGGCGCTATTGTGGATCGTGGTCGGGCTGTTCCTGGTCATCGGCTACACCTATCGGTTCGAGCTGAAAGACGTCGCCGACCGGGTGGTTGCCGAGGTCGTGCCCGGCCATGTGATCTCGCACGGCCGCACCGTCGAAGTCGCGCGCACCGGCGACGGCGACTTCGACATCGCAGCCCACATCAACGGCTCGCGGGTGCCGATGGTGCTGGATACAGGTGCGAGCTCGGTCGTCTTGACCCACGATGACGCCAAGGCCGCGGGCCTCCCGCTCGACCTGCTCAATTACACCGTCAGCATCGATACCGCCAATGGCCGCACCCGCGCGGCGCCTGTCACGCTCGACCGCGTCGCCGTCGGTGGGCTCGAAGAGCGCTCCGTCGAGGCGCTGGTGGTGCAACCCGGCCAGTTGCGGCAGAGCCTGCTCGGCATGAGTTTCCTCAACCGGCTGCAAAGCTGGCAGGTCTCCGGCGACCGCCTGATTTTGAAGGGGTATCCATAGTCCGTTTACGTTTCCCGAGCGCAGCGCGGCTCGTAGCACGGCGAAGTGATGCGCGGCAGAACCGGGATCGTTATTGAATGCCGAGGCCGGTACGATCCCGGATCAGCGGCGCACCGCTTCGCGCTGCACCGCGTCCGGGAAACGCAAGATGGTGCCGGTCAGAACAGGCTCACCAAAAACCGCGCCGACACCAATAGCAAAAACATGCTGAAGACGATTTCGAGTGTTCGCCGCGACAGCGTGTGGGCTAGGCGTGCGCCATAGGGCGCTGTAAAGCTCGACACCGGCGCCATCACCGCAACCCCGATCAGCGAAACGAAGCCGAGCGACAGCGGCGGCAAGAGCGCGTGATGCGGCAGGCCGGCCAGCATGTAGCCGACAGTGCCGACGATGGTGATCGGCACGCCGAGACCCGACGAGGTCGCAACAGCATTGTGGATCGGCTTGCCGTAGAGCGTCAGCACGATGTTGGATAGCGAGCCGCCGCTGACCCCCATCAGCGAACCGGCAAGCCCGATGCCGAAGCCGTAGAGCGTCATCGGCACGGTGCCGGGCAATTCGGTGCCGAGATTCCAGCGGTCGCCGGCGAACAGAAATTTGGTTGCGATGAAGCCAGCGATCAGCACGAAGGCGATCTTGAACACCGGCGGCGGCGCGAAGGCCGCTATCGCCGCACCGCAAGTGACGCCGAGCACCGCCGGCAGCGCCCATAGCCTGATGACGCGGGGAATAACGAGCCCCTTCTGCCGGTGCGTCAGATAAGAGCGCACCGTGGTCGGCAGGATGATGGCAATCGAGGTGCCGACGCAAAGCTGCATGCGCACCTCCTCGGGCACGCCGAGCACGCGAAAAACTTCGTAGAGCACCGGCACGATGACTGCGCCGCCGCCGATGCCGAAAAGTCCGGCCAGAATCCCCGTGACGACGCCGCCCAAGACGACGGCGAGTGCGAGCCAGAAAATCTCGCTCAACGGAACGCCGAAGATCATGGTGCCTGCGATCTGAAAGCGAGCGGGTCAGGCGGCGATGTGCGCCAATTGCCGGTCGGTGTCCAGGACGCCGTCGCCGACCAATGTAAGCGCGGCGGCGAGGTATTCGGGGCCTGCATGGGGCGATGCCGCAGCGCCGGCGAGATGCCGGCGGAATGCGCGTGCTCCCGGCACCGCGCGGAACAGCCCGTGCAGGTGACGGGTGATGGCGTGCAGCCGCGTGCCCGTGCCGAGCTCGCGCTCGATATAGGGCATGAGGGCTGCGGCAGCCGCTTTGGCCGACGCAAAGCGCGCCGTTTCGCCGAATACATTTGGATCGACGGCGAGCAGCCGCCATGGCTCCTGATAGGCGGCGCGCCCCATCATGACGCCGTCGACGCGTTCGAGATGCGCCAGCGCTTCCTCGATGCCGCCGACGCCGCCATTGAGCACAATGGTCAGACGCGGATGCGCCGCTTTGAGCCGATAGACCCGGTCGTAATCGAGCGGCGGCACTTCGCGGTTTTCTTTCGGCGACAGACCTTTGAGCCAGGCCTTTCGGGCATGCACGATCAGCGCATCGGCTCCGGCCTGTTCGACCGCTTGCGCGAAGATTTCGAGCGCCGTCTCCGGATCCTGCTCGTCGATGCCGATGCGGCATTTGACCGTGATCGGAACAGCGACCGTAGCCTTCATCGCCGCGACGCAATCGCCAACGAGCGCCGGCTCCGCCATCAGGCAGGCGCCGAAACGGCCATCCTGCACGCGGTCCGACGGACAGCCGGCATTGAGGTTGATTTCATCAAAGCCAAAGTCTTCGCCGATGCGCGCGCATTCGGCGAGCGCGCGCGGATCGGAACCGCCGAGCTGCAAAGCGAGCGGGTGCTCGGCCGGATCGTGACGCAACAGCCGCGCGCGAGCGCCATGCAGCACCGCGCCGGTCGTGAGCATCTCGGTATAAAGCAGCGCCCGGTGCGTGAGCAGCCGATGAAAGAACCGGCAATGCCGATCGGTCCATTCCATCATCGGAGCGACTGAGAAACGGCGGGACCGACTTGGCGACAATTTTTTTGTAATATCAGTCACTTCGTTAATTTGCGTTAAGGCTGATGTCGTACCGTTTTCGGCCGATTTTGACCTATTTTGCCCATTATGGTACGACAAAAGTCGTACCGAAAGCGCGATGTCGTACCAAAAAGCACCCGATTTCTCGGGAATTGAACCAACTCACCACGGCGACCCTCCTGGAACTACAAAGTCGTACCAATGGGAACAATAGTTGTCCGAACTCGCAAAGACGACTCGAAGGCCTATACCGCGCAGATCGTCATCAAGCAAAACGGCGTAACCATCCACCGGGAGGCGCAGACCTTCGATCGTAAGCAGGCTGCAAATGCCTGGATGGAGAGGCGTGAGGCCGAACTCAAGAGTCCAGGCGGACTCGAGCGCAAGGAGGATCCAACGCTTGGCGCCGTAATCGACCGCTATATCGAAGAATCGAGAAATCCCATCACGGGAACGCGGGCGCAAGTCCTCAAGGCGATCAAGAACAGCGACCTCGGTGAGACTAAGTGCAGCGAAATCACGCCGAACGTGCTGGTAACTTTTGCACGCAAACTGACTGAGACCGTCGAACCGCAAACTTGCGGTAATTATTTTTCGAGCCTGTCGAACATATTCACTTTGGCGAGACCAGCTTGGGACTATCCCCTAGCGCGACAGGCCTTCGACGATGCCCTCATCGTTATCAAAAAACTCGGGCTGGTCAAAAAAGCAAACGAACGTAGCCGCCGACCAACTCTCGAAGAACTCGACCGGCTCATGGTTCATTTTGGCCGCGTTCGCGAGAATCGCCCCTCCTCCATTCCCATGCAGAAAATCGTCGTCTTTGCGCTATTCTCGACCCGCCGGCAGGAAGAGATCACGCTTCTTCGCTGGGATGATCTCGACGATGATCGCATTCTCGTCCGCGACATGAAGCATCCCGGCGATAAGAAGGGCAACAATGTTTACTGCGAGCTTCCGCCCGAGGCGCTGACAATCATCAAATCAATGCCGCGCGTGGAGGATGAAATCTTCCCCTACTCGACCGATGCCATCAGTGCGGCATTCACGCGGGCGTGCAAAATCCTAGGGATTGAGGACCTACGGTTTCACGATCTGCGACACGAAGGGATTTCGCGTTTGTTCGAAATGGGCAGGACAATTCCACAGGTGGCGGCTGTTTCAGGCCACCGTAGCTGGACCAGCTTAAAGCGATATACGCATATTCGACAAAGCGCGGATAAGTATGAAAACTGGAAATGGAAAGCTTGCCTCCCGACGGAGTGAATCCATGGCCAGCCTGCCCGGCAGTTTGGCTAATAACCTGAACGACATAGGTTCAAATCCGGTCCCCGCAACCAACTAAATCTATGAATACACGGCATTCTTATAAGGCCGCCCTTAGGGCGGCCTTCGTTTTTAAAACCCGCGTCACCACCATGTCGCCACCAGATTAAGTTTCGCTTCGTTGGCCGCCACAATCATTTTGTAAATTGGCGCAACCGTAAATCTGGAATTTGACACATGCGGACGCCTTTGTATTCGCCCCCTCCCAGCGCGCAAGTCGGGAAGGTCGCTATACCCCCAACACCGGACATTCGCTGCGACGCAGCGGACCGCCGGTTTGGGCCAAACCGAACTCATGCAGTGCAGCATGATCGGCGGATCGCTTTGGTCACGGCACAAACAGAAAGACCGCTTCGCGGCGGTCTCTCTGAAATCCGATTATTTGTTTGATCAGGCGGCTATAGCAGCCGGTGCTTTCCGCTTCCTGCGCCAGCCGAGCAGCCCCAACACGCCGAGACCTGAGGCGAAGAGCGGGAGAGCGGCGGGAATAGGGGTGGTTGCGGCGGCTGTACCAAAAATGAAATTTGACGACAAATCGGAATTATGCTGGAGACCGCTTAAGGAATTTTCCGCATCAATGGTCAAAACGCTCACATCAATGGCAGAGCTCTGTTGGAATAATATAAATGCCTTATGTGGGGCAGAGAACTCTTCCTCAATCACAAACTCTGAGGGAAATGTTGAAGCCCCGTTGGAAGATGTATTCCAAGATAACGCCGTCGAGGAAGCCAACAAATCACTGGTCCCGACAAATTCAATAAAATTATTGGGGCCAGGTTGCAGAATAAAGGTCTCGGAAAATCCAGTGATCGTTATGTCCCAACCCGAAATATCGCCAGGCCCCAAAAACCCCGGAATGATCGCGGAGCTGCTAGTAGTGATTGTGCCACTAAAACTTAGTATCCCGTCACTTGGTGTCCCTACACTGCCTGACACATCGTAGGTTATGGACGTTGCCTCCGCCTGTGACGCGCCAAGCAGAGCCATGCACGCGATCAGTCCAAATAATTTCGTTTTCATCAGCCTAGCCCTTCTTCAGCCTTGCGGCGGTCCCCTCCCAAAATCTGATCAGATTCTTTGATCAGCCGGCTGCGAGTGCGGCAGCTTTCTTCTTGGCCCCGCGATAAGCAAAAAAGCCAAGGCCGACAAAGCCAGCGATCTGCATCGTCCACGTTGGCGGTAAAGGTGTGGCAGTGATGTCACCCGTGAGGCCAAAAGGTATCAGGCCTGATGCAGCGGTGAACTCTCCCTGATCGATGTCGATAACGTTATGACCGATGAGTGGATTTAGTTGCACATTCGGGTTGATAAAAACCACGGACCCGGAGTCCCCTTGTGAGTTACTCACGTCTAAAACGTAGAGGAGACCGGTACTGTTAGGCGAAGTGCCCTGGCTGCCGACAATGTTCAGTGGTGAGAAGTCTGGGATGATAAGATCGGAGGCGGTGACGCTACCAATGGTTACATCGATTGTAAGCGTGCCACCAAAGGAAAGTGGGGGAGTGGGAAGGGGGAGGAATGGCGGTGTTAAATTCTCGTCAGATGCGAATGATCCCGTGACATCGAAAATGGTGATCGTATCGGCGTTAGCGATTTCGATCGAACAAAGACCTCCAATCGTTACGCAGGCGATGAGACCCAATAATTTCGTTTCCATGCCCAAGCCCTCTCTATTGGAAGCCCGGCCGCATTATCAGTCTATTCCATTTTGAGTGCGCTGAATAGGACAGCAGCATTGACTAATCCGATTCGCCGCAGCGCGCGCACGCAACATCCGAATCCCCGTCTTTTGATGGCACTCCTTCGGTTCCGGCTAAGGTAGCTCGCGATTTCGTCGCCAGTGCCAAAGCAGTTCCGGTATTGGACTGATGCGATGCACCCTCCGCGTCCGAGAGGGGTCGTTTTCTACCAATTGCCGCCATCCTAGGCGTGTCCGTTATACCCCTGATCGCTGCCAAACGGGGGAGCCGCCAAAGCGTCGCAAGGGGCCAACAACGAAGGCCGCCGCCTCATTGGATGACCTCGTCGGCGAGCGTCAATGAGCGTCGGTGGGATTTTGAGGTCCGGCCGTGCCAAAAAGTTAAATAAATACCTGGCTTAATTGAGCGTCTGACCGCCGTGCCGTCGAGCCGCGTGGCGTGGAACATGCTCAACGAGTTCTGTTCCCATGAATACACCCGGAAACTTGAGAGTTTTTGCTTAACTCTGTGGCGTAGACCACCGACAGGACACGCGATGCCATGCGAGGAATAAGCACCCGTGTTTCAAGGAGGTGCGCTGTGTGCAATTCGGACAATTCACGAAAACATGCGCTAGAGTGCATGCGCCTAGCGTCAGATTGTATGCAATTGGCCGGCGACGTTAATAGCCCTGCTTTGCAGTCGCATTTCCGCGACATGGCGAGGGTGTGGTCCGACCGCGCCGTTCGAGGACCGAGCGCGGAGACGCAGACCTGAGCTGGCGATCACTTGTTTCTTGAAGGCATGGAACCTGGGGAACTATCGATCCCGCCATCCGCTTCTGACATGTAGCTAGAAGGCTACGGATCTCTCATTTACTGCGTCGGCCTTTTGTGTCCCGCTGAACGGCGGTCGAGGGCGGCGTCAAGAAGGCGTCAAACCGCTCCGCGGGTGTTGCGCTCAACCAGCGTGGCAATGTGAGTGTCATTCGCTCCGGTAAGAAGGTCTCCTTCCCAATGCCCCGGCACGGCGCGATCCTCAATCTCGGCAGGCCGCTCGCGGATGGAGACCATATCGAGGATTTGTCCCTGTCCACTCTTGGCATTGTGGTTCTTGGGGCGACGCATCCGCCGTGCCGTACGCAACTGCGCCGTCAGTTCCTTCTTCAGCACGCCGCGGGTCTGAATGAACAGACTGCGATAGATCGCTTCGTGAGATATCTGCATTGCCTGGTCGGTCGGGAACTGCTGCTTCAGCCAGCCGGAGATCTATTCCGGCGACCATTGCAGCGCGAGCTTCTGCGCCACGCGCCATCGTAGCTCCCCATGGCGCGCCAAACGACAAGCCTTGGGGCGTAACGCCCGCTTCCAGGCGCGCCGGTCAGCCTGGTTTGCGCGATAGGCCTGACTGCCGCCATTGCGCCTGATCTCCCGGCTTACCGTCGATGGCGCTCGTCCCAAACCTTGGGCGATCTGCCGGATCGACTGGCCAACCGCAACGCCACGGGAAATCTCTTCGCGCTCATCAAGCCTTAGCGCCACCAAGGCTCTTCGGCGCGGCGCCGGAATGATCCCGCCATGCAGGACCACGATCCGATCAACGCCAGTCTTGTTCCTTTCCAGCGCCCGTGAAATGGCAGCAGCACTTTGCCCGTTCTTCCAGCGCTCCCAAAGCTCGGCCTTCTGCGCCGCCGTAAACTGTATCCGTGACGTCACCATGCCACACCTCCTCACCTCGTGAGATTAGAAGGTGTTGCGCTCATCCATTGAATCCGCCGGGGCAACTCGGACATCGCCGTCTACCAATACACAGGTATCGAGCTAAAAGCTGTTTTGGTAACAGAAGGGTTACTGAGCCTCGCGTGGTTGCGCGAACGGACATTGGGGGCTCAGCGGTTGCCTACGAGCATCTTGAGCATCCGATCGAATCGATCGCCGGCAAGCGACACAGTATCGAGGATGCTCATATCGAGTTCATCCTTTGCGATGGATTGCGCATCGAAGTCATCCTGACCATAGCCCATGCGGTGCACGGTTGCGCGCAGACGATCAGCGAGAAAGATGGCCAGCGCTCGATAAAACCGGCAACCGAAACCTACGTCAGACTCGAGCTTCGCCGACATCGTCTTCTTTTCCAGAAAGAGCGCGAGACCCTCACTGACGGCGCTGACAGTTGCTGAAGGCGGAGCTGCATCTAGGAACGACATCTCGCCGACGATCTCACCGACCCCTAGCCGAGCGATTTCACCGAGCGATTTGTCGCTGACGACGAATTCGCCCTGGAGGAGGACGATAAGGAACTCTGCCGGCTGGCCTTCGTGGATCAGAATATCCCCTTTGTTGATCCTGCGCCGAGTGCCCGTTCGCGCAATCCACGCGGCGTCACTATCCGTGAGCGATCCCAAGAGATAAAGTACCTTGCGCATGACGCGCTCCCGCTTACGATCTAGATTAGAGAAGCTGCCGCTTTGCAAATTCCGCAAACATGCCAGGCACGGCGGATAGCTCTTCGAAGGTTCCAGACTGAACAATTTTGCCGCCGGACAGAACGATGATCCGATCGGCGCTTTTAACGGTACTCAACCGCTGCGCTATGACAATCCTGGTAACATTGAGTTTGGCCAGCGAAGCGCTCACGATGGCTTGGGTCCTGTTGTCCAGTGCGCTAGTGGCTTCATCGAACAGCAAGATGCGCGGGTGATGAACGAGCGCACGAGCGATCATTAAGCGCTGCCGTTGTCCGCCTGATAATGTATTTGTTCCTTCCGCAATCGTCGTATGCATGCCCATAGGCATCGCCAAAATGTCGTCTTCCAGGCCCGCGAGCCGTGCAGCTTCCCAGGCTCGCTCCAGTGGTAGCGGTGCCCCGCCGCAGATGTTCTCGTATAAATTACCAGAGGCGAGCTTGCCGTTCTGCAATACAACCCCGAACTGGCGGCGAACGCTGCTGATGTCGAGTGAGTCGATCAACTTTCCATCAAAGAGAATCGCTCCCGACTCCGGCTTCTCGAAGCCTAATAACAACCGGAAAAGCGTCGACTTGCCACAGCCGGACGGCCCGACAAGCGCAAGATATTCGCCCCGGCCTACCTGCATCGTCAACTTGTCTAGAACGGCTGGACCGCCAGTGGCATAACGGAATGTCACTTGCCCTATCTCTATCGATCCGGTGAGTTCGCCTGGTGCGTTGCGGCTTTCCTGCATCTCGGCCTGTTGCGCCACTAGCGGCCGCAGGCGATCCGTCAGCGGAACGGTGATCACCGCCGCGCTGGCCGCTGCCACCACTTGGCTGCCGGCCACTAGCGTTTGACCGAATGCAACGAAGAACGCAAGAAACTGTCCGGTGTCGAGCATCAGATGGCTTGTGCCACTCCAAACTCCAGCGAAAACCAAGAGCATCGCTGCCGGCGGGAACGCGGCTTCGAATACGCTGACAAGATTTGCGAGACGCTGCGATGCAACGAACTGCCGTTTCTGTGCGGCGAATTTGTGCGCCCAAACTGCAAGCGCTCGCTGCGTCGCAAAGGCAACCCGTAACTTGGCGACGCCAGTGATCAATTGGAGCACGAGAGCCTGCGCTTTGCCGGCGAGCTCGAAATGCTGTCGCTCGCGGCGGAGCCGCAAGACGCAGAATATCCCTACCATGGCGCCACGCAGCGCCGTCAGCCCGCCTGCGATGAGCGCGAGGCGGACGCTGTAGTGAAACATGAGGGCAAAGCTGAACAGCGCGAATATCCCGGCGAGAAGACCCTGAATGGCGTGGCCAGTTGCCACGCGTCGGATGGCATCGACCCCAAGCGCGCGATCCGTCATGTCGCCGGCTGGATAATGGCGGAAGAATGAAACTGGCAGGTTCAGCAACCGGTCAACGATGCCTGCCTGCAAGATCCGACTGACCTGACCTTCTAACCGGAGAATGGAGACCCCTTGCATGGTTTTGAATCCCGCTACCCCGATTGCCACCATGAAGAGACCTACGGCACAGTAAATGAGTTGATCCCATTCCGTGCGCGGGATAACCGAATCGATCAACACTTCAGTGATCAACGGCGTCGTCAACGCGAGCAAGCCCATGGCAACGGCACTGAACAGAATGCGGATAATCTCTGCGGCCCCATGTTGCAGGCAGAATTTCACCAAGTCGCCGCTAGAATGCACCGACGTCGGCAGCGGCGCATAAAACATGATGGCTTCGGGGGCGAGCTCCGCCGCGATCTTCCCATCGACTGGGCACGTGGTGTTGTTTCGCGGCTCGACTAGGACATAGCGATGAGACGAGACCGGAATGATCGCCACTGGGTTGAGCAATTCCCAGTGCCAGGCAACAAACGGGCCGACATCGCTCTGCCACCAATCCATGCGCAGCAGGACCCGCCGCGCGCGCAAATGCGAGGCGCGCGCGATATCAGCGGCATCGTCTATACCCTGGGACGAACCGCGCCGTGCGGGTGCAGTAACCTGCGCCCCGATCGCTTCTGCCGCGATACGGCAGGCTTCGAGCAGCGGATCCGCTCCTTCCATGTGGAAGCCGGCTCCCCGCCGCGGAACCAGTATGGCGGCGAGTTCACTCACCATTTGGCCGCCCTGCAGATTCGCCCGACGGGTGCTTTGGCGCATTCGCTCAAAGTCCCGATCGCGGGCAGCGGTCATGCGATTGGCGATACACCGCATCGCAAACTCATGAAACGCATCGACGGCTGGCCACGGATCAGCGTCTAACACCTCTGCGCCATCGAGTATGTGCACCGTCGTATTGCCCCGCGCCTCGCCCCACATTCCAGGCACAAACGGCATCGCGAAATCGCCGACCCGGCACATCGACGTGCCGCCCATAAGCGCAACCTCGCCGTCCTTGACGGCAATCCAAGTCACCCCGTGGGTCGGCGCACAAAATTGCTGTCCCGGCTCAAGCTGAACGACGGTACCGGACTCCGCGAGGCGTACGTTCCAGGCGGGTTCGGTATCGGCCAAGGCAGCACCGAGTCCGGTCAGCCAGCATTCGAGGTCTTTGCGATTGTCGACCAAAGTCCGGCTTATCACGAGAGCTTCGGCGCTATGGCCGCCGACCGCCAGCACGCCGACTGAATGGCCGCCTCGATCGGCGGGCACCATCGGTAGCCCCAGAATGATCCCCCCGGCTTCGGTACGGCACAAATGGCGGCGCGCCCCCGCAGAGGCGCCGTTCGCCATCGGCACGGCAAACAAGTCGGCGTAGCCGCGAATAAGTCGCAACGCACACGCAGTATCGTCGAGCAAATAAGGACGACGACCATCGAGCAGTACGGCCTCAGCCGCTTTCAAGATCGGCTCTTCGGAGGACGGTTGAGGGGTCCGCGTATCCAGCTGTCCAGCTCCTCACTCCTGAGCGACAAGGTGGCCGTAGACTCCCGCCTTCCCCAGTAGCTCGTCATGCGTGCCCCGCTCGACGACTACGCCCTTGTCGAGGACGATGATTTCGTCGCAATCGCGAATAGTGCTTAATCGATGCGCTATGATAACGCAGGCGCAACCGCGGCGCCGTAAATTATCGTCGATCAGCTGCTCGGTGTAGGGATCAAGTGCGGCGGTAGCCTCGTCGAGCACAAGGATCGACGGATTGCCGACCAATGCTCGTGCGATTTCAATCCGCTGTCGCTGACCGCCGCTAAAATTCGCGCCGCCTTCCCCTACGTAGCAGTCGTAATGGCCGAGTCGGGCGGAAATATCCTCAATGATGCACGCGTCTTTGAGCGCCAGCGAGAGATGCGCTTCGGGAATGCTCGCGTCCCAAAGAGTGAGGTTGTCGCGCGCAGTCCCCTCGAACAGGAATATGTCTTGATCCACGTAGGCGACTGAGTTGGCGAACACTTCCGGCGGTACGTCTTTCAATGGCCGGCCGTCATAAATGATCTCGCCGGCCCACGGTTTGAGCAGTCCGCAGATCAGCCGGCCAGCCGTAGATTTACCACTTCCGGAGCCCCCCACCAGCGCGATCCGCATGCCTGGTGCCAACGTCAGCGAAAGTCCTTGGATAAGCGGCGGATCCAGCGGCGAATAGCCGAATTGGACATCGCGCAATTCAACGCGGCCAGACAATTTTGGCTCCATGCGCGGCGAATCGAACGGCTGCTGCGCGGCGAGTTCGGCTGGATAGTTCAACACGTCTTCGAGCCGCGCCAAGTCGGCTTTCACCGCTTGAAACTCCGCTGCAAAAACCACCAATTCCTCGATAGGAGCAGCAAAACTCATCACCAGCGACTGAAAGGCTACGATGCTCCCCATGGTCATTTCGCCATTGATGACGCGCGCGCCGCCAACGCCGAGGATAACAGCAGTGGTCAGTGTGGCGAACAATCCCGGAAAAATGTTGAGGAATATGGAAATAACGCCGACGCGCTGATCGAGATTCAGAAGCTTCGCGTGAAAGCCAGCCCAGGCCGCGAAAGTGTCGTTTTCCAGCCCGCTTGCTTTTATGGTTTCGATGGTGCGCACGAGCCCAATTGTATTGCTGTAAAGTTTGCCGTGCTCGACGACCACATTGTGATTTAGTTCCTCTAGCCGGCGACTTATGATTTTTAATGCTACGATATTCAGCAACGCCATTCCGATGCAAATACTTGCCAGTACCGGGTCGAAAAAGACCATCACGGCCGCGTAGAAGATGATTGAAACCAAGTTGAGTGCGCTGGTCGCAAGTCCTCCTGAAAAAAGCCGAGCAACCTGCTCATTAGCGGCTACTCGGCTCGCGATGTCACCAGAGTGCCGTTGCGTAAAGAATTCCATAGGCAGCGACATCAAGTGCCAGAGGAAACGACCGACCATCGAGATTCCAAGCTTTGTCTGTAAACGCAGCAGAATTGACTGCTGAAATGCGGTAACCAGCGCGCGTGCGACTGCGGTTATCGCCATACCGATCAAGAGTGGGGCCAACCAGCTTCGCAAGTTGTTCACCAAGATGTCGTCGACAAAAATTTTGCTAAATGCCGGAATGACTATTCCCGGGACTGCCAACGTCACTGTCGCTGCGAAAAGGAGGACGACTGCGGAATTCGCGTGAGCGAGCTCGCGCGCGAGAATCGGAAACAACGCCGGCTTACGCCCTGCCTGCTGGAAATTCGGGCCGGGCTCCATGGCAAGGACAACTCCGGTAAAGGCACCGTCGAATTCCGAAAGATCGACCTTTCGGCGTCCGACTCCGGGATCGTTGATATAGGCGTGCTTGTGGTCGAGCCGATCAAGCACGACGAAATGATTGAAGTTCCAATGGATGATGCACGGCATCGGCAATTCGTTTAGCGTGCCGGGCTCCTTGCGAAAGCCTTTTGCGGAAAGTCCGAACTGGCGCGCCGCTTTAAGTATGTTGCTCGCCTTAGTGCCATCGCGCGACACGCCGCAAACGACGCGCATCCGTTCAAGCGGAACCCACAGCCCATAGTGGGCAAGTATCATTGCCAACGAGGCGGCACCACATTCGACGCCTTCCATCTGGAGTATTGTGGGCGTTCTGCGTCTTCGGCCGATCGGGCCACCACGTAACGCGGCGACTAGCCGCTGCCAGTATTCTTTAATCGACCAGCCGGTGTTGTTCTCGGTCACATCCTAGCCCCCGATGCCGCTCGCGCGTCGCATAAATGGAACGACCAGTTCAATCGGTGGCTGCTCGCGGGTTGTGACCTCGGCACGCGCCAACGTGCCGGTGCTCAGTCGAACGGCCGGCCCCCTACCGGCCGACCAGCGGTATCCGCCAAACGCAGCTGGATTACGCTGGAGCCGAACTAACACGGCGTAGGGCGCACCCTCTTCCGAAAAGCGTTTGACTAAAGCGTCATTGTGAAGCACCGCCGCCATTCCCTGCGGTGTCACTGGAAATGCAGAAATCGTGGCGACGGTGCCGATCATCGTGCCGAACTCCTCGCGCTTGACTGTACTCGGTTCGATCCGCGCCTCCATACCGGGCTGGATGTTCTTGCCGCGATCCGCGGGAACATAGATGATCGCCTCAAGACTTGTTCCTTCAGTTTCTATTGCCATGACCGGCATTCCGGCGGCGAGGACGCCACCGGCGGAAACCTTGATTTCAAATACGTGTCCGTCGATCGGGCTAACGAGCTGGGAATCTCGCTCAAGTGTCCCAGCAAATCCCTGCATTTGGCGGCGCGCCTCGTTCACCTTGAACTGAGAGTCAAGCGCGTCGAGATCACGTTTCGATTCGGTCTCACGCACTTCGCCGTCAAGACGGTGCATCTCGTTTTGCGATTCGGTGATTCGTTGTTGGGCCGCAACGAGTTCGACGCGTCGATCTTCTAGCTCGCGACGCGTGATAAAACCCCTTTCGTTGAGATGTTCAAGGCCCGAAATTTCGTCGGTGAGATAGGCAACGCGCTGTTGTGCCGCCGCCATGATTTGCTCAAGGCCATTTTTTTGCTCGGCGACATTGGCGGCCTTAATATCGAGCTCGCGTTTGATGGCATCGAGAAGTTCACCGTGCTCGCGCTCACGGTCCTTGAACACTTCGACGGCATCCCTATAACGTTGTTGCGTTTCGGTTTGGTCGATTCGGGCAATGACTTGCCCCTGGCTAACGTGATCGCCGACCTCTACCTCGACTGCAGCTAGGCGACCGCCTACCGCGGGAACCGCATCGACAACACGGCCGGCATCGCTCACAAGAATTCCTTCGCCGGAAATCCGCGTCTGGATCCGACCGATCACGCTCCAGATCAAAACGGCAGCAAGGCAAGAGCCGATCACGAGCGCGGCGATCCAGTCAGCCGGCCGTATCACGTCGATAAGCTGATCAAGCTGCTCAGGCGAGGAGAGCCGTTCCACCGCCGCCGCGCGAAAGATCTTTTCCGAAGGAGCGCTCATATGGGCTCCACCGCAGCCGTTCGGCTCTCAAGCAATCCGGGTAACAGCCGAGCAAACGCGATCAGCGCCGAGCGTTGCCGGCTGCCGTGCTTCGGATTCGCGGGAACCTCGCCGAGAATCACACCGCACACTTGACGCGTGGCTGATGCCGCCGAGGCCCAACATGATTTTCGAGCATTCATTTAACAAATCGAGCGCAAAGCCGACGCCACACTGCGGCGCTGCGTCCCTCTCGGGAGAAAGCGGCACTCGCGCGCAATCATCACGGTCCCCCATTTCAAAGGCTCGCCGCGAGCTTCAACTAGGAAAAATCTTCAACCGCGTCGACGCGGCTCTACTGAGAGCAGCCAAGCCACACATCATTCGGCGGAAAATCGCCCCGCGGTTTCGGACGTGAACAAACACATCAAAATGAGGCCCCCTGCGCTCTCGGCAAGGGGCCCGGAGTATCGTTAGGGCCGCTTTGAAACGGGCGGCATGGGCGGCAAGGGTTGCGGATTGAGTCCGCCGGTCACCTTATCGAGGTCTTCTTCTTTGAGCTCAGGCTTTTCGGGCTTTGCAGGATTTACCTTAGGCGTGATTTTTGGCGAGTCTTCGTCACTCATTGTGAGCCTCCATGTATCTATTTCAAAAATTGCATTCCCAATAATCAATTGTAGAAAAAGGCCCATTAACCGTCAATAGAAAGTTGGGTCGTGAATGTGTTTTTGATCGTTGTCCATGAAAAGGAAGGTCGGTGTAGTTTCCCCCGGCTTCCTGATCGGCTTCAATGGAGTTCAATGCCTTCGGTATAGGTCAATGCTGCTGCCCTTTTGAGCAATAGCATTTTCGTGATCGGCAACACATCAAAGCCGACCATTTAGTGAGATGCTCAAGGAATAGTAAGGCAAAGCATACGTCCGGTAGGAGCCAATCATGCCGACAGACATCGCTGTCACTTTCCGCAACTCCAAGACCCTCGATGTGAAAGTCCCGTCAAATAAGTTTACTGACGATTTTTTTGCAGTCGCGATCTTTAGTGGAGTGGGGCTGCTTGTCTCGCTTGTCGCCATCGTGTGCGGCCAGCAGGGGCTTTGGTTCTGAGGAGTGTAGACGGCTCGAGAGTATCCCCGGGATTGGTGTTATCGGGGCCACCGCGATCGCCGCGACCGTCGCGGATCCCGAGATTTTTAGATCGGGTCGTGACTTTGCGGCGTGGATCGGGCTCGTGCCACGCGAAGACTCCACCGGCGGCAAGCACAAGCTCGGGCCGATCTCGAAACGGGGGATCGCTATTTGCGACGCATTCTGGTGGTCGGAGCCCATGCGGTGTTGAGACTTGCGCGGCAGAAGCCGGAGAAATATCCCTGGCTCACACAACTTCTCGCCCGCAAACCGTTCAGGGT
>Ga0181526_10000303_pt1 | contig 53785 bp, 45 predicted proteins | sample PEATcosm2014_Bin_35_FD_119750 | JGI IMG/M metagenome (GOLD analysis project Ga0181526, IMG submission 119750) | Peatland microbial communities from MTU Mesocosm Facility, Houghton, MI, USA - PEATcosm2014_Bin06_30_metaG | ecosystem: Environmental > Terrestrial > Soil > Wetlands > Peat | place... | reverse complement strand
GCATCAGCGACGGCCTCGTCTCGAATACCTCGCTCGTGCTCGGGATCGCCGGGGCCACGGCCGCTTCCGGCATCGTGCGGCTGGCAGGGCTGGCCGGCCTCCTCGGGGGGGCCTTCTCGATGGCCGCCGGTGAGTACATCTCCATGCGCGCCCAGCAGGAGCTCTTCGAACGGGAACTCGAGATCGAGCGCCGCGAGATCGAGCGAAGGCCCGAGGGTGAGATGCGTGAGCTCGTGCACCTCTACGAGACCCGCGGCATGCCACCCGAGCTGGCCCGCCAGGTGGCCCGCGAGATGATGTCCACCCCCGAGGTGGCGCTCGAGACACACGCCCGCGAGGAGTTGGGCATCGACCCGAGCGCGACGGGCAAGCCCATCCAGGCGGCCGTTTCGTCGTTCGTGACGTTCTCCGTGGGGGCGTTCATGCCCCTGCTGCCGTTCCTGTTCACCCGCGGGACGGCCGCCACACTCTGGGCGGTTGCCATCGCCGGCGTGTCCGCCCTCGTCGTCGGGGCGTTCCTGGCGATCTTCACGGGCCGCAAATGGTGGTTCTCGGCGCTCCGCCAACTCCTCATCTGCGCCGCCGCCGGGGCTGTCACCTTCGGGGTGGGTTCGGCCATCGGGGTGAGCGGGGTCGGATGACGGTCGCACGCCCGGCCCCGCCGGCACGACGCCGGCGCACCACGCCGACCGTCTACCTCGTACGTCACGCCAAGGCGGAGAACCGGGACCGTTGGGAGGCTCCCGACAGCGAGCGCCCCTTGACGACACGCGGTCTGGAACAGTCGAGGGTCATCGCCAGCCATCTCGCCGATCTCGGCGGACGGCAACCCTCTCGCGTGCTCTCGAGCCCGGCGAGGCGTTGCCACCAGACCGTCGAGCCACTCGCCGCCGCCAGCAAGCTCGAGGTGGTGCAGGCGGAGTGGCTCGACGAAGGCTCGGATTCCGAGTACGCCTTCGAGCAGCTGCGCAAGCTGGCGGCCCGCTTCGATCCGCCCTCCGGCCTCGGCGGTCCCGTCGCCGCCTGCACGCACGGCGATGTCATCTGGGGCGTCCTCGACTCCCTGCATCGTCTCGGTGTGGATCTCGGTCCCCGACCGGAGGCGCCCAAAGGCGGCGTCTGGATCATCGCCGCGACGGGGCCGAAGCTGAGCACGGCCGCCTTCTACCAACCGGACGAGGCCCGAAAGGCACGATCATGAGCGAGCACAGCGAGATCGGTGGTCTCTTGGCACTCGTCGGCGGGGCGGAGTGGCAGGAGGGCTGCACCTTCGACGCAGAGCTGCTCGAACGCTCGGGGTCGGGCGATGTCGTCATCCTTCCCACGGCGGCCGCCTATGAGCACCCGGAGCGCGCCGTGGCGACGGCGCAGCGCTGGTTCGCCTCCCTGGGCGGCCGCGCCAGCGGGCTCATGGTGCTCAGCCATGCCGATGCCTGTCAGGAGGAGAATGCGGCCGTCGTGCGGGGGGCGAGCTTCGTCTATCTCTCCGGGGGATCGCCCCTGCATCTCCGTTCCGTGCTGAAGGGCTCTGCGGTCTTCACGGCCCTCAGCGAGGCGTGGCGCAACGGCGCCGTCGTTGCCGGCTCCTCGGCGGGCGCCATGGTGCTCTGCGACCCGATGGTCGATCCGAGGGGCGGCGCCTACACGGTCGGGCTCGGGCTGCTCGAGCAGCTCGCCGTCGTCCCGCACCACGACGGAGGTGGTGCCGGGCTCCTCTGGCGCACCCTGGCGCTGGCTCCGGCAGGCGTCCCCGTCGTGGGCATCCCGGAGCGGACGGCCCTCATCCGCGAGGCCGGCGGCACATGGCGCACCGCCGGTGAAGGTGAGGTCACGGTCTTCCTCGACGGGCAACCAGGAGGCATCGGGGATCTGCCCGGCTGAGCATCGATCCGTTGTCACGATTCGGCCCCCGCCGTCGTCAACTCTCGACGACCGAAGGAGGCAGATGATGGATCAAGCTCACGATCGCGTCGTGGACGTGCTCGTCGTCGGCGCCGGTCTGGCCGGCCTGACAGCAGCAGCGACGGCAGCCAGATCCGGCAGGCACGTCGCTGTGCTCGACGTCCGCTCAGCGGGCGGACGGGCACGCAGCGAGACGCGCAGCGGCTTCGTGTTCAACCAGGGGCCGCACGCCCTCTACCGTCGGGGCCCTGGCTCCGCCGTGCTCGCAAGCTTTGGAATCCGACCGACCGGGAGCCCACCCGCACAACGCGTCTTCGGCTCCAGATCCGGGACACTCGGCTTGTTGCCGACCTCTGCGGGCAGTCTCGCCCGTTCCCCACTGCTCGGTCGGCGTGCGAAGGCACAGCTCGCCACGCTCCTCGCACGGTTCCCACGCCTCGAGGCCAGCACGCTCGCTCCGCTCAGCGCCGCCTCCTGGGTCGGCTCGCTCGGCGTGCGAGAGGAGGCGGCGAGCGTCCTCCGCACGCTTCTGCGCGTCGCCACGTACGCTCCCGACCTCGAGCTCATCTCGGCTGACGCCGCTGTAGGCCAACTGCAGCTCGCCCACAGCGGCGGCGTCGTCTACCTCGACGGTGGCTGGGGCCGCCTCGTGGACAGCCTCGCCGGCGCCGCCCGCGCCGCCGGCGCCGTCATCCTCGACAGAGAGCGGGCGCTCGGGCTGACGGCCGGTCCGGGCGGCGCTCTGGAGGTGAGCACGGACGCCGGAGGCTGGCTCGCCTCGGCCGTCGTGGTGGCCGTCGGCGGGCCGCAGGCAACTCGGGCCTTCCTCAGCGCGCCTGACGACTGGGGTGTCGGAGCCGATGCCACGGCCGCCTGCCTCGACCTCGCCTTGCGCCGGCCTCCCCACCGGCGCGTCGCCTTCGCCCTGGAGGAGCCGCTCTATCTGTCCACCCATTCCCCTGCTGCCGATCTCGCCCCGCCCGGTGCCGCCCTCGTTCATGTCATGCGCTACGGAGCCCGATCGAGCAAGCAGGACCGCTCCCAGCTGTGGGAGTTCGCCCGCCTCGTAGGCATCAGCGAAGATGACGTCGTCGTGGAGCGCTTCCTGCACCGGATGATCGTGAGCCACGCCCTGCCGGCTCCGGGCCTCGGGCTTGCCGGGCGCCCAGCCGTCACGGCCAGTGGGCAGGCGGGTGTGTTCCTGGCAGGCGACTGGATCGGGCCGAGCGGATTGCTGGCCGACGCCTCCTTGGCGAGCGGCGCGGCAGCCGGAACCGCCGCGGCGGCGCCCGAGCTTGCCGCCGCTGCGCGGCCGTTGTGAGCGGGCGGCCGTGACGACCTCCGACGACCTCTTTGCTCGGGAACGGCCCCGCCTGCTCGGCCTCGCATATCGCATCCTCGGGAGCTTCGGTGACGCCGAGGATGTCGTGCAGGAGGCATGGCTCCGATGGTCGACGACCGATCAGGGCGTCGTCGAGCGGCCGCCGGCGTTCCTCACGACGGTCGTGACCCGCTTGGCGCTCGACCGCTTCCGCTCCATCACCCGCCGGCGCGAGCAGTACGTCGGCCCCTGGCTCCCCGAGCCCGTCTCCTTGCAGCACGGACCGGAGGAGCAGGTGGAGATGGCGGAGTCGCTGACGTTGGGGTTTCTCGTCTTGCTTGACCGCCTCAGCGCCACCGAGCGGGCTGTCTGGCTGCTGGCCGACGTGTTCGGCGAGCCCTACGCCGTCATCGCCGCGGCGGTCGGCAAGTCGGAAGCCGCCTGCCGGCAGGTCGCCTCGAGGGCGCGACGGCGGCTGCGGGAACAACGCCCCCCACCGGGTGGACGCCTCGAGGCCCCCCTCCTCGCCCGGTTGCTCGCAGCTGTCGCCACCGGTGACGCCGTCGAGCTGCTCGAGCTGCTCGACGCCGACGTCGTGCTCCTGAGCGACAGCGGCCCGGGGCGGCACGCCGCCCGGCGCCCCGTCGTGGGGGCCACTCGAGTGGCGCGATTCGTCACGAACATCGCCGGCCGCTACCGCGGCGCCGACATCGAGCTCACCGAGATCAACGGATCCGCCGCCGTCGTGCTGCGGGCGGGCGACATGCCCGTCGTCGTCACGGGCGAGCAGCAGGGCGGCAAGGTGACCCGTATCTACATCATGCTCAACCCGGACAAGCTGCAAACGCTCTCGGAAGGACCCGCCCTCATGAAGTGAGCGAGGGGCGGTGGGCCCGCGAGCACCTAGCGTGACGAGGGTGACCGCGCTGCCGCTCCTCGACGAGTTGCTGGCGAACGCGTGGCCACCGCAGCTCCTTCGCCTCGACGGCCAGTGGCGCCTGCGATGGAGCTCGGGGGTGACCCGGCGGGGGAACTCGGCGCTCGCAGTCGGGGCGGAGGAAGGCCTCGATGAGCACATCGATGTCGCCGAGGCCTTCTACCTGGGCCGCCGCTCGACTCCGATGTTCCAGGTCAGCACGGCCTCTGCCCCGTCCTCGCTGGCTGGACGCCTTGCCGCTCGCGGCTACGCCGGCAGCGCTCGCACCATCGTCGCCCACTCGGCGACCGAGGAGGTGCTGGGCGCCACGGGGAGCGGCCCGTGGGCACACGAGTCGACATCGCGGGTGACCGACGGGTGGTTCGAGACCTACTGGGCCGTGAAATCCCCGCCCGGTCGCCTCGGCCCCGAAGCCGACGTCTGCCGTAGCGCCCTCTTGCATCCATCGCCGCCCTCGCTCTACGTAGCTCTCTCGCAGGCGGGCACGCTCTGTGGCGTGGGCCAGCTCGTCATCGAGCACGGATGGGCCGGCGTGCAATGCATGGCGACATCCGAGGCGGGTCGCCGGCAGGGCGTGGCTACCGCCGTCCTGCACCACCTCGCCTGCGAAGCCACTTCCCGCGGTGTCGAGCGGATGTACCTGGCCGTGATGGCCGACAACTCCGGTGCCAGGCGGCTCTATGACGCCGTCGGTTTCGTTGCCTCGCACGAGTACCGCTTCTTCGCCCCGAGCTGACCGACCCGTTCGGTGACTGGGCTCACATGGCAGGTGGGAGAGTCCCGCCCGAGGTAGCGACGTCCACGACGGCGACGCGATAGAGGGCCGAGCCGTTCAGGCGGCGCCCGCCCATGACCGAATCGTCGTGGCTGGCGTCGAAGGTCGAGACGTCTCGGCGGAGCCGAAACCCGCGCTCGGCGAAGAACCTGTCGGCCTGGCGCGGCCGCAGCCCGAAGATCCAGGGCTCACCGGCCCGAGCGACGGCTCGCACCCAACGGCGCGCCTCGGGAAAGGGACTGGGAACGCTGAGGGCCCCGGCGTCGACATAGGTGACGACGAGAACGCCGCCATGCTTGCCGAGGGCGGCGATCACGCTGAGCGTGGCGTCGACGGCTTCGCTCGTGAGGTACTGCGTGACGCCTTCCCAGAGGAAGAGAGCGGGCCGCTCCGGGTCGAATCCGGCTCGGAGAAGACACCCCATGAGGTCGTCCTGCTCGAAGTCGACCGGCACGTAGACGACGCGGTCGGTCGGCAACGCGAGGGCGGCGACGGTGGCTCGTTTCGTCGCTTGCGTGGCGGGGTGGTCGACCTCGAAGACGTCGTGCCCGGCCAAGCTGCTCAACCGGTGGGCGCGCGTGTCGTAACCCGCTCCCAGCAGCACGACCTGGTCGTGCTGGCGAGCTGCGCCATCGACGGCGTCGTCGATGACCTTCGTGCGGACGATGGCCGACGGCCGAGGCCCCCGTCCACCGATGACGTCATAGAGCCCCGTGGCGAGGTGACGAAGAAGGGCCACCCCGCTCGCCGTCGCGAGGACCCGCAAGGCAGGCCGCAGGAAGGCTTCCGCGTAGGGATCCTCGAAGAGGCGCCGCCCGGGCGGGCGGCGTGACTCGAAAGCCCGCTGCAGGGCCATCGTCTCGGCCGTGAAGCTCGGCCTGCCGGGCGGCAGAGGGGGCGACAGCGTCATGCCGCCTCGTGCTCCGAGCTCATCTGGGAACCGTACACAGCCCTGCGAGGCGGACGCGGCGCAAATGTAGGACGCCGCCCTCGTGATGAGGGAGAATCTCACGGTGACAGGCATTCGCGCCGTCGAGATGTCGCCCCTCCCCCTCGCTCGATTCGCCCCCCTCATCGGAGCGGAGCGCTACGCCTCCTTGGAGGAAAGGGCGGCGCGGGCCCGGGAGGTTCTCGCCGGCGTCACGGTCTGGAACGTCAACTCCACGGCGGCCGGTGGCGGCGTCGCCGAGATGCTGCGTGTCATCGTCGGATACAGCCTCGGCGCCGGGCTCGACGTGCGCTGGAACGTCATCGCCGGCGACGACATGTTCTTCGCCACGACGAAGCGGCTCCACAATCAGCTGCACGGTTTCCCGGGCGATGGCGAGATCGGCGCAGCGGAGACCGAGCACTACCGGACGCTGACCGACGGGTTCGGCGCCGAGTTCGCCCGCCTCGTTCGCCCGGGTGACGTCGTCCTGCTGCACGACCCGCAGACGGCGGGCATGACGACACAGCTGGCGGCGGCCGGAGCCCACGTCGTGTGGCGCTGCCACGTTGGAGTCGATCACGAGAACTCGTGGACGTCGGCGGCATGGGAGTTCTTACGGCCCCATCTCGAGCTGTGCCAGCGGTACGTCTTCTCGCGCCGCTCCTACGCCCCGGCATGGCTGAGCGACGACTCCGTCGCCGTCATCCCTCCGTCGATCGACCCCTTCTCGGTGAAGAACGAGGAGCTCTCCTCCGATGAGGTCGTCGCCACCCTGCGGGCGGCGGGGGTCTTCAACGACGGCGGCGACGTGACGCCGCCGGCTGCAGCCGGCGCTCGGGGTCGCGCGATCTCGCATCGGGCGAGCATCGTGGGAGGCGCCCCCATCGACCCGGCCCTGCCCCTCGTCGTGCAGGTGTCTCGCTGGGACCGGCTGAAGGACATGGCAGGCGTCATGACGGGTTTCCTGGGCGGAGTGGCCGCCGCCAACGACAGGGCTCATCTCGCCCTCGTCGGTCCGGCCGTGGCGGCGGTGAGCGACGACCCGGAAGGGGCCCAAGTCCTCGGCGAGTGCGCCGCCGCCTGGGAGGCACTGCCGGCGGCGCAGCGTCAGCGGGTCAGCCTCGTAACCCTGCCGATGGACGACCTCGACGAAAACGCCACCATGGTGAACGCCATCCAGCGCCATGCCACCGTCGTGGTGCAGAAGAGCCTGGCGGAAGGCTTCGGGCTGACCGTGGCGGAGGCGATGTGGAAAGGCAGGGCTGTCGTCGCCTCGGGCATCGGAGGAATCACCGACCAGATAGCGCCCGGTACCGGCATCCTGCTGGCCGACCCGACCGATCTCACCACCTTCGGCGCCGTGCTGGCCGGGCTGCTCGACGACCCAGCCGAGATCGAGCGTTTGGGGGCGGCCGCCCGTAGCCGGGTGCTCGCCGACTTCGTGGGCGATCAGCACCTGGCGGCTTATGCTCTGCTCATGGGGCAGCTACACCTGCACGGCTGAAACCGGCTGGGGCCGCCTTAGGGCCCGGTCAATGGCCCCGCCGCAGCGCCGCCCCCGACTGCGGCCAGGATGCTCGCCCACCCAGCAGGCGAAAGGGCGTAGTTGTCCACGCTGCCCGACGTGAACCACGAGTAGTTGGCCGGCCGCAGCAGGACCGCTGCCGCTGCGGCCACCACCGGCAGCACGGCGACGGCGTCGCCCCGCCGCGGCGTGAGCTCCTCGACGCTGCCGGCATACGGCCCGACTCGCCGGCAGGCGGCGGCGAGCTCGCGAAACACGGCGGCGCGTCTGGCTTCCTGTTGGGCGGCTCCGAGAACCGCGAGGAGCAGCTGATGAGTTGCAACGCCCTCCCGCCGGTCCTCCTGGCGGGCAGGAGTTGAACCCTGGGCCACCTCGAGCAGGCAGCCCACGAGGTCGACGCCGGCTCGCCAGGCGTTCGCCGGCTCGACGAGGCGAGGGTTGATGTCGATGAAGAGCGGGCCCGATGCGGTCACGATGACGTCGGCAGAGAGTGCGCCATGCCAGGTGAGATCGGAACCGAGCACCTCGAGCCAGTAGCACGCCTCGCTCAGCCGCACGCCGCGCTTGCGGCTGGCGCCGCCGTTGGCACCTTCGCCCGTGCGCAAGTTGGCGTGAAAGGCGACGAGGACACCGCGGTCGAAGACGGACTGGCACATGGCGAGGGGACCATCGGCCGCCGCCTGCACGAGGACCGTCCGATCGGTCCTGACGGCGTCACGAAGCTCGTCTGCCGAGCCGACGCGGCGGACGCCTCCCGATGCCGTGCCGATGGGCGCTTTCACATAGGCCGGGAAGTCGCCCCAGCCTTCAGGATCGGTCGTGGCAGCGGGTTGCGGCACACCCAAGCGAGCCAGGGTGACAGAGGCGGAGACCTTGTCCTGCACGGCCGCCACGGCCGGGAAGGTCGGCACAGCCGTGCAGACGCCGGCCTCCTGCAGACGTTCCGGCACCGCTGCAAGCACGGCTACCTGCTCTTGAGTCGGGAAGAGCAGGTCGAAGCGGCCCTCCTCGTAGACGGACAGGGCGGCCTCCAGCCAAGCAAACGGGTCGCGGCCGTAGGCGGGCACGCGCCGGACGCGGCGGACATGGCGAGTGAACCGGCACAGGCAGAACGGGTCAGGGGCAAGCGCCTCGACGTGGTGGCCACTCGACGAGAGCCGGTTGGCGACCTGGCGGGCCGTCAGCCCGGAGCCGTCGGTCATCAGGATTCGCATCGGCACCTCATCGCCCATCGCCAACGCCGGGCGGGGCCGCGGCGGAACGTGGACGGCTCGTCAGCTCGTCGAGACGATGAGCACCGAGCAGGGCGCCTCGTGGGCGACGGAATTGGGCACGCTGCCGAGAACTCTCCGCACGCCGGACATGCCCTTGTTGCCGACGACGACGACATCGGCCCTCACGCGCTCGGCGACATCGCAGATCGCCTTGGCGGGGTCGCCGCTCTCGGCGTGAATCTCCACCTCGACGCCGGCGATGCGGGCGTTCGACGCCAGGTCTGCCAGCAACGATTCGGCCAGATCGCCCGACTCGAGCGACTTCGAGAACTCACCGGCGCCCGTCGAGCTGTACTGCTTCGGCTTGTACGCAGAGACGATGTGGAGCTTGCCCCCGTGCAACTTCGACAGCTCGAGGGCCGCTTTCACGGCTTCGGCTGCTGTCGGTGAACCATCGGCTCCGACCACCACGGTGTCGAACATGGGCGTGCCTTCTCCTTAGCTGGAGGATCGCACCGCATTTCTAGCCCATGGCTCGGAGACGTGCCGCCGACTCCGGCGTCACGGAGACAGCGGGGATCCCCGGCCTTGCCTGGCGTCGTAGAGTCGGCAGTTGCTCAAGGAGGCCCCATGAAGGCAGCGGTGTACTACGAGCCAGGCGGACCCGAGGTGTTCGTCTACGAGGACGTCCCCGAGCCGCACGTCTTCGACGACCACGTGCTCGTGCGCGTGGAGTACGTCAGCATCGAAGGCGGGGACACCTTGCACCGTTCCGGTGGCGAGTTGTTCGCCGTCCCCCACGTCGTCGGTTACCAGTGCGCCGGCACGGTGGTGCAAGCCGGTCCGAAGGTGCTCGGCATCGCCGTCGGCGATCGCGTCGTCACCGTCGGCATGAGCGGGTCTCATGCCGAGCTACGCGCCGTGCCGGAAGGCTTCTGCTGGCGGATCCCCGAGGGTGTCTCGACCGAGGAAGGCGCCTGTGTCCCGGTCGCCTTCGGGACGGCTCATGACTGCCTCTTCGAATTCGGCCATCTCGCTGCCGGCCAGTGCGTGCTCGTGCAGGCGGGCGCCAGCGGCGTCGGGATCGCCGCCATCCAGATGGCACAGCGCGCCGGGGCACGCGTTCTCGCCACGGCATCGAGGGACGACAAGCTCGAGCGCCTCAAGGTGCTCGGGCTCGACGACGGCATCAATTACTCGACGTCGGACATGGTGGCAGAGGTGCGCCGCCTGACGGGCGGTCAGGGCGTCGACGTCGTGCTCGAGTCCGTCGGGGGCGAGAACCTGCAAGCAAGTGTCAATTGCCTCGCCTATCGCGGCCGCTGCGTCTCGATCGGAGACGCCGGCCGCGGCGGTGCCGCCCTCGTCGACATCGCGACGATGCGCATGAACAACCTCACGCTCACCGGCTATTTCCTCGGGATGGAGCTGCTCACGAGCCCCCGCGCCCACTCGGTCATCGCTGGCATCCTCGACGACGTCGCCGCCGGGCACATCCACGTCGTCATCGACCGGACGTTTCCCTTGTCGGAGGCGACCGCCGCCCACGCCTACATCGAGGGCCGTGAAGCCTTCGGGCGAGTCCTGCTCATTCCCTGAGACGACCCTCTCCTTCCCTGCGACGACACAGGCCGCGTCGCTGCTTGAATAACGCCATGCCCGAACTCGTGCTGCCGACGACCACCGTGCAAGTTTCGTTCCTCGAGGCCATGGCGGAGTTCCTCGAGGAAGGACGCGGCGCTGGAAGCGACGACTCCATGGTGGCGCGGGAGATGCGGGAGTTCGGGTCGGTGTGGCAGAGCCCGGAGGGCTTCGCTCACTACGTCGAACGGCTGCGCGCCGACGCCGACGAGTCCACCCTACGCGCCTCCTATCTCGTGCCGAGCACGACGTACTGGTGGATCGAGGGCGAGGGGTACCTCGGGCGCCTCTCCATACGCCACCGCCTCACGCCTCGCCTGTTGGAGTTGGGCGGTCACATCGGCTACGACGTTCGCCCCTCGGTGCGGCGGCGCGGCCATGCCACGGCCATGCTTCGGGCGGCCCTCCCGCACGCCTGCGCCCTCGGGATCGACCCCGCCCTTGTCACCTGCGACACCGACAACATCGGATCGCGCAAGGTCATCGAAGCAAACGGCGGCATCTTCGAGGACGAGCGGAGCGGCAAGCTTCGTTTCTGGGTGGCGACGAGCCCGACGACGCCTGAAACCCGCTGATCTCAGGAGAGCTCAGGCCGTCGTCACGATCTCGAAGTGCTCGACGACCGGAGCCGGCTCGTAGAAGTGATGCAAAAGGCGGCGCCACTCCTCGTAGGCAATCGATTGGCGGAAGCCTTCAAGGTGGTCGCCGAGGGTCTCCCATTCGACGAGCAACAGATAGCGGTCGGCCGTCTCGAGGCAACGCCGGAGGGCGAGGGAGCGGAACCCGGGTGATGCCGTGATGAGCGGCTTCGCCCGTGCGAAGGCATCTTCGAAGGCCAGTGCCTGACCGGGCCGCACGTCGAGGATGACATGTTCCAGGATCATTTCGCTTCCTTCGGCTCGTGTCAGGTGGCGCTCGAGCAGACGGTGCCGACGGGCGGCCTCGCCCCTGTCGCCAGGTAGGCGTCGACCCACGTCTGCACGCAGGTGCTCGAGAAGTAGCCCGTGTGGCCGTCGCCGGTGCGCGTGAGGAGCTCGGAGCCCTTCAACTGGCCAGTCAGGGCCTCCGCCCAGGCGTACGGCGTCGCCGGGTCGTGTGTCGAGCCCACGACGAGGATCGGCAGCGGCTCCGCCAGGTGGATCGCGCCGGCCTTGCCGCTGGGCGGGACGGGCCAGTAGTTGCAGGCGATGGAGCCCCAGGCCTCGGCTGGCCCGAAGTCGGGCGCCGTTCGCGCAAAGCGCCGGGCCAGCGCCTCGTAGTCGGTGACGGGTGGGACCGGGCGGTCAAGGCAGCTGACGGCCAGCTCGGCCGACAGGATGTTGCCGGCGGTGCCGTTGGCGTTGAAGCCGGCATAGCTGTAGGCCAGCTCCGTCAGCACCGAGCCGTTGCCGGTGGCGGCCTCCGCCAGCCCCTGTGCGAGGTACGGCCAGTACGACGTCGTGTAGAGCGACGAGATGACGCCGGTGAGCACGACGGCGTAATCCGCCTGCTGGACGCCGCCGAGGGCGGCGGTGAGGTCGGCCGTCAACGTAGCGCCGCCTTTGAGGCGTCGCACGAGGGCGCTGTAGGCGTCCTTGGCGCCGCCGGGAAGCTCGCCGGCGCAGGAGGCATTCGTCGGGCACCAGGCGAAGAAGTCGTGCAGGTCGAGCTCGAAGGCATCCGCCTGCTCGATGTCGAGCGTGGAGCTGCTCAGGGCGGGATCGACGGCGCCGTCGAGCACCATCTTGCCGACGTGGCCGGGGAAGGCTTGCGCGTAGAGGGCCCCGAGGTAGGTCCCGTAGGAGAAGCCCAGGTAATCGAGCTTCTTCTGCCCAAGCGCCGCCCGCAACGCATCCATGTCGCGGGCTGTCGTCGCCGTCGAGAGGCTGGCCAGGACGTCGCGAGGAACGTGGGCGGCGCAGCCGGCGTCGAAGACCTTCACGGCCGCGATGACCTCGGCGACCTGAGGCGGCGTCACCGGCGCCGGATCGAGCGCCAGCCAGCGGCGAAGCCCCGCCGGCGTCGTGCACTCGACCGGGTCGCTGGCCCCGACGCCACGAGGGTCGAAGCTGACGAGGTTGAACCGCCCCTTCAAGGCGGCGGGAAACTCCGAGAAGGCACTCTGCAGGAACTGCACGCCCGACTCGCCCGGACCGCCCGGGTTGAGGACGAGGTCGGGAGCCGAGGCGGCGCCGCTCGCCGCCGGCAGCTCGATGACCGCCAAGCCGAGCGTGCCCTCGCCCGGCTCCTCATAGGAGACGGGCACCGTCAGCGTCGAGCACCGGAACGAGCCGCAGCTGTGCCACACGAGGGCGCTCCCGACTCGACCGGTGCTCGTCGGGGTCGGGCTGCTCGTGGACGGCCCTCCCGCCAGCGTCGTCGTCGTGTCGCCTGCCACCGTCAGCGAGCTGCTGCAGGCGGCGAGGAGGACAGCCGCCAGGCAAGCGGCGAGAAGGGGGCCGGCAGGTCGCCGCCTGTCGCCTCGACGTCGCATGCGGGGATCCTTGCACCTCCGCCCGGTTTGCGGCCGTCGCTCATGCTCTGCGGACGAGCGCCCTTCCTTGGCGACCCTCGCCGCCGGAGATGACCTGGCCGGCGTCGCCGGTGGCGGCGAACTCGATCCGGTCGGCCAACACCTCGCGGCCGATCAGCGCGCTGTCCACCGCCAGCTCGTCGAAGCCCTCCAACCACACCACCACACGGTCGGACAACTCGAAACCTGCCTCCTTCCGGAGATCCTGCAGTTGCCGGACCACCTCGCGCTGAAGCCCGCGGTGGCGAAGATCCTCGTCGAGCTCGAGATCGAGCGCCACGGCCAGCCCCCCTTCGGCGGCAGCCGTGAAACCCTCCCGTGGCGTCGTCCGCACCTCCACGTCGTCCGGACCGAGGTCGACGAGCGTCCCGTCCAGCCTCACCGTCACGGCGCCACCGCCGGCCAGCGTGGCGGCCGCCTCGGCGGCGGCGGCGGCATCGAGCTCGGCGAGGGCGGCGCGCACGTGCTTGGAGGCGGCCCCGAGACGAGGCCCGAGACGCGCGAAGCTCGGCACGAGCTGCACGCTGAGGGCGTCGCTCAAGCTGTCGCTGATGACGACGTCATCGACGTTGAGCTCCTCGGCGATGTCCTCGCGCAGCAGGGACGGGCTCCTCGCCGGCAGGACGACGACGGCCCGCCGCAACGGCTGGCGCACCCGCGTCGCCGCCAGAGCGCGAGCCGCCCGGCCGAGGGAGACGACCTGGCGGGTCAAAGCCGTGGACGCCTCCAGGTCGGCGTCGACGAGGGCCTCGTCGGCCGCCGGCCACTCGGCGAGATGGACGGAGTCGCCCCCGCCACCGAGCGACAGCCAGAGCTCGTCGGCGAGGAACGGGCAGAAGGGCGCCATCAGGCGGGCAAGCCCCCGGAGCACCTCGAGCAAGGTGGCGTGGGCGGCAAGGATCTCGGCGGCGGGCGTGCCGGGGTCGGTCCGCCAGAAGCGGCGGCGGCTCCGTCGCACGTACCAGTTCGAGAGGTCGTCGACCAGGGTCCCGATCGACGTGGCGGCTTCGAGCGGCCGGTAGTCCTCCATCGCCGCCGTCGCGGCGGCGGTCGTGCCGGCAAGGCGCGAGAGCACCCAGCGGTCGATCGGCGCCCGCTGCGCCGGCGGTGGGACGGCGTCGTCATCGGGGTCGAAGTCGTTGAGCCCGGCATAGGTTGCAAAGAAGCTCCACGTGTTCCACAACGTGAGCAAGACGTCGGACGTCGAGGCGTCGATCATGGCAAGGCTCGTCCGGGTCGAGGTCCAGGGCGAGCCCTGGTGGAACATCCACCAGCGGAGGGGATCGGCGCCGCGGGAGTCGAGGATCGTCCACGGGTCGATGACGTTGCCGAGGCTCTTCGACATCTTCCTGCCGTCGGCGTCCACGATGTGGCCGAGCGCCAGCACGTGGCGGTAGGGGGCGGCCCCATGCACGAGCTGGTTGACGGCGAGGAGCGAGTAGAACCAGCCCCGCGTCTGGTCGATGGCCTCGCACACGAACTCGGCCGGAATGACGAACCGCTCGGACGACCCGGGGGTGGCCGGGACCCCCCATTGCGCCGCCGGCATCGAGCCCGAATCGAACCAGGCGTCGATGACCGCCTCGACGCGGCGCGCCGGTTCGCCACACTCCGGGCAGGCAAAGGCGACCTCGTCGATGCCGGGCCGGTGGGGGTCAAGGCGGAGGAGATCGGTGCCGCTCAGCTCGGAGAGCTCGGCAAGAGAGGCGACGCAGCGCTCGTGGCCCCCGGGACACCGCCAGATGGGGAGCGGCGTACCCCAGTAGCGGTCCCGCGAGAGCGCCCAGTCGACGTTGTTGGCCAGCCATTCTCCGAAGCGGCCGTGCTTGACGTGCTCCGGTCGCCACACGACCGCCTCGTTGGCAGCGATGAGGTCGGCCTTGTGGCGCGACGTGGCGACGTACCAGGAGGGCGTGCCCCAGTAGATGAGCGGCGTCGAGCAACGCCAGCAATGCGGGTACTGGTGGCGGAACTCCTCGGCTCGCACGAGGAGGCCGTCGGAGGCGAGGCGCTCGAGGATGGCGCCATCGGCCGCTTTCACCGCCAGGCCAGACAGCCAGCCGGCGGCCTCGGTGAACCGCCCGTCCGGGCCGACCGGGTTGAGGCTCGGCAAGGCGAGCCTGCGCCCGAGCGCCCAGTCGTCGGCCCCGAAGGCCGGGGCGACGTGCACGAGGCCCGTGCCCTCCGTTGCCGTCACGAAGCTGGCCGGCACGACGGTCCAGCCAGGCGCTGCGGCACCGTCGGGCACGGCGACGGCGTCGAGCGGGCGGCGATAGGCCACGCCGATGAGGGCGCCACCGCCTACCCGTGCGGTGGCCCGCTGCGCGGCACCGTCGCCGAGGACGGCATCTGCTCGCCCGGCGGCCACGACGAGCCCGTCGACCACGACATAGTCGATGTCCTCACCGACGGCGACGGCGGTGTTGGAGGGAAGCGTCCACGGCGTCGTCGTCCACACGACGAGGGCGCGGGCATCTGCCAGCTCCGCCGGAAGGGGACCGACGAGGGGAAAGCGGACGTAGGCGGCGACGTCGTCGACCTCGCGATAGACCTCCGGCTGACCGAGCTCGTGGCTCGACAGGGCCGTCCCGCAGCGTGCGCAGTAGGGCACGACCTTGACGTCCTCGAAGAGGAGGCCACGGCCGTAGAGCTGCGAGAGGTGCCACCAGACGGACTGGATGTAATCGGGAGACATGGTCCAGTAGGCGTCGTCGGTGTCGACGAAATACCCGATCCGCTCGGTCAGCAGCTTCCAGTCCTCCACGTACTCGAGCACCGACTGGCGGCAGCGCTCGACGAAGGCGGCGACACCGTACGACTCGATCTGGTCCTTCCCCGAGAAACCCAATTCCCGCTCGACCTGCACCTCCACGGGCAGACCGTGGGTGTCCCAACCAGCACGCCGGGCGACGCGATAGCCCCGCATCGTCCAGAAGCGGCAGAAGAGATCTTTGTAGACCCGCGCCCAGACGTGGTGAAGACCGGGCTTCCCGTTGGCCGTCGGTGGGCCCTCGTAGAAGACGCGCTCCGGCGCCTCCGCCCGGTTCTCCGTCGAGCGCTCGAAGACGCGCTGGCGCTTCCAGAGCTCGAGCACGCGTCGCTCGAGGCTCGGGAAGTCCGGCGGCACCGACGGTTGGCGGAACAGCGGATCCGGTTGGCTCACGGACCTTGCGATCTCCTCCGTGTCGGTCGCCGCGACCATACTGCCTCGGGCTGCTCAGCCCGCTCGCCGCCGGCTACCGCGGACAACCCGGATGGCGTCACCCGTAGGATCGCCTACAGTTTGCGAGTCGCACCTGGCAGGTGCGACGTCGGGCCGGCAGGAGATGCCGGTCCGGACTCTGGACCTGTGGTGCAGCTCGGAGTGCACGCCGGCCTGTCAAGCCGGAGGTCGCGGGTTCAAATCCCGTCAGGTCCGCTCGCCGCGAAGATGGCGACTCGCGGGTAACCGCGGGGTCGGGTAGCTCAGTTGGTAGAGCGCGCGCCTGAAAAGCGCGAGGTCACCGGATCGATGCCGGTCCCGACCACGGCACGGGCGGCTAGCGCCGGCCGCGGCGCTGTCGTCTCGTCCGTAGCAGCCGTTGGAACTTTCGCCAGAGGAAACCCATCGGCCGATGGTACGCCCGGCGCCCCCGATGAGCTCGGCGGGGGCTCGGACAGGGTGGCGACCTCAGCCAGAGCCACGACAAGCGCGAGAATGGCGTCATGGCCATCATGGCGGCAGCAGGACCGATGATGTTCCTCCGGTTTCACCGCGCCCACCGGTTCGTTGGTCTCCTGTTCCTGCTCGTCGTCATCGCGCTCATCGCCGTCGCCGTCGTGCTGATCGTTCGGGCTGTTCGCCCGGCGAAGTCCCACACCCTGCAGGAGCCACCGTGGCCGCGCCCCGCCCCGCCGTCCCACATCGACCCGGTTCTCGCCGAGCTGCGCATGCGGTACGCACGAGGCGAGATCAGCCGCGAGGAGTACCTGCGGCGAGCAGCCGACCTCGGCTACAGCCCGAGCGCCGTCGGTGATCCGGCTGGACCAGGTGGCCCGCCGGCGACGCCGTTCACGGGAGTTCCTCCCGGCTGAGCCCGAGGGCGGAGGCGAGCTGACGGTAGCCGCCGAGCGGGAACGTGCCATCCGCCCCGATGACCTGCACGCAGACGTGGTCGGCTCCGGCCGCCCGATGCTCCCGGAGCCGTCCGGCCACCGTCTCGGCGCTGCCCCAGGGCACGAGAGCGTCCAGGAGACGGTCGCTGCCTCCGTCGCTGACGTCCGCCTCGGTCCAGCCGGTGCGCCGGAGGTTGTTGACATAGTTCGGCAGCGTCAGGTACCCGGCCATGTAACCGCGGGCGATCTGGCGAGCTTCGGCCGCTTCGGTGCTCAAAACGACGGCGACTTCCGGTGCGAGCAGCGGGCCCTCGCCGAGGACCTGGCGAGCGAGCACGGTGTGCTCGACCGTGACGAAATAGGGATGGGCGCCGAGCGACCGCTCCGCCGCCAGGCCGAGCATCCTGCGGCCGAGTGCTGCCAGGATGCGGCGATCCTTCGGAACCGTCGGCCGGGCGGCGTCCAGCTCGTCGAGAAACCCCACCACCTGCGAGAACGGGCGCTCATAGCTCCGCCCGGCCGATTCGATGAGGGGGGCATGGCTGACACCAAGTCCGAGGAGGAAACGCCCGGGGAACTGCATCTCCAGCTCTTGGGTGGCGGTGGCGAGCTCGACGGCCGGGGTGAGCCACGTGTTGATGATGCCGCTCGCCACCTTCGCCCGGGTCGTGGCCCCGAGGAGGCGCTCGAATCGCCCGGACAGCCCGGGCTTGAAGCCACCCGACAGCCAGATCGCCCCGTAACCCAGCTCCTCCAGCTCGGCAGCAGACTCCTCGACGCCGTCGCCCACCTGCCAGCCGCTCCACCAGATGCCAAAGGCGCCCAAGTCCATACGGGCAGGTTACGGAGAGCGCGAGGGCACCGGGGCCGGGTACAGGCCCGTGAGGCAGGCCCGGCAGTATCCCGTACCCTCCGAATCGGCCCCCACGGCGGACATGAGGTTCTCGAGTGAGAGATAGCTGAGCGAGTCGGCGCCCACGTGAGCGCAGACGCCATCCTCCGACAGTTGCGAGGCGATGAGCTCCTCCCGCACGGGCGTGTCAATCCCGTAGTAGCACGGCCACGCGAAGGGCGGTGAGGAGATCCGCAGGTGAACCTCGCGGGCGCCGGCGTCGCGGAGCATCTTCACGATCCCGCGGGTCGTGGTGCCCCGCACGATCGAGTCGTCGACCACGACGAGGCGCTTGCCGGCGATGCTGGATCGGAGCGGGTTCAGCTTGCGGCGAACACCCGAGATGCGCGCTTCTGGGGTGGGGGCGATGAACGTGCGCCCGATGTAACGGTTCTTGATGAGCCCCTGCCCGTAGGGGACACCGCTGGCGAGGGCATAGCCCTCGGCGGCCGTGACGCCGGAGTCGGGCACGCCGATCACGAGATCGGCCTCGACGGGAGCCTGCTCCGCCAGTAGCTCGCCCATCCGCCGTCGCGTGGCGTAGACCTCGCGGTCCTCCAACCGGGTGTCCGGTCGGGCGAAGTACACGAACTCGAAGACGCACAGGCGCGGCTCCACTCGCTCGGCCCCGAAGGGATGGAACGATTTCACGCCGTCCTCACCGATCACGACCATCTCGCCGGGTTCGATCTCGCGGAGGAACTCGGCTCCGATCACCTCGAGGGCCGGCGACTCGGAGGCCACGACCCAGCCGCGGCGCTCCTCGCCCTCGATCACGTAGACGAACTCACCGAGGCAGAGTGGCCGGAAGCCGTGCGGATCCCGCACGGCGACGAGACGGGCGTCGTCGATGAGCCCGAGCGAGAAGGCCCCCTCGAGGGAGGGGAGGACCTCCATGAGGGCGTCGATGAGGTAGGCCTCCTGCGGCTCGGGCTCCGGCGGGAAGCGGCGCGCCAGGAGCTCGGCGACGAGGTCGCTGTCCGAGGTGACGATCCCCGGCAGCATGCCGGCCTCGGCGGCCAGCTCGGCCGTGTTGGTGAGGTTGCCGTTGTGTCCGAGCGAGAAACCCGTCGCCCCGACGGAACGGTAGGCCGGCTGGGCGTTGTGCCACGTGCTCGGACCGGTCGTGGAGTAGCGGACGTGCCCGAGGGCATGGTCTCCCTGTAGGGACGAGAGCGTCCTCTCGTCGAAGACGGCGGCGACGAGGCCCATGTCCTTTACGACGGTCATCGTCTGGCCGTCGCTCACGGCCATGCCGGCCGACTCCTGTCCGCGGTGCTGGAGGGCGAAAAGGCCGTCGAAGGTGAGCTTGGCGACATGGGCGCCCGGCGCATACACGCCGAAGACGCCGCAGGCTTCCCTCACGGCGCCATTCTGCCACCAGCCGCCGCCCGACCGGGCCGGTACGCTCGGACGCGGCCAGCGGGCCGGCGTGCCCGATACCCCCGGGAGACCGATGATCGACCTCCACACTCACTCCAGCTGCTCGGACGGCTCGGAACCGCCGGCACGCATCGTCGAGCTGGCCGCCGAGGCCGGTTGCAGTGCCGTCGCCCTCACCGACCACGACGGCCTGGCCGGGATCGAGACGGCGAGGAGGCGGGCAGAGGAGATGGGGGTGGAGTTCGTAGCGGGCTGCGAGGTGTCGTGCCGCTTCTCGCCCGGCGCCCTGCACGTCTTGTGCTACTTCGTGGAGCCCGGCGACGGCCCGCTCCAGCAGCAGCTGCAGCAGCTGCGGGAGGACCGCGACACCCGTAACGGGCGACTCATCGCCCGCCTCAACGAGCTCGGTATCCCGATCACCGAGGAGCTGCTGCGGGACGAGGCCGGCGAGGCCACGCTCGGGCGACCGCACTTCGCCGCCGTCCTCGTCCGCCTCGGCGCCGTCGCCTCCTACCAGGACGCCTTCGACACGCTCCTCGCCAAGGGCGGGCCGGCCTACTTCCCGAAGGCCTTCATCGATGCACCCACGACGATCGCGGCTGCGAAGGCATCCGGGGCGCTCGCAGTCCTCGCCCACCCGCTCTCGCTCGGCCTCGAGCCTGCCGAGCTTGAGCGCCAGGTGGCTGAGTTGGCGGCGGCCGGCCTCACGGGCATGGAGTGTTGGTACGGTCGTTACTCCGGCGAGGAGCGCCAGGCGCTGGCGGCCCTCGCCGGCAGGTACGGCCTCGTCGCTACAGGCGGGTCGGACTTCCACGGGAGCTACAAGCCGGACCTGAGAGTCGGCACCGGGAAAGGGGATCTCGACGTGCCGGACAGCGCCCTCAAAGAGCTGACGGCGAGGCGACCATGACAACGACACCGATCGGTCCCCTCCAGTCCCTGCTCGCACAGCTCACCCTCGAGGAGAAGGTCGAGCTCCTCGGTGGAGCCGACTTCTGGCATACGACCGCCATCGAGCGCCTCGACATCCCCGCCCTCCAGCTGTCCGACGGTCCCTCCGGCGTGCGTGGCGAGCGCTACGTCGGTACGACGTCGGTGTCGTTCCCGTGCGGATCGGCCATCGGGGCGACTTTCGACACCGACGCAGCTGCCAGTCTGGCGGCCGTCCTCGCCGACGAATGCCTCGACCGCGGCGTCCACGTTCTGTTAGGCCCGACCGTCAACCTGCACCGTCACCCACTCGGCGGCCGCCACTTCGAGGCCTACTCGGAAGACCCGATCCTGTCGGCGCGCCTTGCGGTCGCCTACGTGGGCGCCTTGCAGGCCCGCGGCGTGGCGGCCACGGTGAAGCACTTCGTGGCGAACGACACCGAGTTCCAGCGGCACACGATCAGCTCGGACGTTGCCGAGCGGGTGCTGCGAGAGCTGTACGAGGTCCCCTTCGAAGCGACCGTGCACGACGCTGGCGCCTGGGCGGTGATGTCGGCCTATAACAAGGTGAACGGTGCGTATGCCGCCGAGCACGACGACCTTTTGACCGGCAGGCTGCGAGAGGACTGGGGCTTCGACGGTGCCGTCATCTCCGACTGGTTCGGCACGCGCAGCACGCTCGGCTCCGCCAGAGCCGGTCTCGATCTCGAGATGCCCGGACCGCCCCTTCACTACGGCACGAGGCTCCTGGCCGCCGTGCAAGCGGGCGAGGTGTCGGAGTCGGTCATCGACGCGCACGTGATGCGGTTTCTCACCCTCGCCGAGCGCACAGGCGCCCTCGCCGAGGGCTCGGGCGTGAAGCGGGCGGCTGCCGTCTCGAGCGTGGCCGATCGGCAAGCCGTCGCCCGCCGCCTCGCCTCGGCGAGCTTCGTCCTCCTGAAGAACGACGGGCCGATCCTCCCCTTTGCGCTCGAAGCCGGCCAGACGCTCGCCGTCATCGGTCCGAATGCCGTCGACACGGCCGTCCAAGGAGGCGGCAGCGCCCGCGTCAACCCGATCGACCGGCGCTCGGTTTTCCAGGCCTTGCACGACCGCCTCGTGCCGGCCGGCGTCAAGGTGGCCTACGAACGCGGGTGCATCACCTGGTCGGGCACGCCGCCGTTGGAGGCGGAGCTCCGGCTCGAGTACTTCAGCGGGACGGGCTTCGACGCCGAGGATCTCGAGGAGACCGTGCGTCACACCGACACCGCCTCCCTCGGCTCGTTCACGTGGCTCGGCGACCCTGGCCCGGCAGGCTCCGGCTTGCGCGCCGGCGCCTGGATCTTGCGGGCGCGCACGGTCATCGTGCCAGAGGATGATGGGGCCTGGACGTTCTCCCTCACCCAGGTGGGCACGGCCCGCCTGTTCGTCGACGGCACGACCGTTGTGGAGGCAAGCGGTGAGCTGGCAAAGGGGAAGGGTTTCTTCGGCTTTGGGTCAGAAGAGATCTTCGGGACGGTCGAGCTCGAAAAGGGCCGCCCCTACGAGGTCGTCGTCGAGTACGCCCAGCAACCCGGCATCCCGCTCGGCGGTCTCATGATCGGTGCCATCCCACCGGTTGTGAGCGACTCCGAGCTGCTCAGGCGGGCGGAGACGCTCGCTTCCAAGGCCGACGCTGTCGTGTGCGTCGTCGGCACTTCGGCCGAGTGGGAGAGCGAGGGCTACGACCGGTCGTCCATGGACCTGCCCGGCTTGCAGGACCAGCTCGTGCGCCGCCTCGTGCTGGCGAACCCGCGCACCTGCGTCCTCGTGAACGCCGGCTCACCGGTGACGATGGACTGGGCCGACGACATCGCCGCCCTTGCCCAGATTTGGTTCGGGGGCGAGCAGGCCGGCGAGGGTGTCGCCGACGTGCTCCTCGGCGACACCGACCCGGGGGGACGCCTGCCCATGACGATCCCCCGGCGCATCGAGGACGCTCCGGCCTTTCCCCACTACCCGGGCGCTGACGGGCACGCTCCCTACGGCGAGGGCCTCCTCGTCGGCTACCGCTACTACGACACGCGATGGGTGGAACCGCGGTTCTGCTTCGGTGAAGGGCTCTCGTACACGACCTTCAAGCTGTCGGGTCTCGACACCGTCGTCCTCGGAAACCTGCAAGCCGAGCCGCTGCCGGCGGGCCTCGAGGGCGCTCCGCTGGCGCTTGTCGGTGTCACGTTGAAGAACACCGGCACCCGCCGGGGCTCCGAGGTGGTGCAGTGCTACGTGCACGACCTCGACCGGCACTCGGACGAAGCCGAACAGCAGCTGAAGGCCTTCGAAAAGGTCACCCTCGAGCCACGGCAGACCCGACGCCTGCAATTCGCCCTCACCGAACGCGACTTCGCCCGCTACGACGAGGCCACCGGCGGCTGGGTCGCCTCGCCCGGGCGCTACGAGATCAGACTGGGCCGCTCCTGCCGCTCCATCCAGCTGATGACGCTCATCGAGCTCACCTAACGCACACAGCGAGCGAGGGTCAGTGCTATTCGGGCGCTCGTGTCGCATCTGAGCAGCTCAAAGAGGTAGCGACGAAATCGCACGAGCCGCGCCGAGCGCGACGCCGGCCGCCGACGCGAGGAGGGGCGCGAGTGATGACCGTCGATCGTGCTGTAGCTTTGTCTTATGACATTAGATAAGGATGACAGCGAGGCCGCCCGACCGGCGGCTCCGATCGAGTTCCGGCTCGACGCCGCCTCGGGCGTGCCGACCTACCTGCAGCTTGTCCACCAGGTCGAGCACGCGCTGCGACTCGGATACCTCAAGCCCGGTGACCAGCTTCCCAAAGTCCGGGACGTGGTCGCCTCGCTGGCAATCAACCCGAACACGGTGTTGAAGGCATACCGCGAACTGGAGACAAAGGGCCTCACCGCTGGGCGGCCCGGCCAGGGCACGTTCATCGAGGCGACGCTCAGTCAGGTCGCACTCCCGGAGCTGAGCGCGCTTCGCCGCTCCTTGTCGGGCTGGCTGAGCACCGCGGACGAGGCGGGGCTGGACGAGAACGGGATCGTGGCGCTGTTCACCAGCGCGCTGCGGGATTTCTATGAGCGCCGCAGGGGGTCGCGCACCGGAGGTGGCGCCGCGAGCGGCAGAACGGAAGGCGTCGCATGAACGTCGTCGAGGCAAGCGGCCTCGGCAAGCAGTACGGCAGCACCTGGGCGCTGCGCGACTGTTCGCTCGCGATCCCCGCCGGTCACGTGACGGCGCTCGTCGGCCCGAACGGCGCCGGCAAGACCACGCTGCTGCAACTGGTGGTCGGCCTGGCGGCCCCATCCGCCGGCGGCGTCGCCGTGCTCGGCGGCAGGTGGCCCGGGTCGCCCGCCGCGCTGGACGGCATCGCGTTCGTTGCCCAGGAAACACCGCTGTACAAGAACTTGTCGGCAGCGGACATGCTGCACCTGACCCGCAACCTGAACCGGCGCTTCGACCAGGCATCTGCCGAAGCCCGGCTTGCCGAGCTGGGAATCCCGCTGCAGCGGAAGGCGGGCAGGCTGTCCGGTGGCCAGCAGGCGCAGCTCGCCCTGACCCTGGCGCTGGCCAGGCGGCCGCGGCTGCTCGTGCTGGATGAGCCGGTGGCGATGCTCGATCCGATTGCCCGCCACGACTTCATGGCTACGGTGCTGACGGCCGCCGTCGACGACGGCGTGTCGGTGCTGCTGTCCTCGCACGTGCTCGTCGAGCTCGAGCGGGTGGCCGACTACCTCATCGTGCTGTCGCGGGGCCGCCTGCAGATGGCCGGCGAGCTCGACGATCTGCTCGCCAGCCACCGCGTGCTGACCGGCCCGGCCGCTGAGGCCGGTAGATATGCCGAACGGCCGGTGGTGCATGTCCGCCGTGCCGCCGCACAAGCCCACCTGTTGGTCCGAGCCACCGTAGACGACCCGGTCCCGCCGGGCTGGGAGGCGCACCCGGTCGGCCTGGAAGAACTCGCCCTTGCCTACCTGCGCGAGCCCGGCGCGGCGGCGTTGCCCGGCCCGGCCCGGAGCCGGCAGGCCGAACCATCGGAGGTGACGAGATGACGGCGATGACCGCGCTGACGGTGCCCGCACGTCTGGAGGAGGACGCGAGCCTGCGGCCGGTGCCGTGGCGGCGGATGGCCTGGGTCACTTGGCGTCAGCACCGCGTCGCGCTGGGCGGCGTAGCCGCGCTTTTGGGGGCGCTAGCGGTGTACGTGTGGATCCTCGGCCTTCAGCTTCACCACGCTTACGCCGCCGCGACCACCTGCAACCCAGCCTCATCTGCCTGCGCTGACCTGATCACCAACTTCAACTTCATGAACCATGTGCTCGTGGGTGGCTACACACTGCAGCTCGTGCCGCCGCTGATCGGGGCGTTCGTCGGGGCACCGGTGCTGGCCCGCGAGCTCGAGACCGGCACCTTTCGCTACGCCTGGACCCAGGGCTTCGGGCGCTCGCGCTGGGCGCTCGGCAAGCTCGTGGCGCTCGCGGTCGTGGTGACCGCCACCGCCGGCGCGTTCAGCGTGCTGGTCTCCTGGTATTACCAGCCGTACTTCGCCGCCACCGGCCACCCGGCCCTCGACCTTTCCGAGGCGTCCCCGTTCTCTCTCGCCTTGTTCGACCTGCGCGGGGTCGTGTTCGCCCTCGGGACGCTGGCAGCCTTCGCGATCGGCGGCCTCGCCGGCATGCTTATTCGCCGGGTCGTCCCCGCGATCGTCGCCACCCTGGCCGCCTACACCGGACTCGCCCTCGTGGCTGCAAACCTCCTGCGCCAGCACTATCTGTCGCCACTGCTCACCAAGGCAGTGAACGTGCCCGGTTCCGCCTGGATCATGAGCCAGTGGTGGACCAAGGGCGGCAGGTTCGCGTTCACCAGCTGGAGGGACGCCCCCAACCATCTCATCCAGCTCTGCGTTGCCCTGCCGGCGGGCCCCCTTGGCAAACCGTCGCAGGAGACCCTCGCGCAATGCTTCGCCCAGCACGGCTACACGCAATTGACCAGCTACCAGCCGGCCGGCCGGTTCTGGGCATTCCAGTGGATCGAGGGCGGCTGGCTGCTGGCCCTGTCGGTGCTGCTCATCGCCGCTACCGTCTGGGTGGTCAGCCGCCGGGCGGCCTGAGGCTCTCGCCCGGCACCTGAGGTCTCAGGACCGCGGCGTGAGGTCGAGGTCGCGGGGCGGATCCTCCGGCACCTTCCAGACGAGGAAACCTTTGTCGAACTCCTCGTGGTACCGGTTCGTGGCCACCACGACGTCCGCGTAGGCCCGATCGAAGTCTTCCCAATCCCCCGCCTCGATCACCCCGCGTAGGGTGGCGATCTCCTCGGAGATGAAACGCTGCGTGGCGTCGAAGTACTTCGGTCTCACCACGACGGCGGTCTTCATGATCTTGACGGCCTCGGAGAGCTGGTAGCGGGCGAGGGGGCGGTTGCCCGCCTTGCCGGCGTGGTAGCACTTCCACATCCGGTCGGCCACCTCGACCATGAGGCGGGCCATGCCCGGCTGGATGGCGGCCAGCTCGTCGAGGCTGAGCTCCGCCTTGCCGCTGTTGGCGACGTGCGTGTGGTCGGTGGCACGAGGTGCTCCGGAGATGTCCGTCATCGAGTGGCCTCCTGCCGTCTGGACGTGGGCGACGGCCGAGGTTACCGGTGCGGGGCCGCGCTACATTGCCGCGCATGAGGATCTTTACGACGTGAGGGCCTTGGTGAAGGCCCATGCCGAGCCCGGACTGTGGATGCAGGACGTTCCCGAGCCCGTGCTCGGACGCGACGATGTCATGATCCGAGTGCTGCGCACGGGCATCTGCGGCACGGACCTCCATATCTACGCCTGGGATGCCTGGGCGCAGCAGAACATCCCGGTGCCCCTCGTCGTCGGCCACGAATTCGTGGGCGAGATCGTCGAGCTCGGCGCCGATGTCACGGAGCTCGCCGTCGGCGAGATCGTCAGCGGCGAGGGACACCTTGTCTGCGGGCGCTGCCGCAACTGCATGGCCGGGCGACGCGTGCAGTGCTCGCGCACCGCCAGCGTGGGAGTCTCCCGCGCCGGCGCCTTCGCCGACTACATCGCCATCCCGGCCGGCAACGTCTGGCGGCACAGCGCCGGCATCGACCTCGACGTGGCTGCCATCTTCGACCCGCTCGGCAATGCGGTGCACACCGCCTTGGCCTTCCCCGTGCTCGGCGAGGACGTGCTCATCACCGGTGCAGGCCCCATCGGCATCATGGCGGCGCTCGTCGTCCGCCATGCCGGCGCCCGCCACGTCGTCGTGACGGATCCATCCGACTACCGCCGGCAGCTCGCTCGCTCCGTCGGTGTCACGCTCGCCCTTGACCCAGCGGCGACAACCCTGGCCGAGGCGATGAGTGAGCTGGGGATGCGGGAAGGTTTCGATGTCGGGCTGGAGATGTCGGGCAAAGCGTCCGCCCTGCGCTCCATGCTGGCGGCCATGTGCCACGGTGGGAAGATCGCCATGCTCGGCCTGCCGAGCGAGGACTTCGGCATCGACTGGGGACACGTCGTGACGAACATGATCACCCTGAAGGGGATCTACGGACGCGAGATGTTCGAGACGTGGTACTGGATGTCGGTGTTCGTCAACGCCGGCCTCGACGTCTCCCCCGTCATCACACACCGCTTCGGCGCCGAGGAGTTCGAGACCGCCTTCGACGTGGTGAAGGCGGCCGAGTGCGGCAAGGTCGTCCTCTCCTGGGCCGACCGGTAAGGAGCCTTCGATGTTCGACACCGTCAAAGCAGACCTACGGGCAGAGTTGGACGAGATCGACGCCCAGGGCCTCCGCAAGAGCGAGCGGGTGATCGAGACGCCGCAGTCCGCCAACATCGCCGTGGGCACGGGCGAGGTGCTGAACCTGTGCGCCAACAACTACCTCGGGCTGGCGGACGACCCACGCGTCGTGCAAGCGGCCAAGGCCGCCCTCGACCGCTGGGGCTACGGCCTCGCCAGCGTCCGGTTCATCTGCGGGACCCAGGCCGTGCACAAGGAGCTCGAGAAGGGCATCTCGGCCTACCTCTCCACGGAGGACACGATCCTGTACTCCTCGTGCTTCGATGCCAACGGCGGCCTCTTCGAAACCCTCCTGTCGGAGGCCGATGCCGTCATCTCCGACGAGCTCAACCATGCCTCGATCATCGACGGGATCCGATTGTGCCGTGCCAACCGGCTCCGGTACCACAACCGCGACATGGCCGACCTCGAGGAGCAGCTGAAGGCCGCCGCCTCGGCTCGCCGGAGGCTCGTGGTGACCGACGGCGTGTTCTCGATGGACGGCTACGTGGCGCCGCTCGCCGACATCTGTGAGCTGGCCGATCGCTACGGCGCCATGGTGATGGTGGACGATTCCCACGCCGTCGGCTTCGTGGGGCCATCGGGGCGGGGGACCCCCGAGCTGCACGGCGTGCAGGACCGCGTCGACATCGTCACCGGCACACTCGGCAAGGCGCTCGGGGGCGCCAGCGGCGGGTACACGAGCGGACGGCAGGAGATCGTCGACCTGCTCCGCCAGCGGTCCCGCCCGTACCTGTTCTCCAACTCCCTTGCTCCTGCCATGGCGGCGGCCTCCCTCGTGGTGCTCGACCTGCTCGCCACGAGTGACGATCTGCGTGCCCGTCTCGCCGAGAACACGGCCTGGTTCCGCCAGCGGATGACCGAGCTGGGCTTCGACGTGCTGCCAGGAGATCACCCGATCGTCCCGGTCATGATCGGTGACGCCGGGCGGGCGTCGGCCATGGCGGACCGGCTCCTGCAGCGGGGCATCTACGTGGTCGGCTTCAGCTACCCGGTCGTGCCGCTCGGCAAGGCGCGTATCCGGACTCAGGTCTCGGCCGCCCACCGGCGTGAGGATCTCGTGCGTGCCGCCGATGCCTTCGCCGCCGTGCGCGCCGAGCTCGAGTAGACCGCCTCGGCCGCTGCGCCGGTCCGCTAGGCCCGCACGAGCCGCCCCGGCCTGGCGCCGGTGGGCTCGCCGTCCTCGAAGGTGACCTCGCCGGCGACCACGGTGTAGCGGTAGCCGTCGGCGTGCTGCACGAGCCGGCGGCCGCCCGCCGGCAGGTCGTGCACCATGCGAGGTGCGTGCAGCGCCAGGGCCTCGAGGTCGATGACGTTCAGGTCGGCCCGCTTCCCGAGGGCGATGGTGCCGCGGTCGTTCAGTCCGTAGGCCTCCGCCGTCCGGCCCGTCTGCAGCGCCACGGCGAGCTCGAGCGGCAAGCGCTCACCGCGGGAGCGGTCCCGCACCCAGTGGGTGAGAAGGTAGGTCGGCATGCTGGCATCGCAGATGAGCCCGCAGTGGGCGCCGCCGTCGGACAGGCCGAGGATCGTCAAGGGGTGCGTGATCATCTCCCGGATGGCTTCGTGGTCCCGGTCGACATAGCTCGCCAAGGGAGCGAAGAGGAGGGCCGTCCCGCCGGCGCCGAGCATCCAGTCGAGCACGACCGCCTCCGGTGGGCGCCCCTCCCGCTCGGCGACGGCAGCGGCGCTCTTCTCCGGGGGCGGCTCGTAGTCGGGCGGATCCCCGAGCAGGAACATCTGCTCCCAACGCGACATGAGGACGCGGGCGATGACGTTGTCGGTGCCGGGCTCCTCGGCGAGCAGACGGGCGCGCCCGTCGCCGGACGAGAGGGCGGCCACCCGCTCCGGCAAGGACAGGTCAGCCACGGCCCGATAGGCGGGGTGCGTGATGAAGGGGTGCAGCGACGACTGGAAGCCGAACAGCATGCCGGTCGGGCGGCAGGCGACCTGCGGCGTGACGCGAACGCCCTCGGCCGCCAAGGTCTCGGCGTCGGCGAGGGCGGCCCGGTACCCGAGCGGGTTGAAGGGCGTCTGGGCGAGGCCGTAGGTGACGCGTGCCCCGGTCCGCCGGCTCAGCTCGACCATCCAGCTGCGTTCTGCCTCCAGCTCCGGTTGGTCCGTGACGACCTCGAAGACACCGTGGCCCGTTTCGCCGAGCGCCTCGCCGATGGCGAGCAACTCGTCAGCCGGCGCCGTCGTGCCGGGCACGAGACCGTGCACCGACCGGTGCAGCACGGTGCGCGACGTCGTGACGCCGATCGCCCCGGCGGCGAGCCCGTCCCGCACCGCCCGCGCCATCTCGCCCACCTCCTCCGCCGTGGCGTCCTCGTGGGCACGATCGCCCATCACGTAGGCGCGCACGGCGGCATGCGGCACCTGGGCGGCGACGTCCATGACCCGCGGCATGCGGTCGAGAGCGTCCAGGTACTCGGGGAACGTCTCCCAGTCCCAGCTGATCCCCTCGTGCAGCGCCGTCCCGGGTATGTCCTCGACGCCTTCCATGAGCTCGATGAGGAACTCCTGAGTGCCCGGCTTGACGGGGGCAAAACCCACCCCGCAGTTCCCCATCACCACGGTGGTGACGCCGTGCCAGCTGGAGGGCGACATCTCCGGATCCCACGTCGCCTGACCGTCGTAGTGGGTGTGGATGTCGACCCAACCGGGCGTCAGCAGCCGCCCGTCGGCGTCGATCTCCCGCCGTCCGGACGCGACGGCACCGGCGCCCTCCTCGCCGATCTCGGTGATGAGGCCGTCGTCGGCAGCCACGTCGGCCAGCCGTGGCGCCCCGCCCGTGCCGTCTACGACCGTGGCATTGCGGATGACGAGATCGTGCATGCTGTGTGCCCCCAGAAGACGCCGGTGATGAGAAGCCTCGGCTCCCTCAAGTCTGCCCGCTCACGACGCCGGTTGCTTGCCGCCGGTGGGCACGCAGGGCCGCCCATGTCGAGGGTGGTTTCTCGGGGGGTGTCTCCATCGCACCCGTCACGCCGGTACGACGTTGACGAGCCCCGGGGCCCGCACGACGGTTCGGGCCACGGCTCGCCCGGCCAGCGCCCCCCGGACTCGCTCGCTCCCAAGCGCGAGGGAGACGAGCTCGTCGTCTCCGATGGCGGACGGGACCTCGATACGCTCACGGACTTTGCCGGCCACTTGCACCACGCAGGTGACGCGGTCGCTGACGAGCAACGTCGCGTCGGCGGTCGGGAAGGGCTCGTAGGCGAGCGACCGATCGTGGCCGAGCCGTCGCCACAGCTCCTCGGCGACATGGGGTGCCAGCGGAGCCAGCATGAGCACGAGCGGCTCGGCCACCTCCCGGGAGGCTCCCGACGGTGCGGGCGTCCGCGAGAGGTGGTTGTTGAGCTCGATGAGCTTCGCCACCGCCGTGTTGAACCGCAGGTCCTCGTAGTCAGCGCGCACGGCGGCGATCGTGCGGTGGAGGAGCCGTTTGGTGCCTTCGTCAGGAGGCTGTCCGCTCACCCGCACCGTCCCGGTGTCCTCGTCCACGAGATTGCGCCACAGTCGCTGCAGGAAGCGGAACGGGCCGGAGACGGCGCGAGTGTCCCAGGGCCTGCTCGTGTCGAGCGGTCCCATGGCCATCTCGTACAGCCGGAGCGTGTCGGCCCCGTAGCGGGCGCAGAGCTCGTCGGGAGACACGGAGTTCTTCAGGCTCTTGCCCATCTTCCCGTAGTGACGGGTGACGGGCTGGTCGTGCCACCGGAAGCCGTCTCCGTCCTCGACCACCTCGTCGGCCGGAACGGTGACGCCGCGGGCGTCGGTGTAGGCCCAGGCTTGCACGTAGCCCTGATTGAACAGGCGCCGGAAGGGCTCGCGGCTCGAGATGTGACCGAGATCGTAGAGAGCCTTGTGCCAGAAGCGGGCGTACAGCAGGTGCAGCACGGCGTGCTCGACGCCCCCGACGTAGAGGTCGACACCGCCTACGTCGTCGCCCGATCTCGGGCCCATCCAGTAACGCTCGATTTCCTCGTCGCAGAAACGCTCCCGGTTCGTCGGATCGAGATAGCGGAGCTCGTACCAGCACGAGCCGGCCCATTGCGGCATCGTGTTCGTCTCCCGTCGGTAGCGCTTCGGTCCGCCTCCGAGGTCCAACACGACATCTGCCCAGTCGCCGGCTCTCTCGAGCGGTGGCTCTGGCCTGCTCGTCTCGTCCTCCGGCTCGCCGGCGCTGGCGAAGTCGACGAGGGCGGGCAGCACGACCGGTAGCAACTCCTCCGGAAGAGCAACCGGCAGATCCCATTCGTCGTAGACGATCGGGAACGGTTCGCCCCAGTAGCGCTGCCGGGCGAACAACCAATCACGCAACCGGTACGCCACCGCACTCTCGCCGCCGCCGCTGCGCGACAGCCACGCTGTGACGGCCTGTGCGGCCTCCTCCACTGCCATGCCGTCGAGGTTGATGTCGCCGCTGCTCGAATTGATGCAGCGACCGGGACCGGTCCAGGCACTCGTCCACTCGTGCGGGTCGGCCGGCCAGGTCGGCGGCGGCGAGACGACGACGTGCATCGGAAGGCCGAGGCGACGGGCGAACTCGAAGTCGCGCTCGTCGTGGGCGGGCACGCCCATGATGGCTCCGCTGCCGTAGTCCATGAGGACGTAGTCGGCGACGAAGACGGGGACTGCCTGCCGCGTGACCGGGTTCTCGCCGTAGCAACCGGTGAACACGCCGCTTGCTGAGCGCGCCAGCGCTTCGCCTGGCGAGGGTGCCCCGCCTGTCCAGCTGGGCGACAGGTCTGTAGCCGGCCAGGTCCCGGCGGTGAGTGAATCGACGAGGGGATGCTCGGGTGCCACGACGAGGAACGTGACGCCGAAGAGCGTGTCGGGCCGGGTCGTGAACACCTGCAAACCCTGCGCCTGGCCTTTGATTGCGAAGCGGACGAGGGCCCCCTCCGAGCGGCCGATCCAATTGCGCTGCATGGTCTTGATGGACTCCGGCCAGTCGAGCTCCTCCAGATCGGCGAGCAGACGGTCGGCATAGGCCGTGATGCGGAGCATCCATTGCCGCAGACGGCGGCGAAACACCGGGAAGTTGCCTCGCTCGCTCCGGCCCTCTGCCGTCACCTCCTCGTCCGCCAGGACGGTGCCGAGACCGGGGCACCAGTTGACGGCCACCTCGGCCAGATAAGCGAGTCGGTGAGCATCGACGAGCCGGCGTCGCTCGAGCTCGGAGCGTTGCGTCCAGTCCCGCCCATCGGCCGGCAGCCGCCGGCCCGACTCGAACTCCTCTACGAGGTGCCGGATCGGACGAGCGCGACCTGCTTCCTCGTCGTAGAAGGCACCGAAGAACTGCAGGAACATCCACTGTGTCCAGCGATAGAAGGTCTCATCGGTCGTGGCGAAGCTCCTGCGCCCATCGTGTGCAAGGCCGAGGCGACGGAGCTGCTGACGCATACGATCGATGTTCGCCTCCGTGGTCTCGCGGGGGTGGCGACCGCTCTGCACGGCGAACTGCTCGGCCGGCAGGCCGAAGGCGTCGTACCCGAAGGCGTGCAGCACGTTGCGACCGGCCATCCGTTGGAACCGCCCGTACACGTCGGTGGCAATGTATCCGAGCGGATGCCCGACGTGCAGCGTGGCGCCGGAGGGGTAGGGAAACATGTCGAGCACGTAGAGCTTCTCCCGGCCGGCGATGCCGGCAGGGTTGCCGAGGAGGCCGCTCGGGTTCGGGGTCTCGAAGGTCCCTTCTGCTTCCCAGCGGTCTTGCCAGGCTGTTTCGATCTCAGCGGCGAGGCGGGCCGAGTAACGGTGCGGTGGCTCCTCGGTCGGAGCCGGTCCGGGGCGGCTCATCACTTCCTCCTTCAGTCCTGTGCACGGGTATGAAAAAAGCCCTCCGTGGGGGAGGGCTGCCGCGCTGACGTCGTCGTGACGTGGTCAGCGCGGCCCCGTAAGAACGAGAAGGGAGAAGTGAGCCGGCACGACGGAGATTCTAGAGCAGGCGAGGTGGGCGACGCCGCCTGTTCGGCTAGCCTCGGCGCCGTGGTACGGGGGGTCGGGATCGACGTGAACGACGATCTTCGATGAGCATGGGCACCGGGAACTCCCAGATGGACGCTCCGCTGTCAGCGGTCGATCGGGCGGCGGCGTTCGCCGCCGGGCCGGCGAGGATCTCGCGACGGGTCGTGATCATCGTGCTCGCCGCAGCGGCAGCGCTCGCCTTGCTCGGAGTGCTCGGGGAGGATCTCTTCTCGAGCGTCGGGCTCAACCCGGTTCCGCCGAAGACCTCACCGGTGGCGACGCCCACGACGCTGCCGCCCGGCATCCCACAGCTCGACGCCCCCCTCCCCGCCTTCATGGGCATCGTGGCAAAATCGGCGCCGGCGCCGGCCTTCACCCTCCGCGACCAGAGGGGAGGCACGGTGAGCCTCCGAGGCGAGCGCGGCAAGGTCGTCGTGCTCAGCTTCTTCAGCACCACCTGCACCGACATCTGTCCTGTGGTGGAAGCCGAGATGGCCAAGGCGGAAGCCGATCTCGGACGGCAGTCGGCCAAGGTCGTCTTCCTCTCCGTCAACACCGACCCGCTGAGCCCATCGGTCAGTGCAACGGCGCCGGCAGTGATCGGTAGCGATCTGTCTCGTGAGGCCAACTGGCACCTTCTCGGAGGTTCCCTTGCCGCCCTCGACAGCGTCTGGCGCATTTACGGCGTGCAAGTCATTCGCTCGCGCACGACCGGCGTCGTCGCCCACAACGACGCCTTGTACTTCATCAACCCTGCCGGGAAGCTCAGCTACGAGGCCTTCCCCTATTCCAACGAGACCCGCCTCGGTACCTTCAGCCTGCCGCCGGCAGACATCGCCCGCTGGGCAAAGGGCATCGCCAGCTACGCTGAGCAGCTCCTGCGGCACCGCTCGTGAGCCGTCCCGATCCATGGCGTCGCCCGGGCAGCACCGCCCGTGACAACAACGGTGGCACCAACGGCGGTGGCATCCTGCCTCCGGCCGGCAAGCCGGTCTGGTATCGGCGCCGGGGCGTCCTCGTCGGCGCCGTCGTCGTCGTGATCCTCGCCGTCACGGTGATCAGCGACCTCCCCCAACACACCTCCATCGCCAGCCAGGTGTCGGACGAGACAACGGTCATCAACGAGATCAACGCCGACGCCTCCTCGTGCATCTACGCCGTGCAGGAGGCCTTCGGCTTCTACCACGACGAGGCGGCCGGAACGCTGACGGCTTCGGACCGTTCCAAGCTGCCACGGCTGCTGAGCGACGACGAGGGGGCGTGCTCGTTCACGAACGAGTTCGTGGTCGACCTCTCGGGCATCGAGGTGCCCGGGGGAGCAGCCGGCCGGGACATCGGCGACGTCGTGAGCACCGTCACGCTCTGGGTCACCTCCGACGCGCTGGCCGCCGTCAACGCCATCATCGGCCTCACGAACCATCCGGGCGGCGCCGCACAGCTCGCCGACCTCGCCCAAGCGGAGCGCCTTCTCGCCTCCGACCGCTCCACCGTCGCCTCGGAGATACGAGCCGCCGACAAGGCGCTCGACGGAGCCGATCTTCCCGGTCCCGGGCTCCCGAGCCTGCCGTTGCCGGTACACAACTGAGTCGCGCAGCGCCGCCTCAAGCGGAGTGGCCAGCTCCGGGTCGTCCCGCCGACGACGAGTCACTCCCCAAGGCCCAGAAACGGCGACGGTTCTCCTGTACGAGCCGGTGCAGCCCTTCGTCGGGATCCTCCTCCGCCCGCAGCCATGTCACGAGGTTGAAGAAGACGACAGGAACGAAGGCGGCAGCCGCCACGAACCACAGCACGAAGGTGACGATCTCCTGGTCGCCGGCGACGCTGAGGCCGCCGGCGCCATGGTGGTAGCCGCCATACATCGACGCGTGGGCGAGGCCGACGATGTAGCCGGTGACCCACACCGTCCACATCGTGATGGCGGCGAGAGCGATCCGTTTCGGCCGAGCGGTGCGCGGGACGAGCGGGGGTGACTCGACGAGCTCGAGCCAGAGGGCGACGCCGCCGGACACGAGGAGGACGGCTTCCACGAGAACGAGCCACGGATACCTCGCCAGGGCGTCCACGACAACAGGAGTCCGTGCCGCCACGACAAGGCCCATCTCGAGGAGCAGGACGCCCACGCTCCGGGAGAGGTCGAGATGGCGACGACGTGAGGCTGCCAGCCGGTCGGCGAGCCAGCCAAGACGGAGGGCGTGCCACGGAGCGCCGAGAGCGAGGAGAGCGGGCGCCGCGATGGCCAGGACGGAGAAACGCAGTGCCTCGACGAACTCGTAGCGGCGCGCCTCGGTCGCCAGCGGGGGCACCAGCACGACAACCAACAAGCCGACTGCCACCGAGGTGAGCGCCGGCCGCACCCATCGAGGGAGTTCAACTGGCCGCGCCTCGGCGACCAGGGCCGTCACCGGGTCGGTCGACGCTGGAAGAAGCCCCAGATGCACACGGCGCAGAACGCCCCAAGGGGTATGGCAAAGGTCATCGCTTGGGCAGCCAACAACGGGCTGGACGCAATGAGCATCTCCTCCACCTTTCCTCCCACAACGGCCGAGCCACGACGACCCACACCTCCGAACGGCGAGGTGGCAGGTTCCCGACGCTCAGATCACATAGAACAGTACCCAGAAGATCAGGGAAATCAAAGCGATGAAACCCCAGAAGTAGGCGCATCCCTCGAGGCTCGCCCGGAAGAGCCGAGCGACTGGCTGCGTGGAACGCGCCGGCCCACCGTCCTGGGCGATGGCCCGTCGCAGCCGGAGCGACCGCGCCAGCAGGGTCTCGAGCCAGTAGCAGCCGCACAAGAGGAGAGAGACGTTGAGAACCGCCCAGGCGACGAAACAGGAGGCATAACCGCTCGAGCCCGGGAAGAAGTGCAGGTTCGTGAGCTGCCAGATCTGGAGGCCAACGGCCGTCAGGCCACCGAGCACGGAGGTCCAACCGGACACCTCCCAGTCGACCGACATACCGCGACGGAGGCGGAAGATGCCGAAGGCGTTGAGCGCGGCAGAACCGACGGCGACGATGAAGATGGCCGTGCCCGCACCGATCGGGGCCGTGACGCCGCCGGGTCGCCAGAGCTGGTCGCTGTTCACCGACTTGAGGTAGAAGTACGCAAAGGCCAGCGACGCGAAGACGAACACTCCGATGCCGATGAGGAGCCGCCCGCCCGTCCAGATGGCACCCTCGGCGGACCGCAGTTCGTACTCGATTTCCTCGGGTGACTCCTGCAGCAGGTTGTCCGTCCGGAGGTTTCGCCTGCCGGCCGGCATCACGTCATCGCTCATGCGGGCAGTCCCCCTGGGTCAGGATCGGCAACCTCGGTGATCGCTGCATCCTGCGGCGTGCTCGTAGCCACCGTGGCGATCGACCCGACACCGAGGTCGGCAACGGCCGGAGCCCCCGGCTCGCTGTAGTGGTACGGGTCGGTCAGCACGACCGGGATGCGGTCGAAGTTGTGCGGCGGCACGGGGGTAGGCGTCTGCCACTCGAGGCCGAGCGAGTCCCACGGGTTCGCACTTGCCGGCTTCGGGTCGATGAAGATCGACCAGATGAAGTTGGCGATGAAGATGAGGAAGGAGGCGCCGAGCAGGAAGGCACCCACCGACGAGATGTCGTTCAGCGTCTGCAGGTTGGAGGCGTACTCGAAGACACGCCGAGGCTGGCCGAGCAGCCCGACGAGGAACAGCGGGAAGAACGTCAAGTTGAAGAAGAGGAACATGCACCAGAAGTGCCACTGGCCCAACTTGCGGTTCATCGTCTTCCCGGACATCTTCGGCAGCCAGAAGTACAGGCCTGCGAAGAAGGCGAAGATGAGGCCACCCATGATCGTGTAGTGGAAGTGAGCCATCACGAAGAAGCTCCCGTGCACCGTCACGTTCACGGGCACGTCGGACAAGAAGACGCCCGTGACGCCGCCGATGAGGAAGTTGAAGTACATCCCCATGGCGAAGAGCATGGGCACCTCGAAACGTATCTTCGCTTTCCACAGCGTCCCCAGCCCGACGAGGAAGATGAAGCCCGTCGGGATCGAGATCAGCTCCGTCGTGAGCATGAAGAGGGGCCGCATGTCCGGGTTGATCCCGCTCTGGAACAGGTGGTGCTGCCACACGAAGAACGAGAGCAAGGCGACGCCGATCATACCGGCCGCTCCCACGCGGTAGGCGAACAACGGCTTTCTCGTGAACACCGGGAGGATCTCGCCGACGATCCCGAACCCGGGCAGCGCCATGATGTAGACCTCGGGGTGGCCGAAGAACCAGAAGAGGTTCTGCCAGAGGAACGAGCTCCCACCGTGCTCGTTCACATAGAAAGCTGTCTGGGCGGTGCGGTCGAGGACGCCGAAGAGGCCGGCCACCACGAGGGTGGGCGTCGCCAGGACGAGCAGGGCCGCCGTGGCCAGGATCGACCAGACGAAGATGGGGACGCGTCCCCACGTCATACCGGGCGCTCGGAAGTTGATGATCGTTGCGGCCAGGTTGAAGCCGGCGGCGATCATTCCGATGCCGATGACGGCGAATCCGACGAGGTAGGCGTCCATGCCAACCGTCGCCTGGGTCTGCAGCGGCGCGTACCCGGTCCATCCGGTCGGGAAGCCGCCCATGGGGATGGCCGCCAGGATGACGAAGTAGCCGGCTGTGAAGATCCACAGCGAGAAGGCCTCGACCCGGGGGAAGGCCATCTTGCGAGAGCCGATCATGAGAGGGACGAGCCAGTTCCCGAGGGGTCCCACGACGATGGACGAGGCCATCATCATCATGATCGTGCCGTGCTCACCGACCATGGCGATGTACTGCCCCGGTCCGAACACGTGACTCGTCGGGCTCAACAGCTCGGTCCGGATGCCCATGGCGAGGACACCACCGGTGAAGAAGAAGAGGAGCACGACGACCGTGTACTGCAGCCCGACGACTTTGTGGTCGAGCGTGGGGCGGAAGTAGCGGGTCCAGTTATCGGACGGGAGCTGGGGAAGCGGCTCCCGGCCGACGAGCTTGGCCGCCGGGTAGTTGAGCATGCCGGCGCCGGCGAGCCAGCCGAGGACGCCGAAAGCCAGGCCGAGCACGACGGCAACGTTGTTCTGCCCGTTGTCCTGCACGACCGTCTGGCTGCCGGCGATGATGTCCCCGCAGAGGTGCCCGATGGCATAGCCGGCGGCACCACCGACGAGGGCCCAGACGGCATTCGGGCTGAGGAACCCGTGCGTCGCCCGCATGCGCCCTGTCGGTGGCGAGTCGATGATCGCTTGTGTCTCTACGCTCATGAGGTTGTGCCCATTCGTCCGGCGTCCTGAGGGAACTTACGAGCTCGGCTGGGTAGCGCCGTAGGTTTCGACATTGCTGTACGGATCGTTGGTATCGGGGTAGAACCCACCGTCGGCCCCGTTGGCATCCGGTGTGTAGGTCAGGGCGAACGGCGGCAACGTCTTGGTCAGCGCTGCCAGCTGGATCTCCGTCCTCGCCGCCCACTGTTCGAAGGAAGACTTGCTCACGACCCTGCCGAAGTCGTACATCGCCCCGTGCCAGAGACCGCACAGCTCGTCGCAGCGCACGGTGAAGGTGCCGAGCTGCTTGGTTGTCGTGTAAGCGATGTTGTCGGAACCGGGGTTGGCGTCGGCCTTCACGCCGATCTGGTAGGCCCAGAAGTCGTGGATGACGTCGAGCGACGTCACGTGAAACTCGACGGTGGTGTTGACCGGCAGGATCAGATCGGGCGTTTCGAAGCCCCCGAAGGTCGGGTACCGGAAGGTGAAGCGCCACTGCTGGGCGATGACCTGGACCGGCAAGATGGTGGCCGACGTCGGGGTCCAGATGGGGTTCGGGCCCTCGCCGCCGCCGGAACCGTTCGTGACGTAGAGCTCGACCGTCCCGAAGACGAAGAGCGCCAGCACGACAACGGTCGTCGAAGCGATCCAGGCGATCTGGACACGCAAATTGCCGCGCGCCCTCGGTCCGCCAACTGGCTCGGGCACTCCCGGTCGCGAGGCCCGCCACATGACGATGGCGTAGCCCATGTACACCCACACGCCGACGAGCACGGGCAGAGCAACGAGGAACAGGATCGTGAAGTCCACCGAGTCCGACGTTGCGGTATCGGACATTCTGCCCGGCGGCACGTGCGGGCCGACGAAGATGGCGAACAGGAGGTCCCCGACGACGGATACGGCGATCCAGATCGTGAGGATCCGCCGGAAGTGGTGCGGCTCGGCCGTGGCCTCCGGCGTCGAGGGACTGGGGGCTTCCGCGCTCATGAGACCACCTTCAAGAAGCCGTCCATGTAGCCGACCGACTGCATCGGCCCCCCGTTGCCGTAGAGGTAGCCGAGGCCACAGGGCAGGAAGCACTGCCAGGGATAGTTACCGGGTCCAGGAGTGACGAAGGAGAACTTCACGACGTTGTGAGCCTCCGTCGTGCAAGGCGCCGCGTTGCAGAAGTTCGGCGCATTCCCGTTGACGCCTTCCAGTGGGACGTTGATCCCGAGTGTCGGGATGGAGAAGGTGTGGCCGACGCCGTTTCCGGTGTTGGAGTTCAGTAGTGACACCGCCTTGCCATTCAGCATCATGACGTTGCCAGTCGTGCCCTGGACAAGGCCGAGCAACTGATTGCGCAGCGGGCTCCCAGAATCGTACTGATTGATGGTGACGTTGATCGTCGTGTTGGCTGGCAGATCCCACAGGGTCGTATGCACCCACTGACCCGTCTGGGGCGAGAGGGTCAAGTAGGACACCCAGGTGGGGTGAGCTCCGTAACCGATCGAACCCACCGTCTCCAACGTCAAGCTCACGGGCTGGCCGGCCTGGTGGTTTGACGCAAAGTCAACCGTTGGAGGTGACGATCGCAGGAAAGCCGCAGTCAGAAAGACGATGAGACCGATGCCGATGCCGACGATCACGGCAGCAACTGCCAGCCTTCCCGAGCGAGACAACGCACCCTCCCCATCGCCCGGGACGCGTGCCACCGCCCGCACAGCGCTCCGAATCGCTCCGGATGAACCGTGCCGGCGACCTGAGCTGCCCCCCGGTCGCTTTCAGCCCGTCAACCTGACGTCGCTGCGTTCACCCTATTTTGCTTTGACCAGCCAGTCAATGATGTTTGCCGAATCTTGACGAACCGGCGTCACGCCGGCGGGCGGAACTCTTCGAGGGACATGGCCGAGCGTCCACGCATGATTCGCTCGGCCAGACCGGAGAGAACTTCCCCTTCGGCCAGGGCTCGCCGGATGATGACGATGAGGGCGGGCACCGCCCAGAAGTCGCCGCAGACCCACAAGATGGCGGCGCCGATCTGCTGGTCGGCGAACGGAGAGAGGCTGACACCGGGCACGTGGGCGTAGGCCGTGTACCACGAGCCCGTCGCGAAGATGCTGAGCGACATCGCCAGCACGAACATGACGACGTTCGTCGAGACGACGGCTCCGATCTGCCAGGCGGTCGTCGCCTTCACCCTCACCGGGAACGACGGGATGATCTGCAGCCAGAAGAGCACCCCGGTCAGGAAGAAGCTCGAGTGCATCAACCAGATGTGGACGCTCTGATTCCGCTCGGAGAGGTCGAAGAGAGCCGGCACGTGCCAGATCACCATGGCGACGTTGAACAAAACGAGGGCCGTCCAGCGGTTCGAGAGGAGACGTCCGGCCCGGCGAACCGGCCGCGCCCACTGCCCGAGCAGCAGCCCTCGAATGAGGCGCCGGCGCGGCCTGACCGGCAGTGCGAAGAGGAACGGCAGCCAGGGTGCTCCCGCCACGACGAGAATGGGCGCGAAGAAGGCGATGAGGATGTGCTCGATCATGTGGACGAAGAAGTAGTCGCTGGCGTAGTAGTCGATCGGAGAGACGACGGCGAGCAGCAGCACACCAAGGCCGCCGTAGAACTCGAGTGAGCGCTTCCGCCGCTGACGGGTGCGCTGCGCGTCGGAGCGTCGCCGCAGGCGAGCGAGCCCAACTTCGTGAACGGCGACGATGACCGCCACGACGATGAGGAACGGATCGAAGCTCCAGTTGTCGAGGACGTAGCTCACGAGGACGATCCGAGCGGAACCGGGACTCGCATGGTCTGCAGTTTGCCCCATACTCCTGTCGTCGCGTTGCGCCGCCAGTCGGTGAAGATCGTCGTGGCGACGGTCAGAGCGTCGACCACCCCGCCCGCCCCGATCGAGACGTCGACGGTGCCAGCCGGCAGCCCGCTCACCTCCTGCCAGCTCCCGCTCGGCGCCACCGTCTCGAGGTCAAGGGCACCGCCGCTGCTGCCGATCAGCACGAACAGCTCGCCACCGGCGGGGTCACCGGACGCCACGATGCGTGAGTCCGCCGCCACCGCGAGGGGGGACGAGAGCCTCCAGGAACCCGACGACCCCTCTTGCCAGATGGCGACGAGGCTCCTCGAGGTGTTCCGGCTCAGGGCGACGAGACCGCTGGCGCCCAGGCCGGCGGAACCGTCTCCCCACAGGCGGAGGACGCTCGCCGGCTGGGAGGTCATCGAGCCGCCGAGATGAGGTCCCACCAGCACCCAGCCAGCAGCGGACTCGGCGAACACCCCGACAATGCCGGCCGCACGGCATTCCGTCCCGACGAGGTCGGCGCCGGCGGCGGAGAATGCGACCGAAGTGACGTTGCCCACCTGACAACTGGTGGCGCCCTGCGAAGCGGCGATGCCCTGCCGTGTGACGAGGGCGGCCCAGGCAAGCACGCTGCCCGAGCTGCGCACGACGCTGTCACCGGCGCCGTTCGGCCCGCGCAACACGGCCAGCAGTCCACTCCCCACCGAGCTGGCGAGGGCGTCCGGCGTGGGGGCAAGGGCTCCCGGCACGAGCCCCGGAGGCGCCCAGCCGCCCCCGGCGAGGGCCCGCTGCGCCAGCGGCGAGTACCTGAGCAGGTTCGTCGGCTCGATGCCGACGATGAGCGGTCCACCGGTCGCCTGCGCGACGGTGAGACCGCCGTTCAGAGCGACACCGGGTGGCGTGACGAGCACCCACCGGGAGGTGCCGGTCGAGCGAAAGAACAGCTCCCAGAACGTGTTGAGCGGTTGGCTGAGGATGCCCATGGGAAGGACCGCCCAGGTGCCGGCCGGCGTGGTGAGCGTGTTGTTGAGCGGCGCGCTCAGGGCGGGTGTCGGAGCCGTGCGTGAGCTCGGCGGGGGGGTGGTGTTGCTGCACGATGCTGTGCCGGCGATGACGGCGACCAGCACGAACCCGAGCCGGCGGCCGGGCCATGGCGTCATGAAGCCATGACGCGCTGCAGCTGCTCGGACAGCAGGACGGCGAAGGAGGATTCCGAGGCGCTCCCGACACCGGTATCGGTGCTCAGCACTTCGCGCATCTGCCCGCGAGCGTCGATGAGATAGGCGATGTCGCTGTGCGCCACCATGGCGCCGGCCGACGGCACCTCCACCTCGACGGCATAGTCGTTCCAGATGCGGCTCAAGGCGGCCGTCGTCCCCGTGAGGAACAGCCAGTTGGCCACGTGCCGGAGGCCCTCCTGCTCATCGAAGGAGACCGTGAACGCCGTCGCCCTGTAGATCGGATTGGCGACGACTGCGACGAACACGGCGCGACCGGCCGAGGCGCCCAGCATCGAGTCCGCCTCTTTGAACTCCTGCGCGATCAGGGGGCAGTCCGAGGTGCACACGGGATCGAGGAAGGTGAGAGCGACGGTTCTCCCCCGCAGGCTGGCGAGTGAGACCGGCTGACCGTTTTGATTGACGAGTTGAAAGCCAGGCGCCGGAATGTCGACGATGTCGGGGTTGCCGTCGACGGCGAGTGCGAGGATCGGGTCGGCGTTCGGGTTCGTGCTCGCCACCGCCATGGGCGCGGCGCCGAGCACGAGCAGACCGATGGATCCCACGGAGGCGACAACCCGGCTGGCGTAGGCGAGTCGCACGCGATCCCACCCGCGGCCATCAGCCTCGGCAACCGCGGCTGCCGACACCTCCGGTACTGGCGCCGTCACGACCACCGGCAGCCGGACGAGGGCGACATAACCGCCGGCGAGCAGCAAGAGCGTCGGCAGCATGCTGTTCGGGTCGGTTCCGACACCACCCAGGAAACCCAGATCCTCCACGAGCAGCCAGTCTGCGAGACCGACGACCACGGCGGCGATCACCGCCACTCGGGCGATACTCGGCCTGGCCGTCAGGAGAGCCATCCCGATGGCGGCGAGTACGACAACCACGAAGAGGTTGACGGCCCAGCCGTGGGCGGCGTCGAAGGAGCCGAACGACCCCAGCATCGAAGAGATCGTGCGAGGTTGCGAGGTCTGCGCCATCTGCTGAACCATGCCGAGAAGCTGACCGGCCCCGTGCCGATCGACGGCGCCGCGCCAGAACCCGCGGTCCGGCCAGGCTTGCAGCACTGCCATCCCGACGAAGAACAGGCCGAATCCGCGAAGGAGCCACCGCCCGATCGCCGCTGAGCCCCACGATCGCTCCGGCAGCGCCAGCAGAGCGCCGGCCAGGCAGTAGAAGACCGCCGCCCCGGGCGCACCGAACAGCCACGACAGCCCCGGGGCAAAGATGCCACCGAAGGCTTCACCGAAGATCCACACGACCAGCCCCCAGCCGAGCGAGGCGAGCCCGGCAAAGCGCGACCATCGTCCCCGCGGGGCGACGAGGAGCAGGACGCCGAGGGCGAGCTGGATCCAGACGGCGGACACAGCGGCCGTCACGGGATGGTTTGTCCAGGTCGTCACGCCGAAGTTCACAAGGTGCTGCACCCATGAGGGCGAGGTGGCGCTCGCGGGTTGGAGAACGCTGCCCGGCAGCCCGAGGGGCATCGCCGGCTGAATCTGCAGCACTCCGTCGAGGACCCAGAGCAGGCCAAAGCCGACGCGCAGGATGCGACGAGCAAGCGGCTCCGGGTCGCTCGGCGCCGCGGCGGCCGCTTCGCCTTCGGAGTTGAGCAGCCGCCGAAGCTGCATGATCCGCAGGGCGCTCGAGCCCAGCAGAAAGACGCTCAGCACGACGCCCACGATGAGCATCTGGTGCGTCAGGAGGGAATGAAACGCCGAGATGACCACGGGGTTGTTCGCCTGGAGGTGGCGACCCATCCCTGTCACGTGATCATCGCCTCCCTTCTAGGACCCGACGGCGGCTGTACGGCAGAACGCGGCGATCATCGCACATGAAATTGTTCACAATCACGGCAGGAGCGGGCAGGTCGTCGGATTCGACCGAATGCCAGGCATGGCTCAGGTGCCTGAGTCGAGGTGCCGATACGTAGTGCATGAAGCGAAGAGGTCGCGCCCTCGGCGGTCCCTCGCCCCGGCTGCACTGACGTGAGCGTGCTGCCTCGCGCCTGGCGAGCCCTATCGCCCGCCGCCCTCAGCGACGTCGATATTGTCGGCGGGATGCGGAGGTGGCGGGACGCTGTCAGGTCGCGCCGTTCGGCCTTCGCTCGATTCGTCCGCTCACCACGCCACATCCCCTGGTTGCTGGCGCCCGTGCTGGCGGCGTCCGTCGCCGGATCTCTCCTGACGACTGGAAGTGCCGCCACGGCCAGCCGCACCCCGACAAAAGGCGTCGCGGCAGCCGTCGTGCACAGCTCCCATCGGCTCGCAACCGGACCGAGCGGGCTGTCGTACCGACCCCTCCCGAGCGGTCGCTCCGCGACGCTCGGCATCGTTCCTTTTGCTGCGGCGCCTCCACGACGCCTCAAGCACGGTGCGGCCATCCCCGCCGGTGCCACCGACGGGGTGCCGGCAGTGGCCATCGCGGCCTACGTGCACGCTCAAGCCGTCCTGGCGTTCACCGATCCGGCATGCCGCCTGTCGTGGGAGGACGTCGCCGGCATCGGCAGGGTCGAGTCCGACAACGGCCAGACATGGGGATCGGCGGCGCGCGTCACGAGCAATGGAACGCTCTTCCCGCCCATCTTCGGCATCCCGCTCAACGGTCAGAACGGGACACCGGCAATGCGCGCGGCGGGGGGAGGCTGGGTACGCGCCGAAGGCCCCATGCAGTTCCTACCGGCAACCTGGGCAGAGTATGCGCAAGACGGCAACGGTGACGGTCAGAAGAACCCGCAGAACTTCTACGACGCAGCCCTGACGACCGGGGTGTTCCTCTGCGCGAACGGGGGCAACTTGAGCGGCGCCGGCGGACTCAAGGCGGCCATCCTGGCCTACAACCACTCCACGTCCTACCTGACCCTCGTCGAGTCGTGGATCTCGTTCTACGAGCACGTCGGCGTGAAGGCGTTGCGGGCCGCTGGCAGCGGCCTGCTGCCTACGGGCATCCTCCGCTCGGAAACACGGTCCGGCCCGACAGCCGCCGCCGAAGTGATCGCGGCCGCCTCCGCGTCGGAATCAGCCGGGTCTTACAAGCTCAGTCTGCGAACCTACGCAGGCCCGAAGCTGATCGCCACCGCCAGTGGCGGCGTCGACACCCGTCACGGAACCGGGTGGCTCCTCGTGCAGATCCCCGGTACCGGCGCCCTGCAGCTTCGCCTCGTCAGTGGCGAAACCTACGTATCCCTGCCCCCGGCGCTCGCTTCCCTCGTCGGTGCCCAGAGTCCCTGGATTGTCTTGACACCGGACGTGCTCAGCAGCCTTCCCGCACCGTTCGTCTCGACGCTGCGCCTCGCAGGCACGGATTTGCTCTGGACCGTGGGGCAGCTGACCGGCGCGTTCGACGTCCGCATCATCGGCCACGGTCGGCGTGACGGCGCCAGGGCAACGGAGTACGCCGGGCGCACCAGCCTCCTGCTCGCCAGCACACGCCTCGCCGGCTCGGCGGCCGACCTCGGCCGTGTCGCCACTCTTGTGGGCTCCCGGCGCCTCGCCATGGAGGCGTGGGTGAGCGCCCAGCGCGTTCGCACGGCCGTTCTCTGGCTCGGACGGCTCGTAGCCGGCATCGGGCCCATCTCCGTCCATATTTCCCTCACGGGTTACGGAAGTGTCGTCACGGTTACGGCGCCCCCGGTGAACCCGGTGTCCACGACGACGACCACCACGACGACCACGACGACAACTACGACTACCACGACCACCACGACGACGGCTCCTCCGCCTCCGCCTCCACCGACCTGAGGCGGCCGCGGGGCTCGCGGCAGGCCCGTCGTCGGATCACCTACGTTGTGCCAATGCCCGAGGAGGAGTTCGAGACGGATACTTCGGTATCGGCAGCGGCGAGCCAGACCGACAGGCTCACGCTCATCGACCACCTTCCCGACGCCGTGCTGCTGCTCGACGAGCATGCCGGAGTCGTGTGGGGCAACGCGGCCGCAGAGCGCATGTTCGGTCGCTCGCTCGAGGACTCGATCGGCACGTCGGCCCTCGATCACGTGCACCCCGACGATGTCGAGCTCGTGTTGCGGAGCCTCACAAGCATCCAGACCAAGGAAGTGGGCACGCTCATCGAGCTTCGAGTCGCCAGCCCGGAGGGTTGGAGGCTCGTGGAGCTCGTCGGCAAACCGGTGCCGGAGCTGGGCGCCGGACGCCTCCTCTTCTGCGTCCGCGACCTGACCGAACGCCGGCGATTCGAAGTCGCCCGCGACGACATCGCGAAGTTCCGTTCCCTCATGCAAAACGCTGCCTTCGTGATCATGTTGGTCTCAAAGGACGGCGTCATCGAGTCGGTCTCTGCCGCATTGACACGGCTATTCGGCCATGATCCGGAGGCGCTGGAAGGGCGTCAGCTCGTCGAGCTCTTCGTCGCCGATGACCGGCCCGACGTCGCCCAGGCGCTCGACACGGCGGCGCGCCGGGACACGGACTCGCGTGCGCTCACCGTTGAGGCAAGGGGCCGGCGGCACGGGAGCACAGAGGCGGTCCCCGTGGAGCTGACGATTGTCTCGTTGCTCGACGATCCCACCGTCGGAGGCTTTGTCGTCTCGATGCGAGATCTCTCCGAGCGTGCCATCGCCGAGCGAGACCTCCGCCAGGCGCTCTCGCTGCTCAGCGCCACCCTGGAATCAACAGCCGACGGCATCCTCGTGGTCAACAACCAGGGCGACATCGTGAGTTTCAACAAACGGTTCGCCAAGCTGTGGAGAATCCCTGACGAGATCCTGGCTGCTCGCGACGACGCCAGGGCCATGGCGTACGTGACAGAGCAGCTGGTGGATCCCGACGGCTTCCTGTCCAAGGTGGCTGAGCTCTACTTGGATCCGGAGGCGGAGAGCTTCGACACGTTGAGCTTTCGGGACGGTCGCACCTTCGAGCGCTATTCGCAGCCGCAGCGGGTCGGAGACGAGGTCGTCGGGCGCGTGTGGAGCTTCCGAGACGTGACCGAGCGCAAGCAGCTGGAGGAGTCTCTTGCCCACCGAGCCCTCCATGACTCGCTCACCGGACTCGCCAACAAAGACCTCTTCCTCGAGCAGTTGCAGCGGGCGGCCGGCGGGAGCAATCGGGGAGCGATCATCGCCGTGCTGTTCCTCGACGTCGACGGGCTCAAGTCCGTGAACGATCGATTCGGGCACATCGTCGGCGACCAGTTGCTGGCGAGGGTGGCCGAGGTGTTGCGAGCGAGCGTGCGGGCCGGTGACACCGTCGCCCGGCTCGGAGGCGACGAATTCGGCGTCCTGGCGGAAAGTCTCGCCAACCGTGACGACGTCGTCACCTTGGCAGAGAGGATCCTGGCCGGGCTCCCTGGTGCCTTCAACATCAGTGAAGTGCCGGTGGAGGTATCCCTCAGCGTTGGGATCGCTTTCGGTGCGCCCGGCCTGTCTCCTGTCGATCTCCTCCGCCAGGCCGATTCGGCCATGTACGCCGCCAAGCTGCGGGGCAAGGGGCGTTGGGAGCTCTACGAGGCGGACCGCAATCTCGTGCGCGACGGACGGGTCGAGGGGCCGGACTCCTAGGTCTCGGGCGCGGCCGAGGTGTCAGTCTCCGACCTGGCCGGCGCGGACCAAGTGGTAGCGCACGAACGAGGACATCCTGCCGCTCTCGCCCGCCGCTCCCTGGCCAACGACGTCAAAGAGGGTGCCGAAATGCCGGCGGACGTCACCGCCATCGACGCCCGAGGCGCCCAGCACGTGCCAGATCGCCGGCGCGTCAGTGAACCCGGCGAGGTAGAAGTCCGCCTGCGGCCCCGCAACGGCGGCCACCTCGGCGGCATACGCACGACGACGGGCGACCGGGACGCTGTGGTAGCAGCCCGTGTCGAGGATGAGATCGAAGGGTGCCTCGATTCCAGCCTCGTGAAGGCGCGTGACGTCGCCGACAACGAAGCGCGCCGAGCAACCGGCCTCGGCGGCCCGTCTCTTGGCAGCCTCGATCGCCTCCGGCGCGAAGTCCACTCCGACGACCTCCCAACCGTGCTCGGCCATGAAGATGGCGTCCGAGCCCGTCCCGCAGCCGAGGTCCAAGGCGCGCCCCGGCTGGCGGTCGGCGAGTAGCTCTTTGATCCCGGGATGGGCGTCACTGGAGTCCCACCTTGGCCGCCCATGCCGGTACATGAAGCTGTAGAAGAGGCGAGCGAGCCGGCCGCCGGCGCAACGGTCGGCCGACTCGTCGACGTCACGGTTGCGGGGTACTGAGCCAGCCATCGTAGTTCCTCATTTCATTAGTAACTTTGTTACTAAGCAGTTTATCCACTGTCTATACTGGCCGCAATGGCGACGCTGAGTCCCGTCGACGTGGGTCGGAAGCTTCAGCAGTTTGGACTTGCCCGAGACCGCATGCGATCGGTACTTGCCCGCCGCGCGGGAATCTCCGAGAACGACCTCGACGCGCTCGAGCACCTCGAGGCCGACGGCCCGCTCACCCAGCGCGAGCTCGGCAGGCGTCTCTCCATCACCTCGGGCGCCGTCACGATGCTCATCGACCGCCTCGAGGCCGCAGGGTGGGTGCGCCGCGGGCCGCATCCCACGGATCGGCGCTATGTCCTCATCGCGTTGACCGCGCAAGCCGCCGAAGACGTGCCACCCGGTCTCGTGGCATTTCACACCAGAGTCCGGTCGATCGCCGAAGGCGTACCCGATGAGCACCGCGTTGCCGTCTGTGCGTTTCTCGAAGCTGCAGCTGCGGCGGCTTCGGATGCCTCTGACGACCTCGCCGAGATATGAGCCTTCGCCGCGAAGGAGTGGGCCGTGACCGGTGAAGGACTGACGATCGGCCGGATCGAGGCGGCGGCGGACCGCACGCGGGGTCTCGTCCACCGCACGGTCGTCCTGAGGTCACCGGCGCTCGACGAAGCCTGCGGAGCCCACGTCGCCGTCAAGCCGGAGAACTTCCAGCGATCGGGATCGTTCAAGTTCCGCGGTGCGATGAATCGCATTCTGCAGCTCACCGAGGAGGAGCGCCGAGCCGGCATCGTGGCATTCTCATCAGGCAACCACGGCGCTGCCGTCGCCCTGGCCGCCTCCATCGTGGGGGCGAACGCCACGATCGTGGTACCGAAGGACGCCGCTGCCGCCAAGACACGGGCCATCGCCAGCTTCGGGGGCAACCTTCAGCCCTACGACCCCGAGATCGACGAGCCCGATCAGGTAGCCAACGCCCTCGCCGCACGGACGGGGGCGACGTTTGTCCGGCCCTTTGACGACTACGAAGTGATGGCGGGCCAGGGGACGCTCGCCCTCGAGCTGTTCGAAGACGTCGGAGAGCTCGATGTGTTGCTCGTGCCGGTCGGCGGCGGTGGGCTGGCAGCAGGAGTGGGCACGGCGACGCGATCCGCCTCAGCCAACTGCAAGATCGTGGGAGTCGAGCCGGCCCAGGCAGACGACACGCACCGCTCGGTCCTCAGCGGTGAGCGCCTGCGGTCCGAGTCGAACCCCACGATCGCGGACGGCCTGCGCACGCCGGTGCCGGGAGTCCTCACGTTCCCGATCAACCAGGCAAACCTCGATGCTGTGGCGCTCGTGAGCGAGGCAGACATCGTCGCTGCCATGCTGTTCTGCTTCGAAGCCATGAAGCTCGTCGTCGAACCGAGCGGCGCCGTCTGTGTCGCAGCTCTTCTGAACGGAGCGGTCGACGTGCGTGGAGCTCGAGCCGGGCTCGTGATCTCCGGCGGCAACGTCGACCTGGAGCGCTTTGTTCAGTTGACGGCTCTCTAGAAGTGTGTGATTCCGAGGGTCGCCGTGCCCTGAAAGCCTTCGATCGCGTACCCGGGGCGACCTGCACGAGCCAAGTGATCGATCCCGTGTAGCTTTCGCCGCCCGTACCACCGGGGTACCAGGGACCGCCCGCATAGCCGCCTGACGGGGCATCAAGATTCTCGATCCAGATGTCAACCTTGTTCTTGGACGTGTTCTTGCTGGCGGATCGATTGAACCGAAAGTGCAGGACCGGCCACGCTCGCGGTCGTGCTCGAGCTCAGCCGGACCGAAGCGACGGCCAAGCCGGCGATGGCAACGAGCAGCGCCATCGTGGCATTGGACTGAGCCACGACGGAAGGGCCGAGCTTACGCGGGGACCAAAGCGGCGACGGGGATGCCGCCCAGGGTCTCCCCGCGCTTCCCGGTGACGAGAGCGGCGACCTCGTCGCCCCTCAGGATCTCGCGGACGAGCAGTGCGTCGGCCACGGCGCGCAACGCGTCCTCGTGCTCCTCGAGGGTCCGCCGAGCGCGTTGAGCCTGCGAGTCGAGAATCGCCTCGATCTCCTCGTCGATCCTGTTCGCCGTTTCGTCGGAGTACTCGCGGCTGGCCTCTGCCTGCCCGGGGAGCCGCTCGGGTTGCGACTCCCAGGCCCGCTGCCCGAGACGCCCGGACATCCCCCACTCCCGGACCATCCTGTAGGCCAAGTTCGTGGCGGCGACGAGGTCGTCGTGAACGCCCGTGGACGCAGCCCCGAAGATGAGCTCCTCGGCGGCTCGGCCTCCCAGCATCACGGCGAGTCGGTCTTCGAGGTAAGGGCGCTGCGTCACGTACCGGTCCCGGGCCGGGATCTGCTGGGTCGAACCGAGGGCGAACCCGGTCGGCAGGATGGTGACCTTGTAGATGGGATCCGTCTGGGCGAGCAGCTGCGCAAGCACTGCGTGACCAGCTTCATGGTGGGCGATGATGCGTGTCTCCTCCTCGGACAAGGCGAGCGAAGCGCGCTCCAAGCCCATCTGCAGACGGTCGCGGGCGCGGTCCATCTCGTCGGAACTGATGGTGTCGCGACCGAGTCGGACAGCAAGCAGCGCAGCCTCGTTGACGAGGTTGGACAGATCGGCTCCACTGAGCCCGGGCGTCGCGCCGGCGAGGAACTCCAGATCGACGTTGCGTGCGAGCGGCTTGGCCTTCGTGTGGACGACGAGGATGGCAGCGCGCTCCTGGCGCGTGGGCAATGAAACCACGACCTGGCGGTCGAACCGCCCGGCGCGCAACAAGGCGGGATCGAGCACCTCGGGACGGTTGGTGGCAGCGAGGACAACGACGCCGTCCGTGGGTTCGAAGCCATCCATCTCGGCCAGCAGTTGGTTGAGGGCTTGGTCCCGCTCGTCGCTCTCGCCGGATCCGGCGCCCCGCGTCCCGCCGATGGCGTCGATCTCGTCTACGAAGATGATGCACGGCTGCTGCTGTCGCGCCGTGGCGAACAGACTCCGCACCCGAGAGGCGCCGACCCCGGCGAACATCTCCACGAAGGCCGATCCGTTCATGGAGATGAACGGAACGCCTGCTTCGCCGGCGACGGCGCGCGCCAGCAGCGTCTTGCCCGTCCCAGGCGGCCCGACCAACAAGACGCCTTTGGGGATGCGGGCGCCCATCGCTCGGAACATTTCGGGGTTGCGAAGGAAGTCGACGACTTCGCTGATCTCTTGCTTGACACCGAGATAGCCGGCGACGTCGGCGAAACGAGTCGCTGGCAGCTGCGTGACGCTGTGAAGCCGAGCGCCACTGCTCTGGAGAGACGCCAGCTCGGTCGTTTCGTGAGCTCCCCGACCCATCCCGGCAAGGAGCACCACGATGGCGAATGCCAACAACGCGCAGGGCAACAGCGCCGCGACGCCGTTGAAGCCCCCGTCCAGGTACTCCTTCGCGGTCGCCATCAAAGCGAGGAGCACCAACAACGCGGTCGGCACGATCACCGATGGCCTCCACGGCCGGCTCCGGGATGCCGGTTGGTTTGTCGCCATCGCTCCTCCTCTTAATGCAACTTACCTGGCTTTAAGTTACTCCAGCGAACCTACAAAAGCAAGGAGACTTGCGATAGCCTCGGAGGGATGCCACACAAGAGAGCCGTATCAGCTCGTCGGCGCACGGGCGGTAGAAGCGCCCGTGTGCACGCCGCGGTGCTCGACGCCACGGTGGAACTCCTGTTGGCCAGAGGTCTTGACGACGTTTCCATCTCGGCCGTGGCAGCAAGGGCAGGCGTCCACGAGACGTCGATCTATCGGCGCTGGGGCACGAAGGCGAACCTCGTGCTGGCGGCGCTGCTCGACCGGCTGGATGCGCAGGTCCCTGAACCGGACACTGGGTCGCTGCGCGGAGACCTCGTGGCGCTGCTGCACGCCATCGCCAACTTCGTCCGGAGCCCGCTCGGGCAAGCACTGCTCCGCATCGCCTTACGCCAGGATCAACCCGAATACGCTGCGAGCCGCGAGTGGTTCTGGACGGAACGCTTCGCTGTTGCCTGGTCCGCCGTGCTCGGGCGGGCAGAAGCCCGCGGCGAGGTACGCAGGGGTGTTGACCGGCGACTCTCCTGCGAGACGGCGCTCGGCGCGTTGAGCCTGCGCGTCCTGCTGACCCACGAGCCGATCGATGACGACGTCGTCGAAGCAGTCGTCGATCTCGTCGTCATGGGAATCGGGACGGCGCATCCGGCTTGACGGTGCCGTGGCGCAGCCCCGTGCCGAGGACCGCCGTCGTCAGCGATCTCCAGTCTCGTTCAGCGTGCGGAGCCGCAACGCCGTCCAGCTTGCGTCCGCCGACCATCCGCCGTCGACTGGCAGGGCGACGCCATTGATGTAGGCGCTCTTCGCGGAGTCTGCCAGGAAGGCCACGGCTGCCGCCACGTCACCGGGACTGGCGAATCGATGCAGCGGCACCTGATTCACGATGTCGTCGTCGGTGTAACCGCCGCCGGCTTGATCCTCTACGTCCATCTCGGTCTTGATCCACCCCGGGCAGACGGCGTTCACCCGGACACCGCGCCCGCCCCATTCGGCGGCCAGCGTTGAAGTGAGCCCGATCAAGCCGTGCTTGGAGGCGTTGTACGCGACCCGGTGTGACACGCCGCGGAGGCCGGCAATCGAAGCGACGTTGACGATGGAACCGGCACCCGCCGCCAGCATCATGGTGCCGAATTCGCGGCACAGCAGAAACGGCCCGGTGAGGTTGACATCGATCACACGCTGCCAGGCCGCAGCCGTCGTCTCCCCGGCAGGAGCGATATGAGAGATGCCAGCGTTGTTCACGAGCACGTCCACTCGACCGAAGCGCTCACGGACCGCGGCCCGCAGAGCGATCACATGATCCTCCGACGACACGTCGCTCCGCGACGCCCAAACGAGCGCCCCCCGTGACTCGAGGTCGGCGGCCGCTGCCTCGAGGCTCGACACGTCGGTCACGACCAGCCTGTAGCCCTCGTCGGCCAAGGTGGCGGCGATCACACGCCCGAGCCCACGTGCCGCACCCGTCACGACTGCCACGGGCTCGTTTGTCTTCATGTCACGGTCCTCCGGTTGCGCGGCGGGCAGTCACCGGCATGGTCGCTCGGGCCTTGCCACAAGCTACGCGATGACCGCGTCAACCTCGCTGACATCAGGGGCCGCTCGCGGCGACCCGGTAGTCACTCCGGCCGGTGACGGAGAGGAGACCGTCGACGGTGAGCCCGAGATCGAAGCGCTCGCCGCCGTAGCACAGGGTCTCGTCGTCGATCTCGAGGCCCCTCCGCCCGTTCAGCTCGACAAGGCCGTCGCCCTGCACGGGCGACCTCGACGGCACCGCCGGCAGCTCTTCTCCCTGCGGTGAGACGACGCGCAGCGCCCCGCATCGCTCGAGGTGCAGGTCCCAGCCGCCCTCGTGCACAAAGCGGTGGTGCGCCCCGCACAGCGTCACGAGGTTGGAGAGGGCCGTGCGGCCCCCTTTTGACCAGAACACGACGTGATGGGCGTGCAGGTGACGCCGCGTCGTGC
>Ga0181526_10000299_pt1 | contig 54159 bp, 49 predicted proteins | sample PEATcosm2014_Bin_35_FD_119750 | JGI IMG/M metagenome (GOLD analysis project Ga0181526, IMG submission 119750) | Peatland microbial communities from MTU Mesocosm Facility, Houghton, MI, USA - PEATcosm2014_Bin06_30_metaG | ecosystem: Environmental > Terrestrial > Soil > Wetlands > Peat | place... | reverse complement strand
GATCCCCTGCGCCGCGCCGCCATGGGTCTGTCCGTCGACCACCATCGGATTGATGGCGCGGCCGACATCGTCGACCGCCGTGTAACCGACGAGATCGAGCGCGCCGGTGTCGCGGTCGATTTCAACTTCGCAGACATGGGCGCCGTAAGGAAAGCCGAGCTGTAACGTGGTCTCGTCGCAGGTCGCGTCGAGCGCGCCGTGCAAATCCTCCGGCACGCTCTTGCCGTCAGCTGCCGCTGTCGCGACGTCAAAGATGCCGACCGAGCGGTCGGTGCCTTTCACGGTGAAGCGGCCGGCGGCGAAACCGATATCGTCGGCGTCGGTCTCAAGCAGATGAGCAGCGATTTTTTTGCCCTTCTCGATGATGGCGTCGGAGGCCTTGCCCATGACGATGCCGGCAAGCCGCATCGAGCGGGCGGAATGCGAGCCGCCGCCTTCCTTGACGATGTCGGTGTCGTTTTCGAACACATAGACGTCGTCGAACGGCACGCCGAGCCACTCCGCTACGCATTGCGCAAACGTCGTTTCGTGCGCCTGTCCGCTCGACAGCGTGCCGACCACGACGTCGACGCGGCCGGTCGGGTGCACCGTGATGTCGGCGCGCTCGCGCGGATAGCCGCCAGTGGTTTCGAGATAACAGCAAAGCCCGATGCCGCGCAGTTTCTTGCGCTTCTTCGCCTCGGCGCGGCGGCGCTTGAATCCTTTCCAGTCGCCGAGCTCAAGCGCGCGCTCCATCACCGCCCGATAGGTGCCGTTGTCGTAAACGATGCCCTGCGGGTTCTGGTACGGAAACGCCGAGGGCGGAATGAGATTGCGCCGGCGCAGCGCGACACGATCGAAGCCGTGTTCAAGGGCCGCTTTGTCGATCAGGCGTTCGATCACATAAATTACTTCGGGCCGGCCGGCGCTGCGATAGGGCGTGGTCGACATGGTGGTCGAGAGCACGGCGCGCGCCCGCACATGCGACACCGGAATGCGGTAGCCGGCCGTCACCAATCCGACGCCTTTGACCAACGGCACGTAAGATCCGCTGTAGGAGCCGACATTGCTGAGGTTCGAGGTCCGCAGCCCGAGAAAGCGGCCGTCGGCGTCGAGCGCGAGTTCGGCCGAGACCGTGAGATCGCGGCCCATATAATCGCTGATGAAGGCCTCATGGCGTTCGGCAGTCCATTTCACGGGCCGCCCGATGCGCCGCGAGGCCCAGGCCACCAGCGCGAATTCGGGAAAGAAGCTGTTGCGGGTGCCGAAATTGCCGCCGATCTCGCGGGCGACCACGCGCACTTTATCGACCGGCACGCCGAGGATCGCTGCCAACTCCTTCTTCTGGCGCACGATGCCGCCCGAGCCGGCGTAAAGCGTGTAGCGGCCGTTTGCGGGATCGTAGATGCCGATGGCGGCGCGCGGCTCCATCGGCACGCCGGTGACGCGGTTGATCCAAGTGTCGAGCCGCGTGACATGCGCGGCCTTCGCGAAGGCATCCGTGACGGTCGCGGCGTCGCCGACTTCGGCGTCGATGACGACGTTGGGTATGTCGTCGTAGAGCCGCGGTGCGCCCGGTTCGACGGCGGCTTTAGCCTCAGTTACGGCAGGCAACGGCTCGTAATCGACGACGATGCGTTCGACGGCGTCCTTTGCTTCAACGACCGTCTCGGCGATCACAAAGGCCACCGCGGTGCCAACATGGCGCACGCGATCGCTCGGCAAAACGGGATGCGGCGCCACCGGCACCGGCAAGCCGTCGCTGTTACGCAGAACAATGTCCGGCGGCGTGCCCGGCGCCGCGAGATGCGGAATGAGTTTGAGTCCGTCGGCGCGGACATCCTCGCCAGTCAGGACCGCGAGCACGCCCGGCATGGCCCGCGCCGCGCGGGTATCGATCGCGCGGATCAAAGCATGGGCATGCGGCGAGCGCAGCGCCGCCCCGTAGGCCTGGCCGGGAAAATTGAAGTCGTCGCTGTAACAGCCGCGGCCGGTCAGGAGGCGCAAATCCTCCTTGCGGCGCACCGCGTTTCCGATTCCTGTCTGCATGATGCCGATGAGGTTCGACAAAGGGGCCGCGATACTCTCATAGCGCCGCGGACGCTGCTAGTGCCGTCGGCGACGCCGTGTGCGGTGCCGCAAAGATGCATGCCAAGCCTGCGCCGCCCGCGTCGACCACGATCGCAGCGTGAACGTGATCGTAACCAGCGCGCGCCTAGACCGTGCGGAGCGAGCGATCTGAAAACCGCATGGCGTGAGGATCAAATTAACCATGCGCGATCGCCTGCTCGGATAACGCGAGGCGACAAATGAGACTTCCGCGCCGGAAATTTCTGCAAACCATTGGCGCCGCGGCCGCAACTTCGGCATTGCCACAGTTGGCGACGGCGTCCGATTATCCGGCACGGCCGGTCCATCTGATCGTCGGTTTTCCGCCGGGCGGCGTCACCGATCTCGGCGCCCGCATGATGGGCGAATGGCTTGCGGGGCGGTTCAATCAGCCGTTCGTCATCGAGAACAGGCCGGGCGCCTCGACCCAACTTGCGGCCGAGACGGTCGTCCGGGCGCCCGCCGACGGCTATACGCTGCTGATGGCCTCGTCGACCAATGCGATCAATGTCGCGCTCTACGACAAGCATAGTTACGATTTCGTCCGCGACATCGCGCCAGTTGCAAGCGTTTTGCGTTTTCCGCTGGTGCTCGAAGTTCATCCTTCGCTTCCCATCAAGACCGTGCCCGAGCTGATCGCCTATGCCCGTGTCAATCCGGGCAAATTCAATCTGGCTTCGTTCGGCACCGGCACCGGCAGCCATCTCGCCGGCGAACTGTTCAAGATGATGGCCGGCATCAAAATGGTCCATGTGCCCTATCGCGGTTCCGGTCCGATGCTGATCGATCTCCTCGGCGGTCAGGTCCAGGCCGCGTTCGATAATCTGCCGTCGTCGATCGAGCATATCCGAGCCGGCCGGCTGCGGCCCTTGGCGGTGACCACCGCCGTCCGTTTGGAGCTCCTGCCGGATGTCCCCGCCGTGAAGGAAACCCTGCCGGGCTATGAGGCCAGCGCCTGGATCGGCATCGGCGCGCCCGCCAATACGCCGGCCGACGTGATTGCGACGCTGAATGAAGGAATCAATGCCGGCCTCGCCGACCCGCAGATTCGCGCGCACGCCGCCAATCTGAGCGCCATCGTGCTGCAGGGCTCGCCCGCCGATTTCGGCAAGCTCATCGCCGAGGATGTCGTCAAATGGACGCGGGTGATCAGGACCGCCGATATCAAGCCCGAGCAAAGCTGATTGGATGACCCCGGCAGTTGTCGGCCGGGCCCGCCCGTGACACCATCGGCCCGGTTATCTGTTCCGGGCCTCGACCACCATGCCGCATCGGAAGCTTCGGCCTAAATTCCCTTGGGCATCTCTGCCGGACGACGAATTATTGGCCGTCCGGATCAAGGACCTCAAGGTCACGGTGGAGGGGACCTGGCTCGAGAAATGCCTGGATACGCTTTATGATGAACTCGTCGAGCACGACATCCGGGTGCGGCCGCATGCCTGGATTTCGAGCGAGTGGTTTTCCCCCGACAATACCCCGGGCATCGCCGTCCCGTTCTATCTGGCGCATCCGCGGCTGATGCAGCTCGAAAAGAAGATGATCTTCGACGTCGAGGGCGGCACCTGGTCGGAATGTATGGCGATCTTGCGCCACGAGGCCGGCCATGTGGTGACCCATGCCTACGAACTGCATCGCCGCCGCCGCTGGCAACAGCTGTTCGGCCCGTCGTCGCAGCGCTATCCGCGTTATTACCGGCCGAACCCGGCGAGCCGGAATTACGTCCAGCATTTGCGGCTGTGGTACGCGCAAAGCCACCCGGACGAGGATTTTGCCGAGACTTTCGCAGTCTGGCTGCGGCCACGCTCGCATTGGCGCACGCGCTATGCCGGCTGGCCGGCGCTCAAGAAGCTCGAATATGTCGACGAGTTGATGGCCGAGATCGCTGGTTCCCGGCCGCTGTTGACGCGCCGGGAAAAAGTGGCGCCGCTCGGCGAACTGACCCAGACGCTCGGCGACTATTACAAGAAGAAACGCACGCTCTATGTCGTCGACACCCCGAAGACCTACGACCGCGATCTGCGGCGCTTGTTCTCCGCCGACCCGAAACATCGCCGCTCGGAAGCGGCCTCGTCGTTCATCAGGCGCAACCGCGCGACGGTGCGCGAACTGGTCGCGAAATGGACCGGCGAATACCAGCTTACATTCGACGCCGTGCTCGACGACATGATCCAGCGCTGCCGCGAACTGAATTTGCGCGCCGTCGGATCCGAGCGCAAATTGATCATGGAATTCACCGTTTTGTTGACCGCAAAAACCATGCATGCATTATTTGGTCAGCAGTCGCGCCGAAGGTGGATCGCGCTGTGAAGTGGATCTCGCCATGAAGCCACTTCGCGTGCTGGTGCTCATGCATCCGGACCTGATGCCGCCGGAATCGAGCAAGGGCTATACCGAGCAGGAAATCAACGTCTGGAAGACCGAATACGACGTGGTGACGACGCTGCGCGGCGCCGGTCATGACGTGCGTCCACTCGGCGTACATGACGAATTAAAGCCGATCCGCGAGGCGATCGACGCGTTCAAGCCGGATGCGGTGTTCACGCTGCTCGAACAATTTCACGGCGAAGCGATCTACGACCAGAACGTTGTCAGTTATCTGGAGCTGCTGCGCGTGCCCTATACCGGCTGCAATCCGCGCGGTCTGATGCTGGCGCGCGGCAAGGATTTGTCGAAGACACTGGTTCATTATCATCGCGTTCCGGTACCCGACTTCGCGGTATTCCCCATGCGCCGCAAGGTCAAGCGCCCGGCGCGGCTCGCGCTGCCGCTGATCGTCAAGAGCGTCAATGAGGACGCGTCCTACGGCATCTCGCAGGCTTCCGTCGTCGACAGCGACGAGAAACTCACCGAGCGCGTCACCTTCATCCATGAGCGCATCGGCACCGCGGCCATTGCCGAGCAATATATCGAAGGCCGCGAAATCTATGTCAGCATCTTCGGCAACGAGCGCTTGCTGGTGCTGCCGGTCTGGGAATTGCAATTTCAGAACATGGCGGAGGGCAACTGGCTCATCGCCACCGAAAAGGTCAAGCACGATCCCGACTATCAGGAGCGCCGCGGCATCCGCCACGGACCGGCCAAGGACCTGCCGCCGGAGCTCGCCGCGCGCATCCAGCGCATGGCGAAACGCATTTACCGGACGCTCGAACTCGACGGCTACGCCCGTATCGATTTTCGCCTCGCCGCCGACGGCACGCCATATTTCCTTGAGGCCAATCCCAATCCCGAAATCGCCGAGAGCCAGGAATTTGCGACCGCGGCGAAGCATGTCGGTATCGGCTATCCGGATTTGCTGCAGCGCATCGTTGCGCTCGGCATCCGGCGTGGTTCGTCGGGCGTTGCCGCGGGCTAGGGTCGAACTCCGTCGTCAGGCGCTATTGCGTCTCTCGCGCGTAGCCTCGCGCTTCGCGGCGCGATGCTCGTGGCCGGCGCGGCCCTCTTCACGATGATCGTTATGGCCGCCATGTTTCACGTGCGCGCGGCGCTCATGCGCTGCCGCGCGATCGCCGTCATGGCGGCCTGTAGCGTTGTGGGGCGGAGCTTTGTCTTCGGCGGCCTCGATCTCGTCGGCCTGTGGAGCCTCGAACTCGGCTTGCTGTAATTTTGCTTGCTGCGCCTCCGCCTCTTGTAACTGCGCCTGTTCGACGCCAGCGAAGGCCGGCAGGCTGCGGCAGGGCAGGCGTTGCACGAATGTCAGCGCGTCACTGTCGACCGCCATGCCGCGCCAGGCATCGACCGAGAGCCCGGTGACGCGGACCACATAATCGCGCGTTTCACGCGGCAGTTCGCCGCGGCGCTCGAGCCATTCGGCGACGCGGCGAGCGCCCGCATTATAGGCTGCGGCGACGAAGCCGAGATTGCCGAATTGCAGGCGCAGCTCGCGCAGGAAACGCGCCGAGGCCGGAATCGCCTGCAGCGGATCGAATGGATTATCGAGGCCCTTTTCGCTGGCGACATTCGGCATGAATTGCGCGATGCCCACGGCGCCTTTCGGGCTGATGGCGTCGTCCCGCAGCCTGCTCTCCTGCCAGATCAGATTGGCAAAGAACGGAATCGGCAGATCGTTATTCTGCGCCGAAGTCGCGAGCGCATTGCACAGCTCGGCGACCGAAACTTGGGCGGCGGAATTTCCCGTGCTGGCCGGTTCGGCGCTGGCGGCATCGGCATCTGGGGTCACTGATGCCGGTGCTGCATCCAGCTGGTCGCCGTCCCAAGGCGGCAGGATGTCGACGAATACGGCGCGCGGCTCCTGCGCCGCGATGTCGAGACGGTCCGCTCTACCGGACGCGGTTTCGATCTGGACCGCAGCGGAACTTGCGGCGTCGCTGGACGCACGAACATAGCCGCCGGCGAGCGCGGAATATTCCGGCTCAAGCGCCGTGCTCGCCGCGCCCAACAACAGAATTGCAAACGCGAGTATCGGCCGCATCCCGCCCCTCGCGGATTAGCGCTGCCGCAGCATGCGCGGGCACACGGCGGCAAACATGGTTAATGAAAGGTTTTCCCTCGACCGCTATGCTGATGGAGGCTCAAGCGGGCGGCTTTTTGAACGGAATGTGTGGGTGACGAGACGAATTGTGGCGCGGGCCCCATCCGCGGAACCCGGGAACTGGTATTGACGCACGGTCGCGCGGCGCTTGCCTGATAATGGCGGAAAGCGGATATTAGTTACGCACGCGACCAATTCGTCCCGTTCGGGGCGATGGATTTTTGGGAGGTCCGGCCGTGAACGAAATTATCAGTCAAACCGCGCAGGGGGCAGCGCTCCGCGCAACGGAGCGCCGCACAACTTCCGCCCTGCAATACCAATCCGGCTTCGGCAATAATTTTTCCTCGGAAGCAATACCCGGCGCGCTCCCGGTCGGCCGCAATTCGCCACAGCGGCCGCCGCATGGGCTCTACGCCGAACTGATTTCCGGCACCGCGTTTACGATGCCGCGCGCGGAGAACCGCCGCACCTGGACTTATCGCATCCAGCCTTCGGTGGTGCACCGGCCCTATGCGCGGATCGACAATGGCCTGATCCGCAGCGCGCCGTTCAACGATGTCGACGCCACGCCGACGCAATTGCGCTGGAGTCCCGTTCCGATCCCGAAACAACCGACCGATTTCGTTGAGGGCATCGTGACGCTCGGCGGCAATGGCGATGTCGCGACGCAAGGCGGCATGGCGGTCCATATCTATGCGGCGAACCGCTCGATGACCGACCGCTGTTTCTACAATGCGGACGGCGAAATGCTGGTTGTGCCGCAACTCGGCCGCGCGCGCTTCGTCACCGAGCTCGGCGTGATCGAGGCATCGCCCGGCGAGATCGTCATGATCCCGCGCGGCTTGCGTCTGCGCGTCGAGCTGCCGGACGGTCCTTCGCGCGGCTACATCTGCGAGAACTACGGCGCCAATCTGCGGCTACCGGAGCTCGGCCCGCTCGGCTCGAACGGACTTGCCAATCCGCGCGATTTTCTGGCGCCGGTTGCGGCTTACGAAGACACCGAAGCGCCGTGCGTCATGGTGGCGAAATTCCAGGGCAATCTTTGGGCCGCGGAGATGAACCACTCGCCGCTCAACGTCGTCGCCTGGCACGGCAATTTCGCGCCCTATAAATACGATCTGGCGCGCTTCATGGTGATCGGCACCGTGAGCTTCGATCACCCGGATCCGTCGATTTACAGCGTGCTGACCGCGCCGTCCGATGTGCCGGGGACCGCCAATATCGACTTCGTCATCTTTCCGCCGCGCTGGCTGGTCGGCGAGGATACGTTCCGCCCGCCGTGGTATCACCGCAATGTCATGACCGAATTCATGGGGCTGTTGCACGGCGTCTATGACGCCAAGGCGGAAGGTTTTTTGCCGGGCGGCGCCAGCTTGCACAATTGCATGACCGCGCATGGCCCCGATGCCGAGACCTGGGAGCGCGCGTCGCGCGCCGAGCTCAAGCCGCACAAGATCGAAGACACCATGGCATTCATGTTTGAAAGCCGCTTCGCCATGCGCCTCACCCGTTACGCCGTCGAATCGTCGGAGCTGCAGCACGATTACTTCGAAGGCTGGCAGGGGCTGGAGAAGCATTTTTCGGGCAAATAAGCTCGTAAGGAAGTAACGTCGGCTGAAGCGTGAGGGTACCGGGTCTCATGACAGCACCATTGAACATTGCGATCGTCGGCGGCGGCATCGGCGGTTTGTTCACCGCCAATGCGCTGATCGCGCATGGTTTCCGCGTAAGCGTCTACGAACAGGCGCCGGCACTCGGCGAGGTCGGCGCCGGCGTGTTCGTCACGCCCAACAGCGCCCGACAGCTCGAGCGCGTGGGCCTGGGGCCTGCCGTCGAGAAATACGGCGCCCGCGTCGGGCCGACGTCGCGCTATTTCCGCCACGACGGCTCGCCGATCGCGCCGGTGCAGGTGACGGATTCGTCCGGCTGGAACGCGACCTTCGGCATGCACCGCGCCGACTTTGTCGACTTTCTCTCCGCCGCTCTGCCGCAGGGCGTCGTGCACTGCGACCATCGCTGCACCGGCTTCGCCGAAGCTGGCGGCCGCGCGCGCTTGTCATTCGCGAATGGCGCAGAAATCGAGGCCGATCTCGTCGTCGCCGCCGACGGCATCCACTCGGTTCTGCGCCCTTACGTGACACCGGTATCGACGCCGGTGTTTTCCGGCTCGGTCGCCTATCGGGGCACCGTCCCGCACGAGCGCGTGCCGCATTGGCCGAATGCGGCCTGGCAGATGTGGCTCGGCAAGGGCAAGCACTTCCTCACCTTCCCACTGCGCTCCGGAACGCTGATCAATTACGTCGGCTTCGTGCCGGCCGACCAAGCGATGAAGGAATCCTGGACCGCGCCGGGTGATCCCGACGAGTTGCGCCGCGAATTCTCCGGCTGGGATCCGAAGATCGCGACGCTCCTGAAGGAAGTGCAAATGACTTTCCGCTGGGCGCTCTACGATCGCGACCCGTTGCCGGTATGGACCAAAGGCCGGCTGACGCTGTTGGGCGACGCCGCGCATGCGATGCTGCCGCATCTCGGCCAGGGCGCCAATCAGTCGATCGAAGACGGCATGGCGCTTGCGATCATCCTTCAGCAATATGGCTCCGACCGCGTGGCCGAGGCGCTCGCCGTCTACGAGGATTTGCGCAAAGCGCGCGTGGCCTCGGTGCAGCGCGGCGCGCGCGAGAACGGCATGCGCTACGATTCCGCCTATGGCGATCTCGGCGTCCGCGATGCCGAGATCAAGGCGCATGCCGATTTCCGCCGGCGGCTCTACGATTACGACGTCGTGCCGGAAGCGAAGTCCGCGGCGGCCGCAGCCGCGGCATAGTGTTTTTTTGGGACATTGCCGTCTGGCAAGCATCATGCGCGCACGCAAGTGGCTCGCCGTGTCATTGTCATCCAAAGGTTATGAGAATTTACTCCTGGAACTTAATTTGTTCCGACCCATGCAATTATTTTAATGCTGAAATTTTATCCGGTCGGCGTCGAAACGCCGGGGTGCAGTCGAAGCAGCCATTCCTAGATAGCGCGCTGTGTCACGGATGGTCTTTCATGCGGTGAATGAAACCGATGGAGATTTCCAATGTTGATGACACCAATGCCGATGACGGGAGAATGGCATCATGAAGGAGTTGTTGGTCACCATGGCCGTTATCGGCGTCATGTCGACGCCGGTTCTTGCCGATCCGATGAGCGAACACCGGGCCGCGACCATTGAAAACTGCAGCCACGACGCCGATACGCGATACGGTCCGAGCGGTGGCCATGATTGGCGCCGCTACGATCACGATTACTACGCGTCATGCATGGGCGAACGAGGCGAGCCCGAATAGGCGAACCGATAGCGAGCGTAACCCCTCCCCGCTGAGCGGGGAGGGGGCATGCCGGCCTCGGACTGTCTCACTCGATCACCTCGTCGGCGGTCGTGAGCAAGGACTGCGGTATCGTTACGTCGAGAATCCTGGCGGCCTGAGCGTTGATGACTAATTCGAACTTGCTTGCCTGCACGACCGGCAAATCGGCGGGCTTCGCGCCTTGGAGGATGCGGCCGACATAGATGCCGGCCTGATGAAACGCATCCGTACTGCTGGTCCCATAACTCATCAGCCCGCCGGCTTCGACATATTCGCGCTGCGCATAAGTTGCGGGCACCGCGTGGCGTGCGGCCAGAAGCGCCAATTGGACGCGCCGAGTGTTAAAGAAAGTGCCCGGAGCGACGAAAAGGGCGTCGATGCGCTCGCGCACAATCGTTACGAAAGCCGCGTCGATCTCCTGCCTCGTGTCCGCCTTGAAGATCTGGATTTGCAGCCCCATGGCGCGGGCCGCCGTCGCCACTTCACTCATCGTCGTTTCGGGACTAGCGGCACCGGTCGGATTAACGAGCACGCCCAGGCGAACCGCCTGAGGTACCCACTCGCGCAGGAGTTCCAGTCGCTTTGCCACCAATTCGCTATTGAAAAAATTGACACCGGTTAGGTTGCCACCAGGCCGGGCAAGGCTCGCGACAAGACCCAGTTGGACCGGATCTTCGCTGACCGCGAAGACGATGGGGATTGTCGCCGTTGCCGCCTTGGCCGCCAACGGAGAACTGCCCGTCATTGCGGCGATCACGGCGACCTTTCGGCGAACCAATTCGGCCGCCAGCGCCGGTAGGCGATCGGAATGGCCGTCCGCCCAGCGATATTCGATCGCCAGGTTGTTGCCCTCGACATAGCCTGTGTCTTTGAGACCCTGGCGGAATCCGCGCAGGCGATCTGCGGTCGAGTCAGGCGATGCCGGGTTGAGGAACCCTACTACCGGCGGCGCCGACTGCTGCGCGCGGGCGGTGAGGGGCCAAGCGGCGGCCGCTCCGCCGGCAAGCGCGATGAACTCGCGGCGTTTCATTCGATCACCTCGTCGGCAATAGCGAGCACGCCGGCTGGAACCGTCAAGCCGAGCGCCTTCGCCGTCCTAAGGTTGATCGCAAACTCGAATTTGGTCGGCTGCTCGATCGGCAGATCGGCTGGGCTGGCGCCCTTCAATATCTTGTCGACATAACCGGCTGCGCGCCGGTAAAGGTCGGCCCGGTCCACGCCGTATGACAACAGACCGCCCAAGTCCGCGAATTCGCGCAGGTGGAACATCGAGGGAATTTTGTTCTGTAGCGCGAAATCCGCGATCCGCATGAGATTCGTTACGAATACCGGATTGGGCATCATGGCGATGGCGCCCGCATGTGCCGCGGCGGCATCCTGAAGCGCCTTTTCCAAATCGGCGGCATTACGCACATCCAGCGCATGTGCGTCGATTTCGAGCCGCTGCGCGGAACGCTGGATTTCATTGCGGCCGAGCACGGAATTCGGGTCGTCCGAATTGAAAAACACAAAAACCGACGAAGTCTTGGGGGCGATTTCCTTGAGCAGTTCCAGCCGTTTTCCGACGACGTCAGGGGTCATTTGCGACAGCCCGGTGATGTTGCCGCCGGGCCGCGCCAGGCTCTCAACGATTCCCACCGCCACGGGGTCGCCAACCGCCACCATGACGATCGGGATTTGTTTGGTCGCGTTTTTGGCGGCGAGCGTATCGGGCGTCACTGACGTGACGATGACGCTTACGTTGGCCGCGACCAGACCGGCGGCGAGGTCGGGGAGGCGGCCGTCTTTGCCCTCCGCAAAACGGAATTCAATGCGGATGTTCTTGCCATCGATCCAGCCGTGGTCGCGCAGCCCTTGCAGAAAGGCTTTGTCCCAGAGCGCCGTATCGGAAGGCGAAAAGGCCGATAGGAGTCCTATCAACGGAACCTTCGCCGGCTGCTGCGCGCGGGCGTTCAGCGGCCACGCGGTTGCCGCGCCGCCGGCAAGCGCGATGAAGTCCCGGCGTTTCATTCGATCACCTCGTCGGCGCGGCCGAGTAACGGCAGCGGAATGGTCAGGCCGAGTGCCTTCGCGGTCTTTAGATTGATGACGAGTTCGACTTTCGTTGACTGCTGGACCGGCAGATCGGCGGGCTTTTCGCCCTTGAGAACCCTTCCTGCATAGACGCCCGCGATGCGGTGCGCGTCGGTAATGCTGGTGCCGTAGCTCATGAGGCCACCGGCGGCTGCGTATTCACGGAGGTTGTAGACCGTTGGCAAATTTTGACGTGCCGCCAGTTCAACAAGTCTGTTCCGGCGGCTGAGAAAGAACGCATCGCCGGCGACCATGAGAGCGCCTGCATGCTGTTGATCCAGGGCGACAAAGGCGGCGTCCAGCTCGCTGTCGGTGCTGGCCTGCAGCACCATGGTCTTCTGCCCAAAAGACTCTGCTGCGGCCAGCGCATTTTTCGTCTCGCCAACGCCAATCGTGACGTGGGGATTCACCAGGACGCCGATCAGCGCCGTCTTCGGGACCGTCTCGTGCAAGACTTCAAACTGTTTCGCGACCAACGTCTCGGTCAAGAAGTTCACCCCGGTGACATTGCCGCCCGGATGGTTGAGGCTCGCGACAAGGCCCAACTTTATCGGATCGCTACCGGCGGCGAAGACGACGGGGATAGTTGCAGTTGACGACTTGGCCGCTACCGCCGCGTTAATGCCGCCGATTGAAATCATTACTGCGACTTGGCGGCGAACGAGCTCGGCTGCCAGCTCTGGTAGTCGCTCATAGTGCTCCTCTGCCCAGCGGTACTCGAACGCGACGTTCCGCCCCTCGACGTAACCCGCTTCTGCCAGTCCCTGCCGCACGGCGGCCACCCGAAAAGCATCGGATTGGGGCGACCCGCTGCCGAGAATGCCGACGACCGGCATGGCCGGCTGCTGCGCGCGCGCGGCGAGCGGCCAAAGCAGCGGCGCGCTGCCGAGCGAAGCGACAAAGGCTCTTCTTCCGCGGTCGATTGCCAATTGACCCCTCCCCACAGGGATCACGCCGAGTGCAATAGCGACAAGAATATCACGGCGCGAGGCTGCGTAATGCGACTAATTCACCGTGCCCGTGGTGGCCGGCGTCTGCCGAACCGCCGTTACGGCGCCTGGTGTCTTTGGGTCAGGCGATCGACTTCGGCCATTTCCTCCGCATCGAGCTGCCAATCGCCCGCCGCCACGTTTTGCCGAATTTGCTCCGGCGTGCTGGCGCCGGCGATCACGCAGCCGACTATCGCCTTCGTCAACAGCCAGCCGAAGGCAAGATCGAGCATTGAGCGTCCGCGTGCCTCGCAGAAGCTACGCAAGCCTTCGACGATGCGGAAATTTTCGTCGTTGAGGAAGCGATCGGAATAGCGCGCCTGCGCCAATCGCGTGCCGGGTGGGATCGGCGCGCCGAAGCGGTGTTTCCCGGTCAGCATGCCGCTCGCCAGCGGGAAGTAAGGTAGCAGCGTCAAATCGCAGCGATGCATCGCCGGGATGAGTTCGGCCTCGATGTGCCGCGACAAGAGATTGTACTGATCTTCGCAGGCGACGAAGCGGCTGAGCCCGTTGGCGTTTGCGGTGCGTTCGGCTTCGACGACCTGGGCGGCGGACAAATTCGAACAGCCGATAGCGCGGACCTTGCCCTGCGCGATCAGTCCGTCGAGCGCGCGCAATGTCTCCTCGATCGGGGTGGTCGGATCGGGCCGGTGCAGAAAATAGAGGTCGATCCAATCGGTCTTGAGCCGCTTGAGGCTTGCCTCGATCGCCGCCGCCACATAGCGCGCGGATCCGCCCTTCAGGCGGCCTTCGTCATCCATCGCCACGCCGAATTTGCTGACGAGGACGATGTCCTTACGGCGTGCGCCCAGCGCTTCGCCCAGCAAGGTCTCGGAGCCGCCGCGCTGTCCATAGCTGTCGGCGGTGTCGAACAGCGTGATGCCGGCATCGAGCGCGGCGTGGACTACCTTGACCGACGCCGCGCGGTCGAGCCGGCCGCCGAAATTGTTGCAGCCCAATCCGACCGGCGAGACGCGGAGTTCCGTCGTTCCGAGCCGGCGTTCGATCATGCTGCGGCCGCTACGAGCGCGCGAGGCCGAGGATCTGGCGCGCTTCTTTTGGCGTCGCCACATCGCGGCCGAGGCCTTGCGCGATTTTCACCATGCGCTCGACCAGCATCGCGTTGTTCTTCGCTAGCTCCCCCGGCCCGATATAGGGATTGTCCTCGTAGCCGACGCGGACATGGCCGCCGAGCGAGACCGCCAGCGACAGCAGATCCCATTGCTTCTGCGGCGACATCACGCTGACGTTCCAGATGCAGTTTTTCGGCAGGTGGTCGACCATATAGATCAGCGCCTTTTCGGTCGGTGGCGTCCAGGTGCCGCCGGGCCAGCCGAGAAACAGCGTGGTGTAGGCCTTGTCCTTCAGATAGCCGTGCTCGCGGACGAATTCGAGATTCCAGAACGCACCGGTGTGAAAACATTCGACTTCGAGCTTCACTTTGTGCTCGTCGGCGGCCTTGGCGTAGGCGAGCAGTTCCTCGACCGGATGGATCGCCATCATGCGCTTCGGCGGGAATTGCGGATCGGGATTGAAATATTCGTCATGGGCGTTGAAGGCCACCGCCATCATGTCGGGTGAAAGCCCCATCAGCTTGACTTTCTCCTCGATCCTGGCGCTGGCGACGCCGAACTGCATGATCGGGCTGCTACGGGACAGGATTGCGTCATTGAGCCGCTTCCAGCCCTCCTGATTCATGCGCGACACTTGCCGGCCGTCGGCCTGCATGGTCTCTTCCAGCGTACGGATGCCGTGAATATGCGCGATGGCGGCGCCGGCCTTGATGCCGTCGAGATATTGCTGTGCCACGCCTTCGATGTCTTCCTGGGGCGGACAGTAATGGTTGATCGGATACGAGGTCCGCGAGTCGCAGGCGACGGTAATGATAAGCTTTTCCATTTTCTCCGGCGCTTCCGATTTTTTGTTTGCGGCGAAAGTGTTGTCAGATTTCTAACGCGGCGCTGCGGCCGGTGCCGAGGCCTTTCATGAAGCGGCTGCGAATGAGCGCCGGATCGCGCGGCGTCTGGCCCTTGCCGGCTTCGTCGTCGATCTTGGCCGCCAGCAAAATTGGCCCGCCATCATCGAAACGGCGGTCGAGCAATGCCTCGAGATGCGCCTCGTCGCGCACCCATTCGCTCGCGGCGATACCGCAGCCGCGTGCCACGGCAACAATGTCGGTCGCGCCTGAGGTCGCCGCCGGCTGCTTGCCGGTGATGTGATAAATACCGTTATCCCAGATCACGATCGTCAGATTGCGCGGCTTCATATTGGCGATCGTGGTGAGGCAGCCGAGCCCCATCAGGATCGAGCCGTCGCCTTCGAGCGCGATGACGCCGCGCTCGGGTTGCGCCAGCGCGACGCCGAGCGCGATCGGGCAGGCGAGGCCCATGCTGCCGAGCATGTAGAAATTCTGCGGCCGATGCCCGGCGGCAAACAAATCGAAATTGGCATTGCCGATGCCGCCGATGACGGCCTCGTCGTGTTTCAATTTTTGCACCAGAAGTTTGGTCAGCGCGGTCCGGTTCAGCGTTTTCACCGCGGCGCGTTCGTTACTCACGCAAGCCCCCTCAAATCTTCAATTTGGCGCGCGCCGCCGGATTGCCGCCGGTCAATAGCGGCGACAGGATGAAAGCGACGGGCGCTTGCGTCGCGAACGCCTGCTTGATCGATGAATCGACGATGAACGGCATGGTGGTCTCGTCGGTCAGCGTATGGTGCACGATGCCGAGCGTGTCGAGCACCGGCCGCACAGTGCGGGCGACCAGCGACTGGCCGATATTGAATTCGCCCATGGTGCCGCGCTCGGAAATCACCATGATGGACGGGATCTGGTACGGCACGGTGAGCGACGCGAGCGCATTGGGCAAGAGCGCAAAGCCCGAGGTCTGCATCATCACCGCGCCGCGCAGGCCCGCCATATAGGCGCCGGCGACGGTGCCGATCGCCTCGTCCTCGCGGGTCGCGCCGACCGACAGAAAATAATTATCGGCGGTGACGCCCTTGAGCAGTGGCGTGAGCACATTGTCGGGCACGTAAGCGATGAGGCGGACGTCGTTGTCCTTGAGCAGGCCGAGGAAGGTGTCGGACCAAGTCATTCGATCTCCCCGGACGATCGTCGTTGCGACTTCATGGCCGTTGCGACCGGCATGACAACGAGCCCGGCCTCGGGCTAGGCTCAGGGCGGGATTTATCGGCCGGGACAGGCCGGTGCTGCAACAATAAAATGGAGGACGCCGTGAAACGGAGCAACCGGGTGGGGCGAGCGGCTAGCGCGCAGGCAGTGCCGGCGACCATAACGGCCGCGTTGGTGATGGCCGCAATCGGCCTGGTCGTGTTTGGCTTGCAGTGGTCGGCGGCGGCCGACGACTACCCGAACCGGCCGATCGTGCTGATGATTCCGCTGCCGCCGGGCGGCACCAACGACATCCTGGCGCGCTCGGTGTCCGACAAAATGAGCGCAGCCCTCGGCCAGAAGGTCGTCATCGAGAACGGCAATATGGGCGGCAGCGGCACGGCCGGCACCCGCGAGGTCGCCCATGCCGCGCCCGACGGCTACACCATCATTCTCGGCTACACCTCGACGCTCGCCACCGGCCCGCATCTTTACAAGAACGTCGGCTACGATCCACGCAAGGATTTCGCGCCGTTAGGCCTGATCGCGTCGGCGCCGGCGCTGCTGCTGGTCTACAAGGATTTGCCGGTCCACAATGTCGGCGAGTTGATCGCCATGATGAAAAGCGCGAAGGAGCCCTATCAGGTCGCGGCACCCGGCGCCGGCACCGTCAATTATCTGGCGTCGATCCTGTTTGCGCAGCAGGCCGGCGTCAAGGTCCAACAAATCATCGAAAAGGGTTCGGGCCCGCTGGCGACCGATATGATGGGCGGCTTCGTCAAGGTCGGCTTCAATCCGATCCCGGCATCGCGCGCGGCGCTCGACGGCGGCTTCGTTCGCGCCTTGGCGGTGACATCGGCCAAGCATTCGTCGCTGCTGCCGGATGTGCCGACGCTCGCCGAGTCCGGCCTGCCGGGCTTCGATGCGACCTTGAACTACGGCCTCCTGGCGCCGGCCGGTACACCGCGGCCCATCGTCGAACGGCTGAACAAGGAGTTGCGCGCGGCGCTCGCGGACCCAGAGGTGCGCAAGCGCATCATCAACGAGGGCGCCGAACCCGAACCGACCACGCCGGAGCAGCACGCCGCCGTGATCGATCACGAGGAAACCAAATGGGCGGCCGTAATCCGCGCGGCCGGCATCGAGCCCAAATAGAGGTTCGGCCTCGACTGTAATTCGCCAATGAGATCACGGAAAACGTCGGTCCTTATCGCGGCCCTACTTGCCGGCATCGTCGCGGGGGCGGGAGGTCGGGCCGCTGCCGCCGATTATCCGGTGCGGCCGATCGTGCTGATCGTGCCCTATCCGGCGGGCGGCGGTAACGACGTGATCGCGCGCCTCGTTGCCGCCAAGATGAGCGTGCGGCTTGGCCAGCCGATCGTGATCGAGAACCGCGGTGGCGCCGGCAGCACCATTGGCACCCGCGATGCGGCGCGAAGCGCCCCGGACGGCTATACGATCATGATCGCCACGAGTTCACTCGCGATCAATCCATCACTCTATCCCGACGCGGGCTACGACGCGAAGAAGGATTTCGCCGCGATCGGCTTGATCGCGTCGAGCCCAAATCTGGTTTTGGTGCCACCGTCGTCGCCGGCGCATTCGATCGCCGATCTGATCGCGCTTGCGCGCCATGACACCGGGCTCGATTTTGCTTCGACCGGAACCGGCACCAGCACCCATCTGGCGGGCGAGTTGTTTGCCACCATGGCCGGCATCAAGCTTACCGCGGTGCCCTATAAGGGCGTGGCGCCGGCGCTCACCGACCTGATGGGCGCGCATGTGGCACTGATGTTCTGTCCGATGGCGAGCGTCGTCGGCCTGGCACGGGACGGCCAGGTGCGCGCGCTGGCGGTGACGGGCGCCCAGCGATCGCCGCTATTTCCGCAACTGCCGACCGTCGCCGAGGCGGGGCTGCCGGGTTACGACGCCGAATTGCATTACGGCCTGGTCGCGCCGGCTGGTACGCCGGGCGAAATCATCGCTAAGCTGAATACGACGTTGAACGACGCGCTTGCCGACCCCGATATCCGGAGCCGACTAGCCGTCGACGGCGCAGAGATCCGGCCCGGCACGCCGCAAGCCTATGCGGACGATATCGCGGCCGAGGAGGCCAAATGGTCGGCTATTATCAAAAAGACCGGGGTGTCGGCGCAGTAATGGCGCTTGCCGCATTGGTCAGACGGCACACCATCGTCGCGGGTCGCGAAACGAAATCTCGCCGTTGAGGGAATAGCGTTGGCGCAGCCGCTCAAGATTTTTATTTCATCACCCGGCGACGTGAATGAGGAACGCCGCCGGGCGGCCTTGGTGATCAGCCGATTGCGGCGCGAATTTGCGCGCTTCTTCGATCTCACGGCGGTGCTGTGGGAATATGAGCCGATGCTCAGCTCGGGCCATTTCCAGGACATCATCGATCAGCCCTCGAACGCCGATATCGTCGTTCTCATTCTCTGGTCGCGTCTTGGTACGCCGCTACCCGAACGCACGGCGACCCGCGAATATGCCGGGCGCGATGGACGCGTGCCGGTGACCGGGACCGAATGGGAGTTCGAGCAGGCGTTGGAAGCACGAGAGAAACGAGGCGGCGTTCCCGATCTCCTCGTCTATCGCAAATTCGCGGCCGGCGAAGCGCGCTTTAGTCATGCCGAGCAGCTCGATCAGATTCGCCAGCAATGGGAATCGCTGCAGAGCTTTTGGCAGCGGCATTTCGAGGACCCGGCCGGCTTCAAGGCGGCGTTCAACCGCTTCGATACGCTCGACGAGTTCGACGCGCAGCTCGAAAGCCATCTGCGCGAGTTGCTGCGCCGGCGCCTGCCGCCGGGACCGTTGCGGGTGACGCGGGCCGGAGACGGCGACCGGATCGATTGGTGGTCCGGATCGCCCTATCGCGGTCTCCGGGCATTCGACCTCGAGCATGCGGCGGTGTTCTTCGGGCGCGAGCGGGCCGAGCGCGAGATCACCGAGGCGCTGGTACGCCATGCCGGCGAGGGCGCGGCTTTCATGCTCGTGCTGGGTGCGAGCGGCTCCGGCAAATCATCTCTGGTGCGTGCCGGGCTGCTCCCGGACCTCGTTGCTCCCGGTGTCGTCGCCGGCGTGTCGACCTGGCGCCATGCGGTCGTCGATCCGGTGCAACTCGCACCGGACATATTTGCGGGCCTCGCGGCGGCATTGATGCGCGAGGGCGCACTGCCCGAACTTGCCGCTGTCGGCTACCAGGAGGCCGAGATCGCGGCGCAGCTGCACGCCGGCGCCGGGCTTGCGGCGGTGCCGCTGCGGCTGGCGCTGGAGCGGGCGGCCGCGGACAATCGAGACATGCCGCCGGGAGGGATACGGCGCGGACGGCTGATCCTGGTGATCGATCAGTTCGAAGTGTTTTTCACTTCGGCCGCTCTCGACGACGAAGCGCGCCGGAGTCTCGATACGCTGTTGGCAAAGCTCGCCCGCAGCGGTTTCGTCTGGCTCATCGCGACATTACGCAGCGATTTCTATCATCGATTAGCGGAGCTGCCCGAACTCAACGCTCTGACGGCCGGGGCCGGTCTCTACCAATTGTCGGCGCCGAGCGACCCGGAACTGGAACAGATCATCAGCCGTCCCGCGGAAGTGGCGGGCCTGTCCTTCGAAGTCGAGCCGCAGACCGGGATCAGTCTTGCGTCGACGATCCGCCAGGCCGCCACACGAGATCCGGCATCGCTGCCGCTTTTGTCTTTCGTCCTCGACGAACTCTACCACCGCGATGTCGAGGCCGACGGCGGCAGCGTCCTGACCTATCGTAGCTACAACGAACTCGGCGGACTTGCCGGCGCCATCGCGCGCCACGCCGAAGCTTTCGTCGAAGGACTGCCCGCGGAGCTTGCCGACGCGCTCCCGGCGCTGTTGCTAGCCCTCGTCGAGGTGGACGAGTCGAAGGGCACTGTGACGGCACGCACCGTGCGGCAGCAGACCTTGACCGGCCGGCAGCAGCGCGAATTGTCGGACCGATTGGTCGCGGCGAGGCTCGCGGTGGCCGACGATAGCGGCTCGGGCGTGACACTTCGGCTTGCGCACGAGGCGCTATTGGCGAACTGGCCTCGTCTCGTGTCGTTGATCAAAGACCACCGCGATTTCCTAATCGTGCGGCGCCGGCTGCAGGAGGAGGCGGAAAACTGGAAACGCAATGAACGCCACGCCGATTTTCTGCTGCCACCCGGCCGGCGTCTTGCCGAGGCGGAAGATGCGCTCGCGCGCTGGCGCAGCGGGCTCGATCCGGAAATCGTTGCCTATGCAGAGGCTTCGATCGAGACGGAGCGGCAGCGCGTCACGGCGGCGCAGCGCGCGAAGGAGGAAGCGCTGCGGCGCGATCTGGCGCGCAGCCGAAGGTTCGCCGCAGTCGTCTCGGTCTTCCTGCTGCTCGCCGTCGCGGGCGGTATCTTCGCTTGGCGCGAACGCGGCGTTGCGACAAGCGCGCTCGATCAGGCCGAAAAGAACTACCAATTGGCGCTCAGCCAGTCGGTCGGCGATCTGCAGCTGCTGGAGGAAAATTATGACGACGGCAATCTGACGACGGATATCCTGCATTCTCTCGTCGGGCGCGCGCAGAGCACAGTGAGTGGCCTGTCCGACACCGGCGACACTGACGATGTGATGGCGGCGCGCACGCAGCTGCTCGACATCGTGGCGCTGATGGAGGTCTCGATCGGCGACAGCAAGGCGGTGCAGACGGCACAGAACGAGGTCAAGCTCGCCAGCCGTCTCAATACCAAGGATCCGAAAAACCCGCGCTGGCTCCGGCTCTATGCGATGGCGCGAGGGGAGCTCAGCGACGTGCTGTTCTGGCAATGCGATTGCGTCGCCGCCGCCGAAGAAGCGCAACAGGCGGCCGTGGCCGCGAGGCAGCTTCTCGCCGTCACTCCCGACGACGCCTTTCTGCACGAACGGCTCTTGACCGATTATGAGACGCGCGGCGACGCGCTGCGGGTGATGGGCGATCTCGACGGCGCGGACGAGGCGTTCGACACCGAGCTGAAAGATTTGCAGGCGGCACTGGCGCGGCAGCCGGGCGAAAAGCGCTGGCTCGCCGATGTCGCATTCACGACCGAACGGATCGGCGACGAGTTGTTGCTCAAGGGCAAGCCGGCCGAGGCCGCCGTGCAATATCAGACCGATTTTTCGATCGCGTCCGATCTAGTGACCAAATATCCGCAGGACGCCAACTATCTGTCCGCCCTGGTTCAGAGCCGCCAACGATTGGGCGATGCGTGGCTGGCGCAGAACGACACGTTGCATGCCATGGCGGAATACAAACAGTATCTTGCACTTGCGACCACTCTGTCGAATTCGGACGTGTCAAATTTCAGGTTCCGCGACTTTTACGCCACCGCGCACCAGCGTATCGGCGAGGTCCATCTGGCGGAAAAGAATTATGACGCCGCGCTGGCGGAATTCGGCACCTACCTCGCCATGACCCAGGAATTGCTGGCGCGAAACCGCTCCAATAATTTTGCGCTGTACGACGTGGCGAACGCGTTTTCCAAGATCGGTGACGCCAAACGCGCGCAAGGCGATCTTCCCGGCGCGCTCGACAGCTATCGGCGTTCACAGGCCGTGGCGCTCGAACTGGCCGGCAAGAATTGCCGGAATGGCGCTTGGCTCCGGATGCTCGCGCTCAGTCATCAGCGTATTGGTGAAACGCTGAAGGCCCAGGGCGATAGCGCGGGGGCGCGCGCATCGTTCCAGCAATGTGCCGCGATCGACGTAAAGGCAACCGTATGGTCGCCGGCCGCGCTGTCGCCGGCGGACATCAAGGGATATTGCGGGAAGGAGGTCGCCGAGCTCGATGCCCGCTGAACAACTCCCAGCGTCTCGTGCGGTCGTGCCGGCATGACAGGTGCCGTCCCGTTGGCGCCATCGAACCGCATGAGCGTGTGGTTGCCGCTTCTCGTCGGGCTTGCGGCGTTTGCTCCGACGCTCGGCTGGGCCCGTCATATCCTGCACGATCCGGATATCTATCTGCATGTCGCGGTCGGGCGCTGGATTCTTGCGCATCACCTGGTTCCGCATCGCGACCTGTTCTCCTATTCGATGCATGGAGCGCCATGGGTGCCGCATGAATGGCTCGCCGAGATCATCATGGCGTTGCTCCGCGATTGGTTCGGCTGGGCCGCGCTGGTCGTGATGGTGGCATTTTGTTTTGCCCTGGCGCTCACGCTCTTGCAGCGCGCACTGATGCGCTATGTCGAACCGGCTTATGCGCTGATCGGCACGGCGATGGCCGCAGGGCTGTGCTTTCCCCATCTGCTGGCGCGGCCACACGCCTTCAGCCTGCCATTGATGGTGGCCTGGGTCGCGATGCTGGTCGCCGCCGCGCACCGCCGCGCAGCACCGCCATTGCTCGGCTGCCTGCTGATGGTGATATGGGCTAATCTCCATAGCGGCTACATCATCGGCCTCATGGTCGCCGTGTTGTTTGCCGGCGAGGCAGTTATCAACGCTCCGGACCGGCATGCCGCGATTCGGGCCGTGCGAGACTGGGCAATCTTCGGCTTGCTGGCCGTCGTCGCCTCGCTGGTCACGCCGAATGGCATTGCCGGGCTGAAGCTGCCCTTCGATCTCATTCGCATGAATTACGGGCTTTCCTTCGTCGCGGAATGGCAGAGCCCTAATTTTCAGATCGCCCAGCCGCTCGAACCCTGGCTGATGCTGCTGTTGCTCGGCGCCTTAACGCTTGGCGTGCGGATTCCGGTTACCAGGATCGCAATGTTCTTCGTTCTATTGCATATCGCCTTACAGCATCAGCGGCTGGGCGAGGTGTTGGGCCTAGTCGCGCCGCTGCTGGTCGCGCCGGCGCTCGGGCCGCAGGTGAACCGGGATGCGATCCCGGCGCTTGGCCGCTGGTTCGCCGACCGCGCGACTGTCGGCTGCGTTGCGCTCGTCGGCATCGTCGTGCTGGGATTGGGCGCGGTGGCGGTGCGAATTGGCGTCGAGAATGACGAAGGAACATTCGCACCGCGGACGGCGATCGCCGCCGCTGCCGCGCTCCACGCGGCGGGGCCGGTTTTCAACGACATCAATTTCGGCGATTATCTGATTTATTCGGGCGCGGCACCGCCGCTGATCGATGGCCGCATCGACATGTATGGCGATGCGTTACTGAAGCGATACGCGCAGCTCGGAGAGTTCACTGGGCTCGTCGATCAGTACGACATAGGCTGGGCCCTGCTCACGCCGAACAACGATCACATTCCGCTCCTCGACAGTCTGCCGGGATGGCGGCGGGTCTATATGGATCAATATGCTGTGGTCTATTTACGCGGCGCGGGGCCCTCGGCCCGCTAGACCAAAGGCCCCGATCGGTGCGTCAGGTCATATCCGCATCAACTCACGGCGTGCCGGTCGGAGCATCCGCCTTGTAGCAACCCTGGTTGTCCCCGGCTGCCGAAATCCCCGAGGACGCTATGAACGCAGCGCCAATACCAAGGGCGAGCAACACCGCCAAAAGCACTTGTTTCATTGATAATCTCCCAGTGCGTAGACCGAAACGCCGTCATGCTAATGTAGATTCGAGCAAGAAGCCATCCCAATAATGGGGCATGAAGTTGCCGCTGCTGCCGTGTCGCTCAACCTGCTTGAAATCGTGCCCTCCAAAGCGAGATGGAGGCTGCGGTGAACTTTGACTTTACCGACGAGCAAAGACAATTCGCCGATTCCGTCCGTCGCTTTGCCCGCGAGCAGCTCGCGGAGGGCGCGCTGAAGCGCGCGCACGATCCGCGCTTTCCGTTCGATGTCGCCCAGCGGATGGCGAAACAGGGCCTGTTGGGCATCACGCTGCCGCAAAGCGATGGCGGGCAGGGTGGCACGCTGATGGACGCCGTGATCGCGATCATGGAAGTTGCCGCCGAATGCCCGCGCAGCGCCGACGTGGTGCAATTCGGCAATTTCGGACCGATCCGTACCTTCGCCGAATACGGCACGCCGACACAGAAGGAGCGCTGGCTCGGTGACCTGCTCGCCGGCCGCATGGTCATGAGCCTCGGCATGACCGAATCGGATGCCGGCTCGGCGCTGACCGATCTTAAAACCAGCGCGCGGGCCGACGGCGCGCATTACATTATTAACGGCAGCAAGGTGTTTTCGACATTCAGCTCCGACGCGCAGATTTTTCTCGTCTATGTGCGCTTTGGTCCGGGTCTCGGCGGCATCGGCTCGGTCTTGATCGAGCGCGGCACGCCGGGATTTGCCATCGGGGCGTCGCGCGCCTTCATGAGCGATGAAGAATGGTGCGAGCTGTCCTTCACCGATTGCCGCATCCCTGCCGAAAACGTTCTGCTCGGTCCCGGCGGTTTCAAGCAGCAGATGGCCGGTTTCAATGTCGAACGCCTCGGCAATACCGCGCGTTCGCTGGCCTATGGCCGCTACGCCTTTGCGGCGGCGCGCGACTACGCGGCGACGCGCCAGCAATTCGACCGGCCGCTGTGCGAATTCCAGGGCCTGCAATGGAAGTTCGCCGACATGGCGATCAAGCTCGACGGTGCGCAATTGCTGCTCTACCGCGCCGCCGCCAATGCCGATCGCGGTCTGCCGTCGGCCTACGAAACCGCCGTCGCCAAGGCGGCCTGCAATCAGACCGGTTTCGAAGTCGCGAGCGAAGCGGTGCAGGTTATGGGTGCCTTGGGCTATAGCCGCGAGACGCTGGTGGAATATTGCATGCGGCGCACACGGGGCTGGATGATCGCCGGCGGTTCCATCGAAATGTTGAAGAACCGCATCGCCGAGCATGTTTTCGACCGCCGCTTCGACCAGCGCAAACGGCCGCCTGGTTCGGGGCAATAAGACCGTTCCGGTTCGGCCGCGGGCAAGCCGGCTTGGTCATTTATGACAGCTCGGTAAATGATCTAGCGCAAAAACATCGGCCCCCGAACATGCTTTGTTGGCGCTGTTTCCGACGGTGCCGACGCATGAAATCCGAGATCATCGAGCAACTTGGCCAAGCCGATCTGCTGTTGCCCTCGCGTATCGCCGCAGGCCTTGCGGCAAACGACAAAGTGAAGGCGCGGCTGAGCGTATTACAGGCGGCCGGCAGTCACGCGATCGCCGCCGGCACGGGTGCCCCAACGGCCATCGGTTCGGCGTTCGATTTGACGGCGGAGTGCCGCGCTGCCGGTCTCGATCCCTTGGCCATGGAGACGCTGGTCAATCGCGCGAGACCGTCGGGCGGCGGCCGGATCTCGGCGCCGGGCCTCGGCCGATTGATCGCCGCGATTTGGCGTGATGTGACAGAGATGGCGCACGCCGTCAGGGCCGGCGACGCAGCAGATGGCGATCGTGCGCTCAAGCGCCTCGCGGCGCTGCAGAATACCGTGCCGGCAGGGCCGTCGGACGAGATCACGCTCGGTGAGATCGCAAGCCTGACGGCGGTTGTTACCGCCGAGAACGACAGTCTGCACCAGCTGGTCATGGATTTGCACAAATCGCTCAATCGCCTTGCGGCTTCGCACGCCGAGGAGACGATCGCCGGCGCCCATGCCTATGGTTTGCGGCCGGACGACCGGCCGGCGGTCGAAGCCTTCATGCGCGGCGTCGATGCGACCAGTAAGCTGAAAATCGGTCACCCGGGGCTTGCGACCACCGCGGCGCGATCCGGCGAGCGCTTCACGATCCAGAACGATATCGGTGAAACCGATGCCCATGTCGTCGTCATCGCCGTCGCTGCGGATGGCGTGACCGTCACCTATACGGATGTCCATCTGGCGCGCGCGCGGTTCTTCGCCGGATTGCTCAAGCCCTTCACGGTTGAATGGAGCGGGCTTGAACGCAAGAGCGTGGCCGGGCTCGCCGATGACGGCGTATTCTATCTGATCACGGGACGCTACACGGTCGGCGGTCATGAGGATCGCGATAAATTTCTCGAGGCGCTCGGAGCGTCATTTGTCTTTCTGATCGACTGGAACAAGGCCCGCAAATTGCTCAGGACCTGGGTTTCCAAGAACGATGCGATTGCCATTCTCGACTGGGCGGCGCGCCATCGGGTCGGTCATCGCGGTTTTCTCGAGCTTGGCGGCAGCTTTTTTTTGGCATCGGCGGTGCGTCATGCGGCGGCGAGCCGGATCGGCTTCGGCGAGCAATTGGATCGCGTGCTCGGTCGTGCCGCGGCGGTGGACTTTCTCAAGACCGTGCTACGCGTTTCCACCGAAGCCTTGCTGCAGGGCAGTTCGATCCGGCTGGCGCGCGACCGCATCGAAGCCGAGTTCATCCGCCACTTGGAACGCGCCGACGTCACGCTGTTGACCGTCGTCATCCGCCAAGCCGGCCTGGCGCGTGAAATCGGAGCCGGCATCGCGCACTTTCTCGCCGAACGGCGAAGCCGTCGCCGCGCCGACGGCGAGGCGCTGGCTGAAGCCGCCCGGCATATCGAGGAAAAAGCCGATCGGATCGCGATGGAAGCCCGCGGCGAGATTGCCCGTTTGGATGCCGATCGCAATGTCGAACGCCTCGTCAACCAAATGGAGAATGCCATCGACGAGCTCGAACAGGCGGCCTTTGTCGCGTCGCTGGTCCCCGACGGGTTTGCCGCGGCCTTGATCGATCCGCTCGAGGGCCTGTGCGCCGAAGTCGTCAGCGGCACCGAAGCCGCCGCCATGGGCGTCGCCGCCGCCGCCGAGGTACCCGCGGGCCATCGCGTCGATGCCGAGGACGCGCTGGCGGCCGTCGGCCGGCTCGCCGATGCGGAGCACCGCGCCGACGCGGTCGAACGTAAAGTGACGACCCAAATTCTAAGTGGCGAATTCGACCTGAAGACCGCCTTGTCGGCGATCGAACTTTCACGGGCGCTGGAGCGGGCGACGGATCGGCTGGCGGCTTTCGGTCACGCCTTGCGCGAACATGTGCTCGCCGAACTTGCCGGATAATTGGGGATTTTCCTTATGCAGATCGTACGGATCGGCATCGGATTGATCGGCAAACCGCCGGCAGAGATCGTCGGCGGCAAAGCCGCCAATCTCGCGCGCATGGCGGCGCTGGGCTTGCCGGTACCGCCGGCTTTCGTGCTTCCCGTCGCGCTCTGTCCCGCGGCCGTGAGCGGCAACGCGGCGGCCAAAGAAGAACTCGTCGAGGGTCTGGCCGAAGGCATAAAATTTCTCGAACGGACCACCGGCAAACAGTTCGGCGACCGGCGCCGGCCGCTTCTGGTGTCGGTCCGCTCCGGCGCCGCGCGATCGATGCCCGGAATGCTGGAGACCGTCCTCAATGTCGGCGCCACGCCGGATGCGGTGCACGGCCTCATCCGCATGACCGGGCATCCCCGTTTCGCTTTCGATTGCCGCCGCCGCTTTCTTGAAAACTACGGGACAGTGGTGCTTGGCGTGTCCCCCGCCGTCTTCAAGGCACAGCTCGACGGTTTGTTGCTCGGCGAAGGCGTCGAGCGTGAAGAATCGCTCGATGGCGAAGCCCTCGAAAGGCTGGCGGCGTCTTATCGGCAGGCGATCGAGGACGAAAATCACACGCTGCCGGAAACGCCGATGGAGCAGTTGCGCGCGGCGGCGGTGGCGGTCTACCGCTCATGGATGAGCGAGCGTGCCGTTACCTACCGTAAGCTCGAGCATTTGGAGGAGTTGCGCGGTACGGCGGTCACGGTGCAGGCCATGGTCTTCGGCAATAGCGGTCTGTCGTCGGGCGCAGGCGTGGCGTTCTCGCGCGATCCCTCGACCGGCGCCAACACGCCCGTGATCGACGTCATGTTCGGTAGTCAGGGCGAAGACGTCGTCTCCGGCAAATATACGCCGGAAACAGAAGTCGCGATCGCGCAGCGGCTGCCTGAAGTGGCAGCGCAATTACGCGCTGCGCTGGCCCAGCTCGAAGCCGAATTCAACGATGTGCAGGACGTCGAATTCACGATCGAGAACGGGACGCTGTGGCTGTTGCAGACCCGCTCGGCAAAACGTGCGCCGCGGGCCGCATTACGGTTTGCGATCGACTTCGTACGCGAAGGCCGCATCGCGGCGGTGGAGGCATTACGCCGGCTGCAGGACGTCGATCTGGACAGGTTGGGGCGGGAGCGGCTCGCCGATGCCGGGCCGCCGGTCGGACGCGGCACCGGTGCATCGGCCGGCATTGCGGTCGGTCGCGCTACGTTCGATCCGGTGGGTGCCGCGCGGCTGGCCGCGGAGGGCAATCCGGTCATTCTGATTCGGCCTGACACATCGACTGCCGATGTCGCGGGTTTTGCCGTCGCCGCCGGAATAGTGACGGCGGTCGGTGGGCGAACCGCACATGCGGCGCTGGTGGCGCGGCAGATGGATAAGCCTTGCATCGTCGGCTGCACCGAACTCGCGGTCGATGAAGCGGGCCATTGCGCGCGGCTACCGACAGCGACTGTCAACGAGGGCGATTGGCTTTCGATCGACGGCGAGGCCGGGACGCTTCACCTTGGCCGTGGCAAGATCGTTTTCGATCGGCCGGAGGAAGATCTGGCACAAATCGAGCGCTGGCGTGCGAAACCGCTCGAGCCGATGCTGGTGCAGGCACGCTGAAGCGTCTTTGCCGGTTGTTGCGGCGGCGGGAACGTAGTTGCGCGCGATGCCATGGCGCTCTATCCAACGGGCGGCTGGAGCACATACACAGAATGACTGCGAGTGTTGGCGCAGGACCGTTCGATCGGCGGCGGCTCCTCGCGCTTCCCGACTGGCTGGCGATCGGTGTCGCTCTATCGCTGCCGTGGTCCACCTCGGCCAGCGGAATATTCATTGCGCTCTGGCTGTTGGCCGTGCTGCCCACGCTGGATCGCGACATGCTGTGGCGGGAACTCGGCGATTCGGCCGGTGGACTCCCGGTTCTCCTGGTGCTTCTCGCCGTCTTCGGCATGCTGTGGGCCGACGTGAGTTGGAGCGAGCGTCTCGGCGGCCTCGAGGGCTTTCTCCGGCTTTTGGCGATCCCATTGCTGCTGGCTCAGTTCCGCCGTTCGGACAAGGGCGCCTGGGTGCTCTACGGTTACCTGGCGTCCGCCGTATGTCTTCTTCTCACCTCCTGGACCTTCGCGCTTGTCCCGGCGCTGCAGACCCGCGGCAATTTCTATGGCGTGCCGGTCAAGGATTACATTCTGCAGGCCGGCGAGTTTTTGATCTGCGGCTTTGCGCTGCTCGGAATCTCCGGCGCTTTTGCGGCCCGGCATCAATGGCGCAACGCCGTTATCCTGGTCGCGCTTGCGGTCTTCTTCCTCGCCGATGACGCTTTCGTCATCACGAGCCGCACCAGCCTCTTGGTGGCGCCGGTGCTTGCCGGAGCCCTCGGCTGGCGTCTTGCCGGCCCAAAGGGCGTTGCCGTTGCGTGTCTCGCCGGATCGGTTCTCGCGCCCGCGCTCTGGTTCAGTTCGCCGCATCTGCGCGACTTCACGCTCGACTCGGTCCAGGCGTTACGTGGCTATTTGGCGACGGACGCGGTCACGTCGACGGGCTTGCACGTTGAATTCTTGAAGAAGTCGATTGGCATCGTGGCCGACGCGCCGTTCATCGGTCACGGCACCGGCTCGATCACCGAGGAGTTTCGCCGCGCCGCGGCGGGCAGTTCCGGCGCCGCCGGCGTCGTCACCGTCAATCCGCACAATCAGATCTTTGCCGTCGCAATCCAGCTCGGCTGTGCCGGAGCTGTCGTGCTGATAGCGATGTGGGCTGCCCATTTCATCCTGTTTTGCAGGGGCAACTGGATGGCGTGGATCGGCATGGTCGTCGTCATCGAGAACATCGTGTCGTCGGCTGTGAATTCGCACCTGTTCGATTTCAGCCAGGGCTGGCTCTATGTGTTCGGCGTCGGTGTAGCCGGCGGCATGGTGCGCAAAAACGGCGACGCGCAGGCTCCGGCGTCAGGAAACCGGGCGCCGTAATGACGCGTTCGGGCCCCGCGCAAAGATGATCAGCAGCCGGGCGACAAGCGCGCCGCCGGCGATGAGCGCCGCGATCTCGACCGTCATCCCTCGAAAGACGACGGTGGCAATCGCGAGCCCGCCGAGTGCGAGATTGACGGCGAAGACGCGCGCCACCACTTCGGTCACCGAATAACCCGCGACGGTCGCGCGCTGATAGAAATGGGTTCGGTGCGCCTGCCAAACCCGCTCGCCATTGCGGAGCCGGCGTAGGAGGGTAATCGTGCTGTCGGCGACATAATATAATGGCAACAGGATCGCCGCGGCCCGCCCACCACTGCCGGCCAGAAGAACCAGCAGCCAGCCGAGAACGAGCCCGATGGGCAGGCTGCCGACGTCGCCGAGGAAGAGCTTTGCCACCGGACGGTTGAAATAGGCAAAGCCGATCATGGCGCCGCATAGTGCCAGGCTCGCGATGAGCGCGAGTGGTGGGAGCGGTTCCAGATAGCCGATCACGGCGATGGCGGCCGTAACCGGTACGGCCTCCGCCACGGTCATCCAGTCGAGGCCGTCCATGAAATTTACCAGATTGACGAACCACAAGCCGCCAATGACGAGCAAGATTCGTTCGAACCACCACGGCAAAAGTGGCGCGGCGCGCAGCTCCGCGGGCAGCGTGTAAATAACGAGCGCCGTCGCGAGCCCCTGCAGCAAGAGCCGCGGCCCGACATTCACTGGATAGAGATCCGCCATGGCGCCGACAGCCGCCATCAGAATGATTGCGGTGACGAGCGTGAGCGGCGTGGCATCCTGGCCGACAACCGGCACGAAAAACGATGCAGCGCAGGAAGCACCGATTGCCGCCGCGACGACGGCAACGCCGCCGCCTTGCGCCGTCGGTGCAGTGTGCGACGACCGCGCATTGGGATGCGCCAGCGCATAACGCTCGAGCCAGGGTCGAATGACGACGATGAGTCCGGCGCAAACAAGCGCCGCAATGGCGGCTATCGCTGCACTCGCCGCGATCGGCATGGCCGCGCTCAGGCCCGCTTGCCGAACATCGACTGTTCAACGAGGGTGCACACGACATGCGCCGCGGTGATGTGGATTTGTTGAATCTGCGGCGTTTCCGGCGACGGTGCAAACAAGCAGACGTCGCAGAGCTCGTCCATGGCGCGATCACCGGAGCCGGTGAAGCCCATGGTGGTAATGCCGAGTTCGCGCGCCGCGCGCAGCGCCGCCATGATATTGGGTGACTTACCGGAGGTGGAAATCGCGAGCAGCCCGTCGCCGCGCCTGCCGAGGCCGCGAACTTGGCGTTCGAATACCTGCTCGAAGCCGTAGTCGTTGCCGATCGCAGTGAGCACCGATGTGTCCGTCGAGAGCGCGATCGCGGCCAATGGCGCACGATCGAAATTCAAACGCGACAGAAACTCGCCGGCGATGTGCTGGGCGTCCCCGGCGCTGCCGCCATTACCGGCGATCATGAGCTTGCCGCCGGAGCGGAAGATGGTCTCGATCAGATCGGCGATGCTGCGGATGGAGCGATGGAGCTTGTCGTCGTTCGCCGCCAGTTCCATTGTTGAAACCGAATGGCGAAAATAGCCGGCGACGGGATCGTTCGTGAATTTGTCCATCGGCTGCATTATACGCTCGCGCGGTGATTCGGCGCGCATTCAATCGGCGTTTCGAGGCTTTTAACGGCAGCCACCGGCGGTGGCAAGTTATGCCTGGGCGCGGGGCGGCGTGCGCTGCCGCCTTCAAATCAATGCTGGACCGTGGGCGAATTTGGACGCTATAGCACCGGCTCATTCATGTGAAACTTCGCAATGACCTCACAGCAAGCCATGTTGGCGCCGGCACAGGCGGCCGATCCACCGCCTGCGATGTCGTTGTCGGTGATTTTGCCGAACTATAATCACGGCAAGTTTGTCGCTCGCGCGCTGCATGCACTCGCCACCCAGACGCCGGCAGCGCATGAAATCATCGTGGTCGACGATGGCTCGACCGACAACAGCGTGGAAGTGATCGAGGCGCTGCAGCGCCGTTACCCGGCGATCCGGCTCATTCGCAATCAAACAAACCAGGGCATCGTCGCCTCCGTCAAAACCGCGCTTGAGGTTGCGACCGGCGAGTTCTTGTTGTTCGCAGGCTCCGACGATTTCGTCCTGCCCGGATTGTTCGGTCGCGCGCTGGCGGCTCTCACCGATTATCCGAACGCGGCGTTTTTTTGCGGCGGTGTCGTCCTTGTCGACAGCGACGATCGGGTAATCGGGTTGCGTCCGGTCACGGCGCCGCAACATCATGGTGGCTATCTGTCGCCGGCCGACGTCCGCCGGGTGATCCGGAGCACCGATTTCTGGGCGCTCGGCACCGCCACCGTCTATCGGCGCCGGCTCCTCGCCGCGATCGGCTATTTCGAGCCGCGGCTCGGGTCGCTGGGCGATACCTTGGCGAACCGGCTGCTCGCCTTCCAGCATGGATTCTATTTCGATCCGGCGGTGCTCGCGGCCTATAACAAGGATCCGACGAGCTTCTCGGCGCGTAGCGCCTCGTCGGTCAAGGACGTCAATAACCTTCTCGCCGCCGCAAGATCGTGGATGGCCGAAAATCTGCCGGCTGACATTCGCGACGAGCACGGCCCACTGTTCGAGCGCCGCATGCGCTTTTCCTTCGCGCGGCTGCGGGTCATCTGGCGCGACGGCAGACGCTACACCGGCGACGTGGCCGAGATTTTGAATTGCGGCGCGCTCGACCGGGCCATTCTCAAAGCGGCGTCGGGCGTTCCATTCGGATCGCGCTTCCTCGCCTTGGCATGGATTGCGCTGCGCAGGCCGCCGTTCAGCCTCACGGCCACGGTCGAGGCTTGGTGGCGCGCCCGGCGCTTCATGCGTGTCGATCGCGCCGAAATCGAGCGCGAAATCGACGCGGTCAATAAACTTGGCGGCGGCGACACCCCGCCCGCGCGTTGAGCCTTTTCGTCGCCGCAGCCGGCGGGTAGCGCCGCCGCGTTCCGCGCGCTCAAATTTTATCATTTAATATCAGACGCTTAACTATATGTTCACGCCATGAACGAAGCGCTTGACGTTCATACCATGAACACGGTAGCGATGGGTCGGGTGAGAGGGGACCTCATGCTTGAGGCTGCCGAGAGCAATCGGAGCGAAGACGAGCGAATCCTGCTCGACCTCCTCAATTCGGTCGAGCGCGACGGCGGCCAGTCGCAGCGAAGGCTTGCCTCCGAGCTCGGCATCGCACTGGGCCTGGTCAATGCGTACTTGCGGCGTTGCGTCAAAAAGGGGCTGGTCAAGGCCACGGCAGCGCCCGCCCGCCGCTACATCTACTACCTGACGCCGCAAGGTTTCGCCGAGAAGTCCCGGCTGACCGTCGAATATCTGTCGGTCTCGTTCAGTTTTTTTCGCCGTGCCAAAGCGGAATGTGGCGTGGTCTTCAGCGCCGCCGCCGAGCGCGGCTTTCACCGGGTGGCGCTCGCCGGCATTTCGGATCTTGCCGAAATCGCCATGATCTGTGCGCTCGACACCGGCGTGAAGGTCACGGCCGTCGTCGACGGCAAATCGACGCAATCGCATTTCATCGGTGTGCCGGTCGCGGCCTCGTTCGACGCGATCGTCGATAGCTGCGACGCGGTGATGATCACCGATCTGCAACGAACGGCGGAACTGACCGACCAGGCGAGCGCGCTGCTGGGTCCCGATCGCGTGCTGATTCCCAAATTGATCCTGCCGCCGCCGCGGTTTCCCAACGGGGGCAAAGCATGACCCTTGAGATCGAGACCGCAGCGCCCTGGCATGTGGTTCAAGTCCACACCCACGCCGAAGCCAAGGCGCAACTGCATCTGACGCGCCAGGGTTTCGGCACTTATCTGCCACGCTATCTCAAGCGCCGGCGTCACGCACGCCGGACCGAGATCGTCGCCGCGCCGCTCTATCCGTCTTACCTGTTCGTGGCGTTCAATCCCCTGATCCATCGCTGGCGTTCGATACGCTCAACCGTCGGCGTCGCGCGGCTGGTGTGCAATGGCGAGTCTCCGGCCGCGATCGACGATGCCATCATTCACGGTCTGAAAAGCCGCGAGAACGCGCAGGGTTTCATTCAGCTCGAGCGGCGGCCGCAATTCGCCGCCGGCGACAAAGTGCGCGTGCGCGAGGGCGTTTTCGCCGATTGTCTCGGCCTGTTCGAGTGCATCGGCGATCGCGACCGCGTTGCTATTCTCCTCGAACTGCTCGGCCGCAAGGTGCGCGTCGTTCTGGACGAGGAGTTCGTCGTCGCGGCGTAACGCCGCGTCCAGAGCATGTTCGGATGGCGGACTTTATAGATGCCGCAGCGATCATGTGCGATCGGATGGCAGGCTGATCGGGGGCGGCGAGTCACCCGATGTGCGGTAGCGTGGCGAAATGGATCCGCCCGATTGACCAAGGCCCTGCCGGCCGTCCTCGACGGGATTTAGTGTAGCGGAGACGTTTGGTGGCCCAGATCGTCCTCAATAATGTGGTAGCGGAGTTTCCCGTCTACGGCAGCCAGCCGAGCCTGCGCAATGCGCTGTTCGGCAAAGTCGTCGGCGGCGTGATGCGCCGCCAGACCGGCGACGGCAACCGCGTCGTGGTGCGGGCGCTGCAGAATGTCACTCTGACGGTGAACCACGGCGATCAGTTGGGCCTGATTGGGCATAACGGGGCCGGCAAATCGACCCTGTTGCGGGTCTTTGCCGGGATCTATCAGCCGAGCGCGGGCACGGTCACGATCGACGGGCGCGTGTCGCCCTTGTTCAGCACCTCGCCGGGGCTCGATCTGGACGACACCGGTTACGAAAACATCGTGACCTGCGGCCTCCTGCTCGGGATGAGCCGCGCCGAGATTGAACGGAAGCTCCCGGAGATCGAGGCATTCAGTGAATTGAGTGATTACCTCGCCTTGCCGACGCGGACTTATTCGACCGGCATGCTGGTGCGCCTGGGTTTTGCCATCGCCACCGCGATCGATCCGGAAATCCTGCTGCTTGACGAGGAACTCGGCACCGGCGATGCGCGCTTCGCTTCGCGCGCCGCCAAACGCGTCGAATCGCTGATCGGCCGATCCAGCATCGTGGTACTGGCATCGCATTCCGAAGATCTCATCCGCCGAATGTGCAACCGGACGATTTTGCTCGATCACGGCCGCGTCGTGCTCGACGGGCCGACCGACGAAGTGCTCGATGTCTATAGCGGAATGAACAAGGATGGGCCGCCGAACGCGGCCGCGAGTGCCGCGGCCACGCCGGATGCGGCTCAAGCCCCGCCGGTCGCCGCACGCGCAGTGTGAGCGGAAACGGCTATCACAGGCATAAGCGCAGCGAGGAAACGAGGAAACAATGAGCCTTGTCGAAAACGTCAAGATTTTCGCCGACGGCGCCGATATCGACGGCATTCTGACGCTCTATAAGAACCCGCTGATCAAAGGCTTCACCACCAATCCGACCTTGATGCGCAAGGCTGGCATCGAAGACTATGAGGAGTTCGCGCGCCGGCTGATCAAGGCCGTCCCGGACCGGCCGCTGTCATTCGAGGTTTTCGCCGACGATTTCGACGAGATGATCGCGCAAGGCCGCGTCATCGCCTCGTGGGGCTCGAACGTCAATGTGAAGATCCCGGTGACCAACACCAAGGGCGCGTTCGCGGGCCCGGTGATATCGACGCTCGCCAATGCTGGCGTCGTCGTCAACGTCACCGCGATCATGACCGAACACCAGGTCGGGCGCGTCGCCGAATGTCTGGCGCCGAATGTTCCGGCGATCGTCTCGGTATTCGCCGGGCGGGTCGCCGATACCGGCCGCGACCCGGTGCCGGTGATGAAGGCCTGCCTCGCTGCGCTCGCCGGCCGGCCCAGGGCGGAATTGCTGTGGGCGAGCCCACGCGAGCTTCTCAACATCTTCCAGGCCGACGAAATCGGCTGCCATATCATCACGGTCAGCCATGATGTGCTCGCCAAGCTGTCGCTGGTCGGCAAGAACCTCGACGATTATTCGCTCGAGACAGTGAAGATGTTTCACAAGGACGCAACGGCCGCCGGTTTCACCATCGCGACGCCGGCGCGCCGCGCAGCGTCCTGATCGCAGGCGCCGCGCCGAATTGCCAAAGACAACGGGAGACCAGGAAATGCCAAACAAGTTTTCGCGCGTATTCGTGACCGGGGGGGCGGGCTATATCGGCTCGATGCTCGTGCCCCGACTGCTCGACCGCGGTTATAAGGTCACAAGTTACGATATTTCCTATTACGGCGATAACTTCCTGCCGAAGAACAATCCGAATCTGCAGGTCATCCGCGGCGACATCCGCGATACCGCAAAGCTCGCGCAGGCGATCCCGGGCCACGATGCCTTTGTCAGCCTGGCCTGCATTTCCAACGATGCGAGCTTCGAGCTCGACGAGAATCTGTCGACCACGGTCAATCTCGACGCTTTCGAGCCCATGGTGCTCGCCGCCAAGAAGGCCGGCGTGAAGCGCTTCGTCTTCGCCTCGTCGAGCTCGGTCTACGGCGTGTCCGAACAGCCGAACGTCACCGAGGATCATCCGCTCGTGCCGCTTACGCTCTACAATAAGTACAAGGGCATGTGCGAGCCGCTGTTGTTGAAGCACACCGACAAGGATTTTGTCGGCGTGGTGTTTCGGCCGGCGACGGTGTGCGGCTACGCGCCGCGGCAGCGCTTCGACCTCAGCGTCAACATCCTCACCAATCACGCCATCAATAACGGCAAGATCACGGTGTTCGGCGGCGAGCAATTGCGGCCCAATCTGCACATCCTCGATTACTGTGACGCCGTGCAGGTGCTGCTCGACGCGCCCGACGACAAGATCGCCAACGAGATTTTCAACGTCGGCTATCAGAACATGTCGATCATGGACATCGCGCTTCTGGTCAAGCGGATCGTCCAGCAGGAGTTTCCCGAAAAGGGCGAAATCGGCATCGTCACCACCCCGAGCGACGACAAGCGCTCCTATCACATCAATTCGGACAAGGTGCGCCGCGTTCTCGGCTACGCGCCGAAGCGCACCATCGAGGAAGCGGTGCGCGATTTGTGCCGGGCCTTCAAGGACGGCCGGCTGCCGAATTCGATGGCGGACGACATTTATTACAATGTCCGCCGCATGAAGAACCTCCAAGCCGCCTGAACAGAGTGTACGAGTAAGCGTGATGAGGGAGTCTATCGCGGTCGTCACCGGTGGCGCCGGTTTCATCGGCAGCCACATGGTCGATCTGTTGCTCGAGCGCGGCTACCGCGTGCGGGTGATCGACAGTCTGGTCGGCGGCCGCGAAGCCAATCTCGCCCATCACGGCGGCGATCCGCGGCTTGTCTTCGAGCGGCGCGATATTCGGCGCCTCGAGTCCGGCGATGCGCTATTCAAGGATGCGTCGATCGTCATCCACTTCGCCGGCATCGGCGATATCGTTCCCTCGATCGAGCGGCCGACCGACTATATGGACACCAATGTCCAGGGCACCGTTCGCGTTCTCGAATGCGCCCGCGCCGCGAATGTCGGCAAATTCGTCTATGCGGCGTCGTCGTCCTGCTACGGGCTCGCCGCGGTGCCGACGCGCGAGGATCATCCGATCGCTCCCGAGCATCCCTACGCGCTCAGCAAATATATGGGCGAGATGGCGGTGTTGCATTGGCATCGGGTGTACCGGCTGCCGGCGAATTCGATCCGCATCTTCAACGCCTACGGCCCGCGCGTCCGCACCACCGGCGCCTATGGGGCGGTGTTCGGCGTATTCTTCAAGCAGAAACTCGCCGGCAAGCCCTTCACGGTGATCGGCGACGGTTCGCAGCGGCGCGACTTTCTGTTCGTCACCGACGTCGCCTCGGCTTTCTTGCTGGCGGCCGAAAGCGCATTCAACGGCGAGATCTGGAATCTCGGCGCCGGCAATCCGCAAAGCGTCAATCGACTGGTCGAACTCCTCGACGGCCCGATCGTCCATATTCCGAAGCGCCCGGGCGAGCCCGATTGCACCTTCGCCGATATCGGAAAAATTCAACGCGATCTCGGCTGGAAGCCCGTCGTGCCGTTCGACCAGGGGGTGCGGCGGATGATGGAGGACATCGAATTGTGGCGCGATGCGCCGCTGTGGGACCCGCAATCGATCGCGGTCGCCACCAAGACCTGGTTTGACTATCTGGGACGGGAGGCCTGAGGTCGTGGAATCGCTCGGCAGCCATTACAAGCACAAGATCAAGACGGCAGAAGAAATCGCGGCGCTGATCGGCGAGCCGCCGCGCCAGCGCAAAGTGATCATGTGTCACGGCGTGTTCGACGTCGTGCATCCCGGCCATTTGCGGCATCTGCTCTACGCCAAGAGCAAGGCCGATCTTCTGATCGCGAGCCTGACCGCCGACCGGCATATCGCCAAGGGGCGCTATCGGCCGCACGTGCCGCAGGATTTGCGCGCGCTGAACCTCGCGGCCTTCGAGATCGTCGATTACGTGATTATCGATCCCGAGTCGACGCCGCTGAAGAATCTGTCGCTAATCAAGCCCGACATCTTTGCCAAGGGCTATGAATATCAAGCGAGCGGCCTGCCATTGAAGACGCAGGATGAGCTCGACGTGATCCGCAGCTATGGCGGCGAGATCATCTTCACGCCGGGGGATTACGTCTTCTCGTCGAGCCAGTTGATCGAGGCGTCGCCGCCGTCGCTGCGCATCGAAAAGCTGATCACGCTGATGGAGGCGGCCGACCTCACTTTCGACAAACTGCGGCACACGCTCGATACGCTCGGCGGCCGGCGCGTCCATGTCGTCGGCGATACCATCGTCGATACGTTTACCTATACCAGTATGATCGGCGGCCAGACCAAGACGCCGACCATCAGCGTCTTGTTCGACCACAAGACCGATTACATCGGCGGCGCCGGCATCGTGGCCGAGCATTTGAAAGCCGCCGGCGCCGATGTGGCGTTTTCGACGGTGCTCGGCGAAGACGCGCTGAAGGATTTCGTGCTCGATGGCTTGAGCAAAACCGGCGTGGAGTGCCGGCCGGTCATCGACAAGACGCGGCCGACCACGAACAAGAATGCGATCATTTCCGGCGGTTACCGGCTTTTGAAGGTCGACACCCTCGACAACCGCTCGATTTCCGACGAGATCGTGCTGCGGCTCGCCAAGGCCATTGCCACCGAGAAGGCCGAAGCGCTGGTGTTCAGCGACTTCCGTCACGGCATGTTCAATCGCCGCACTATCCCGACGCTGACCGACGCGATCCCGGAAAAGATGTACCGGGTCGCCGACAGCCAGGTGGCGAGCCGCTGGGGCAATATTACCGAGTTCCGCGACTTCGATCTGATCACGCCGAACGAACGCGAGGCGCGCTTTGCGCTCGGCGACCAGGATTCCGGCATCCGGCCGCTGGCGGCCTCGCTCTACGACGCCGCCAAATGCAAGACGCTGATCCTGAAACTCGGCGATAAGGGTGTGCTCACCTGCAAGCACGGCGACCATCAGGCGCTCGATTCGTTCTTCGTGGTCGATAGTTTCGTCGACCGGCTGGTCGACGGCGTCGGCGCCGGCGATGCGCTGTTGGCCTATGCGACGCTGTCGATGCTGGCCAGCAAGTGCGAACTCACCGCGACCATTATCGGCACCATGGCGGCAGCCTGCGAGTGCGAGAAGGACGGCAACATCCCGATCAATGTCGAGGATGTTCACCACAAGCTCGACGCCGTCGAGCGCGAAACCAAGTTCGACTGACGACGCAATGCGGATTGTTGTCGTCGGACTGGGCGTTCAGGGCTATAAGCGGCAGCGCTTCGCCGGCGGCGACTTCGTCTGCTCGGTGGATACGCGCAATGCCGATGCCGATTTTCGCGACTTGAGCGATGTCACGCCCGACAGATACGATGCGGCGCTGCTGTGCGTACCGGACTCTGCCAAAATCGAATTGCTCGATTACCTCGTCGATCACGACAAGCATGCGCTGGTCGAGAAGCCGCTGGTGGCCGAGGACGAGGCGGTCCTTAAGCGGCTCGAAGACAAAGCGCGCCGACGCGGCGTCGTACTCTACACCGCCTATAATCACCGTTTTGAGCCGCATTTCGTGCGCATGCGCGACCTCGTCAAATCCGGCGCGCTCGGCACGATCTATCGCTGCCGCATGTTCTACGGCAACGGCACGGCGCGGCTGGTGCGCAATTCGGATTGGCGCGATCAGGGCGCCGGTGTGCTCGACGATCTCGGTTCGCATGTGCTCGACACCGCGCGGTTTTGGTTCGGCGATATCGGCAATGAGTTTTCGCTGATTTCGGTGGACCGCTTCGAGAACCGCAGTCCCGATCATGTCGTGTTTGCGTCCACCCGCAGCCGCCCGCGGCTCGAATTCGAGATGACGCTCCTGAGCTGGCGCAATCATTTCACCTGCGACGTATTTGCCGAAAATGGCAGCGCCCATATCACTTCGCTGTGCAAATGGGGGCCGTCGGAATTCACCCATCGGGTCCGCGTGCTCCCGAGCGGCCGTCCGCCGGAGCAGGCGGTGACCCTCATTCAGGACGATCCGACCTGGGCGCTGGAATACGAGCATTTCAAGTCATTGTGCGCCGAGCGCCGGCCGACCGATCTCGGCAACGATATCTGGCTTAATCGCGTATTGCGGAAACTCGGCGCCGAGGCGCGGGAGACGGCGGCCGCATGACCAAGTCCGTCATCGGCTATGCGGGGATGACCCATCTGGGTCTGCTCTCGGCCGCGGCGGCCGCGGGCCAGGGCTTTCGCACCATCGCGTTCGATGCCGATGCGGCCTTGATCGCTAGGCTGAAGGCCGGCGAACTTCCGGTCAACGAGCCGGATCTGCCTGAACTCATCGCGCGGCACCACAGCGATCTCGTGTTCACGGCCGCGGTGAGCGTGCTCAGGGAATGCGATGTTGTCTATGTCGCGGTCGATGTGCCGACCGACGACCAGGCCCGAAGCGATCTTGCGCCGATCGGGGCCATGGTGGAGCGCGTCGCGCCGCGGCTCAACGCCAAGGCTAGTCTGGTGATCCTGTCACAAGTACCGCCCGGTTACACCCGGGTCCTGCCGATGCCATCGGAGCGCCTCTACTACCAAGTCGAGACTTTGGTATTCGGCCGCGCCGTGGAGCGGGCGACCAAGCCCGAGCGTTTTATTGTCGGCTGCGCCGATCCGCGGCACCCGATCGCGCCTGCGCTCCAGACTTTTCTTCAATCGTTCGGCTGTCCGATCCTGCCGATGGGTTATGAGAGCGCCGAACTTGCCAAGATCAGCATCAATTTCTGCCTGGTCGCTTCCGTCACCGTCGCCAATACGCTCGCGGAAGTGTGCGAGCGTGTCGGCGCCAATTGGGCTGATATCGCGCCGGCGCTGAAGCTCGATAAACGGATCGGGCCGGGCGCCTATCTCAGCCCTGGGCTCGGCATCGCCGGCGGCAATCTGGAGCGCGATCTGCGCACCATCGTGCAAATCGGCGAGGCGAAGAAAACCGATGTCGGCGTGGTCAAAGCTTGGCTCGCTAATTCGGCGCATCGCAAGGACTGGACCTGGCAGGTGATGCAAGAGGCCGCTTTGACGGCCGATCCCGGCGCGACCATCGCCGTGCTCGGATTGGCCTACAAAGAGAACACCCATTCGACCAAGAATTCGCCGTCGCTGGTCTTGTTGGAGCATCTGCGCGGCAGGACAGTGAAGGTCCACGATCCGGTGGTGCCTGCCAGTGTCGCGCCATGGACCAAAGGCGCGGCCGATCCGCTTTCGGCAGCGGCCGGCGCCGATGTGCTGGTTATCGCGACGCCATGGCCGCAATACCGCGACCTGCGTCCGGCTGATCTTGCCCGCGTCATGAAGGGCAAGACGCTGCTCGACCCCTACCGCGTGCTCGACGGCCAAGCTTGCGTCGCGGCGGGCCTGACCTATCACACACTCGGCATGCCGCCGCTCGCTCCCGCGGCCTGATCGATGCTGCACCATCACAATACGACGCCTCGTCCGCCCGAACGCACGGTCATCCTCGGCGCCAGCGGCTTCATCGGCGGCGCCATTTGCCGCAAGCTCGGCGGTTCGGGCGACGCCGTGCTCGGGCTCGGCCGCAAGGAAATCGATCTTTTGGATGAGCATGCTGCCGATAAGCTCGCGCAGCGCCTTCGTTCCGACGATGCGCTCGTCGTCGTCTCGGCCCGCGCGCCCTGCAAGACGCCCGCGATGATGCTCGAGAACATCCGCATGATGGCCGCGGTCTGCGATGCGCTGACGAAGCGCTCGGTCGCACATCTGGTCTATGTGAGCTCCGACGCGGTCTATGCCGACGGTCCGTTGCCGCTCACCGAAACGTCTCCGGCGGCACCGACGAGCCTGCATGGCGCTATGCATCTCGCGCGCGAGCAGATGCTGCTCGCGGCCGCGGGCGCGATACCGCTCGCGATTCTGCGGCCGACGCTGGTTTATGGCGCCGGCGACCCGCATAATGGCTACGGCCCCAATAAATTTCGTCGCCAGGCCAATCGCGGCCAGACGATCGTGCTGTTCGGCGAGGGCGAAGAACGCCGCGATCATGTTGCGGTCGACGACATTGCCGAGATTGTCCGCCTTGTGCTCGATCACCGCTCGGCCGGCGTGCTCAATATCGCGACCGGTACCGTCGCAAGTTTTCGCGCGCTTGCCGACAAGGCGGTTGCATTGTCGGCGCGCAAGGTCGAGATCAAAACCTCGCCGCGCAATGGGCCGATGCCGCATAACGGCTATCGTCCCTTCGATCCGACGGCGACGCGCGATGCGTTTCCGACTTTTCATTACACCGCGATCGACGACGGTCTGGCACGGGCACAGCAGCAGGAATTCGGCTGATGCCGCACCTAAATTTGCTGCGCGCGCTGCCCAAGACCAAACGCAATATCCAAAAGCGCGCCGACGCCAAAGATCCCGCGGTCATTGCCATCGCCAAGCAATACGGTGAAATGTATTGGGACGGTCCGCGCGAATACGGCTATGGCGGCTATCGCGATGACGGCCGCTGGCATCCAGTGGCGCGCGACATCATCGCGCAATATGGCTTAAGGCCCGGCATGCGGGTGCTCGACGTCGGCTGCGGCAAGGGTTTTTTGGTCAAGGCGCTGTTGGCGGAGTGTCCCGGTCTCGAAGCTTTCGGGCTCGACATTTCGCTCTATGCTCTGATGCATTGCTCGACCGAAGTTATCGGCCGCTTGCATCTTGGCACGGCGGAACAATTGCCGTTTCCCGACGGCTCGTTCGAATGCGTGCTGTCGCTCAACACCATCCACAATTTTCCGCGGCCGCGCGCAATCACGGCGATGCGGGAGATCCAACGATTGAGTCCGGGCCGCGGTTTCGTTCAGGTTGACTCTTACCTTACGCCTCAGCAGAAGGAGATCTTCGAAAGCTGGGTGCTGACGGCGGAATTCCATGATTTTCCAGAGGGTTGGCTGAAGGTCTTTGCGGAGGCCGGCTATACCGGCGACTACGACTGGACGATCATCGAGTAGAATTTTGGAAGCGGCCGGGAAGGATTTTTGATGGGCAAAAGATACGCGATATTGGGCGGCGGCGGATCGTTCGGAATCCATTCCGCGCTTTATCTGCTCGATCATGCCAATCCCGAACTGGTAATGGGGATCGGCCGCAATCTGATGCGGCCTGAGCCGTTCTCGCTGAATATCGAAAAGCGCCCGCGCTACGAATATCACGCCTATCACGTCACCTACGAACTCGATCTTTTGCTCGAACTGCTCGACCGCAAGAAGCCGCAGGTGATCGTGAATTTCGCCGCCCAAGGCGAAGGCGCCGTGTCGTGGAAACACTCGTGGCGTTTCTTCGAGACCAATTCGATGGCGCTAGCGCGCCTCGCCGAGGAACTGATGAAGCGCGATTGGCTGGAGCGCTTCATCCAGATCGGCACCTCGGAAATGTACGGCTCGGTCGAACATGCCACCAAGGAGGACGAGCCGATCAAGCCGTCGAGCCCCTATGCCGCCTCCAAGGTGGCGTTCGACATGTATCTTCTTTCGGTGCACAAATTCCTCAAATTTCCGATGAACATCATCCGGCCGTCGAATGCTTATTGTCCGGGCCAATTGCTGCATCGGGTGATCCCGAAAGCGGTCATTTGCGGCTTGAAGGGCGAGAAGCTGCCGTTGCACGGCGGCGGCCGCGCCGAGAAATCCTACATCCACGCTCGCGACCTCGGCCGCGCCATCCATATGGTCGCGGAGAAGGCGCCGCTCGGCCTGGTGTATAATTGCGGCCCGGCGCTGCCGACCTCGATCCGCGAAGTGGTCGAGCGCACCGCCAAAGCGCTCGGCGTGCCGTTCGATCAATTGTGTGAAGTCACAGGCGACCGGCTCGGTCAGGACTCGCGCTACTGGCTCGATTCGTCGGCAATCAAACGCGACATCGGCTGGGAGCCGCAGATCGGCTGGGACGAGGGATTGGCCGAAATGGTTGCCTGGGGCCGCAAATATTTCGACGCACTGAAAACCTGGCCGACCGGTTACACGTTGCGGGCTTAAAGGCTTAGCGGTGGACGCAATTCTCAGACGCAATAGCCTCGACACGGCGGCTGCACGCCGGCGCTGTCTCGGCTATCGCCGGCGCATTCTCGACATTTCGCAGCAGGTCGGCGCCCTGCACATCGCGCCGGCCTTTTCCTGCACCGAAATTACCGACGTGCTCTACAACAGCCTGATGCGCCGCGAGGCGAGCGGCGACTATCGCGACGTGTTTCTGATGTCGAAGGGCCACGGCTGCATGATCCAATACGTGATCCTGGAAGAGCAGGGCGTTCTCTCCGGTCATGATCTCGACGCCTATTGCAAGCCCAACGGCCGGCTCGGCGCGCATCCCGATTACGAGACGCCGGGCATTGCCGCATCCACCGGATCGCTCGGCCACGGGCTCGGCATAGCGACCGGACAGGCCTATGCCGAAAAGCTCAAAGCCACCGATGTACTGATCTACTGCGTGCTGTCCGACGGCGAATTCCAGGAAGGTTCGACCTGGGAGGCCATGATGATGGCGGCCAATCTCAAGCTCGATAATCTGGTCGCCTTCATGGACTTCAACGATTTCGGCGGTCTCGAACGGATGAGCGACGGTCATCAAGCGTTTTATCCGCTGGTGCCCAAGGCCGAAGCCTTCGGCTGGGAATCGATCGAAGTCGACGGCCACGACGAGGCGGCGATGCAGGAAGCCGTGCTCAGCCGTCGCGGCGGCCGCCCGATGCTCGTGGTGTGCCGGACCGTCAAGGGTAAAGGCGTCTCCTACATGGAGAATGTGCCGATCTGGCATTATCGCTCGCCCAACAAGGAAGAATATCAGCAAGGCCTCAAAGAATTGGCGGAGGCCAAGCTGTGAGAAACCGCTTCGCCGATACTTTCTATGAACTCGGCAAGGCCGATCCACGGCTTTGCGTCGTCGTCGCCGACATTTCGCCGGCCGGCTCGATCGCAAAATTCCGCAACGAGTTTCCGCGCCGCTTCATCAATACCGGCGTCTCCGAGCAGATCATGATCGGCATGACCGCCGGCATGGCGCAGCGCGGTCTCAAACCCTTTGCCTATACGATCGCGACCTTCACGCTCTATCGTCCCTTCGAGATGGTGCGCGATGACCTTTGCTATCAAAATCTTCCGGTCACCATCGTCGGCATCGGCGGCGGCGTGACCTATTCGACGCTCGGCGCGACCCACCATGCGCAAGAGGATGTGGCGATCGCCAGCACCATTCCGAACCTGTCCGTCCTTGCACCCTGCGACCCGAGTGAAACCGAGGCGGCGACGCGCTGGTGCGCGGCTCAGGAGCACGGCCCGGTCTATCTGCGGCTCGGTAAAGCCGGCGAGCCCGATTTCTCCAAAGCCGCGCTCGATTCATGGGAATTCGGCAAGCTGCGCCGGCTGCGCGCCGGCCGCGACGTCTGCATCCTGTCTTACGGCCCGATCATGAAACGCGCCTTTGCGCTGGCCGAGCGATTTGAAGCGGCCGGCAAGAGCGCGGCGATCGTTTCGGTTCACACCCCAAAGCCGCTCGACCGCGTTGCGATCGTCGACATTCTGCACAGCTACGCCCAGGTCGTCGTCATTGAGGAATGCGCGCCGAACGGTAGCCTTGCGATGCGCGTGAAGGAATTAGGCTGGGAGGCCGACGCCTCCTGCCGGATCGATACGTTCACGCTGAAGGACGCTTTTATCCATTGCTACGGCAGCCACGACGATATTCTCGACGCCCACGGGCTCGGCGTAGCGGACGTGGCAGCCCGCCTTGGCCTGCAGTGAGCGACTGAACGTGGATACGCCGCCCGCTCTCAACGTCGGTCACAATGCCGGCCAGCTTGCCCTCGATGGCGGTGAGCCGGTGCGCAGGCGGCCGATGCCGGCGCGCTTTGCGCTCGGCGAGGCTGAAATCGCGCAAATCCAGGCGGTTATCGCCTATTACCAGGCGAAGAAAGTCGACCCTGGTTATGGCGGCATTTTCGAGAAAAATTATACCGACGCCTTCGTGAAATTCATGGGCGGCGGTTATGCCGATGCGGTCGCAACCGGCACGGCGTCGCTTTATATCGCGGTCGCGGCGCTCGACCTGCCGGCCGGCAGCGAGGTTATCGTATCGCCGGTCACCGATCCCGGCACGCTGTCATCGATCATTCTCAATAATCTCGTGCCGCGCGTCGCCGACTCAGCACCCGGCACGTTCAATATGGGCCCCGAACAATTCGTCGCCCGCGTTACGCCGAAAACCCGCGCAGTCATGCTGGTGCATTCGCTTGGGCGCGCCGCCGACGTCGTGGGCGTGGTGAAGGAAGCGCATGCGCGCGATATTCGCGTCATCGAGGATTGCAGCCAGTCGCACGGCGCCCGCGTCAGGGGCAGGCCGATCGGCAATTTCGGCGATATCGCCGCGTTCTCGACCATGTACCGCAAGGCGCATATGACCGGCGGCGCCGGCGGCGTCGTCTTCAGCCACGACATAGACCTGCATCATCGCGCGCTCGCCATGGCGGATCGCGGCAAGCCGTCATGGCGGGAGGATTTCGACGACCGCAATCCCAATCAGTTCCTGTTCCCCGCGCTCAATCTGCACACTGACGAAATCTCCTGCGCCATCGGCGTTTCGTCGCTGCGGCGCTTGACCGACACGATTCTAAAGCGCCTGACCTTCCTCGCCGAACTCACCGGCCGTCTCAATGACCGCGCGGAGATCTGCAAACCCTTCGGCTATTCGCCGAACGATGCGCCGTTCGTCTACCCGATCCTGGTCGATATCGAGCGCATCTCCTGCAGCAAGCAGCACTTTGCCAAAGCGGTGCTGGCCGAGGGCATCGGTCTCAACCCGCATTATCAGTATCTGGTTTCCGACTGGCCGTGGCTGAAACCCTATCTGCCCGACGATTTCGACACGCCCAATGCGCGGGCCATCCGCGACCGGTCGTTCATGCTCTACCTCAACGAGGCCTATGGCAATTCCGAAGCGTCGGATTGCACCAAAGCCATCGTCAAAGTCGAAAAAAGCCTCGGCCGTCCCGCGTAACAATCGCCAATCCGCCGTGCTGCCCAAAAATTTTCTCACCGACCGGCACCCGCTGCACGGCGAAGACGCCGTTGCGGCGATCATCACGGTCGAGGACGGCCGTTACCTGTTGCAATTGCGCGACGACATCCCGCGCATCTTCTATCCAGGCCACTGGGGCTGTTTCGGCGGCGCAGTCGGGGCGGATGAATTAGGCCTGCCGGCGTTACAGCGCGAGCTTGCCGAGGAACTGGAGATGCCGCCTCGTGACGCCTACGAATTCCTCAAGCTCGATTTCGACCTCAACAAGCTCGGACAAAAGCAGTGTTACCGGACCTATTACGAGATCAAGGTCACGGCGGCGGAGGTCTCGGACTTCGTGCTGCACGAAGGCGCCGAGATGGGGCTGTTTGCGCCCGATGAACTGTTCGATCTGCGTCTGACGCCCTACGACTCGTTTGCGCTATGGCTGCATTTCGCCCGTAAACGCTTTGGCCCGGTCGGCAATTAGATGCGGGCGCTCGTCATCGGCGGCGACAGCGTGGTCGGGGCGGCGCTTGTGCGCGCGCTGACGCAGCGCGGCGATACGGTCTATGCGACGACGCGGCGTCGGAACACCGTCAATGGCGACAGCCTCCACCTCGATCTTGCCGACGACGGCATCGAGACGGTCCCGCTGCCCGTAACCGACATTGCCTTCTTTTGCGCTGCGGTCAGCGGCTTCGCGGTGTGCCGAAACGATCCCGTATTGGCGCGTCGCGTCAATGTCGAGGGCACCGGTAAATTGGCGCGCCGTCTGACCCGGCAAGGCGTCTATTCGGTGCTGCTTTCGTCGACGGCGGTGTTCGATTTTCAAAGGCCGCGGGTGCCGGCGGACGCCCCATTGCGGCCGCTGACGATGCTCGGCCAGATCAAGGCAGAAGCGGAGCGCACTTTTCTCGCCTTGGGTCAGGCCGCGTCGGTATTGCGATTGACCAAGGTCGTCACGCCGGACGCTCCGCTGTTCGCCGAATGGATCGCCGCACTGCGCCGGCACTCCTCCATCTCGGCCTATTCGGATTTGCACATCGCGCCGATCAGCTTGGCGGACGCGACGCGGGCCATGTTTGCGGTCGCGGGCGACCGCGGGTCCGGTATCTATCAAGTGTCCGGCGCGAGCGATATCAGCTACCTCGACGTCGCCCGACACCTTGCCAAGATGATGGGTGTGCCGCCCGGTCGGATCCGTTCCAAACTCGCCGTCGAAAACGGCATCCCGGCGTCGGAAGTTCCGCGATTCACGACGCTGGAGAGCTCCCGCATCGAGGCGCTGACGGGTTGCGGGGCACCCGATCCCTATGACCTGATCGAGACGATATTCGAGCCGCAAATTGAAAGCTTCGATGCGATCGAGGCATCGAGCGGCGGCTCATGACGATCCGATTCGAGTGTCAGATTTGCTTTGCGGATGCGCTCGATCAGTTCGAGGCGTTTCGGACATTGCCGCGCGTCACCTCCGACTCGAAGCCCTGGCCCGCCGGCGGCGAGCTCAGCGTCTGTCGTTCCTGTGGCGCGATCCAGAAGCTGCCGACGGACAAGTGGCGCGCCGAAGCGGCCTCCATCTATCAGAATTACGAAATGTATCATCTGTCGGCAGGCGCCGAGCAACTGGTGTTCGCGGACGCCGGCGCGGTTAGGCCGCGATCGGAACGGCTGGTGGAATTCGTTCTCGGCACGACTTCGCCGTCGGACACCGGCAAGCTCATCGATATCGGCTGCGGCAACGGCGAGGCGCTGAGGAATTTCTCGCAGGCGCTTCCCCGTTGGCAACTCTGCGGTGCCGAACTGACCGACAAGGCGCTGACGCAGTTGCGTCAACTGCCGAACTTCGCGACGCTTTACACGATCCCACCCGCACAGATCGAGCAGCGTTTCAATCTCGTTACCATGATCCACTCTCTCGAGCACATGCCGGCGCCGCTGCAAACATTGGCGCAGGCCGCACAACTGACCGAGCCGGGCGGGAAGCTGTTCGTCGAAGTTCCGGATATTGAGACCTCGCCGTTCGATCTGCTCGTGGCCGATCATCTGATGCATTTCTCGCGCGCGTCGCTCGGCGCGATGGCGGGTCGCGCCGGGGTATCCATCGCGATGCTCAGCAACGATATCGTGCCGAAAGAGATCACCATGCTCGGTAGCCGCGCGGCGCCGGTTGTGAGTCCCAACGGTCCCGAGCAAGGGATTCGGCACGCGCAGTCGCTCATCGCGTGGCTGCTCGACCTCATGGCGCAGATTGAAACTCTGGCGGCGAAAAACCGGATCGGGATTTTCGGCACCTCCGTTGCCGGCATGGCGTTTTACGGCGCGTTTCGCGACCGCGTCGCCTTCTTCGTGGACGAAGATCCGGCCCGTATCGGCAAGACCTATCGGGGAACCCCAGTGGTGGCCCCGAAGGACGCGGATCCCGACATTCCCGTTGTTATGGCGTTGCCGCCCGCGCGAGCGCTGCGGGCGGCCGAACGATTACGCGCCACCGGGATGAATGCCGTCTGTCCGCCGCCGTTTGTAGTTCAGTAGCCGTAAAAATGTCAGGCATTGCAAATACCGGGATTGAACGGCAATGAAATTTGAACCCGTACACATCGATTCCTGCCGCAATACGTCGCAAGAAACGATGAATCCCTATCCAGCGATCCGGCTTTTGCCCGGCGCCAATATTTTCAAATCGACCGTCGAAGGTCCGCTCTATCTCGGCCGGGGCACGCAGCTCGGGCCCGACGTGACCGTCGGCAAATATACCGGCATGAACGACAACGGCTTCATCGCCCGCGCCACCATGGGGGCGTTCTGCTCCGTCGGCGCACGAACCGCGATCAATCCGTTCAATCATCCGACCAATTGGCTCAGCATTCACGAATTCCAATACCACCCCAATTCATACGATTGGGTAGACGAATACAAAACAATGGACCGGCTGACGCGGACGCCGGATATGTTCAAAAAAGTCACCATCGGCAATGACGTTTGGACCGGCCATAACGTCAATATTTTGGGCGGCGTAACGGTCGGCGACGGCGCGGTCATTGCCGCGGGCGCCGTCGTGACCAAGGACGTACCGGCATACGCCATCGTGGCCGGCGTTCCTGCGACCGTGAAGCGCTTGCGCTTCTCGGAGGAGATCATAGCGCGGCTATTGCGAAGCCGATGGTGGGACCTCGAACTCGCGGAGCTCAGCGGCCTTCCCTTCAACGACATCGAGCGCTGCCTCGATGCCATCGAACGTGTCAAAGGCCCGTAGTCTTCCGACTTCGATGTCGCGCACAAAGGAACGCGACGCTCTAATACCGATTTTGGAACGTATCGAAGTTCCATCGGACGGCATTCTGGTGGTGCACAGCGCCATCGCCGGGCTGTGCCGAAATGGCTTTCGCGCCGAAGCCATGATCGAAGCTCTGCTTGGACACTTGCCCAAAGGCACGCTGATCATGCCGACCATGACGTGGCGCACGGTGACGCCGGAACACCCCGTCTGGGACGAAATGGAAACCCCGTCGCATACCGGCGTCCTCAGCGAAATCTTTCGCACCCGTTACGCTACGGCCCGGAGCATCCATCCCACGCATTCGGCCGCGGCGTTCGGACCCCGGTCGCAAGAGTTGTTGGCGCGGCATCATCTCGACGATACGCCGGTATCGCCCAACAGTCCCTATGGCCTGATGCGCGACCTGCCGGCCTATGTACTCATGCTCGGGGTCGGGCTCGAAGCCTGCACCGCGATTCACCTCCCCGAGGAAATGGTCGCGCCCGATATTTATCTGCGGCCCGCGGAGCAGGCCGAGCTCTACCAATGCCGCGACCGTCGTGGCGTCGCGCATCGGGTCCGAACCCGCCGTCATTGGCGCCTCGATCGCGACTTTCCGAAATTCGGTCCGCAGCTCGAATGGGAAGGCCTGCTGCATGCCGGGACGCTATTCGGCTGCCCTTATTGCATCGTCAGCCTTGGCAATTTGTTGCACGCGGTATTCGCGGCGCTGACAGCCGACCCGCGGGGCACGCTGCGGCGAAGTGAGCTGAGGCAGTCGAACAGCCAAGCGGGACAACCGCACTAAAGCACGGGTCAATCTTATGCAGAACACTTTGGCTCTCAATGTTCCACAAACCGGCCGGACCATGTCCCCGTTCCGGGTTGCGGCCGTGGACATCATCGCAGGCCTCCTTGCCTTCGATATTTGGGGGCGGCTCGGATGGCGGGATACCAAACGCCGTTATCGACGCACCGTCTTCGGACCGTTTTGGACGACGGTCAGCCTGGCGCTGCTCGTCACCTCGCTTGGCCTGGTTTGGTCGAATCTTATGCACAAGGATCCGAGATCCTATCTGCCGTTTCTGACATCGGGGATGCTGTGCTGGAGTTTCTTCATCGGGATCTGCATCGAGGGCTGTCCTACTTTTTGCTCCAGTGAGAAGCTCATCAAGCAACTGCGAATTTCCTATACGTTGCTCGCATCGGCCGTGGTTTGGCGCAACGCCATCGTGTTCTTTCACAATATGATAATTTTCGTGCTGGTCTGCATTTACGGCTCCGTTTCCGTCACCTGGTCCACACTGCTGGTGATCCCCGGATTTGGATTGCTGTGTCTCAATGCGGTGTGGATCGTCATCGTTCTCGGGACAACGTGCGCGCGCTATCGGGATTTGCAGCAATTGGTGACGAACTCGCTGCAAATTTTGCTGTTCCTGACGCCCATTTTCTGGTCGCCCGACCAGATGACCGGGCGGCCCGCGGTGCTGGTGCAATTCAACCCCCTCTATCATCTGATATCGGTCGTTCGCGAGCCATTGCTGGGCGAGACGCCCGCGGCGGTCCATTGGCTCGTCGTGATCGGCATCACGATTGCCGGCTGGACCTTGGCGATGCAAATGTTGTCCAGGTTTCGCCACCGTATTGTTTACTGGGTGTAGGCGGCGGAGAGGGTAATGTCGGAAATGCAAACCGAGACTGCCCCCTCCGCGGCGGCCTGTGAGGTCCCGCTGCGGACCTATATCGCCGTCGTCTTCTGGGGCGAGGAATTCCGTCGATATTTTCTCGACTATTGCCTCGCCAGTTTGATGTCGCCGGGCAATATTCCGGCGATCCAGAATAAGAGCAGCGCTCGGCTGCTCATAGCGACGCGTAGCGACGACTGGGAGGCGATGCAATCCGAGCCGATCTTTATCGCGGCCAAAAAGCATATCGCGGTCGAGCATGTTCCGCATGAGGCGCCGCTCAAAGTGCCTCCCGATAAGAAAATGTGGATCATGTCGCAGGGCCACAAGCTGGTCACAAGGAGACTGTTTGAAGATCGCGCCCATTGCGTGATGGCGTACCCTGATGCGGTTTTCGCCGACGGCGCCATCGGGCGAATCGAGCAGTTGGCCCTGCAAGGCTATAAGGTCGTCTTATGCATCGCGGTGCGGTTTTCGAACGAAGGGCTCTCGGACGAACTCAAACGCAGCGGGTTGGTCAAACGCGGCGTGCCGATCGACATTGGAACGAAAGATCTGGTGCGGCTTACGATCAAGCACTTGCACTCGGAAGCGGTGCGCCTTGATTTCGAGTCCGATCTCGACGATCAGGGCGCTTGCTCGTTTTTCTGGGTCGTCAGCCCCGGGCAGGATTTGCTGTTCCACTGCGTAAATTGGGCGCCGGTGCTGATCGATTATAGCGCGCTTAGCGATCACGACGACTCGACGTTCGACAATTGGACCTTCGACGGCGATTACGTCGCCAGGAATTTTTCCAACGTCAACGATGTCTATGTCGTGCGGAATACGAGCGAGCTTTTTCTCACCAGTTTTACGCCGGAATCGAAAGTCAGCTATCCGCTGGTGCGTTTGTTCCCCTACCGGTTTGCGGCTTTGCGGCGGATACTGAAAATCGCGCGAGCCCACGCCAATGCCAAGAGGCTGAATACTTTCGACGCTTTGAAGAAGCAGTGCTTTCGGATTCCGATCCGGGTTCAAGGCGGCGATGCTCAGGAACTCGCCTGGCGCGAAGCGGAGCAGCGCGCCGGTAAGGTCGTTGCCCGAATCTTGGAGCCGGACAATGCCGTAAAACGATGGCTGCGGGTGATACCGCTTCTCACCCTGATCAGCCGGCTGCGACGATCGCCGTACATCATACGCAACCTGGCAAGGCAGAGACGGGATCGATTTCTCGCCACGCGTTCGGCGGAACAGTGAGTTATCGGGCTTGATGGCTCAAACCGGGCCCATACGGTGCGCAGGGCGGGCCTCACGGCTTGACGTTCTAGGCGTCGTCCGTGTGCGGCCGCGGTGGGTCGCTTGCCCTCGAACCGAACATGAATGAGCGCACAAACCAGCTAATGCGCGAAATGCTGTTCTATTCGCCACGCATGATTCGACCGGCGTGGTAACGAATGCAATGCGGAAGATCCAGGCATAGGCCGGCATTGGCGGGACGGAGCGCGACAGGTCGCCGCGTCGGCGATTATTGGGACGCCTGTTGTTCGAGGCATGCGTTGTTTCCGCGCGGCGCAGACATCTGCTCGTTCCTCGAGGAGTCCGGCGTCCGGTTTGAAATCTGGAAGGATGAGGGCAATGGCGCGTCCCTCGTCGCGGTCAAGACATAAAGGCCACGATCGTGATGATGGCGACGTCGTCGGAACGGTGTAAAATGTACCGCGCAGGTGGCGCAAAATTGGAAGGCTGGTAGTATCGATGAAGGAACCTT
>Ga0181526_10000297_pt1 | contig 54313 bp, 63 predicted proteins | sample PEATcosm2014_Bin_35_FD_119750 | JGI IMG/M metagenome (GOLD analysis project Ga0181526, IMG submission 119750) | Peatland microbial communities from MTU Mesocosm Facility, Houghton, MI, USA - PEATcosm2014_Bin06_30_metaG | ecosystem: Environmental > Terrestrial > Soil > Wetlands > Peat | place... | reverse complement strand
TGCAGCAGCGACGGCTGCGGAATCGTCTTTCTGCTAACCCCAAACACCGAGAACGTCTTGCACGATTTCACCGGCGGCGCCGACGGATTCGGACCCGGCGGCGGCGTCGTTTTCGATCCCGCAGGCAACGTGTACGGGATGACTCCCGACGGCGGCGCGCATTCCGAGGGCACCATTTACGACCTTTGGCGCGCCGGTCGGCAGTGGCACGAGAAGGTCATTCACGCATTTACCGGGGGTACGGACGGGGGCGTCGGGTCGCTCGGTCCTTTACTGCGCGATGCCGCTGGTAATCTGTACGGCGTCGCGGAGATCGGCGGGGCTCTCGGCGCCGGTACGGTATTTAAACTGCGCGCAACGTCAAAGAAGCGCTGGAAGCTGACGACGCTCTACGCTTTCAAGGGTCAGCCCGACGGCAATTCCCCATACGGAGGCTTGGTAGCCGGCTCAAACGGTGACCTCTACGGAACTACGTACTACGGCGGCGCCGAGGGGCTGGGCAGCGTCTTCAAGCTCGCCCGCGGTACGCGTGGGCGGTATCGCGAACGCGTGCTCTACAGTTTCCGCGGAGGCAACGACGGAAGCTCCCCGACCGCCACGCTGGTTTTTAGGAACGGGGAGCTTTACGGAACGACATCCGCGGGCGGCGGAAGCTGTGGCTGCGGCACCGTCTTTGTAGTCGACGCACGATCCGGAAATGAGACGGCTCTCCACGCGTTTGGCAGCGGCACCGACGGCGCGTACTCCTATTACGGATTGACGCTCGACGCGAGCGGCAACCTATACGGCGCGACCGTGGCCGGTGGTTCTTTCGGCCAAGGAACCGTCTACGAATTTACGCCGTAGCGATGGGCCGCCGCTTTACATCTTTACTTTGGCGCTGGTGATCATCGTCTTGCCGTTCGACACGGTGATCGTAACCGAGGTTTGCCCCGAACCCGGATCGCCGACCATAAAAACGGCGGTCTCTTGCGGTGCCGTCGTGTGGGATTTCTCGGAACCGGCCGGCATGTTTTTCTGATACCAGGCGTAGACTTTGTCGAACGAGTCATCGGTCGTCATGACCGTGCCTGCCGCGGTCTGGCCCATGCTGGAGTTACTTCCGGACGCTTCCGTGACCGCGCCGGGGTAGGCGGGCGCTTCACCTGCGGGCGCCGTCGTCGCGGCGGAGTTATCCGTGGCCGCAGCGGCAGACGAGGCGGCAGTCGTCGCCTCCGCGCTGGATTGACTCTGATCGTTCGATGAGGACTTGCTCGCGCAGGCCGTTATCGCGAGGGCTGCGGAAACGAGGACGAGCGACATCTTGAGAAAACGCATTCCAAACTCTCCTTAAGTACGAAGCGGGGGTGGCTCAAAACCCGACCGGCGGGCGAACGCGTGGTACCTGCGCTATAGGGGAGATGCCAAAGCTTCTCCTGCCCAGGCACCCGAGCGAGGGACGTCCGACCGGGTCTACGATCCCCATAGTACCTGAGGCGGCGTACGAAAACGTTCCTTTTGGGCGTAGTCCGTTTAGGCGTAGTCCGCCGGCACGGTTCGATCTACCCCCGGACCGCTGCCGGTTGCGCGCAGAAGCAGCGTCAAGCCTGTAGCGACGGCGAGGTTTAGCACGAAACCGTAGAAGCCGATATATCCGACCAAACCGTTTGCAGGGAGTGCGAACGTCGATTTAAAGCCGGTTGCGATCGCCATCGCGGTCGTGCAAACGATCCCGCAGGCCCAGCCGGCCAGCAATGCGTTCGGGTAGAACCAGCGCGTGTAGAGGCCCATCGCCGCCACCGGGAAGATCTGCAACATCCACGCCCCGCCGAGCAGTTGAAAGTTGATCGCGAACGGCACGGGAACCGTAAGGACGAGAACCAGCGCCGCCGCGAGCACCGCGAGGCATAGGAGTTTTGCGTGCTGCGTTTCGGCGGGAGGCCGGTCTTGGGTGAACTCGGCGAGCACGTTGCTGGCGAAGAGATTGGCCGAGCCGATCGCCATGACCGCGGCCGGAACCAGCGCGCCGGTCACGATTGCGGCGAAGGCCACGCCGGCGAGCCAACCCGGGAAGAGCGCATCGAGCAGGAGTGGGACGGCGAGGCTGGTGTGCTTGGCGTCGAGATGGATGCCGGCGGCCAGCGCGCAGTAGCCCATGAGCGCGAGCAGCGCCAGCAGGATCGAATAGATCGGCAAGAACACGGCGTTGCGCGCAATGACGCGCTTGCTCTTTGCGCTCAGCGCGCTCGTGATCGAATGTGGATACATAAAGAGCGTGGATGCCGAACCGAGCGCCAGCGTGCCATAGGCAAAGTACATGTTGGGCGGAAGCAGCAGCCCGCCGGGCGGGACGTGCGTTTTGAGGGCGACGCCCGCGGCGCTGAAAATGTGTCCCCAGCCGCCAAGTTTTGCGGGAATGATAACCATTGCGGCGATGATCGTCACGTACATCAGCGCGTCTTTGACGAACGCGACCAATGCGGGGCCGCGCAAGCCGCATATGTACGTATAGGCGGCGACGATCGCGAAGGCGACGAAGAGCGCGGAACCCGCGACGAGCGGCGAGCCGGCGCCAAACTGCGTGAGGACGGCCTGCATGCCGACGAGTTGCAAGGCGACGTACGGCATCGCGGCGGCAACGCACGTCAGCGCCACTGCGACCTCAAGGCGGCGGTCGCCGAAGCGATCGCGAATGAAGTCGGCCAGCGTCACGTAGCCGCGGTTCCGCGCGACGACCCAAAAGCGTGTCACGACGACGAAAAAGAAGATAAAGGCGAGCGTCGTGTAGGGGACGGCGAAGAATCCGATCGCGCCGGCACCATAAAGAAAGGCGGGAAGCGCGACGAACGTATAAGCGGTATACAGATCGCCGCCGAGCAGAAACCAGCTTACGATCGTGCCGAAGCCGCGTCCGGCGAGGCCCCACTCCTCGAGCGACGTCCGATCGCCAGAACCCCATCGCGATGCCGCGAATCCCAGCACGCTCACGCCGACGAAGATAACCGCGAAGACGACGAACGCGCTAGAGCTCCTAAACATCGCGGCGGCCCTGCGTGAGCAGCAGCACCGCGCCGATGAGCAGAGAGCCGAGCACGATCCACGCGATCTGGTACCAATAAAAGAACGGAATCCCAAAGAGCGTGGGCTCGAGCCTGGCATAGAGCGGCACCCAGAGCGTCCCTATGAAGGGAAGCAACAGGAGCAAATACCACGCTTGCCGTTTAGAAGAACGGATTGTGTTGCTTCTCCAGCGCAATCGTGCTTGGCGGACCGTGGCCGGGCATGACGACCGTATCGTCGGGGAGCGTAAAGAACTTACTGCGCACGCTGTTGAGAATGTCGCGGTAGGTGGTCTTGTCGCCGTACGCGCCGCCGACACTGGCCGCGAAAAGCGTATCCCCCGAAAAGAGTGCTCCCCGAAAGAGGAACGAGGAGGAACCGTCGGTATGGCCCGGCGTGTGAAGCATGCGAATCGACGCATCGGCGCCGAATGGCAAGGTTTCGCCATCGCGTAGCAGCAGAGCGCTCTTCGCGAGCGGCCCGATCGCGTGGACGTCGAGCGAGTGCATCACGATCTGCGCTTGCGGAAAGGCTCGAGCAACGTCGCCGGTCGCATCGCAGTGATCGGCGTGCTTGTGGGTGATCAGCACGTACTGCAGATGATAGTCGCCCTCGCGCAGAACTCGCAGCAGATTCTGTGGAATGCCCGCCGGATCGACGAGCGCGGCGCGACGCCCCTCTTCGAGAAAGAAGACGTAGCCGTTGCTGGGCTGTGGATCTTGGGGATGGCGACGCACGTCGGGACGCTCGATTGCCGGCGGCTGCCATCGCGCAGCCGCACTGTCGGCGAGCTTTCCACCGTCGAGTTGCAAGAGGGTTGCGACGGCGCGGGCCTCCTCGCCGGTTGCGGTACCCTCGTCCTTGAGCCACCGGTCGATCTTTTCTGCCGGGATACCGGTCGCGCCGGCGAGTTGCGCGCTGCCGACGCCGGTGCCGCGCATCGCCTTCTTGAGGATGTCGCCGAAGGTGTCTTCTAATGGCAACGTAGTAGGCATGGCCGCATCTTCGACGCCTCGCGCCCAACCGGCTGCAACCGGGCATGCATCCGGGCGAGTCGAAGAAACCCGTAATGGAACGTGTGATCATCATTGGTTCGGGGCCGGCTGGACTGACCGCCGCCGTTTATGCGGCGCGAGCGAATCTCCGGCCGCTCGTCCTCGCCGGCGGGCTCTATGGCGGGCAGCTCATGCTGACGACCGACGTCGAAAACTATCCCGGCTTTCCCGAAGGTATCATGGGTCCGGACTTGATGATCCGCTTTCGCGAACAGGCCGAGCGCTTCGGCGCCCGGATCGAAAACGTCGACGTTACCGCGGTTGACTTTGCGAAGCGCCCACTCGTGGTGCGCACGTACGACGCCCAGTTTGAAGCGGAGAGCGTCGTCGTCGCCACGGGCGCGAGCGCAGTTTGGCTCGACATTCCGGGCGAGGAGCGTTTGCGCGGCCGCGGTGTTTCGAGTTGCGCGACCTGCGATGGCGCGTTCTTTCGCGAGAAGCGCATCGTCGTCGTGGGCGGCGGGGATTCGGCCCTCGAAGAAGCGCTCTTTCTCACCCGTTTCGGCCGGCGCGTCACGTTGATTCATCGCCGCGACCGGCTGCGCGCCAGCAAGATCATGTCCAATCGCGCGCGTTCCCACGAGAAGATCGATTTCATTTGGAACACGGTCGTCGAGGACGTTCTCGGTGAAGATCGGGTAACCGGGCTTCGTCTTCGTAACGTGGTCGACGGGAGCACCTACGAGTTCGAAGCCGACGCGCTCTTCGTCGCAATCGGTCACACGCCGAACACGGAAGTGTTTGCGGGCCAGCTCGATCTCGACGAACTCGGCTACATCGCTTCGCCCGATGGTTCGCTAACGAACGTCGAAGGCGTTTTCGTAGCGGGCGACGTCAACGATCATCGTTACCGTCAGGCAGTAACGGCTGCGGGCGCCGGTTGCCGAGCGGCAATGGACGCCGAGAAATACCTGGAGGCGCTCGAGTTCAGAATCGAGAACCGTCACGAACGCGGGCCTCTGCCTGCGGTTCCATAGGAGCCTGACATGAGCGACGAAGAAAAAAACAGCGACGAACAAGTCGATTCCGTCAGCGGCGGCGGACACCACACGATTCCGATCGATCCGCCCATGCGCCCTCCCAGCAATCCGGTTCAAGGGCACGTTCCCGATCCGATCCGGCATCCCAGCAACCCCGTCGGCGAGTAAAAAAGGCAACGACCGGGGAGGGGCTGGCGTAACCGGCCCCTTTTTTAAATTCCGCCGACGAAGCGCCCGGGATTGAGCGTACGATTCGGATCGAACCGCGCTTTGAGGGCCTGCATTTGCGCGATAGCCGGCGGTGATTCGCCCCATACACGCAGGTAGATTCGGTTGGGATGGTCGCTCGCAATCACTTGCGCGCGCGGCTCGATCTCGTGGAGCGCGTCGTCGAAAGCCTCGATCTTTGCTCCCAGCCCGCGAGCGTCGAGATCGCTCACGCGCACGATGATATCGCCGTTGAGGACGTCCACGATCGTCTCTGCGCGCAGCTCGAAGCGGCGCGCCAGTTCGCCGGCACGCAACGCGTTTGGCTCGCAGGTTTGCGGCAACGAAGCAATGCGATAGGTTACCGAGCGTTCGCCCAGGCGCGCGACGTACGCATCGACGACGCGTTGAAACGATTCGCGCGCGCCGGCATCAAGCACGCGCGTCTCCGGCACGCCGGCGCGGCCGAGCGCCGAACGCAGTTCGCGCGTCGCGCGTTCGAGCAGCGTCGCGCTGCCCTCGAGCAGCACCGCGACGCGCCCCTCCGGGCCGTCGTCGCCGTCGATCGCTTTGTGAAATCCATCGATCCAAAAAGCCGCAGCGAGACGCATCGGCAGCGATTCAAGTTGGGTGCAAGCTCTGGCGCGCGTCCGCTCCGGAAGACGCGCAAGAAAGAGCCGGGCCCGTTTCGGTAAGGGTACCGTCTTAAAGTTCGCTTGCACGATGATGCCGAGCGTTCCGAACGAGCCGACATATAGGCGGCTCATGTCGTAGCCCGAAACGTTCTTCACGACCATGCCGCCGGCACGCGCGATCGTTCCGTCGGCGAGCACGATCGTCGAGCCGATAAGGTAGTCGCGGAGACGGCCGTAAAGATGGCGTCGCGGCCCCAGCCATCCCGCGGCCAACGTGCCGCCTACGGTCGCGTACTGCGGTCGCGGCGCGTCAAACGGAATGAACTGTCCCTGCGTGCTCAGCAAAACCGTGAGAGTTTGAATCGGCGTGCCCGCGCGCACGGCGACGGTAAGGTCGGCTTGCTCGTTTGCAACGACGCCGGAAAGCCGCTTCGTCGAAAGCGTAATGTCGCAGCGTTCCGGCGGAAAGCCCATTCCGCAAAGCGTCGCGCCGCCGGCGATCGAGACTTTCTCGCCGGCGCGGTCGCAGCGGGCAAGAATCTCGCCGGCTTCCGCCGCCGTCTTCGGCGCGACGGAATCGGTCGTCGCTTTCACGGTGGCGCGACCTCGGGGCAACGCGCTCCACTAGGGAAGATCTTTTCCGGATTGAGCATTCGCGCCGGGTCGAAGACGTCGCGAACGCGTCCCATTGTCGCCAGATCGGCAGTTGAATAGACACGCGTCATGGCTTCACGTTTCTCCCAACCGATGCCGTGTTCGCCGCTGATCGTACCGCCCAGATCGATTGCCGACTGCAAGATGACGTTACCCGTTTCGACCACGGCGGCGACTTGACGCGCGTCGCTCTTGTCGTACATCAAGAGCGGGTGCAGGTTGCCGTCGCCGGCGTGAAAGACGTTGCCCACGGTAATCTGGTTCGTGCGGGCTGCCGCTTCCACCGCACGAAGCGCTTGCGGGAGCTTGCTGCGCGGCACGCAGACGTCTTGCGTATAGTAGTTCGGCGCGATCCGTCCGGTCGCGCCGGCGGCTCCCTTGCGCCCCGCCCAAAGCGCGTTGCGTTCGGCGAGCGTGCGGGCGCTCTTCCAATAGTTCGCGCCGTGCTGCTTGACGATTGCGTGAATTGCCGCTTCGCTCGCGGCGACGTCTTCCTCAAAGCCCGCGCTTTCGACAAGGAGCAATGCGGCTGCATCGGTCGGATATCCGGCGTGAAAGGCGGCCTCAACGGCTCGAACGATGACGGCGTCCATCATCTCGAGCGCGGTCGGCACAATACCGGCTGCGATGATTGCCGAGACCGCCTCCGCGGCGGCATCCATCCCGTCGAACGCCGCAACCCAAACGCGGACGGCTTCCGGGAGGGCGAGCAACTGGAGCCATGCGGACGTCACGAGGCCCAGCGTTCCTTCGCTGCCCACCAATGCCGCAGTCAAGTCGTAACCGGCGTCTTCAATGCTGGTTGCGAAGACCTCGCCGGCATCGTCTACAACCTCGAGTCCGAGCACGTGATTGACCGTCGTGCCGTAGGAGAGGCAGTGCGGGCCGCCCGCGTTGGTTGCGATGTTGCCGCCAATCGTCGAAATCTGCTGCGACGAGGGGTCCGGCGCATAGAAAAGACCATCAGGCGCGACCTGCCGGGACAGTTCGAGATTCATGAGGCCGGGCTGAACCCGAACGCGCCGGTTCCGCAGATCCAGCTCCAGAATCCGGTTCATCCGCATGAGCGAAACGATTACGCCTCCGGCCATGGGGACGGCACCCCCGCAGAGCCCGGTGCCCGCGCCGCGCGCGATGATAGGCTCGCCGCAGTCGCGCGCGATTTTGACGATGGCGCTGACCTCCTGCGTCGATTTTGGCAAGACGACCGCCGCAGGGCGTCCGCCATCGGTGTAGGCGTCAAACGAATACACTGCCAGGTCCTCGGGCTCGGTTTTGACGGCATCCGATCCAAGCGCCGCGATCAACCGCTCGCACAGCATGCTTACTCGCCTTCAACGAGGACGGGCGCGGACCTTGACAATTAAGAGAGGTTATGATTGCATGATTGAACATCATGTGGAGGTGCTATCTCTCGTTCTATTATCACCCTAGTCGAGGTTGGTGAGGGAACGTGTTACGCAAGCCCCCGTCGATTCGGCGGGGGTTCGCGTTTTCCGAGGAATCCGTGGGGCGATCACGGTTGAAGCCGACGATAACGTCGCGATAACCCGTGCAACGGAGCGCCTTCTTCGGGAGATCGTCGTCCGCAACGCGATCGAACTCGACGACATTGCCTCGGTGCTCTTCACGCTAACGCCCGACTTGCACGCTTCTTTTCCTGCGCTGGCCGCGCGCGACATGGGTTGGGTGACGGTGCCGATGCTTCACGCCGTGGAGATCTCCGTGCCCGGCGCGCTCGGAAAATGCATCCGCGTGCTCATGCACGTCAACACCTCGCGAACGGCGGCCGAGATCGAGCACGTCTACCTGGACGGTGCCGCGGTGCTGCGCCCGGACTTAGTGCGCGCCAAGCCTTGAGCCCGAAGGTCCTCGGAATCTTCGGCGTCGGGTTGATCGGGGGCTCGATCGGCCTGCGGGCCCGCCGCAACGGCCTCGAGGTCCTGGGCTACGACTCCGATCTGCCGGCGTTGGAGGAAGCGCGTGCCGCGGGGGCCATCGACGCCATCGTGACGCGCGACGAACTATCGGACCGAGCCGACGTGCTGGTGATCGCGGCGCATCTCGGCGCGACGCTCGATGAAATCCAACGTTTGCAGGAGAAAGGCGACGCGGCTTGCACGCTAGTTCTCGACGTGGCGTCCGTGAAGATTCCGGTGGTTGCGGCGGCGCGCGGCTTGAAGAACTTCGTCGCGACGCATCCAATGGCAGGAAGCGAGCGCAGCGGCGTGAGCAACGCGCGCGCCGATCTCTTCGAGGGGCGGCCTTGGGCCTACGTGCCGGCCGGCGACGAGCAGCTCGATCGCCGCGCCTGCAATTTCATCGTTTCGCTCGGCGGCATGCCGCTTGCGATTGGGGCGGAAGAGCACGATCGCATCGTGGCGATCACCTCGCACGTGCCGCAGGTATTTGCCTATCGCTACGCGGGGCTCTTGCGGGAGAAGGAAGGCAACGCGCAACGGCTCTGCGGGCCGGTTGCGCGCGAACTGTTGCGAATCGCCAGCATGAATCCGGCGATGTGGCGCGAGATTTTTTCGGCCAACGCCACCAACATCGAGAGCGATCTGCGCCGTCTTGCCGCCGAGCTTAACGTCGCCGCAGACGAGCTTTCGGCCGACAAGGGTAAATGCGCTCCGGACGTGTTTTGATGCCGATGCCCTCTATTCTGGTAGCAACGTGGGATGGTGGGCTATTCAACGTTACTAACAAAATCGTGCGTCAAGAGTTCGCCGATCGCGCGGTGCGAGGTCTGGTAGCCGATGGACAGGGAAGGGTGCTCGCAATCGTCGGCGGCCATTCGATCTACCGGCGATCCTCTGATGGCGAATGGACGGAGATAGCCAAGAGCGAATTCGAGCTTTCATGCTGCGTCCCAATTGCGGACGCTGTCTTTGTAGGAACTGACGACGCACGCATCTTGCGCGTCGATCCTGACGGCACGCTGCAGTTCCTGCCGGATTTTGATACCGTAGAAGGCCGCGACAAATGGTATGCGGGAGCGATCGTCGTCGACGGAAAGCTGATGGGGCCGCCGCTTGGAGTTCGTTCGATGGCGGCAACGTGCGATGGTGCCGTGCTCCTGGTCAACATCCACGTTGGCGGAATCCCGCGATCGACCGACGCCGGCTTGACGTGGCGGCCCACGATCGACATCGAGAGCGACGTTCATCAGGTCTGCGCGCATCCGAGCCGCCCCGATCTCGTGATCGCGGCGGCGGCGAAGGGCCTTTGCGTGAGTCGGGATGCCGGGGCGACATGGACTATCGAAGACCGAGGGCTTCACGCTCCTCATTGCTCTGCCGTTGCTTTTGGGAGAAACGACATTTTCGTGTCGGCATCTACCGACCCGTTCGGGCCGCAGGGCGCAGTATACCGGCGTCCGATCGACGGCAACGGTCCACTTCAGCCTTTGGGGGGAGGCATGCCGAAGTGGATCGCCGGCAAAGCCGATACCGACTGCATCGCAACCCGAGATTCGATGGTCGCCGTGATCGACCAATCGGGACGCCTTTACGTTTCGCACGACGACGGCGCCTCTTGGTCGCATTCACCTGATCGTCTGCCCGTTCCAACCGGGCTCTACATCTGCTGACGTCGCCAGGTGACGGCGAGCAATTTAATTACCGCGCGGCGATGCGGCCGATTGCGGCCGGTTCCATCGCGCTTGTAAACCACATGTGGCCGCGCGGGCCGGGGGTGATCTCGACGAGCTCGCCGCCCCCCGTGACGCTATAGAACTGTACTTTGCCCTGGGTCGTCATGCGCCCGATGCCTTCGCTACCGCTAAAATCGGTAAACCATAAGGCGGCATCGGGCCCCGTCGCGATGCCGGACGGCTCCACGTATTTGCCGCCTGTCGGGAACCCCGTGTATTTGCCGCTTGTCGTGAGCCTACCGAGCGCGTTGGAGCCGATTTCGGTGAACCACAACGCCTTATCCGGCCCGACGCAAATGAACTTCGGACCGGAGTCGACGGTGAACGACGTGTACTTGCCTTTGGGCGTTACGCGGATGACTTGATCGGAGAAGCGGCTGCCTCCGACGATATACTGCGTAACCCAGAGATTGCCGTCCGGGCCGGTAACGATGCCCTCGAGTTCCGCGTCGCTCGGCGCGACGGTGAAGTGCGTAACCTTACCCTTTGTCGTCATGCGTCCGACGGTTCCGTTAAACTCCGCGAACCACAGTGCGCCGTCAGGGCCAACCGTGATTCCCTGCGTGTACTCGCCGCCGGGATCGTCGAACAACGTGACGACGCCCGCCGTCGTGATGCGCCCAATGCCGCCGTACTCTTGCTGGAGGGTAAACCACAGGTTCTTGTCGGGGCCGGTGACGATCCCGACGGAAGGTATTGCGCCCGCCTCTTGCAGCAACGTGTACTTTCCGGCCGTCGTAATACGTCCGATCGCGTCCAACCCGCCGTCGGTATACCACAAGGCGCCGTCGGGTCCCGTCGTGATGGCCTCCGGCACCGGATCACCCAGGGTATCATCGAAAACCCGCACGCTCCCGCGCTTCGCCGCAACGACGTTGTCGCGTAAACTCACGTAGCCGGCCCCACTCGGAACGGCGCCAGTTCCTTGCGAGCCGCACCCCGCCAACGCCAACGCTGCCAGCACGCCGGCGCACGATAAGGTTTTCATCGAGGCCCCCTTCCCTAATACAACAGATACTTCCGGCGCAGCGAGTCGAATCGCGCGACTTCCGGCGACCATTGGTCGATAATTTCTTCGGCACTCTTGCCCGCCAATAGGCTCTGGCGAATCGAGTCGGTGCCCCAGTCGCGATCGAGCTGCAAAACGCTCGCGATGTCGATCGCGTGCGGAAATAGATCGCGAACCCCAACGAGAATCTCGACGGCAGTTCGCACGGCGACAAAGCGACGCGGATCGAAAATCATCAGCTCGACGCCGGTAAGCTCCTTGTCTTTCCAAAAGCCGACCATCGGCGACCAGGCCGCCGGCCTGAACCACACTCCGGGCAGATTGCGCGCGTTTAAGTGCGAGGCCAACTTCGTCCCTTCGATGCCCGGCGCGCCGGCGAGCAAGAAAGGCTTGGTGAACCCGCTGCCGTTGTTGATGCCGGCGCTGTCGAGCAGTCCGGTGCCGACGTAGGCGAAGGTCGTTATCCAATCCGGAATGTTCGGCGACGTTTGCACCCATTGCAGGCCCGTCTCGGGCCAAATCATCGAGCGCTGCCAACCGGTCATGCGAATAACGCGTAGCCGCGCGCCGATCGCGAAGTGGTCGTTGAAGAGCGTGGCGAGTTCGCCGACGGTCATCCCGTGGCGCATCGGAATCGGATAAAGGCCGATGAACGATTCAAAGGCGGATTCCAGAACGGGCCCCTCGATCGTTCCGCCGATCGGATTGGGCCGGTCAAAAACCCAAAACTCCTTGTCGTATTGCTTGGCGCTCTGCATCGCGTACGCCATCGTCGAAACGTAGGTGTAAGCGCGCGAGCCGACATCTTGAATGTCGAACGCGAGCACGTCAACGCCGTCGAGCATCGCCGCGCTAGGATGGCGGGATGCGCCGTAGAGGCTGTAGACGGGCAAGTGCGTCTCGGAATCGATATACGACCCGACGGATGCGCCGGCGTTGCGATCGCCGCGAAAGCCGTGCTCGGGCGAATAGATCGCCTTTACGCGAATGCCGCCATGACGGATGCTCGCGTCAACGATCGATTCGAGCCGCGACGTTACCCCGCTTTGATTGGCGATCAGGCCGACCGCGCGCCCGTCAAGCTCGCGCCACGCACGGCGCAGGAAGACTTCGTCGCCCAGTTCGATGCGCGCCGCCGGCAGCGCTTCGGCCGCCACGCGACGCGTGGTCGCGGCGGCGAATGCGGCCGTTCCCGCAAGAAACCTGCTACGACGCAAAAACCGGCTCCACATGGCGGTGCAGGATGCGGGCATCGTGCGCGCGCGCAAAGAGGGCGTGCACGGCCGCTCTGCCGTCGTGGCCGAGATCGTCGCTGAACTCGTTTACGTACAGCTCGATATGCGACTTCATCACCTTATCGCTCATCTCGATGGCGTGCTTCCGTACGTAGGGCATGATGGCGTCCTCATGTTCTCGCGCGAAGGCAAGACTGCGGCGAATCGCCGAGTTCAGGAGCTTCGCGTCGTCGTCGCCGATGTCGTTGCGCACCAAAATAGCGCCGAGCGGAACCGGCAAGATCGTCATCGTCTCCCACCACTCACCCATGTCCGCGATCGAGATCAAGCCGGCATCCCGGTAGGTGAAACGGGATTCGTGAATGATAAGTCCCGCATCCACCTCACCCTTTGCGACGGCGTCTACGATACGGTCGAAGCGCATCTGAACCGTCTTCGGGCGCGAGCCCAGCGCGAGCTGGAGCAACATAAATGCGGTAGTTCGCTCGCCTGGGATCGCAATTCGCCTACGCGCAAAGTCGGCGAAGAGTTGCGGCGAGCCGGCGGGACGCGCAACCAGGAGCGGGCCGCAGTTGCGCCCGAGCGCGCCGCCCGACGGTAGAATGCGGTAGCGATCCATTAGGAACGGTATTGCACCGTAGCTGACCTTCGTCAGCTCGTAGCGCCCCTGGGCTGCGGCGGTGTTGAGCTCTTCGATGTCGGCCAGGTGAGCGCTGACCTGTGGCGCATCGGTGAGCAAGCCATTGGTGAGCGCGCCGAAGATGTAGGTGTCGTTCGGGCAGGGGGAATAGGCGAGTGTGTAGGCGGCCATTACCGGCCTCTTCGAGGCGCTGCAAAAATCTTCTCTATGGCCTCAAAGAGGAACCTTAGCGCGGTGGGGAAGGTACTTGGCTGTGCTGAAGGTGCGTGTCGTGAAATCCGTAGCGCGAGTTTTCACAGCCTGCGCCGCCGTCGTGCTCCTAGCTGCGGCTCCGCTTGATATCGCCGTCATTGACGGTTCCCGCAACTCGCACGCATACCGAATCGTCGTGCGTTCCGACGGTGCGGCTTCCATCGCTACCGCGACCTCTGCTCCCAGGGGATTTACCATTCCAAGAGACACCGCCACGCGTTTCTTCGCAGCCCTCGCGGCGTCGCGCAGCGATAATTGGAAGAGCCTACCGTGCGCAAAGACAAGCGCACCGGCGGGACCGCCGGCAGCGGTTACAAAATGCAGCGAGATGTCACCGGACTGGCGACCACCGGGCTGTGAGAGTTAGGTCGTTGTAGGTTCGTCGAGCACGTCGAACAGCACCTCGACGACGTGCTGCAGTCCAGCCGCGCCGGCCGCGAAATCCCAGCCGCTGCGCTCGCGTGCGCCGCAGCGATTGGAGATGCCGCGCACTTCGATCGCACGAACGCCCGCGCGTTCGGCCGCGCGCAACACGGCAAAACCTTCCATCGATTCGACCTGCGCGCCGCGGCCGGCCAGCCGCGAAGCCGTTTCGTCGGTGGCCGTCACGCTCGCAACCGTAACGCCGGTCAGCACGGCGAAGCCGCGCGCGCGCAACTTTCCGACTATCGTTACATCGGAACGTGCGCGGTCGACGACGCGTTCGCCGGGCGGCAGCGAAATCGGCTCGCCGGTTTCGAGTCCGAGGTCCATCATGTCTTCGCCAACGATCACGCCATCGCCAATCTTCGCGGCGCCGGGAAACGCGCCGCCAAGCCCGGCGTTTACCACGAAGCGATAATCGCGGTTCGCGAGTGCCGTGGCAACTGCTGCCGCGGCCTCGACCGGACCGACGCCGAACGCGAGTTGGTCGACGCCGTCGCGGTCTTTCCAGAAGCGAAGCTCAGCGCCGACGGCGCAGCAGAGCAGAATCATGGTACGCCGATGAACTTGTGCGTTTGCAGCGAGAGGCGAAAGCGCTGCGGATGCGCCTTCGCATACTCTAGTGCGAGCGCGACGTTGCCGGGTTTGTTGCCTTCGGGCTGAAGCAAGATGGTCGGCATGGCGGCAAAGAGCGAGAGGTATTGTTCCGGCACACGTGCGTCGACGATCAACTTGGCTTCGTTCGCGCGGGCCGCCATCCGTGCATCGACGCGTTCTTTCGGCGAGACGCAGAGCCAGACGTCGGCGGGTAGGTCAGCGTAGATCGTTCCATTCGACTCGATATGCACCCGGCGGCTATCGCTTCGGAGTGCTTCGATCAACGCGGGCGTTTCGGCTTGGGCGAGTGGTTCGCCGCCGGTGAGAATCACCATCGGGCAGTCGCCGCCGATCTCCCCAACCTCCGCGACGACGTCCTCTACCGTTGCGAAGCGCTTGATCGCGTAATCGGTATCGCAGAAATCGCAGGCGAGATTACACCCCGCTAGCCGCACGAAGATTGCCGGCGTCCCGGTCCACATTCCTTCGCCCTGGATGCTGTAGAAGATTTCCGCTAGTTGCAACATGCTCGAAGTTAGATTCGTGTCATTCTTCGACTGCGCTCAGAATGACACACCTGCTTGCCCTTCGCCGGAGCTGTGCTGAGCGATTCCACGCCGCAGCACGGCGCAGGAGCGGGGGGTTTCCCAGAGGACCGCCTCCTCGAAGCCGCGTAGGTGCCCGTCGAGCTGTCGCCAGATCCAGAGCAACACGTTTTCCGCAGTTGGGTTCTCGACGATATCGTTGAGCGTTTGGTGATCGAGGCGGCGCACAACGCGTTGCTCGACGATGCCTTCGATCGTCTCGAAATCCTCGACCATGCCGCTGGCCGGCCCTTGCGTCTGCAGCGGGCCGCGGATCGCGACCTCCAATCGGTATGAATGCCCGTGCATGCGTTTGCACTTCCCCTCGTGATGCGGAAGCGCATGCGCCGCTTCGAAGCGGAAATGCTTACGAAGTTCCGCTTACAGTTCTCCCTGCGGACCCATCGCTTCAAGTCGCCGCTTGAGTTCGGCGAGGAAGCCGCTGGCGACGGAACCATCGACGACGCGATGATCGAGCGACAGACAGGAGTTCATCATGCTGCGGATCGCCAGCGAGTCGTCATCGCGCACGACGACCGTCTTGACGACCGTCTCCATCGTGACGATGCCGGCTTGGCCGCCGTTGATGATCGGCGCGGAGGCCCACGAGCCGTTTGCGCCGTTGTTGTTGACGGTAAAGGTGCCGCCGGCGAGATTGTCGACGCCGAGTTTGTTCTTGCGCGCCTTGTCGATCAACTCACCACCCTTGATCGCGAGCCCCTTGATCGAAAGCTTGTCGGCGCCGCGGACGACCGGAACGACGAGATTGGCCGGCAGACCGATCGCGATGCCGATGTTCACCTCATCGTTTACGTAGATGCTCGGCTGACCGCCGGCCGTCGCGGGCACGAAGCGCGCGTTCATCAGCGGAAATGCTGCCAGCGATTCGACGACCGCGCGGATGAAGAAGGGCAGCAGCGTGAGCTTGTAACCCGTCTCGCGTTCGAAGCGATCCTTCTCGCGCGCGCGCCACTTCCAGACGTTGGTCACGTCGATCTGCACCATCGACCACGCATGCGGCGCGGTGTGCTTGCTCTCGACCATGCGTTCGGCGATGATTTTGCGCGCTTGCGAGAGAGATACGGTCGTTCCCGGAATCGGTTGCGCGTAGGTCGAGGTGCGAGTGCCCGGCGGAACCGTCGCAGCGGCCGCAGGCGCGGAAGGCGCCGGCGCGCCGGTGCGTGCCGCGGCAAGCACGTCGTCGGCGGTAACGCGACCATTCGAGCCGCTGCCTTTGATCGCGCGAATGTCGATGCGATGCTCGCGAGCCAATCGTCGAACCGCCGGCGATGCGCCACGCAGCGCACCTTCGAGCTCGAGTTCGGATAGGGAGGACGCGGCGGGCGCGGGCGAACCGTTGGGCGAGGGCGCGGGAGGGGAAGGCTGCGCAGGCTGCGCAGCCTGCGGTGCCGGGCCGGCGGGCGCAGCCGGAGCGATCGACGCCGCGGGTGGGGCAGTCGCTGCCGCGGGTGGGGCAGTCGCTGCCGCGCCAACTTCATCGATGACTGCGATCGGCGTGCCCGTCGCGACCGTCTCACCTTCCTTGACCAACAACTCGCGAATCGTCCCGGTCACCGGCGACGGAACGCCGGCGTTGACTTTGTCGGTCGAGACCTCGACGAAGTCTTCGTACTTGTCGACCGAGTCGCCGACGCTTTTGAGCCATTGGGCCACGGTTCCCTCGGTGACGGTTTCACCGAGCTGCGGCATCGTTATCGTCGTTGCCATGCTTAGAACTTCACCATTGCGCGCATTGCATCGGCCATTTCAGCGGGCGACGACATGAACTCTTCCTCGAGCGGCATCGCGTAACCCATGGACGGCACGTCGGGGCCGCACAGGCGCCGGATTGGCGCATCGAGCGAGAAGAGCGCCTCTTCGGCGACCATGGCGCTAATCTCAGCGCCGATGCCGCCGAATTTGTTGTCTTCGTGAACGATCAGCAGCTTGCGGGTCTTCTCGACGCTATTGAGGATCGCGGTCTTGTCCATCGGGCGAATCGATCGAAGATCGAGCACCTCGACCGACAGGCCCTCTTGCGTTAAGCGTTCGGCCGCTTCGAGCGCCCAGTGCAGGTACAGCCCGTACGAGACGACCGTCAACTGCGTCCCCGCTTTGCGAACGTTGGCCTTCCCCAGCGGAATCGTATAGTGACCGTCGGGCACCTCGCCTTTGATCAGCCGATAGGTTTTCTTGTGCTCCAAAAAGAGCACCGGGTCGGGATCGTCGATGGCGGCGTTGAGCAGACCCTTGACGTCGTCGGGAAACGCCGGCGCGACGATTTTTAGGCCGGGAACGTGATAGAAGAGCGCTTCGATGGAGACGGAGTGGGAGAGCGCGCCGCGAACGCCGCCGCCATAGGGCGTACGAATGACCAGCGGACAGGTGTATTCGCCGTTTGAACGATAGCGAATCTTCGCGGCCTCGCCGACGATCTGGTTGAACGACGGATAGATGAAGTCCGCGAACTGAATTTCTGCGATCGGACGCAAGCCTTCCATCGCCATGCCGACTGCAATGCCGACGATCGACGCCTCGGCGATCGGGGTATCGATGACGCGCCGCTCGCCGAACTCGCCGATGAAGTCCTTCGTGATCAAAAAGACGTTGCCGCGGGCGCCGACGTCCTCGCCGAGAATCACGGTGCGCTCGTCGTTCTTCATCGCTTCGTAGAGCGTCGCGCGAACCGCCTCGACGTTGTTCATCACCGTCGAGCTTGTGCTGCTTACGACTGCCACGGTTCCCAAGCTCCTTCGTAGACGTGTTTGTAGAGATCGGCGGGTTCGGGATAGGGCAGCGCCTCGGCCGCATCCGTCGCTTCGTTGGTTTCGCGCAAGACGTCTTGGCGCATCGCCGCGACGCCGTCGGCCGTTACGATACCGTGCTCGAGCAGCAGCGCTTCGAAGGCCGGCACCGGGTCGTCTTTGCGACGTTCTTGCACGACCTCGCGGGTGCGATAAGTGAGATCGTTGTCATCGGTCGAGTGCGCGAGGTAGCGATAGCAGGTCCCCTCGACGAGCGTCGGCCCTTCGCCGGCGTGCGCGCGGTCCATCGCTTCCTTTACCGCGGCGTAGGTTTGGATTGGATCGAAGCCGTTGAAACGCCGGCCCGGCATGCCGTATCCGGCCGCGCGCTTCCAAATCTCGGGCTGCGCCATCTGTTTGTCCAGCGGCGTGGAAATCGCCCACTCGTTGTTCTCGACCAACATCACGAACGGCAGCTTGTGCACCGCGGCGAAGTTCATGGATTCGTGCCACTCGCCTTCGCTGGTCGTTCCGTCACCGCAGGTGGCCAAGACCGCGCGCCCGGTTTCACCGCGATACTTGATCGCATAGGCGGCGCCGACGGCGTGCGGCAAATGGGCCGCAAGAATCGACGAGAACGACATCAGGCCGGCGGCTTTTGACGAGTAGTGATTGGGGAACTGGCGTCCGCCATTGTGATCGTCGGCCCGGGCGAAGATCGAAAGCATGATTTCGAATGGCGAGAGGCCGATGCCGAGGCAGAGCCCGAGATCCCGATAGTACGGCGCAAGAATGTCGTGCCCGCGATGAAAGGCCATTGCTGCGCCCGCTTGCAACGCTTCGTGCCCTTCGCTGCCCAGAGCAAAGGGAACCTTGCCCTGCCGATTGAGCTGAAATCCTCGGTTGTCGAGCTGCCGCTGCAAGAGCATGTTGCGGAACATGCCGCGCAACTGTTCGTCGCTCAATCCGTGGCGCTCGAGACTTCCCGTTCGTAGATCCGTCGTAGCCATCGTTTTTACCATTCCGCTCGTCAAACGATCCACGGCTCACAGCCTTCGGCGTAGACCTTCTCGTAAAGGTCGGCTGCGTCGGGATAGGCCATCGCTTCGGCCCGGTCCGTGGCGTCGTTGGTCTCTTCGAGGACGGAACGCTTCAATGCTTCCGCCTGCTCGGCGTTCAGGACGCCGTGCTCGGCCAGCAGGCGTTCGAAGCACGGCACGGGGTCGTCCTTGCGGCGCGCCTTGACCTCGTCGGGCGAACGGTAGGTTCGATCGTCGTCGTCGGTCGTGTGCGAGAGAAAGCGATAGCACTTGGCTTCGACCAGGGACGGGCCGCCGCCGGAGCGAGCCCGCTGCATCGCTTCGTCGACGGCCTCGTAGCAGGCGATGGGGTCCATTCCGTCCACGGGTGCTCCAGGAAGTCCGTAGCCCTCGGCACGCTTGTAGACGTCGGGCTGACCCATCTGCCGCGCCAGGGGCGTGGAGATCGCCCATTCGTTGTTCTCGCAAAGAAATACGATTGGGAGCTTATGTACCGCGGCAAAGTTGACGGACTCGTGCCACTCGCCTTCGCTCGTCGCTCCATCACCAAAGGTCGTAAGAACCGCTCGGCCGGCTTCACCGCGGTACTGCAGCGCGAACGCGGCGCCGACGGCGTGCGGGAGCTGCGCGGCAATGATCGAGCTGATCGTGTGAAGGCCGAGACGGCGGCTGGCATAGTGGTGCGGAAACTGCCGCCCCGCCGAGTGGTCGGCGGCGCGGGCGAAGAGCGAAAGCAGCACCTCATACGGCGTGACGCCTATGCCCAACGCCAGTCCGAGATCGCGATAGTACGGCACGAGGATATCCTTGCCGCGTTCGAAGGCCATGGCGGCTCCGGCTTGCACGGCCTCGTGGCCTTCGCTGGCGGATGCAAACGGAATCTTTCCCTGGCGATTGAGCTGAAAGCCGCGGTTCTCGAGGGTGCGCTGCATCAGCATCGTGCGAAAGATCGCGATGAGCTGCTCGTCCGTTAGCCCGTGACGCTCGAACGAGGAGGGGAGCTTTGATTGCGCTTCAGGCTTAATGGCCACTATTGCTCCTACTCGGCTACGTCCGGCAAAATCCTGCGCCCGGAAGTAGCTGGAGCCTGATGGATTGAAATGGGGCGTGCCATGATTCGTGCAGGCGTCGCGACGGCTACGTTTCTCCTGGTGTGCGGGGCGAAGGCCGAAGCGCGAACGGAGTTTTGTCCTGCCACGGTTGCATACGTGCCCGCGGCGGCGGCCGACGCGGCCGGCAGGTCGGCGGGCCTCGTGTTTACCTTAGAGTCGGAATCTCCAAGAACGATCGTTTCTGCGACGATGGTCGCGGATACCGACGGCGGCTGGTACTCGTGGGATGCCGCAAATCTCCCGCTGACGGGAACAATACCGCGGGTCCGGTCGGACGCGCTCGTTGTCGACTTTCCTAAGCCAGTCTTCGTTCGCCATGCGTGGATCTTACACGCGCGCACCGCCGGCGATGCGTTTGGCTGGCAGACCTTGGGCGACGTGTCCTGCGGGATACCGGCGTTCGGCGTCCCCGCCGCTCCCCCCGAGAAACCGTTGCCCGACGACGGCTTGCATCACGTTACGGCCACATCGATCGCGCCGCTCTTTTCAACCGAATGTCCGCATCCATTTGTGAAGGCGACCCTCAGGCATGCGGCGCAACTGTATTTTCCGCGATTCGCTCCCCAGTACTTATCGTATACGTCGCAAATCGCAATTGCCGTAGGCCAAAACGACGCCATCCTCGACGCCTGGGTCTATAAATCGACCGGCAATGCCGCGATCGACGCAAGTGCGCTATCGGCAGCTCGAGCCTCGTCGTACGCCTCGGCGATCTCCTACTGCCAGAAAGCCGAAGGCGTGTATCTTTTCCGCGCAGATTTCGGCCCCCCCCCGTGAGTTCCACGCTCGAAACTCCGCTGCAAGAAGAGCTGGTTCGCTACCGCCGCCACTTTCACGCCCATCCAGAACTCTCGCTGTTGGAATTTCAAACCGCGAAGTTCATCGAGCGCGAGCTGCGCGAGGCAGGCTACGATCAAATTCGCACCGGGATCGGAAGAACGGGCATCCTGGCGACGCTGCAAGGCGCAAAGCCGGGCCCCGTGACGTTGCTGCGCGCCGATATGGACGCGCTGCCGATTGAGGAGCGCAATGAAGAACCCTATCGGTCGCTAACGCCCGGCGTTATGCATGCGTGTGGGCACGACGGGCATATGGCAATCCTTTTGGCGGCGGCCCGCGCGCTTCGCCGGCGGACCGACGAGATTTCGGGCACGCTGGTCTTTTGCTTTCAACCCGGCGAAGAGGGCTTCGCCGGCAACAAGATGATGATCGAAGACGGGGCGCTTGAGAATCCGCACGTCGATCGCACGTTTGCGCTGCATCTCTATAGCGGGCTGGACGTCGGGAAGGTCGGCGTGCGCGACGGCGCCTTTTTTGCGTCGTCGGACCGCTTTGACATCGAGCTGACCGGCAAGGGCGGGCACGGAGCGCTGCCGCAGAGCGCGGTCGATCCGATCGTTGCTGCCGCGCAGTTCGTCACGATGCTGCAGAGCATCGTTAGCCGCGAGTTCGCCGCGAATCAGCCGGTGGTCGTAACGGTCGGTTCGCTGCATTCCGGCACGACCTTCAACGTCATTCCGGAGCTGGCGCAGTTGCAGGGAAGCGTCCGAGCTTTTGACGAGACGGTTCGCGCCGAGCTTCCGGTGCGCATCGAGCGTCTGCTCGCGGGCGTCTGCGAGGCGATGCGCCTGAGCTATCGTTTTGATTACCATTGGATCTATCCGCCGACCGTGAACGATCCGGCCACGAACGATGTGGTACGCGAGGTAGCGCGCGAAGTCGTCGGAGAGTCGAATCTCGTCGATCCGCACGAGATCGTCATGTGGTCAGAAGATATGTCGTTCATGCAAGAGCTGCGTCGCGGCGCCTACTTTCTCGTCGGCGCGCGTGGCGCGAAGAAGGGAATCGAGCCGCAGCATAGCGCGCGGTTCGATATCGACGAGCGCGCCCTAGAGGTCGGGTTCGGGATGATGATGGGTTTGGCTACTCGTTCCGAGGACTAAACTGCCGGCAGGCTTGCGCGTCGGCAGCTATCTCGAACTTGTTTCCGCCGGCGTCTTCAAAGAACACCGCATAGTAATCCCCGTATTCGGGGTGTAGGCCCGGACCTTCAATCGCCCGCGCACCATGCTCGCGCGCGATAATGGCGGCGGCGGCGACCTGTGCGCGCGTTTCGACGGCAAAGGCAACTCTAGTCGATCCCGGGAGTGCAGCGGGGTCGGGAATGAGGCCAAAGCGAGGACGCCCTCCCGCCGCGGTCTCGTACCCGACGAAGCCGGGTTCCTCGAGTTCGTCCGAGCCGGAGATCCGGCGGTAACCGATGTGTTCGGCCAACGCATCGAGCAACGTTTGGGCGGCGTCGATGTTTCGGACGTGAATATCGATGTGGTGCAGCATGGATGGCCCGATCGTCAGAGGTCGTAGTGGCTTTCGGTAACGGTAAGCAGCCACCGAATGGCGCGGGCGGATCGATCCAACTCGCGCAGCGAGCGCGCGAAGGAGCGAAAGGCGCGGTCGGCGACGCGCCGGCGGCGTCGAGAGCGTTCGAGCCGGTCCGTGAAGGCCAGCGCCGTTTCGAGCTGAGCTTCGATCTGGGGCCAGTCTGCGCGTACCGCGCCTTCGCCGGGATCCGCGAAACACGTCACGAGCGGTGGCGCGGGCTTGGCCGGATGCTTCAGCGCATACTCCAGGCGCGCCAACGTGTATTGCTCGTGCGCGTCGGCGAAAGAACCCAAAAGCTGCGACAACCGGAGGTCCATCGGAATGACGACTTCTGCCGACGGCGAAGCTCGGCCTGGGTATGAACTCTGATGTTCGCAGGTATGTCATTGTCGGCAACGGCTTCGCCGGAACCACTGCTGCCGAGCAGCTTCGCAAGCACGACCCCGCCTGCGAAATAACCCTCTTTGGGGACGAGCCGTACACGCTCTATAACCGCATCTCCCTTCCGCCCATGCTGCGCAAGCAAATTCCGGAGGCGAAGGTGATGATTCGCAACCTGGCGTGGCATGAAGAACATCGCATCGATCTGCAGCTGCGCACGCACGTCGAGCGAATTGTCCCGGAGGAGCGCGTGGTTGTCGCGGACGGCAAGTCCTTTCCGTACGATGCGGCCTTGATCGCGACGGGCGGCCGGCCCAATCCGACCGGCAAACCAGGCGGCGAGGGTGCGGCAAACCTTTTCCCGTTCCAGTACCTCGACGACACTCGCGCGATTTCGGAGCAGATCGACCAAAGCCAAGCCGCAGTCGCAATCGGAGGGTCGTTCATCGCCTACGAGCTAGCCGAAGCTTTTTCGTCACGCGGACTGGAGACGCACTGGCTGATGCGTGGCCCACGCGGCTTGCACCGGATCATCGACGAGGATGCCGGCGAGCTGCTTCACGAGGCCGCGGCAGCCGACGGCGTTCACATGCACTACGGTGAAGAAGTCGAGGAGTTCATTCGTGCCAACGGCGTGATAACGAAAGTTCGAACGACCGCGGGGCGCGAGATCGAAGCACAATGTTATGCCTACGGATTCGGGCTGGCCATGAACACCGAGGTTTGCGACGGCTCGGGCATCGAGACGAGCAAGAACGGCATCCTGTGCGACGATCATCTCGAGACCAATGTCAAAGATATCTACGCCGCCGGAGATGTTGCCGACTTCTACGATCCAATCCTCGAGATCAGATATCGGATGGGCACGTGGAATAACGCCGGCGCGCATGGGAAGGTCGTTGCGCTCAACATGATGGGCGGCAGCGAGAAGTACCACGACGTGCCGGAGTATTCGTCGCTCCTCTTCAAAGGGCAAACCATCACGCAGTTCGGCCTCGGAACGGATCTGCGGCAAGACTTGGAGATCGCGCGGAAGATCGATCGCGAGAAGAAGTGGTACCGTGCGCTGTTTTTCTGGGAAGACCGTTTGGTCGGCGGCTTGATGCTCGGGAAAGGCAACCGAGCCGGCAAACGCAAGTACGTTGAAGCGATAAAGAGCAAAGAGCGCTTTCCCAAACCCGAATGGAATGCAATGCTGGACTGGACGGCTTGAGCGCCTAATGTTTCAAGCGACGAGAATCCCCGGCGTCTTCTGGTACGCCCAGCGGAGGCTGGGCGCGCTTTCGGAGAACTCCTACCTCTTTGTCACCGAGGCGGGAAACGTATTGGTCGACCCGCTCGCGTTCGACGATGCGACGCACGCTCAGTTAGAACGTCTCGGCGGCATCGAGCGCGTCGTCGTCCTATCGGCCGATCGGCAAGCCGTTGCGCGCGAAATCGCCGACCGTTTCAGTGTGCGGCTCATCAGCGCGCCGGCGCATCGCGAGACGCTCTTTGAAGGCGCAAAGGCCATCGTGCTGCTCGATCAGCGCCGCGACGGCGAGTTCGCGGTCATCGTTCCGGCGCAGCGGGTAGTCGTGGCCGGCGGCTCGGCGGTCGGATCGCCCGCCGGCGCGCTGTCGATGCTGGAGGAGAGCGAGTACGCTGACGCGCGTAAAGCGGCTCTGGGACTGCGCCGAATTCTTCGAGAGAATCCGAAGACGCTCTTGGTAGCCGTCGGCGAGCCGATTTTTTCCGGGGCGTACGACGTGCTCGACCAGACGCTCTACGCGCGCGCCGGCGCCGAAATCCACCGGATCAACCTCGACGAGTTGGAGTTTCGCGACGAACGTGCCGAGCGTGCGCAGCAGCCAGAGCGCTATCACGGCTTTGACGCCGAAGTGGGCTTCGGCATCGGCGCGCGCAAACTCGGCTATCGCGTGAGCACGCTGCCGCCCGGGCAGTATTTCTGTCCGCTGCACGGTCACGCACGCGAAGAGGAGATGTTCTTCGTTCTCGACGGCGAGCCGAGCATTCGTACGCTGGCCGGAACGCTGCGTTGCCGCAAAGGTGACTTTGTCGCATTCCCGGTTGGGGAGAGCGGGACGCATCAGTTGCTCAACGAGAGCGATGCCCCGGCGACGGTGCTGCTGTTGGGACGCACCGAAGAATTTGAAGCCTGCTATTATCCCGATTCGGATAAACTGCTCGTCGATATGGAGAAGCCCATCAAAGGCGATCGCCGTTCGATCCTGTTACGCGCGACGCCGGAACTGGATTATTTCGATGGTGAGGAATAGGCAGTCGCTACCAGTGGCGGGCGCTGATGTGGGTGTCGGAGTCCGCGCCGCGCGGCACCAGGAAGTAGACCACTACCGCTAAGTAGGCTGCGAAACTCACGATCGGCAGCACGAGCGCTACGATCGTGGCGGCCGCGTAGACGAGCCATCCGATCCGATAGCCTCGGATCGTGGCGGCGATCGTTTCCGGCGAAACTTCCGGCGCGAAGGCGTTCGAACGCGCGAGATGCAGCAGCAGCAGGTTATAGAACGTCGCGGAGCACGAAAGAACGACGCCGTACAGAAATGTCGAGGCGGGGAGCGTAGGGTACGAACCCAGCGTCGTCGTCGCGAACGGAATTAAGACGGCTGCTGCCAGCAGGAGAAGGTTCCAGAAGACCGTCTTGCGGTCGACGCGCTGCACGAGGCGGAAGAGCGCGTGGTGGTTCTGCCACATGATCCCGATGACTGAGAAACTTAGAAAGTAGGCAATGAGATTCGGCCAGAGTCGCAATAGGGCGGTGGCCAGCTCTCGATTCGACGGCGCGTGCAGTTCGGGAAGAACGAAGCCGAGCGCTAGCAACGTGAATGCGAAGGCGAAGACGCCGTCGGAGAATGCTTCGAATCGACTCTTGTTCACGCGGTCGCCCGTTCGACGGAGTCGGCGAAGGCATCGACGTCCTGCGGCGTCGTCGCCCAGTGCGTCATCCAGCGCACCTCAGGCAGCGCCTCGTCGAAGATATAGAACGAGTATTCGCGCTGGAGCGCTTCGATGGCGGCGCGGCCGAGCGTCCCGAAGATCGCGTTGCAGCGAACGGGGCGCGTGACGCGAACTCCTTCGATTGAGCGCAGGCGTTCGTGCAGGCGGCGAGTCATCGCGTTGGCATGCGAAGCGTAGGTGCGCCAGCGGTCTTCGGTAAGCAGCGCGGCGAACTGTGCGGCGATGTAGCGCATCTTCGAGGCCAACTGCATCGCCTGTTTCTGTACGAACGGAGCCGCGCGGGCGTGAAGCTCGGGGTTGAAGAAGCAGATCGCCTCGCCGAGCATCAAGCCGTTCTTCGTGCCGCCTAAAGTTAACACGTCGATACCCGTGCCGCCGCTCGTGCCTCGCAAGTCGGTCCCGAGTGCTGCCGCGGCGTTGGCGAGGCGCGCTCCGTCGAGATGGACGATCAGTCCGCGCTCATGGGCGAAGCGACAGAGCGCGCGTAGCTCGTCGAGTTCGTAAGCGTCGCCGTATTCGGTGGCCTGCGAGATCGAGATCGCGCGCGGTTGCACGAAGTGCACGTCCGCCCCGCGCAGATGCGGCTCGATGTCGGCGGGACGAAGCTTGCCGTCGGGAGTTTGGATCGGAATGACTTTCGATCCGGAAAAGCGTTCGAGCGCACCGCACTCGTCGGTTTGCAGGTGCGCGCTTGCCGGCGCGAGCACCGCTTCCCACGGACACAGGATCGAACTGAGCGCGGCGACGTTTGCGCCGGTGCCATTGAAGGTGAAATAGACGTCGGTTTCCACGCCGAACCGCTCGCGGAAGAGCGCGACGGCATCTTCGGTCCAGAGGTCGCCGCCATAGGCCGGAGCGTCGCCGTCATTTGCCGCCAGGATCGCTTGTAGAATCTCCGGCGCGACGGGCGCGTTGTTGTCGCTTGCGAAACTACGGCGCGGCTGCATGCTCGCGAGGTTTGCGCGCCGCGGAGGGGCGTCCCCTACCGGTGCGCGTACATAGGCGCCATGCCCGAACGCGATCAGCTCGAAGTAGACGTCCTCCTCGTGGGCGCCGGCCCCGCGAGTCTTGCGGGTGCAATCCGGCTCGGCCAGCTAGCGACGGAGGCGGGACGCGCGCTGGAGATTCTGGTGATCGAGAAGGCCGCCGAGGTCGGCAACCATGGTATCTCGGGCGCCGTGATGGATCCGCGCGCGCTCGACGAGCTGCTTCCGAATTGGCGCGAGAGCGCGCCGGTGGAGGCGCCGGTTACCTCCGACGAGCTGTGGTTTCTCACGACGCGCGGTAAAATCAAGGCCCCCCTCACGCCGCCGCCGCTGCGCAACACCGGCAAGTATGTAACGTCGCTGCAAAAGCTCTCGAAGTGGCTCGGCGAGAAAGCCGAAGAGGCCGGCGCGCAAGTCTTTCCAGCCTTTCCGGGACAGGAGCTGCTGTGGGAGGGCGAGCGCGTCATCGGTGTGCGCACCGGCGATAAGGGTCTCGATCACAACGGTCAGCCAAAGTCGAACTACGAGCCGGGAGCGGACATTCTCGCGAAGGTCGTCGTGCTTGGTGAAGGTCCGCGCGGTACGCTTGCAAAGCAGGCCGAGGCGCGTCTGGGTTTGACGCAAGAACGCGAGCCGCAGGTCTACGCGGCCGGCGTCAAAGAGCTGTGGCAGTTACCGGACGATCGCTTTAAGGCCGGCTCGGTGATTCACACGCTGGGATATCCGCTTCCACCCGAGACGTTCGGCGGCGGATTCATTTACGGCATGGCGGGCAACGTGCTCGACATCGGCATGGTCACGGGCCTGGATTATAAGAATCCGACGACCGATCCGCACAACGAGCTGCAGCGCATGAAAGAGCATCCGGCCATCGCACGGATGCTCGCGGGCGCGACGCTGATTCGCTATGGGGCAAAAGCGATTCCCGAAGGCGGGCTGTTCGCGATGCCGCGCCCGTACGCCGACGGTCTGCTGATCGTGGGCGACTCGGCCGGTTTCTTGAACGGCATGCGTCTCAAGGGCATTCATCTGGGCATGAAGTCCGGCATGCTTGCAGCCGAGGCGCTGTGGGAAGCGCTGCAGGCCGATGCATACGACCGCGGGAGGCTCGCGTCGTACGAGCGCCGGTTCAAAGAGTCGTGGGCCTACGCCGAGCTTCGCACGGCGCGCAACTTCCACCAAGGCTTTCATAATGGTCTCCTGCCCGGGTTGATCAACGCGGGGCTTGCGACGTTCACGGGCGGCGCCGGATTCGGCTTCATCAATAAACTGTCCGGCGAGCCGGGATACGCGCGGATGAAAAAGATGGGCTGGGAACCCAAGGAAACGCCGCGGGCCAAAATCGATAACGTGCTGACCTTCGACAAGCTCACCGACGTGTACAACAGCGGCACGATGCACGAAGAGAACCAGCCCTCGCACCTGATCGTCGCAGATACCAACATCTGCCGAGATCGGTGCACCGTCGAATATGGGAACCCGTGCCGGAGCTTCTGCCCCGCCGCCGTCTACGAACCGCTCTTCGAAAAGACTGGCGACAAGTTCGAGGGGCGCTTGCAGATCAACTTCACCAACTGCGTGCACTGCAAGACGTGCGACATCGCCGATCCCTATCAAATCATCACTTGGGTGCCGCCGCAAGGCGGCGAGGGTCCCGTTTACACCGGTATGTAGGTTAGGGAACCGCCCGGGGGATCGAAGATCCGGCACGCGTTGGAGGCCGCCGCTTGGCACTTTCGGAAATCGTGACAGTGTCGGGAAGGCAGCCGCTCATAGATCGACCAACGCCAGAACCGCTCCGGCACGCATCATCACGGCGTTAGCTCCCTGCGACGAATCGTCCGCTGAGCAACATAGCCGCCGAGAGCGCTCAGTAGCGGACTCCCGGGGACCCACAGGAGAAACTGCCAGATGGGTTGTCCCGATATCCCGTGCACGAGGGCGTTTACCGCCAAGGCGATGCACGCCCACGATGAAAGCGCTCCCGCCGCGATCTCGTTTTCCTTCGCAATCCGCGCTGCGACGAAGCCCCCAAGGACCGAAGAGAAGGCCCAGATCGCCAGCGAAATAGCGAAGACGGCCGGGTGCGCATGGAGCCAATCCAAGTAGTCGGCTTTCCTCACGGAGGGCGGCATCTCGAGGTCGCCCGTCGTCAAAATCACGTGAATGCCGATCGGAAGGTTCAAAACGTTGGCAGTAACGATATTCGTCACTCCCCCAACCAGCACGCCAACCAGCGAGCGCTTCGACATAGCAGCGAGCCTCCTGCGCCCCCGCCGCGGGTGATTGACCGACCATAGCATAGGCTCGCAGCTGCCGCAAAGCTGGACTGCGCCTAGCCGCGTCAAACCGCTGATTTTGATGGATAATCGTGGCGGCGACGTTGTCGTGATCGGCGCCGGCCTCATTGGGCTCGCAATTGCCTTCGAACTAGCCGAGCGCGGGGCGACGGTACGCGTGTACGATCGCGGCGAACCGGGGCGCGCGGCTTCGTGGGCCGGGGCCGGAATGCTGGCGCCTTATACGGAGCGCGTAGCCAACGAAGCGCTGCTTGATTTCTGCGCGTCCTCATTACGCGAATACCCAGCTTTTGTCGACCGGGTGCGCGCGGCGAGCGGCATCGATCCACGGCTGCGCCTCGATGGCGTCGTGCACGCGGCTTTCAACGCCGCGGATATGGAGCGGCTCCAACGTGCCGCGCACGAGCTCGCGGCGCGCAACGTCGCAACCGAAACGCTCGACCGGTCGGTATTACTCTCCGCCGAACCGTGGCTCGGTTCTCACGTCGCCGGCGGACTGATCGTGAGCGGTGAAGGTTGCGTGGATAATCGCCGGCTCGGGCGCGCACTGGTAAGCGCATGTCGAACGCGCGGTGTGTTCGTCGAGCGAAGCTCCGCGCTGCGCGTGGAATGCGACGAGCGTCGAGTGCTAGGCGTCTATACCGACCGCGGCTTCGTATCGGCTGGCGCAATCGTGAACGCGTGCGGTGCGTGGGCGTCGCAACTGCAGGGAATACCAGCGCCCTGCGTGCCGCCGATCGAGCCGGTTAAGGGAGAGATGCTCGCCTTGGGGGCGCCCGTTAACTTCGTACGCCATGCGACGTGGGTAGCGGGTGCCTACTTCGTGCCGCGGGACGACGGGCGGCTGCTCGTTGGCGCCACCGTCGAGTCCGTGGGATTCGACGAGCGCGTCACGGCGCAAGGGATGCACGAGCTTTTGCATGCGGCGCTTTCGTCGGCACCGTCGCTCGGCTCGTTCGCGGTGACGGAGACCTGGGCCGGCCTTCGCCCGGGCACGCCCGACGGACTGCCTTTCCTCGGTCCCACGCCAATTGAGGGCTTCTTTCTAGCCTGTGGGCACTATCGGAACGGCATCCTGCTCGCACCGGCAACAGCGCGCGCAATGGCCGACGCAATCGAAAATAAAACGAGTGCCGGACTTCAGAGCTTCTCAATCGAGCGGCGGCGCACGGAAGAATCGTCGCCGAGCCGAATCACGGGCGTGTGAAGGCAACGATCAACGGACATCTGCGCGACCTGCCCGACGACCTCACGGTCGGCGCGCTCCTCGAACTGCTGGGCTCGCCCCGCGCCGGCATCGCCGTGGCTCGCAACGAGCGCGTCGTCCGGCGAACCGAATACGAGACCGACCGTCTGTGCGAAGGCGACCGCGTCGAGATTATCACTGCGCTGGCGGGCGGCTAAATGGAAAACGACACGCTGCGCATCGGCGCGCTGGAACTTGCGTCGCGCCTTATCGTCGGAACCGGAAAGTACCCTTCGATGAAAGTCATGCAGGCGGCGCATGCAGCCAGCGGCGCGGCGATGGTGACGGTGGCGATCCGGCGCATCGGCCTCGACGACCGGCAGGGGCGAACGATGCTCGATTACATCGACCGCAGCCGGTTTACCATTCTGCCGAATACTGCGGGTTGTTACACGGCCAAAGACGCGATCTTGACCGCACATTTGGCGCGCGAACTGCTCGCGACGGACCTTATCAAACTCGAGGTAATCGGCGACGCGCAGACGCTGCATCCCGATACCCGCGCGACCCTGGCTGCAGCCGAGCAACTCGTCGCCGACGGATTCACGGTTCTGCCGTATATCGGTGACGATCCGATTGCCTGTAAGCAGCTCGAGGAGATCGGCTGCGCCGCGGTCATGCCGCTGGCGGCTCCGATCGGCAGCGGACTGGGAGTCTGCAACCCTTATTCGATCCGGATCATCAAAGAGCGCGCAACGGTTCCCGTGATCGTGGACGCCGGTGTCGGCACCGCCTCCGACGCCGCCATCGCCATGGAACTGGGCGTCGACGCGCTGCTGATGAACACTGGAATTGCCGGGGCGCGCGATCCCGTCCGGATGGCCCGGGCGATGAAGCACGCCGTGATTGCGGGCCGGCAAGCCTTTCTGGCCGGGCGCATGCCCAAGCGCCTCTACGCCAATGCCTCGAGTCCGATGCAGGATTTGATCTCGACACAGGCGCCATAAGAGCGGTGATGCATCATCCGCTGAAGTTCGTCGTCCCGCCGCTCGTTGTATTGATCGCTATCGCGGCGGTTTACATCCCGCTGCACCGCCACGAAAAGGCAGTGCGCGAAAACCCGCACCATCACGTCCGCAAGCCGATAACGCACGTTACCGCTGCCGGCGTGGTGGCCGCCGGCTTGATCGTCGCCTTCATCGCCGCCTTCATCTTGCCGTAGCCACCGCGAACCAGTGGACGGCGTCGGAGAGCGGCCGTTCTTGATGCGCCCACGTTCCCGCCACTTCGTCGGCGTCGTGTTCTTCCAGCGAGTCGATCGCGAAATGGGGATCGAGCAGCGCGACCAACTTGTCGCGGGTGAAAAAGGCGTGTGGTACGCCGCGCTCGTCGCCTTCGGCCGGCGCGAAGGTCGAGGCGTCGACGCGCTCGCCGTGGTCGAAGCGCGCGTCGCGCACGGAACCGAAGGTTGCGTAGAGCACGCCGTCCTTGGCGAGCCGCCCGGCGATCTGCGATACGTGTGAGGCGATGATCGCCGGCGTGCCGTGAAGCAGCCCGTGGGTCGAGAGCGCGGCTGCGAACCGGCCGGGGACGCCGGCGAGCGGCGCCGCCGACGCGGCCGCGGGATCGTCGATGGTGACGACGTCCAAGCCGGCTTCGCGCAGCGCCCGAGTGTTGCGTCCGGTGCCGCAGGCGAACTCGAGGACGCGGATTTCCCGGCCGCCGCGCAGGTGCTCGATGAGGCGTACGGCCAACGGATGAGCAGTCATCCTCACAATCTTCGAGAAAGGGCGAAATCTTGCTTGGTGAAGGCGACAAGCTTCCCGCCGTCACGCTGTTGGACGATCGAGGAGCGCAACTAACGACGACCGACCTGCTCGGCGGCCCTCTGATTCTCTATTTCTATCCCAAAGACGATACGCCGGGCTGCACCAGCGAAGCCTCGCAGTTTCGCGACCTCTACCCCCAGTTTCAAAAGAAGAAAGCGCGGATCGTGGGCGTCAGCCGGGATTCGGCAGAGTCGCATCGGCGCTTTAAGGAGAAATACTCGATTCCGTTCGAGTTGCTGGCCGACACCGAATCGAAGCTCTGCGACGCATTCGGGGTAATTGTCGAAAAGAGCATGTACGGCAAGAAGAGCAAGGGCATCGCTCGTTCTACATTTTTGATCGACGGCGGCGGCAAGATCATCAAGGTTTGGCCGAAGGTCAACGTCGACGAACATGCCGACGACGTGTTGGCCTCGTTGGAGTAAAATGACGCGCGGCTGGAACGCCGTCGGGCTCACGCTGCTCGTCGCGGCATCGGCCGGAATCGCTGCGTGCGCGGGAGGCGGCTCGGCGAACGGCTCGTATGCGCCGATTCCGGCCAAGCGCGTCGCAAGTTCCAGCAGCCCGATCCGGCATGTCATCATCGTGATCCAAGAGAATCGCAGTTTCGATAATCTGTTCGCAACCTTTCCCGGAGCGGACGGGGCGACGACCGGAGAAGCCGAAGCCGTTCCGGTCTCCGAGCAAAGTCAGTGTCCGATCTATCACGAAGAGACGGTTAACCTGACCGAAGGGAATCTGGCTGTTGGCGACGACTTCGGGCACAAGTACAGCGACCTTCAAATCGATTACGACAACGCAAACATGGACGGCTTCGACGTCGATCCGATTCCGGCCGGCGGCGGCAAGATCGACTGCCTTCACCCGTATCAGTACGTGAATCCGGCGCAGATCGTGCCGTACTGGGATATTGCGGAGCAGTACGTCTTGGCCGATCACATGTACCAAACGCAAGGAAGTGGAAGCTTTACCGCTCATCAGGATTTGATTGCCGGCGGAACGGCGGTGACGCCGACCGAGAGCATCATCGACGATCCCTCGGGCTTTCCGTGGGGTTGCGACTCGCCGGCTAACACGACAACCTCGCTGATTACCATCTACGGAAACTACGAGCCGGGTAAAGGGCCGTTTCCCTGCTTTACGCAGTACGAGACGTTGCGCGACCGGCTCGATGCGGCCAAGATTTCGTGGAAGTACTACACGGAGAAGGTCATACCAGGCAAGGATACTGCGGGAATCTGGAATGCCTTCGACGCGATCTCAGCGGTGCGTTATAGTGCGGAGTGGGGAAAGAAGGTCACGGCCAACGATAAGCTGATCTTCCAAGACATTTCCAAAGGACGGCTTCCCGCGGTCTCCTGGGTGACGCCGGACGCACTCAACTCGGATCACCCGCAAGAACTCAAAGGGGGTAAGGACGTCGACTACGGCCCGTCGTGGGTCGCGTCGATCGTCAACGCGGTCGGGAAGAGCAAGTACTGGAAGAGCAGCGCGATCGTGATCCTGTGGGACGATTGGGGCGGATTTTACGATCACGAGTCGCCGGCGTTCTTCGACAATCAAGGCGGCTTGGGGTTCCGCGTCCCAATGATGATCGTCTCGCCGTACGCCCGGGAAACCTCATCGAGCCAGCCGGGCTACATATCGCATACGCAATACGAAACAGCCAGCATCGTGAAGTTCGTCGAACAGAACTGGGGCTTGACGCCGTTGCAGCTGCCCGACACACGGGCGACGAGCATCGGCGATGCATTCAACTTCTACCAGACGCCGCGCTCGTTCATCGTGATCCCATCGGAGCATTCGCGGGCGTTCTTCCTGCAACAAAAGCCCTCCGGCCTACCGCCGGACACGCAATAAGCGGATGTTCTTTTTCACGCTCCCCGTCGTTGCGCAAGCTTCTCCCGCACCATCGCTCAACAGTCCCGTGAGCCAGCCTCTGACGATTTCTTGGCCTTCGAACATAGCCATTTCTCCAGGCTCGGCGGCGAACTTTGAACGATCCAACCAAGGTTCTGGTACGATCTTCGTCACGATTAAGTGCGATGGCACAAAGAATGCAATAATCCCACCCACGCCGGACATCGATAGCGACCTCAAGTCTGCGCTTATGAAATTCGTGTTAGACACGAAGGTTACGGCGGGCGCCTCATGTCGCGACCAAGCCTTCATCGTACATTTTGAGGTCCCAGGCGGAAATATGACCGAGCTCGAATTGCCGCCCCCACGCTAAGTTCGGCGAGAAAGTATTCCCCGGCGACGGTGCAGGGAAAAAATTGACGGGGAGCGTCTACTTTGGATAGAATACGCTTGCCATATGGGGTATCCCGGATTCAGTGCAGCCTCTAAAGCTGGTGGTATGCGAACCGCTCGTTGCTCGTGCGGAAGCGTAGAAATCGAAGCTCTTGGTACGCCCATTACGAGTGTCGTCTGCTATTGCGACTCTTGCCAAAAAGGCTCCCGCCAGATTGAGGCATTGACTAAGGCTGTTCCAATTCTAGGTCCAGATGGTGGAACCGCCTATATTCTCTATCGTAAAGATCGCATAAAATACTCAAAGGGTGCCGAACTTCTAAAAGACTATAAGATCGAGGAGAAATCGACTACGAACCGAGTTGTCGCTACCTGCTGCAATTCGGCCATGGTAATGCGATTTGATGATGCAAAGCACTGGGTGCCCGTGTATCGAGCGCGATTCCAGGGCGACCTACCTCCCTTGCAATGGCGTATTTGTACGAAATTCAAGCCCGAGAATGTCGAGCTCCCGACGGATATTCCAAGTTCCGCGATGTACCCCGCCGGATTTGTCTGGAAGCTCCTGACCTCAAAACTTTCAATGCTGTTTAGCGGCCGAGGTACGCGGTCGGCGCGGTCAGGAGGACCGCTAGTTTTCGAGCTTTGGCTCGCTGCGCGGTAGCGAGAACGCGATGAGCGCCCGCACCGGCGCGAGTCCGCGGCTCACGACGGCATACGGCGTGACGATCAACCCCAGCTCTTCCAAGCGCGAGGCGGCCGAAAGCAGCTCGGTTCCGCTGGTGACGACGTCTTCGAGCAGCAAGACGCGCTGACCGGCGTGATACGGACCCTCGACGTATTCGTTGGCGAAGGCGCCGTAAGCTTTGGGTTTCTTACGAACCGCGATCATCGGTATGCCGGACATCTGCGAGACCGCGGTGGCGATCACCACGCCGCCAAGCTCGGTGCCGCCAATTAAGTCCGGGCTCGATTCCTCGATGATGGGGGTGAAGAGCCGCGCGATTCGGCGCAGCACGTGCGGGTCGGAGAAAAGCCGGAACTTGTCGATGTAGTAGTCGCTCGGGCTGCCGCCGGCGAGAACGTAATCGCCGCGAGTCAACGCGCGCTCGACGATGACCTTGCGTAACCAGGCAATTTCCTGCATCCCTATATGGTCCACTGCCAAGCGTTCCACGACTCGACGACCGGATTGGGATTGAATCCCTTGAAATCGACGCTGATCGGCTCCATTTGGCGCAGCCACATCGTGAAGATGGCCGGATTGTCTCGCGCCAGCAACTCTTGAATGCGATAATAGGCTGCGGTCCGTGTCCGCCGATCGTAGTGCGTTAGCGCAACCTGTTGAGCGGCCTGCATGTCGGGGCTGCAATAGCGTGAATAGTTGTAGCCGCTGGGCGGGAAGTTCTGGCACTGCAGCTGCGTGCTGTCGTCGGGATCGACGCCCGCATACCATCCTGAGACGGTGATGTCGAATCGGCCAAGCTGCAAGATGCCGCCCATGCCGGCGGGCGCGTAGAGAATGTCGCCGGGGTAGAACTTGATCTCCGACTCGATCCCGGTTTCCCGAAGCATCGCTTGCACTTCGACGGCCTCGCGCCGGCGCGTAGCGCTCGAGTTATTCGTAACCATGAGCAGATCCAACGCCTGGCCGTTCTTGCGCACGATCCCGTCCGGGCCCGGTGACCAGCCCGCTTCGCCCAGCAACTTTCGCGCCATTGCCGGATCGTGCGGATAGGAACGAACGCGTGGGTTGAAGGCCCACATCCAGTCGGGAATGTCTTCGGTCGCAACCGACTGCTGATTGTACGCGAGCTTTTGCGCGAGTTCTTGCTTGTCGATCGCGTAGGCGACGGCCAGCCGCACGCGTGGATCTCGCAGGAGCGGACTCGAGCAGTTCATCTGAAGGTAGTAGTAGCCGTTGACGTTTACCCAGACGATCCGCACGTCGGGCGCGTCATGCAAGGACTGGTACGTTTCGATCGACGCTTGGAACAGATAATCGATCGCATGCGTGCGCAGGAGGTTGACCGAGGTCTCCTCGTCGGGAATGATCTTGACGTCGATGCGCTGTAACCCGGGCGTCCCCATGAAGAAAGCGTCGTTACGCTCGAGCGTAATGTGATCGCCGCGTGCCCACTCGACGAACTTGAACGGCCCGTCGCTCACGACCGGCTTGTTGTTGAACGATACCTGATTGATGTTGGGGTATTGCGCCAAAACGTGCGCCGGAGCAATCATGTACGGTTGATCGCTCTCGGCGAAGAAGGAATCGACGAACGGCGAGAACTTCTCCTTGAGATGCACGACCACGGTAGCGGGGTCGGGCGTGTCGATGCCCGAGATAATGTCGTATCCGTGGCGCGATACGACATTGTTATTGGGGTTCATGATCGCTTGCCACGACCACTTGACGTCGCGCGAGCTCACCGGCACCCCATCCGTCCATCGAACGCCACGCCGAAGGTGATAGGTGATCGTCAAGCCATCGCGACTAATTCCGTGGTTTTCCAACGTCGGCGTTACCGAGGCCAGCATCGGGACCGGATTCCCTTTCGGATCGGCACTCAACAGCGGCTCGAACATCAACCGGTCGACGAAGACGTCGGTCGTATTCGAGTTGAGCAGCGGATTGAGATTCTTGAAATCCCCCTGCACGGCGACTCGCAATAGGCCGGGCTTGGTCCATGAGTGCCGGCCCGAAGCGATCTCGCCCCCGGTCTTCGTGCACGCCACAATCGCAAATGCCAACGCACTCGCGGCGAGGACGCAAGCCGCTCGGAGCCTCAAGATCTAGACCGCGGCTTTCGGTCCGACTTTATTTCCTGGAACCGGATCGTACCGTTCGTGACGCCACGAATACGTCCCTAAACCTTGCGTGGCGGTGCGCAACTCGGTGATATAGCGCGACAGCTCGACCGCGGGAACGTACGCCTCGACGACGTCGAATCCCGCGCGCTCGTCGGGGTTCATGCCGAGGATCTGTCCGCGCTTGCCGGTGAGCTGCTGGATGACGACCGACGAGTAGCTCGTCGGCACGATCGCGCGGACGTGGGCGACTGGCTCGAGCACGACCGGATTGCACTTCGGCAGCGCTTCGCGCACGCCCATGCTCGCAGCGGTCTTAAACGATTGCTCGCTCGAGTCCACGTCATGATACTGGCCGTCGAAGAGCGTCACGTGCATATCGGTCACCGGGTTGCCATTGGGGCCGTGGGCGAGCGCTTCACGCACGCCCTTTTCTACAGCCGGGATAAACTGGCGCGGGACGACCCCACCGACGATCTTGTCTTCGAACGTAACGCCGGCGCCGCGCTCGCGGGGTTCGAACCGCAGCCAGACGTCGCCGAACTGGCCGTGGCCGCCCGTCTGATGTTTGTAGCGCGAATGAACCTCGGTTCCGCCGGTGATCGTTTCCAGATATGGAATCGTCGGCGCGCCGGTTTCAACTTCGACCTTATACTTGCGAGCGAGTCGCTCGACCGCGATGGAAACGTGCTGCTCTCCGCGGCCGAGCAGAAGCAGCTCGTGCGTGACGTCGGCTCGTTCCAGTCTAAGCGCCGGATCTTCGTCGACGATGCGGGCCATCATCTGCGACATCTTGGCTTCGTCGATTCGTTCCTTCGGCTTGATGGCGACGGCAAAGACGGGGTCGGCCACCGGCACGAGCGGCAATAGCACCTTGTGTCCGTTTGACGTCAGCGTATCGCCGGTCGAGACCGTTTCGAGCCGGGCAAGCGCTACAATCATTCCGGCGCTAGCCTCGGGAAGCGGTTCCTGTTTTTTGCCCTGGAGACGGTAGAGGCCTCCGAGGCGGACCTTTTCGTCGCGTTTGGTGATGTTGCCAAGGGTTGCGTCCGCCTTGATCGTTCCCGAAAGAATTCGGACGATCGAAAGCTTTCCGCTCTGCGGGTGGATGCTGGTCTTGATAACGCGCGCGATGACCGGCCCGGCGGGATCTGACTCGACTGGCCGCCCCTCGGCGTCGACTTGCGCTGCGTCTGCCGGAGAAGGCAGCCACTTTTCGATCGCTCGCACCAGCGCCGCGACGCCGGCGCCCGAGAGTCCCGCTGCGACGAGCACCGGAACGACTTCGTCGTGCGAGCATTCGGCGCAAAGATCGCGCTCGATCTCTTCCAGCGGCGGCTCCACTCCTTCGAGCAGCTCCTCCATTAGATGGTCGTCGAAGTCCGCCATCGCTTCGAGCAGCTCGGCATGCATGCGCGCGGCTTGATCTTGCAAGTCGGCCGGGATGGGCTCCTCACCCGCATCGAACCGGTAAGCTTTCATTTGCGCCAGGTCCACGTAGCCGGAAAACTGTTCGGCGCTTCCGATGGGAAACTGCTCGGCTACGACGTGGCGGCCGTAAGCGCTCTGCAGCGCCGCCAGTGTTCCGGCAAAGTCTGCGCCGGGACGGTCCATCTTATTGACGACGAAGATGTGCGGCATCCGCACCGCCTCCAAGTAGTCCACCAGCGCCTGCGTCTGCACGACGCGACCGGGGTCCGCCTCGACCACCACGATCGCCGCGTCAACGCCGGCCAACACCTGTTTGGTATCTTCGAAGAAGTCAATGAACCCCGGCGTGTCGATGATCGAGATGTCTACATCGTCGGCCGTAGTATGAGCGAAGCCCACCGATGTTGATTGCAGGTGGGCCACGTCTTCAGCCTCGTGATCGGTGACGGTCGTTCCGTCGGCGATCGATCCGCGTCGTCCGATCGCGCCGGTATGGGCAAGGATCGCTTCGACGAGTGTCGTCTTGCCCGCGTGATGGGGTCCAACGAATGCAATATTTCTAAGGCGCACGATATCCGCCACGGCTTTAGTCCCCTGTAGAAAAATGGGTGTTAGCGGCGCTTTGCCGCGGGTTTCTTCTTTTTCACGCTCTTCTTCGCGGGCCCGGCTGCGGGCCGCTTCGGCTTAGCCGGGCGGCGCGGCGCAGCGGTCTTTGCCGCCGGCTTCTTATGAACGGTGGTTTTGCTGGAAGTTTTCTTGACGACTTTCTTGGCAACGGCGCTCTTTTTCGCGGCCTTCTTCGCGACGCTCTTGGCGGGCGGCGCCTTTTTGGCGACGGGTCGCGCGGGCTTTACGACCGGCTTCTTTGCCGCTTTGGCCGCTGCGGCCGGCGGTCGCGGGGGCTTCTTCTTTTCGAGTGGTGCGGCAGGTTTTGCGAGGCGCGCGGCCTTTGCTTTGGTGGCCGACGACGTCGACTCGGCGCTGCGGCGAGAGGTGCTCGTAGCCGGCGGAGTCGAGATGCTGGGACGCTTTGACGTGCGCGCCGAGTCGGCCGCACGTTTCTTCGGCCCGCTCTCGCGGGTGGCGCGACCGCCTTCGCGATGTCCCGCCGGCTCCTCTTCGGGCAATCCAAGCTCGGCGCGGCCATAGCCGGTGATGCTGCTGCCCGGCGCCGCCGGCTGACGCCCCGCCTGGGCCTGCGCTTCAAGGTGCTCTCGCGTCGCGCGCAGCGCAACGCGAGCCAGCCTTCCAGCGACCGGAAAGACGAGTTCGTTGATGTGCGCATCGTCGAGTAGTCCGAGGATGACGTCGAACGCGTTGCCTTGGTCCTTCGGACTGTGAGCGTCCGAGCCGATGCCGAGCCCGACACCGCGAGCTTTGGCCTTGCGGATGAGTCTCGCATTGGCCTCGAGGTACTTTTTCTTGCGGTCTTCGGGATGATCGCGGTAGAGGAAACGCGTGTTGATCTCTACGGCGATGCCTTGCCGGTGGCAGATGTCGAGCAAGCGATCCTCGTACTGCTCCAGCGTCTTCTGGACCGGCCAGCGTCCCAGCGTCGCCGGAACGTAGAAGTGCCCCGCGACGTGCGTGGGCAGCTTCTCGAGATCGTCGAACAGCTTGGCGGTGTAGAGTTCCCAGAGCGTCTCCGTGCTTACGGTCTCGTAGAGATCGCTGAACTCCTCACTGTCGAAGGCCCATGCCCAGTCGGCCCCTTTTTCGGGATGGTGGATCGGAACGAAGTGCACCGAGCGAATAATTCCGTCGGGACGCAGCGCATCCACGATGTTCTGAGCATCGGGGCGCGCGCGGGGATCGTTATCCATCTCGGCGCCGATCGCGAACCGCATTCCCCGGCGCAATCCCTCCGAGACGGCCGCGGCGTGCGGAAGATCGACACCGGCCGTTTCGGCCGCCCCGATCAGATCGCCGGCCTCTGCGAGCTTAAGTGCCCGGCGAACGGTCGCGACCGCTCCGGGATCCTCGAACGTCAGGTAGTTGGCGTGGTCGGCCACCATCAGAAAGCGCGGAGATGCGCGCCGGCAGGCGTGGTAAAACCACAAGAAGAGCATTCGCGCGGAATATGCGAGTGGCCGTTCCTCTGTAAAAGGCCGGTGTTCGCCCTTGGCGTGACCGTGGACGTCGGGGATGGCGGCGATCCGAGGATCGGTCATCTGTTGAAAAGAGCGTGAATCGCCACCTTCGTTAGGGTTGGCGTCTAACCGCGGTAGCCCTCCATTTGAAGCAGCTTGGCTTTCATCTCAAGCCCGTAGAAATAGTCGTGTAGTTCTCCCGACGAGTCGACCACGCGGTGGCACGGAAAAAGCAACGGCAGCGGGTTCCGCGCCATGACGCGGCCGACTGCGCGCGCAGCCTTGGGGCGCCCAATCTGCGTCGCGACCCACGCGTACGAACGGACCTCGCCGGGCGGGATGCGAGCCGCCGCGCGAAGGGCGGCTTGTTCGAAGGGCGTGAGATCGCTGATATCAACGGCGGCATCGTCGACCTTCCAGGTGCTGAAGAATCGCTCGATCGTGCGCACGAGCCACGGCGGCGCCTCTCCCAGCACGACGGGCCGGTGTAAGCGGCGCTCGGCCCGACCGGCGACTTCTTCGGGCGAATCGCCGGTGTCCAGGCTAAGGTAGGCGATGCGCCGATCTTTGAATCCGGCGTACAGGCGTCCCAGCGGCGTCGCGATTACCGAGAGCACGATGGGCGCGGTCAGCCCTTTGAGCGCGGCAAGGTGTTGGATCACCTTTTTTGCCAGATCGCAGGAAGGTTCGGGACGCGGCAGACAGGAGAGGCAGTAAGCGACGCCCGCGTATTGTTCGTAGACCGCCTGACACGATGGGCAGGCTCGAAGATGAGTGTGGACGGTCTCCTTGAGCGAGGCTTGGCACTCGCCGCGAAGTTCGTCCCACAATGCATCGACGTCACGACAACGCATGAACGGGAACTCCTTCCGGGTTGATTCTTCCTATCTGCGGTCCAAGAATGCGCCGCAAGATGCGTACGGCCCGATGAACGTGCGACTTCACCGTCCCGATCGGCTGGTTCAGAATTTCAGCAATCTCCGGGTGACTGCGTCCTTCGATGAAGCGCAGAGTGGCCGCAGCGCGCAAATGCATCGGCAGTTGGAGCAGCGCCCGCTCGACCAGCGCAATCTCCGCGTTTTGCTCGACGATTCTTTCGGGCTGAGGCGGCCCCTCGTTCGATTCGCGTAAGAGGGCGTCGGGGTCGGCCAGCGCATCGAGCGCTACGTTTGCGGGACGCTTGCTGCGCAGGCGATTGCGGGTTACGTTTAGCGTAATCGTATAGAGCCAGGGCTGCAGCCGGAGGTCGGCTCGCTGCTCGGGTGACATCTTGCCCAGCGCGCGGTAGGCTCGTACGAAGGCGTCCTGAACGATCTCTTCAGCGTCCTCTCGGTTGCCGGTCATTCGCAATGCGAACCCGTAGAGCCGGCGCTGATAGTCGTCGACGACTCTCTCAAAGTTCTCGACGCTCGGGGTCGAGGCCGCCGCACCGTGCGCGGCCGCCGTTCGGCCCGTTGGACTCGCTGTTGGCACGTATACTCCCACGAAGGAGTGGTGCAGGAGCGCTCATACAGTGCCCCCGACACCACCGCTAGGGCCGGTGGTTTCACATCGCTGCAGAAAACTCCTCAAAACCGGCGCGCCGCGCGCCCGCAAGCGCAGGGGAATTCGCCTCCGCTCCTAAAGGGTCGCCATGCCGATTTCGCTCGGGCCGCTGGCCCGAAACCCGTAGGAAACCGCTTTGTTGCAATAGCAGAAGCGGTTTTTTTGTTTGGATGGATGAGAGGTGCAGTTGATGTCACAAACCGTGATCGAGCCGACGGAGATTTCGCTGGATGCCTACACGATGTGCAGTTTTGTACCGAACCTGGGCTCGGCAAGAGCCATTCCCTTGGTGTTGATCGGATACCGGCAGAGCCAGGATCCGTGGTTCGTGTGGCTCGTTCCCAAAGAGGGCGTAGATTCCGCGGGACTCACCGACGACCCGTACTATGCCAAGGTCTTACGCGATCCGCGGGCCTACTTCATGAAAAAGTTGGCGAAGTACGTCGAAAAGACCGGCTCGGTTAAGCGTGGAATCGAAATGCTGATCGACTGTCATCAAAACCATTTGGCATTGACGCCGCTGACGGAACTGCGCGAGCAACCGTTCCGGCATCCACTGCAAGTCGAGCTCATCGGAGCATTTTGAGCATTTTGACCGCCTGACCGACGTCGCGCTCGTCCCTCACGACGCGAATCGCTCTGAGGTACGTGATGTGCACCGGGATGAAGAGGGCCGGATGATTTTGACGTAAACGCGCGTCGATCGTTAGCCTCGCGCTGAGCGCTAGCAGCATCGCATCGTCGAGAGCATAATACGCCGTGCCGTCCATGCGCATCGTGCCGGAAATACTGGCGCCGGAACTGCTCGGCAACGTTCCGGCCATTGGTCCAACGGCTTGGAAACGCACGGCCACCGTCGGGCGGCCGTCGATCGGGCCGCCGGCACCAGGGCGCAAGGAACCGTGGAGCACCGAGTCTCCGCCGAGCGGAGAGCTTGCCGAGAACGGTGCGCCGCCGTGGAGCTCGCGCAGATCCCGGAGCGTGACTGGGTCGAGCTGCACGGCAAATGGCTGGTTGAGGATCGTCAGAAAGTCCGGATCGTCGTCGACGCGTCCCTCGAAAGAGCCGTTGGGAAGAAGCTCGGTGACGAACCGGGCGTCGGCGCTGCTCTTGCCGTCGGGGGAGTAGCGGACGTAGTGCGCTCGCGCTTCAAAGCGCATGGCCTTACCGTCTTGCTTGATCGATAGGCCTTCGGTACCGGTGTACGAGACTCTCGACACCGTCGCGGTGGACTCGACCCGATACACGTCCTCGCCCGCCAAATCGTACTGAAAGCCCGCAAGGGCCGGTTGCAGCACCGGCAGGAGCGCGGTAACCAAGACGAGGCCGAGTTTGATTGTATGCTCCGTTTCTGCCGAGAAGAACTTTCTTCTACAGTATCACCCGATGCAAGAGCAACCGTAGGGCCTCTACGACCGGTTCGGAGCAGTCCTCCGCCGCTGACTGAGAAAGAAACGAACGGCAACAGTGCCGTCGCAGACGACCACGGCGTCGGGGTCGGTGAAGCTCCGTCCGTCGACGTCGATCGTAAAGTCGCCGGCCGTAAGGCCGGCGAGCGTTCGATGAACGCTGCGCGAGAACTTGTCGCGGGGAGCGCGCGTCCCGATCACTTCGCGGACGGCAAATCCGAGCAGGTCGCGAATGCGTAGCGGCGTGGCAAGCGCAAAAGCACCAGAGCCGCCTTGGACGACGGCATGGAGATCGAGCGGTACCTTCACTCGGATCATGGTACGACAATTTCTTCCGCATCGAGGAGCTGCCTGCTGCCAAGGATAAATGAATCGACCGATGTCCTTCGGGAACGTGCCGGCCGACATGCTGGTAGGTACAGTAGAGAAGCTTCTCGCGAAGATTGACGAGGCCGATCTCGCCGCTTTCTACGAGCGCGGGATTTCGACGATGCCTTCGGAAGCGTATCCGGCATTCGTCGAATCGGTCTTTACCGCGTTTCGAGAACGCGGGGAGTCCTCCGAGGATGCCGCCGAAGGCGCCGGCACTACGTTGGAGAGCATTGCGAGGCGCGAAAACGGAGCCGCTGGTGCGTTATTGGCCTACGCGCGAAGTAATCCGGACCTGCTCAAAGAGGCGACAGTGCTCTTCGTTTCGGAGCGGCCCGAGTTCGTTGCGGCATTGCCCGCCGCGCTTGTTGACGCGCTGGCCGAACGGCTGACATCCTGAACGGAAGGGAACCGCCCCGCCGGCGACGCGGCGATGACGAACCCTCCGGCGGAGGCCTTCCTGTTTTCCCGCTCATCGTCGTAGTGATTCTGGCAGGTCTTCTCTTGGGAGGCGTGCTCGCGCATTTCTTCGGCGGCTCGGGTGCACCGCAACGGCCGGCGCAAGCGACGGTTGTCGAGGCGACCGTGCCCCCGGTGACACCGCTGCCGTCGGCATCGCAAATGGCTTCGCCTTTGCCGTCCGCAACGGCGTCGCCGAGCGCCGCTCCAACATCCACGTCGACGCCCAAGCAGACGCAGGCTAAACATCCCGCGCCGACCGTGAAGCCGGCAGCTCCTACGCCCGCGCCCAGTGCGACGCCGGGTCCGAGCGCGACGCCGGGTCCGAGCGCAACGCCGAGGCTGCGCGCAGTGCTGCCCCGGACACTGCCGGTTGCGACGGCTACGCCGAAGGCGATCGTCCCCACGTCGACACCGATCGCGGCTGCGAAGCCTGCGCCGGCGACGCCTCCGAAGGCGTCCGCCGGCGAGCCTGCCGTGTCGCTCGTGCGCTCCTATCTCGAAGCGCTCGCGCACGGCGACCGCGCGACGGCGAGCACGTATCTCGGCGGCGGAAATCCGAGCGAAACGTTCATGAACGGCGAAGCACAGATTGAGTCCGTTCGTTCGACCCCGGGGAGTAACTCGGGTTACCAGGTTACGGCCGACGTCAAGTCGGGCGGAGTTGAGTACTACGGCACGTTTACGGTTGTGCCAGGCCCGAGTGGCTTACAAATAACCGACCACTACTGGATTCGGCCGTAGCCGCACGCGTTATCGGAACAGCGGTTCCGGGGATATACTGGTGTGGTGTTAAGCTGCGCGTCCTTCGACGGAGCCTGTCCTGAGCGAAGTCGAAGGGCTCAGGATGACATTACTGCGCTCAGGATGACAACGTGTTATTCTTCGTCGGGCCAATCGGCGAGGCGTCCGATGGCGGCGCTTTTGAGGACGCGCAAGCCTAGCATCGCACACTTCATGCGCGTTGGACTGATGCCGATCCCGACGTTCTCCAAGACGGCATCCTTGGGCAACTTCGCAACGTCGGCGAGCTTCATTCCCTTGACGCTTTCCAGCAGCATCGAGGTCGAAGCCTGACTGATAGCGCAGCCCTTTCCGAAGAAGCGTACGTCGCTGATCTTGCCGTCGTCGAGCTTGAGCTCCACGCGAATCTGGTCGCCGCAGAGCGGGTTGACGTCTTCGGCTGCGGCGTCAGGCTGCTCGAGGGTCCCGAAGTTGCGCGGACTGCGGTAATGGTCGAGGATATAATCCCGGTAGAAATCGTCCATTAGATGCGAAAGACGCGCGCGGCCTTTTCGAGTCCCTCGCAGAGCGCGTCAACGTCGGCTTCGGTGTTGTAAATATAAAACGAGGCGCGGGCGGTGGCGGCCCATCCGGACTTTTCCATGAGCGGCATCGTGCAATGGTGACCTGCCCGTACGCAGATGCCTTCGGTGTCGAGAATCGAGGCGAGATCGTGCGGGTGGATGTCGGCGAAGTTGAACGAGATAACGCCCGAGCTGCGTTCCGGATCGCGCGGCCCATAGATCGCGAGGCCGCGCGGCTCGAGCGCTGAAAGGCGCTCCAGAGCGTAACCAGTCAGCGCGCGCTCGTGCTCGCGAACCCACGGCATCCCGAGCGCCGACAGGTAGTCGGCTGCTACGCCCAACGCGATGGCATCGGCGATGTTGCTCGTTCCGGCCTCGAAACGGCGCGGCGGATCGGCAAACGTGGTCCGCGTGTATTCGACCTTGCGGATCATGTCGCCGCCCGACAGAAACGGCGGCATCGCTTCCAGTATCTCGCGCTTCCCGTAAAGACAGCCGATTCCGGTAGGCCCGAGCATCTTGTGTCCGCTAAAGGCATAAAAATCGGCGTCGAGCGCTTTGACGTCGAGCGGAAGATGCGGGGCGCCCTGCGCCCCGTCCACGAGCACGACCGCACCTGCGGCGTGCGCGCGGGGGATGATGGTCTCCAGCGGCGCGATCGTGCCGAGCGTGTTGCTGGCGTGCGAGATCGCGACGAGCTTGCAGCCGTCGAGCAGCCGGTCGAGGTCGTCGAGAACGTGGATGCCGCGAGCGTCGACCGGAATGAAGCGTAACTCGGCGCCGGTTCGCTGCGCCAGCAGTTGCCACGGAACGAGATCCGAATGATGCTCGAGCTCGGTGAGCAGGATCGCATCGCCTGAGGTGACGTGCTGGTCGCCCCACGAATAGGCGACTAAGTTTATTGCTTCGGTCGTGTTGCGGACCCAGACGACCTCGGAAGTCTTCGCGCCGATGAAACGCGCGAGCTTGACGCGAGCCCGCTCGTACTCGTCGGTGGCGCGCTGCGCGATCTCGTAGACTCCCCGATGGATATTCGCATTATATTGTTCGTAGTAATCTACGAGCGCCTGTATGACGGCCCGCGGCTTCTGCGACGTCGCGGCCGAGTCGAGATAGACTAGCCGCTTTCCCCGCGAGGTCGGCCGCGCCAGAATCGGAAAATCGGCAATAATGCGCTCCACACTCCTGTCACCCTGAGCCCTTCGCCCTTCGACTGCGCTCAGGGTGACACTGCTTGTTTGAGTCACGAGAGTTTTGCCGCCAGTACCGCGCGAATTTCGTCGCGCAGTTGCGCGGTTGGAAAACGCTCGATGGCCGGCTCGAAAAAGCCCAGCGCAATCATGCGCTCCGCGGCGGCGCGTTCCAAGCCGCGGCTTTCCATATAGAAGATTTGTTCGGCATCGATCGCGCCGACGGTTGCGCCGTGATAGGCTTTGACGGCGTTCGCGCCGATTTCAAGCGCGGGCACCGAATCGACGTGAGCGGTCGGCGAAAGCAGCAGCGCATCGTCGCGCAGGCGAGCGTCGCTTCCTTGAGCGTGCGGCGCGATGCGGATGTTGCCGAGAAAGCGCGCCTGCCCGCGCTCGAGAGCGGCCGTCTTGACGAGCGTCTCGGACGTTGCATCGCCGGCGCGATGATCGACCGTGCTGACCACGTCGACGTGCTGCGAGCCGCGCGGAAAGAAGATCGCGGTGAGATCGGCTTGGACTCCAGGTGCTTCGATCGAAACCGAAAGGTCGCTGGCGGCCAGCTCGCCGCCAAGTTCGGCCGATGCCCACGCCATTCGCGCTTCGCGTCCGGGACGAGCGGCTCGGTTCCAGATGATCCGCGCGCCGTCGCCGGCGTTCTGAAAGGCGGCATAGTGTACGTCCGCGCGCTCTTCGGTAACCACCTCGGTTGCGCCGCAGAGGAAGGCTCCGGCGCCGCCCTCGAGGCGCTCGACGATCGTGGCGCGTGCGCCACGTTCGGCTAAAACGACGGTCCACGGAAAGATCGCCGCTCCGGCGGGTGCGCTGTAGTGGATGACGATCGGGACGTCGCAGGCGTGGTCGGCTCGCACGTGGACGAAGACGCCACACTGCGCGAAGGCCGCTGCCAGCGAGCCGAACTTCGTCGCCGAGATGCCGGTCGTACCGAAAGCGCGCTCGAAGAGTTCGGGGCGTTCGCGCGCCGCGGTCGCCAGGTCGCAAACGAAGACTGCCGGGTCGTGATTTTCAACGCGTACGTTGGCGGCGTTCAGGTCGATCGCGCTTGCCTCGGGGGCAATGGACTCGAAATCGACTCGCCAGAAACGCCCCGGCTTTTCTCGACCGCTTCGTAAGGAAACAAAACGGTCGAGCGCGCGCGTGCGCTGCTCGACGGAGAGTGGTGACGGATCGAGCTCGGCGACGCGGTCGTATAGTTCCCGCGTCGCATCGTCGCGATCGGCGACGACGGGAGCCGGACTAGGCAACGACCGCACTCTCCTCACGCAGCTTATCGTAGCCTTCACGCTCGATCCGATGCGCCAGGTCGTGACCGCCGGTCTTGACGATGCGTCCGTCGATCATGACGTGCACGACGTCGGGAACGACGTACGAAAGAATTCTTGGGTAGTGCGTGATGATCAAAAAGCCGGTGTTACGTCCCTCATCGCTCGCGCGCAAAGCGGCGATCGAGGTGCCCACGTCCTTGAGCGCATCGATGTCTAGACCCGAATCGGTTTCGTCGAGAATCGCGTACTTGGGCGCTAATACTGCGAGCTGCAACATCTCGAGCCGCTTTTTCTCTCCGCCCGAGAAGCCGTCGTTGAGATAGCGGCCCATGAACGACGGATCGATGCCGAGCTGCTCCATCTTTTCCAAAAGAAGTGCGCGAAACTTGGCGGGCGGAAGGTCGCCCGGCCGTTCGGCCTGCCGAGCAGCGTGCAGAAAGTTCGCGACCTTGACCCCTGGGATCGCAGCCGGATATTGGAAGGAGAGGAAGAGCCCGGCGCGGGCGCGCTTATCCGGAGGAAGCGCCAACATATCCTCGCCGTCGAGCACGACGCTTCCGCCGGTCACTTGATATTGAGGATGGCCGGTGACCGAAAAGGCGAGCGTCGATTTGCCGCTGCCGTTGGGGCCCATGAGGGCGTGGATCTTTCCCGGTTCGACCGTGAGGTCGATCCCTTTAAGGATTTCCTTGCCGGCGACTTGGCACCGGAGGTTCGTGATACGAAGACCGTGGTCGGGCATGCGATTTATGGTAGCCGAGGCTCTCTTAGAAAGTCAAGGAAAAACTTTACTATCTATGGGTCTTCGTGCTAGGATCGCCTAAAGATGCAATCGGACCGCTTCTTTCAGACGACGCGCGGAAAGATCGTCAGCGAGCTTCGCCGGCGAGGTTCGGCGTCGGCTGCCGATCTGGCTCAGGTGTTCGGCCTCTCGCCAAACGCCGTCCGGCAGCAACTGATGGTTCTTGAGCGCGACGGCCTCGTCGCGGAGACCTCGGTCCGCCGCGGTCCCACCAAGCCGACCTACGAGTTTTCTCTGACCACCGAGGCCGACCGGCTCTTCCCCCAGGCCTACGATAAGATGCTCACGGCCGTGCTGCGCGAGGTCAAGGATCAGTTTGGTGCGCCGGCGATTACGCAGATTTTCGACGGACTCTCGCGCCGCGCGGTCGCGCGCGCCCAGCTTACCGTCACGTCCAACGAGCCGGAGCAACGCGTCGCGCAGCTCACCGAGATGCTGCGCAAGACCGGCGTCGTTGCCGAGTATAGTTTGATCGACGACGGATTCGTGCTGCACGAACGAAGCTGCCCGTATTCGGAGGCGGCCAAAGAGCATCCGGAAGTTTGCCAGGTCATCCATCACGTCATCGACGAAACGCTCGGCGGAGAGCACACGCAAACGGAGTCCCTAGCGCATGGCGGAAAAGAGTGCCGCTTCGAACTGCACCCCAAGGAGATGGTAGGTTGAACTTCCCCAAGTTTCAGATGCTCGTCGAAGAGCGCACCGGCTTTCGTACGATGGAGAATCCCACGGCCAGCGGCGAGTACTTCAGCGACTCATGCGGCGACATGTATAACTTCTTCTTGAAAGTCGGCCCGGGCGCGGTCATCGAGGACATCTCGTACTTCACGACCGGGTGCGGCTTTGGCACCGCGACGTGCAGCCTCGTAGTCGAGATCGCAAAGGGAAAGACGATCGACGAGGCGGCGGCGATCACCGCAGCCGAGATCGAATCGCAGCTCGACGGGTATCCGGAAAAGAAGAAAGATTACCCCGAGCGCGCGCTCGAAGCGCTGCACGTCACCATTGACGAGTACCGCAAAAAAGTTTCGTCCGGAGCGATTCCGGATTATGCCGCGATGCCGCGGCCGGCATCTGCGCCGCGGCCCGAACCCGTTGCCGCGCCAGTCTCGAGCAACGGCAGCGACGGCGGCAAGGTCCTCATCAACCTTCGCTAGCGGCTACGGCGAGCGCCGCGACGCGGGTTACCTCGTAGCGCGAGGTGTTGGCCTTGGGGTCGAAGACGGACTCGAAGAGCGATAGCGAGCCTACCTGAAAACCGATCGGGGCGAACTCGATCGATCGCAGCGGCGCGCGAGGGTCCTTGACCCGCGCGATCGTGACGTGCGCGACCGAATCGTCGTCGAACTCAAAGCCGAGCGCCGCATACGAGCCTCTCACGGATTGCGCCAGCGCTCGAAACGGCGCGCCTTGCTCGCGAGCTCCGATATACACCACGCGGGGCCTGCGCTCGTGGGGAAAGGCCCCGATCTTATCGAGCGTTAGGGCAAACGGCGCGGCCTGCGCGGCAACCTCTTCGAGCGCCGCAGCGATTGCGTCGCACCGATTCGCGGCGACGTTACCCAAAAAGGCTAGCGTAACGTGAAACTTGCCGGCCGGCTCGTACTTCGCGGCGAAACCGGTGCGTTGCAATCCCTCCGACACCCGCGTGCAGGCCGCGCGCGAGGGGTCGTCGAGCTGGATGCCTACGAAAAGCCGGCGTTTTTTCTCGCGGTCATCCACGCAGGTACGGGTTCGAGCGGCGCTCGATGCCGATCGTGGTGAACGGGCCGTGCCCTGGAACGACCGTCGTGGCGTCGCCGAAATCCATCAGTTTGGTTTGAATCGAGGCAACGATATCTTCCATCGACGTGCCGCCCAGATCCCAGCGTCCGATGGAGCCGGCGAAGAGCGTGTCGCCGGTCAACAGCGTCGTCTCTTCGTCACCGCGCAGTGCGAAGGAGACGCTTCCGGGAGTATGCCCCGGCGTGTGAAGCACTTCGAGGCGCACGGCTCCAGTCTGGAGCACGTCGCCGTCGTGCAGGTCGCCGTCGAGGCTCACGATCGCCGGCGCACCGACGAGACCAATCCACCGCGCCTGCAATGCGAGCATATGATAGAGCGGCAGGTCGGCCGGATGAAGCAAGGCGCTCGCTGCGGTCAGCTCGCGTAGCCGCCCGACGTTTCCGATGTGATCGATGTGCGCGTGGGTATGCACGAGCAGCTTCGCGCGCCAGTTGTTTTTGCGTAGGCGCGAGACGACTTCGTCAACGCCGTCGCCGCCATCGACCACGATCGCCTCGCCGCTTCGGTCGTCGGCGACGATCGTACAGTTACAAGCCAGCGGACCAACCTCGAAGGTCTCTCGTCGCAGCAAGTGAGGCTCCTAGTCGACGTGGATGCCGAAGTCGTGGAAGCCGCCGTTGAAGTATCCCAGTGGCGAACCGGGCCGCGACTTGCACGAGAGAACGTTGCCGATCAAAATTGAGTGCGACCCGAAATTGTATTCTTGCGCGACCTCGCAATCGAAGTGCGCGATCGAACCGTCGAGCACCGGCGCGCCCGTAGCGTCGATCGCGTACCCAACGCCGGCAAACTGAAGCTCGCGCACCTTCCCGGAAAAATGCTCGGCGAGGTTGCGCTGGTTGCCCGCGAGCACGTTGACGCAGAAGATGCGAGACGTCGAAATGAATAGGTAGCTTCGAGCCTCGCGATTAACGCAGATCAAGAGCGAAGGCGGTTCGAGCGAAACGCTGGCAAATGAATTAACCGTGATGCCTCGCGGTTCGCCGTCCTTGAGGCTGGTAACGACCGTGACGCCGGTGGGCACGTGGCGCATCGCGTCCTTGAACGCCTGCGGGCTCGTCATTTCCGGCGCGCGCCGATGGCGATCCCATCGCCTAATCCGAGGAGCGTCGCATCCAGGTCGGGATGGTGCAGGAACGCTTCGCTAAACTCCGGCGGGGCACGCAAAGCGTGCTCGAAGATAACGAGACCGGAGAGTTTGAGCATGGGGATCAGCAGCTCGAGATAGGCGCGATACTCGCCTTCGTTGGCGGCGACGAACGCGATGTCCAAGTTACGGTGCGGAAAGTTTTCCAGCAACTCGAGCGCCGGCGTGTTAAAGACCTCGATGTAGTCGTCTTCGCCGGCACGCCGGAAATAGGCGCGCGCGACGTCGGTGCGATCGACGTCCGATTCGATCGTCCAAATTCGCCCCATCCGAGGCTGCGCGAGCGCCATCCACAGCGTCGCATATCCGTAGGCCGTGCCGACCTCCAGGATTCTACTCGCTTGCATCGCTGTGACGAGCGTTGAAAGCAAGCGTCCGGATTCGCGCGAAATGACTTGCACGCCGTCATTGCGACCTTGTTGCTCGAGTTCGAGCAGAAGCGGATTCACTGACCCTCGCTTTGGGCGCTCCATAAGGAGCGGCCTGCCGCGGCATATTCCGTCGCCTTGACCACGTTGCGGAGCAGCGCAACGTTCGTCACCGGGCCCACGCCGCCGGGAACAGGCGTGATTGCACCGGCGACGGCGACGGCGCTTTCGAAGTCGACGTCGCCGCGCAGAATGCCGTCCACGAGCGTCGTGCCGACGTCGATGACCGTCGCGCCGGGCATCAGGTCTTCGCCCCGTATCAATCCCGGAACGCCGGCGGCGACCACCACGATCTCGGCAAGCTTCACGTAGGGCTGCAGCGCGGACGATTCTTTATGCAGGACCGTGACCGTCGCATCTTGCGCCAGCATCAGCATCGCAACCGGTGCCCCGACGACGATAGAGCGTCCGATCATCGCGGCGCGCCGGCCTCGAAGCGGCCAATGCGGGCTGCGCTCGAGCAGCAGCATCACCGCGGCCGGCGTTGCGGGCACGTATTCGGTTCCGCTTCCGAAAGCCAAATGGCCCTGATTGGTGGGATGCGCCCCGTCAACGTCCTTATGCGGTGGAATTGCGTCGGCGATTTCGCGGATGGAGAGATGTGGCGGCAGCGGTTGTTGCAGCATGACGCCGTGTGTCGCAGGATCGTCGCGAAGCTCTTCGAGCTTGGAGCGCACCTCGTCAACCGACGCGGTGACCGGAAGGTGCGAGACGGCAACGCCGATGCCGGCGCGCTCTCCGGTGCGCGCGAGATTGCGCACGTAGGCGAGGCTCGACTCGTTCTCTCCGACGAAGACGATGGCGAGTCTTGGGTGAAGGCCGCGCTCGCGCAGCGCGTTCGTGCGCGCGACGAGTTCGGTTCGCAGATCGGCGGCGAGCGCGCGTCCGTCAAGAATCGTGGCAGGCACGCCGTCGCCGTTTCGTCCGTAGGAGCGAGGGGACCTAGGGAAAGCGAGTTACAGGCGACTTGCGGCGCATGACGGAAGAGTCGCGCTGACCAGTGCATCGCTATATCATCTGGCCGGCCATCGCGCTGGCTCTGGCTATCGCCGTCTACGTAGCGGAACCTTATTTCGTTACCCAACGAGCCGCGGCCGGCGGTCCGGGCGGCCTAGCGGGCCAACCGGCGCCCGTCTTTGATTTACGCGACGATCGCGGGCGTGCCGTTTCGCTCGAACAGTATCGCGGATCGCTGGTCGTGATGAACCTGTGGGCCTCGTGGTGTCCTCCGTGCAGAGCCGAAATGCCTGACCTCCAACGCTTGGCCGAGGCCGAGGCGGGGCAAGGAATCGCAGTCGTCGGCGTCAACGAAGGTGAATCGCCGCAACAAGCGCGGGCCTTTGCCGCCTCCTTAGGGATCCGCTTCCCGATCTGGGTCGATGGCCGTCAGCAATACGGACGAGCGTACAATGCGCTCGGCTTGCCGACAACCGTCATTCTCGATCGCGAAGGCGTGGTAATTCGAGCATTCGACGGCCCGTTGACGCTCGACCAAATGCGCGCGGCGGTGGCTGCGGTGCGCGCGCGTTGAGTTGGTTTCTGTCGACGGCGCTGGTTGCAACCGCCGGCGTTATCGTGGAGATTTGGCTGCCGGGGCAGCCGGCGTACCACACCGGATGGTACAACGTCGCTCTGGCTGCGCTCGCGATCCTCGTCGTCGTGAACGGGCAAAAGCAGTGGAAGGCGGCGCGTGGTTCGCGCTCGCGCCTGGCGATCGTGGCCGTCGCGTTCGGCGTGGCCGCGATGGGAGTGGCCGGCGTCGCCAATGGCCTCTTCGCGCCCGACGACCGAAACGTCGTCGGCGCGCCGGGCGAACGGGTTCGCGTCGAGGATGTTGGCACGCTCTCCTTTCCGCTTCCCGGTGAAGATCGAAACGCGCCGGTCGGTGTGACGCTCGATCGGCCGTTGCACGCGCCGTTGGAAATTGGGGAGCATGCGCGCAACGCGGGAAGCTTTATCCTTCGCGCCGTGCCGCGCGACGTGGTCGACGTTGAGGTTCGCGATCTTCTCGGCAACCGGCTAACGGTGACGCAGCCGAACGGCAGCGTCTTTCTGTCGCCGGTGCTGTTGATGCAAGCGCGGCAGACGATCGCCGGAATGGAC
>Ga0181526_10000294_pt1 | contig 54465 bp, 48 predicted proteins | sample PEATcosm2014_Bin_35_FD_119750 | JGI IMG/M metagenome (GOLD analysis project Ga0181526, IMG submission 119750) | Peatland microbial communities from MTU Mesocosm Facility, Houghton, MI, USA - PEATcosm2014_Bin06_30_metaG | ecosystem: Environmental > Terrestrial > Soil > Wetlands > Peat | place... | reverse complement strand
CTATCGCGGCGATGCTTCTGTCGTAGGCAAGACCATCCAGCTTAACCACAAGACTTATACGATCCTCGGCGTAATGCCAGTGCGCTTTACATGGAGGGATGGAGAGGTTTACGTCCCGCTGACGATGGCATCGGATCAGGTCCATCGGTACAGCCCGGAGATCAAGCTGAAGCCCGGTATCACAATGGACGCCGCCGCGGCCGAGTTCCGGCCTCTCTACGATGAATTCAACAGGCAAACGCCAAACGTTTTCCCGAAACAATACAAGATCAGCGTACGCGGCCTGGCAGATACCTACACCCGCGACCTAAAGAAAACCATGTACCTGCTGTTTGGAGCCGTCGCTCTGTTGCTGGCCATCGGCTGCGGCAATCTTTCGATCCTGCTTCTCGCACGGGGCACGGCGCGGCAGCATGAGTTTGCCGTGCGCTCCGCAGTCGGAGCGAGCCGCATTCGCATCGTGCGTCAGCTTCTGACGGAATCGCTGTTGCTATCCGTGACCGGAGCGGGCCTGGGAATCGTTGTCGCCTATCGGGCGATTGGATTTCTCATCCCGCGGTTGCCGGATCATTCCTATCCTTACGAAGCAGACTTCCATGTCAACCTGCCCGTTCTCTGTTTCAGCGTAGCTCTGGCTGTGTTGAGCGGAATCGTGTTCGGCCTCTTTCCCGCGCTGCAATCGGCACAACCGCAGATCAGCCAGGTGATGCAGGCCGGCACACGACGCCTCACGGGCAGCGTGAAAGGCAAGCGACTGCACACGGCGCTGATCGCGGGTCAGATTGCACTGACTCTTCTGTTGATGACAGCGGCGGGTGCCGCTATTCAGGGATTCATCCGCATGCTTCGTGTCCCGCTCGGATATCAGCCGCAGCACGTGATGTCGGTGGTGATTCCCGTCCGAGATGACGCACACACCACCTGGGCCGATCGTGTCCACTTCTTCACTGAACTCCACGACAAGATTGCGGCCGTGCCTGGGGTCCTTTCAGCGGGTATATCGACGAACGCCACTCCGCCCGACAGTGGCTCGCGTCAACCCATCGAGATTCTGGGCAAGCCAGCTTCGCAGGCCCAGGAGGCAGAAATAGAACTCGTTGGCCCCGAGTATTTCGCCACCCTGCAAATCCCTTTCCTCAGCGGCCGGCTGTGGGACCAGAGCGAAATCGCGCGCGGCGCCACGCTGGTCGTGGTGAACCAGTCCTTCGTGCGTCACTACTTTTCGAGCGAAGATGCTGTGGGGCACTCGCTGCGCGTGCCGCAATTCGCCACCCTTCCTCCCATGGTGTTAACCGCAAATGGAGCGGCGGGGTGGCTGCAGATCGTCGGCGTCGTAGGCGACTCGCTGGATGACGGGTTGGACAAGCCGGTCGCACCGGCCGTCTACGCGCCGTACACACTTTTGACTTTTCCGTTCACGCAGGTCCTGGTCCGCACCCTGGGCGATCCGCTCGCCATGCTGCACAGCATCAAGCAGTCGATCGCCTCAATCGATGCCGACCAGCAAATCGCCGGCGATACCCGCGATCTCGAAGGCTGGATCGAGCGCGAGCCTGAGTACGCACGGGGAAGGCTCGTTTCGATGCTCTTTGGCGCGTTCTCTGTTCTGGCTCTGGTTCTGGCGGCAGTGGGCTTGTACAGCGTGGTTTCGTATACCGTGCTTCAGCGCACGAGTGAACTCGGGGTCCGCATTGCTCTTGGGGCTCAACGGCGCGATGTGCTTCGGATTGTGGGAGTATCGGCAGGCACCGGCGTAGGTCTGGGAATCGCCCTGGGGCTCGCCCTCAGTTTTGGTCTGGATCAGATGATCACGCAGTGGATCGAGAATGGGGCTCGCGATCCGAAGGTGGTTCTAGGAGTATCGGTGCTTCTGCTCGCAGTTGCAACAGTTGCATCCCTGATACCCGCGCGACGGGCGCTTGCGATCAACCCCATCGAGGCGTTGCGCTCAGAGTGATGGGACGGAAGCTGAGCAGCCAGCCGGCGCCCACCCTCACAGTTCGCCGCGATCATCGCATCAAAGTGCTGGCGTGGACACCGATATAGTAGGGCCAAAGGAGAACGGCGAGCACGCCCTTCCAAAAACTGAGGTGCAGATAGCCGATCGTAAAGAGCCACGCCGCGATCCACAATCCTCCGGCAAAGGTGTGCTGTTCGATTCGTATCTTCTGAAGGCCCTTCGTCTGGGTATCGCAGTCCATGTTTCACTCTCGCTCTTTGAGCCGTAGAGTCCGGTCTGGTTGACGATCCAGGATCGGAGGCTTATGGCTCGGACACAGGACATTGCACAAAAAATCGCCCCCGAAGGATCACTTCGCTTCGGAGGCGCTTGCGTTTCACAAGTGAATGAGCGGGGTGCCAGTAGCCGACGCTGGAGGTCGGTAGCATGCGGCTACTGGCGATCCCTATGAAACGAAGCTAGCGGCGGCTTCCCCTTTCCACTGCTGCCTCGTGTCTCCCGGCTCAAAGAGGACTTTCTTACTCGCCCTCCGAACCATGTTGACAACTGGAGTGTCGCCTAAGTGCCGGAGCCGGTCCGTGACGGCTGTCACACGGGTTAGGTCTCACCCAAAGGGCCCCATTTCGCTCCGCAAAGCTCCCTTTTCCTGTCCCAGAGCCCCCCTTTCTCCTCCCGCGAACTGCATTGACAAAGCTCGGCGAGCCCTTGAGAATCGGAGCTTCAGTTCTCGACATCGGCAAGGTCCCCCATCGCATGAAGGCTCTCCTTGAAACCCGTTTGGGCGCAACGCCGCTTCTCGGCAGAGGCAAAGTACGCGACCTCTACGTAATCGACGATGCGCTGCTTCTGGTCGCGACAGACCGCATCTCGGCCTTCGATCACGTCCTGGCGACGGGGATTCCGGGCAAGGGAAAGATCCTTACGCAGATATCGCTGTTCTGGTTCGATCTTCTTGGCGATCTCGTTCCGAACCACCTGATCGCGGCGAACGTCGATGAGTTCCCCGCTGCACTGCACCCCTACAAAGACCAGCTGGAAGGCCGGTCCATGCTGGTGCGTCGCGCACAGATGTTTCCCGTGGAATGCGTGGCCCGTGGCTATCTCGCCGGTTCCGGCTGGAAAGAGTATGTCGCGAGCAAGACTGTCTGCGGCATTCCCCTGCCGCCGGGTCTGCAGGACGGATCGAAGCTGCCGGAACCCATCTTCACTCCGTCGACCAAGAATGAAGGCGGAGCCCACGACGAAAACATCTCGCATGCGGCAGTGGAGAAGATTGTGGGCACGGAGACCGCTCACGAGCTGCGGCGCCTCACGCTGGCGATCTACACGCGGGCCGCGGAGTACGCCGCGAAGCATGGCTTGATCCTCGCCGACACGAAGTTCGAATTCGGTACTCTGAACGGAACGATTATTCTTGCCGACGAGGTCCTGACCCCGGACTCTTCGCGTTTTTGGGAGGCCTCGGCGTGGAAGCCCGGTGGTGCGCAGCCTTCGTTCGACAAGCAGTTCGTGCGGGACTATCTGGAAAGCATTCGCTGGAACAAGCAGGCACCCGCGCCCGGCCTTCCAGAAGACGTAGTTCAGCGTACACTGGCGAAGTACCTTGAGACATTCAAGCGGCTAACAGGCCGCGATCTCGCGCTGTAGGGAGCGGAAAGACGGATGACGGCTGTCGATTGGATCATCGTGGTGATTCTCGTGGGCTCGGTGATCGCCGGCATCGCGCAGGGCTTCCTCCGTTCTGTATTCTCTCTGGGCGGGTTGATTCTGGGGCTCGCGGTCGCTGCGTGGAACTATGATCGCATCGCGCGTTTTATCCAGCCGATTCTGCACAATGAGAAGGTATCGAATGCCATCGGGTTTATTCTGGTTGCCTTCGTTGTGGCCGCGATCTGCGCGACCGCCGGAGTGCTTCTATCGAAGGCGTTCAAGAAGCTGGGGCTCGGATGTCTGGATAGCCTTGCCGGTGCAATCTTCGGGTTCTTTCAAGGCGCGTTGCTGGTGACGGTCTTCATTCTGATCACCGTGGCGTTCTTTCCGGATACCGAGTGGTTGACACAGTCAAGGCTGCCGAAGTATTTTTTTGCCGCCTGCCATCTGAGCACGAACATCAGCCCGTCAGGGCTGTCGGATCTGGTGCGCAAGGACCTGAATCGACTGGAACGCGAGTCGCCCACCTGGATGCATCCGGGGGAGCGAACGAACTGAAATTTTTTACTGGGCCGTAAAGCGGTTGGTTGTGGCAAGCTAGTAGAGCAAGGGGTCGATGTGAGACGAGAACTGGATAGCCTGGTCACGCAAATGCATTCCAGCGGCATCCGTTACGATGACGCTGTTCGCGAGTTCAAGAGACAGTATCTGCGCGAAGTGCTGGTGGCAAACCGGGGAAACCAGTGTAAGGCGGCGGACGAGCTGGGCATCCACCGCAACACGCTCAGCCGCACCATGGCGGAACTCGGCCTAAGCCTTGCGGAAGTACGCGCGGGCCTCAAGCGTCCGCCGCGCAGCGAGCGTCTAGTCTATGGAGCGGCACGCCAGGGCTATCGCCAGGGTTGACCCTCTCCGAGGCATGCAGACAACTCCACCCAAGACTGAACCACGCATCGCGATCGAACCGGGATTCGAATGGGACAGGCAGGATGCCTATCTGTTCGACATCGACGGAACGCTTCTGCGTAGCCGCGATCGTGTGCACTTCGAATCCGTAGCCCGTGGAGTCAAGCGCGTCACGGGATTTGAAATCTCTCTGGAAGGCGTCGCAATCCACGGCAGCACGGACACGAGGATTCTGCGCGAAGCCTGCGCCCGCGCGGGTATCCCGGCCGACATCCTCGAACCGCAGATCGCTGCAATTCGCGATGCCATGTGCGCCAGCGTGGTGGAGCGGCGTCATGAACTCGACCCCATTTTGATGCCCGGCGTCCCGGAGGTTCTCGGTCATCTCGCGGATCGTGGAGCCCTGCTGGGAGTTGCAACAGGCAACCTCGAAACGATTGGGTGGATCAAGATTGAGGCGGCAGGTCTGCGTGAATGGTTCCGCTTCGGCGGTTTCAGCGATCACTTCCCGGTGCGCTCGGAGTTGATCGGTCATGCCGCCGAGAAGGCGAAGTCGCTCGCAGGTTCAGGCGCGAAGATCTGCGTCGTAGGCGACACGCCACGGGACATCGAAGCCGCCCGCGCCAACCATCTCCCTGTCGTCGCGGTAGCCACGGGACACTACAGGTTCGAGGCCCTTCAGGAATACGAGCCCGAAGTTTGCGCGACTTCTCTTGCGGATCTGATGGCCGCAACGAGGATTCGGCCTTGATACGCCGGGTTGCAGGCTTGGCCTTCGCTTTGGTTGTCGCAGCGGCTGCAGGCGGCCAGCAGGTGCCCGCACCGGCCTCGACCGAACCTCATTCGTCCCTGGCAGTCTCGGGCAGTTCTTCGGCTCCGCAAAACGCAACAACGAAGCCAGTCCGTGCTAAGGACCGGCGCCGCGCAGCCAAACTCTATCTGCAGGGAACGAAGCTCTACGAAGACGGGCAGTTCGAGACCGCGATGCAGAAGTACGAGGCGGCCGCATCTCTCGACCCCGGCAACAACGACTACGCGCTGGCGGGACAGGTGGCGCGGAGTCATGCTGTGATAGCACTCATTCAGGCTGCGGCCAAGGCGCGGAACAAAGGCGACGCCGCGGCGACGCGGGACGCCCTGGAGCGAGCGCGCGAACTCGACCCCGCGAATCCACAGGTTGCGGAACATGTCGAGGAGCTGGCCGACACAGAAACCGCCAATCAGACTAGCCCGCTGTACGAACGGTCTGCGAACACCGTCGGCGAGCTGCCGATTCTTGAGCCTTCGAGTTCGACGCAAAGCTTTCACCTCAAACTGGACCGCAGATCGTTGATCCAGGCGGTGTACAAGGCCTACGGAATCGATGCGACCCTCGATCAGAGCGTAACCGCCGCCCCGGCACGATTCGACGCCGACAACATCTCGTTTCGTCAGGCAATCGACCTGCTCGGTATCGTCACGAATTCGATCTCCGTTCCGCTGGATGCGCATCGCGTCCTCGTGGTGCGTGACACCCACGACAATCGCCTACAGTTTGTGCGCCAGGAAGTCGAGACCCTCTACCTTTCGGGCATGTCCCAGGCCGACCTGACCGAAGTCAGCAATCTGGCCAAGAATATCTTTGCTGCGCTGCAGGTTGCGATCGTACCCAATCAGGGAACACTCACCCTCCGTGCTCCTTCCTCGACGCTCGATGCGTTCAATGCAACGGTGCGCGACCTGCTCAATGGGCGCAGCCAGGTCATGCTCGATGTGCGCATCCTTCAGCTCGCGCACACCGGCGAACGGAACACAGGCGTGCAGTTCCCCCAGCAGGTGACCGCCTTCAATGTCTATGCCGAGGAACAGTCTATCCTGAACGCCAATCAGGCATTGGTGCAACAGATCATCAGTTCTGGACTCGCGGCCCCCGGAGACACGCTCGCTATCCTGGGAATTCTGCTCGCGTCGGGCCAGGTATCGAGCTCGCTCTTCTCGAATGGAATTGCCCTGTTTGGCGGCGGGCTCACACTGTCTGGAGTTTCGCCCGGCCCGGTCAAAGTGAACCTCAGCCTGAACTCCTCCGACTCGCGCGAACTCGACGCCGTGGAACTGCGTCTCGCCGACGGGCAGGACGAGACCATCACCAGCGGCTCGCGCTACCCAATCCTCGCGGCTTCGTATTCAGGACTAGGAACGAATGCAGCCAGCATTCCCGGCCTCACGGCAGCGGGCACGTCGAGCGGACTCTCCGCTTTGCTGGCTTCCATCTCGGGAACGACTTCGCAGATCCCTCAGGTGCAGTATCAGGACATCGGTCTGACCTTGAAGGCCAATCCCAAGGTGATGCGCACCGGCGATGTGGCTTTGACACTTGACATGAAGCTGGCATCGCTCTCCGGGTCCTTCGCGAATGGGAATCCGATCCTGAACAACAGAGCTTACTCCGGCGTGGTCACGCTGAGAGAAGGCGAGGGCGCGGTTCTCATCAGCGAAATCGATAAGCAGGAGAGCCTCGCGTTGAGCGGAACTCCCGGACTCTCCCAGATTCCCGGCATGAACAACATCACCGAGAAAGACGCACAGCAGGACTATGCTACTTTGCTCATCGTGCTGACCCCGCATCTTCTGCGCGGTCCACAATACCCGGCCTCGCCCAATCGGGTGCTTCGCATCGAGCGCGGTGCATTGACGCAGTAGAGTCAGGCGGCAGTCAGGCAAAAATGGAAAGGCCCCAGCGTTCGCCGGGGCCCCATGGAGATGATCCTCCGCTTTGCTTCAACTACTGCGATAGGCCATCGGCCTTCACCTGGTACTCGACAATCTGCTTGATGGTTTCATAGGGCAGGCCGCCGATGGGAACCTGCCGGCCATTCACCATCAGCGTCGGCGTCTGATTGATATTCAGATCCTGCGCCAGCTTCACGGATGCCTCGACCTGCGCGCCAGTTTCCGGCGTTGAGGCACATGTGGCGACTTTGGTCGGGTCGAGACCCGCCTTGGTTACCGCGCTATTCAGCGTCAAAGCCGCACCGTCCGCCGTCGCCAGTCCCTCCTGGCCATCGAAGACTACCGACGCGAACTGGAAGAATGCAATGCTGCCACCGAGCTTGGTGACGCAGACGCCATACTCGGCGGCCTTAACCGACGCCGGATGGAGACGTGCCAGAGGGTAATTCTGGAAGACGATCCGGGCCTTCGGGAAGTCCGTTGCCAGCTTGTCCATGTTGACCTGCGCTTCTTTGCAATGCGGGCACTGGAAGTCGGCGAATTCGACCAGTTCCAGTTCCTTCGAGGCAGAGCCACGGTAGGGCCCGTCGGCGCTCTGTTGCACTTGGGCGCGATAGTCCGCATACGGGTGCTCGCCGAAGGGGACAATGTCGTCTCCGGCAATGATGTGTTTGCCATCGGGTAACGTGAAGAACTGGAGCGCGCCGACCTTCTGCTTGCCTGTCTTGTCGCCGATGAGAACCACGACTTTGCTCACGCCTTCGACCGGCGTCTTCAGAATCGCCTGAATCTGCCAGACGCGATTCGGGTCGTAGCCCCAGCTGGTCTCGAGAAAAGCATTGATCGTTTCCTTAGTGGGCGACACCGCTGTGAAATTGACCGGATCGATCTTAGGAAAAACGGGCTCCGCGACGGTCGGCACCGGCGCCGTTGGAGCGGCCGAGGAATCCTGCGGAGGTGCGGCAGGAACCTGTTGTTGTGCGGAAGCCAGAATGGACAGGGGGAAAACAAGCAGCGCGACAGCGCCGACAGAACGGAACGAGCGACAAATCAAGTTCAATCTCCTCAAAAACAGTGCGAAAACGGCAATTTACCCGCCTTCTAGCTTATACCTGAACCTTTACGGCTATGGGAAATCGGCGACCCATGCCGAAGGACTTCGATGTGACCTTTAGAACCGGCGCAGCCTGCTGGCGTTTGTACTCCGAGCGCTCCACGAGGCGCACCACCTGTTGGACGAGCTCCAAAGGAAAACCATGCTTCGATGCAATAGACTCGGGAGTTTCATAGCGCTCGACATAGGCTTCGATAATCGGGTCCAGCACGTCGTAGGGCGGCAGAGAGTCGGTGTCCTTCTGATCGGGCCTTAGCTCAGCCGACGGTGGCTTCTCCAGGATCGGGTGGGGAATTATTTCGCGCTCGCGGTTGATCCAACGGCAAACCGCGTAGACCCGCGTCTTGACCAGATCGCCAATCACCGCTAGCGCCCCGACCATGTCGCCGTAGAGCGTGCAGTAGCCCACGGCCATCTCGGATTTGTTGCCCGTGGTCAACACAAGGGATCCGAACTTGTTCGAGAGAGCCATCATCAGCGTGCCGCGAATCCGAGACTGGATGTTCTCTTCGGTGAGATCGGGTTTGAGTCCAGTGAAAAGCGGCTCCAGCGCTTGCGTGTATTCCTTGAAGAGATCGCTGATGCCGATCATCTCGAACCGGATTCCCAGGTTCGCGGCGAGCTTGTGGCTGTCATCGATCGAGCCCTGCGAGGAGTAGGGGCTGGGCATACCAATGGCGAGCAGATTCTCCGGCCCCAGCGCTTCGGCTGCGATGGCTGCAACCAGCGCCGAGTCGATGCCGCCGCTCAAGGCAAGCAGCCCCTTGCGAAAACCGCACTTGCGCACGTAGTCGCGCGTCCCGAGCACAAGTGCCCGATAGGCAGCTTCGGTGTCGTCGCTCTGCGGAAGGGCTATCGGAGGCGCGTTGAACGGGTCCAGGACCACCAGGTCTTCCTCGAACGATGCGGCCTGGGCGATCGACTCTCCCCGTGCGTTCATGGCAATCGATGAGCCGTCAAAGAGCAGGCTGTCATTGCCGCCCACCTGATTGCACATGAGCACCGGAATCCTGTCACGGCGCGCAATGGCCGCCAGCATCTCCTGGCGGATCTCCCGCTTGGAGTGCCAGAACGGAGAAGAAGACAAGTTGATGTGAAGGTCCGGATTCTGCCCCATCAACTCTTCCATAGGGTCGACCGAGTAGAGCCGCCGTGGCCAGAAACTCTTGTCGTTCCACGCGTCCTCGCAGATGGAGATTCCCAACCGGACGCCCTCCAGTTCGACCACCTTTTGCGAACGCCCGGGCAGGAAGTAGCGCTGTTCGTCGAAGACGTCGTAGAAGGGCAGAAGCCGCTTGTGCTGCTCGAGAACGAGTGTCCCTTTATCGAGGAGGACGGCTGCATTCACAGCCGGCTTGCCGGCATCCGGTGGCGCAGGAATGGCCACTCCCGCCAGCACCGCGGTCGGCAGGTCGCTCGTGGCCTTCGCCAGCTCGTCCACGGCCCGACGGCAGCGCGCAAGAAAGCTTGGCTTTTCGAGGAAGTCCGCCGGAGGATAGCCGCAGATTGCAAGCTCGGAAAATACAGTAAGCCGTGCGCCCTGCTCGGCAGCGCGACGGCTGGCCGCGACAATCTTCTCGCTGTTCCCGGTGAAGTCCCCCACGGTGGGGTTGATTTGGGCAAGTGCGATCTTCACATCTTCAGTTTAATTGGGCCTGCGGGCGGGGCGCAGCGCGAGCCGCAATCCGGCCCTAGATGCCAGTGCCGGAGAGCAGAATGCCCACCGTCTGCGCGATGATCTTAAAGTCGAGTCCGAGGCTCCAGTTTTCGATATAGGCAAGATCGAGGGAGACATAGCTTTCAAACGAGGGATCGTGGCGGGCCTGGGTCTGCCACAGACCGGTGATGCCGGGCAGCACCGAAAGCCGGCGCATGTGGGCCAGACTGTACTCCCGAACCTCGCTCGCTATCGGCGGACGCGGCCCCACCACGCTCATCTCTCCCCGTAAAACATTGAAGAATTGCGGCAGCTCATCGAGCGAGTATTTGCGCAGAATGCGGCCGACATGTGTGACCCGCGGATCGTTGGCAACTTTGAACAGCACGCCATCGCGCAAATTGAGGTGACGCATGCGCTCCTGCTGCCGCTCCGCATTCTGAATCATGGTGCGGAATTTGAAGCACGAGAATCTGCGGCCATTTCTGCCGATGCGCTCGGAGATATACAGAACTGACCCCTGCGAATCGAGTCGAATGGCAATCGCAATCAGAAGCAACATCGGGGCCAGCAACAGGAGCGCCAGGCTGGAAAAGAGAACGTCAAAGGAGCGCTTGAGAATCCGCCCAGCCGTCGAGAGCCTCTCCAGTTGGGAGGCAACGACTAGCTCGCCGAGCTGCTCTGCCGGGGCCTGCCTGGCCGCTGACTCCCGCCGCCTCGGCGGAGCCTCGCGCACTGCGGTCGCCGCTGCAGGTGTGGACATCGACTGCCACACATCAGGAGTCGCCATTGCTGAGTCCTTCCCCCCTCCAAAGCGCACTCAAAAACGTGCCTTGTCTTCCAGACTCCATTTAAACCCGAGGGACGCGGCTGAATTGTCTTTAGATTGCAATCATTGGGCGGGCCGTTCCACGGAGCCGATCGAGTCGGCTCAGACAGCGGGCAATTCGTAGGCATCCAGCGTCAGAAATTGCTGAATATTTTCGTCTGTAGACCGGAGGAAGCCTGCGAGCGGGCCGAAGTAGGCCGCGCGGCCCTGGTGCAGGAACAGGACGACGTCGGCAAGCTTTTCGGCAAAGCGCATATCGTGGGTCACGACGATGCTGGTGAACGCAAGTTGCCGTTGGAGCCGTTGGATGATGTCTCCCAGTCTCTTGGCGATGATGGGATCGACCATCGTGGTCGGCTCGTCGTAGAGCACAACCTCAGGCTGCGAAGCGAGGGCACGAGCCATGGCCACGGCGCGCCGGCGTCCCGTCGAAAGGCTCGCGGGAAGCGCCTCTTCCACGTCCTCGGCACCCACCATGTGGATGAGCCGATCGACGATCTGCTGGATCTGATCTTCGTCGAGAGAGCCGCGCTCGCGCAACGGAAAAGCCACGTTCTCACGCACGCTCAGCGAATCGAAAAGAGCGCCGTTCTGAAACACCATCGTGACGCGCTTGCGAACCTGCTGCATGCCGTCTTCGTCGAGCGTGGTGATCTCCTGCCCTTCCACGCGGACCGAGCCGGAATCGGGCTTGAGGAAGCCCATCAAAATGCGCAGCGCGACCGACTTGCCGACACCGCTGCGACCAAGAATGCAGAGTGTCTGCCCCTTCTGAATCGAGAAGCTCACATGATGCAGGACCGCGTGATCGCCAAAGGAGATCGAGACGTCGTCAAAGACGATAATCGGCGCGCCGTTGGCAGCGACCGGGTTTGGCGCAGACGGATTGGCAGAGTGGGGGGACATGGCCTGATCTCAGGTTACCCGATGCGATTACACAATGGGATTACCCGACGGGATTACGCCATGGCGCGTGGCAGAAGAGACCCCGCGCGGGCGAGATCGTGCGGCGTATTGACGTTCAGGAACCAATACGTGGGCGGCAGACCCCTTGGATCTTCGACCTGGCCGGCCTGGACAAGATCCTCGACGGGAAGAACCTGGAGCGGACTCCGGGCTCGTTCCGACACGGCGCGAAATGCCGAGAAGCAACCGTCGTTACCAGCCTGCAATTCTGCCTGAAGGCCGGGCAGGACAGCGCGAGCGACAACTGCGGGGAACGGCTGTGCGAAGCCATTGACGGACGCGAGCGTAATCGCCGCCTCCGTGCGCCGTGCATGGTCCAGCAGAAAAGATACGAGAACCGATGGCAGGAGCGGCATGTCGACCGAAAGGAAGACACCAAGCTCGGCCGGGGTCACCCCGAGTGCGGCGCAGATTCCGCCGAGAGGGCCTCGGCCAGCATCCTCCACGGCTGGGGCAAAGCCGTAGAGGTCGGATCGTGCGCCAGCGATCGCCGCGTCGATCCCCGCATCGCGAAGAATGCTCAGCGCACGAACCACCAACGGCACGCCATCGAGATGGACCAAGGCTTTGTCCGTACCCATGCGGCTCGACCGGCCTCCCGCGAGGACATGTCCGGTCGCTTCCAGCCCGACTTCCTGACCTGCTGGCAAGCTCAACCGCCAACCTCTTCGAGGAACCGAATCAGCGACTGGATGCCAAGCTCGAAGTTCTTCAGGTTGAACTTTTCGTTTGGCGCATGCAGGTTGTCGTCAGGCAGCCCGAAGCCCATCATCACGCTGGGCAGATTCAGATGCGTCGCAAAGTCGCCGACAATCGGAATCGACCCGCCGGAGCGAATGAAGACCGTGTCGCGTCCCCATACCTCGTGCAGAGCGCGCGTCGCAGCCTGGATATACGGGTTGCCCGTCGGAATCAGACACGGTTCGCCGGAGTGAATCAGTCTCACATCGATTTCGACTCCCACCGGTGCAATCTTTTCTACATAGGCCTTGTACTGCGCGAAAGCCTTCGCCGGCGTCATGCCGGGCACGAGCCGCATCGAGACCTTGGCGAGCGCCTTGGCCGGAATAACCGTCTTCGCGCCGGCACCGGTGAAGCCCCCTGGCATGCCGTGCACATCCAGCGAGGGCCGTGCCCAGGTCCGCTCCAGTACGCTGTAGCCGCGCTCGCCGACCAGCGTTTTCGAGCCCACTTCGGAGATCCGATAGTGCTCCTCGTCGAAGGGTAGACTGCGCCATGCAGCCAACTCGTCCGCGCTCGGCGGAATGATGTCGTCGTAAAAGCCCGGGATCAAAATGCGGCCCTCTTCATCCTTGAGGTGCGCCAGCAGCTGTGCCAGGGCGACAAACGGGTTGGGCGCGGCGCCGCCGTACATCCCGGAATGCAAATCGGTCTTGGCCCCGCGCACCTCGATCTCGGTGTAGATCATGCCGCGCAGACCGACGCAAAGGGTCGGCAGGCCGGGCGCGAAGAGTTCCGTATCGGAGACCAGCGCGAAATCGGCCTTCAGGTCTGCTGGCTTCGAGGCGACATAGCCGGCAATTCCCTCCCCGCCAACCTCTTCCTCACCCTCGAACAAGACCCGCACATTGATCGGCAGCGCCCGGTTCGACGCGAGAAGCGACTCCAGCGCCTTTACCTGCGCCCAGACCTGCCCCTTATCGTCCACGGCCCCCCGCGCATAGAGATTGCCGTTCCCCTCGGTGGGCTCAAACGGCGGGGTGTGCCACTCATCAAGCGGGTCCGCAGGCTGCACATCGTAGTGACCATAGACGAGCGCCGTCGGCTTTCCTGCCGCATGAAGCCAGTCGGTATAGACCAGCGGATGTCCTTCGGTTTCGATCAGCCGGACGTTCTCCATCCCGATCCGGCGCAGTTCTCCAGCCAGCATCTCGGCTGCGCGGCGGCAATCCTCTTTGTGCTCCGGCAGCGTCGAGACCGACGGAATGCGCAGCAGGGTTTTCAACTCATCGAGAAAGCGCGGGTGGTTTGCGCGGGCAAATGCTACGGCAGATGAGGACATAGGAAAGCTCCTGAACTAGAGCAGTATAGGCGTTCAGGCCTTATGCGGACTGTGGCCACAGACGCTAATAGCGCGGGACCGATGGGTCCACTTCGGTCGACCAGCCCTCGATGCCGCCACGCATCGATTGCACCTGCTCGAAGCCCTGATTGCGCAACCAGACGGTAACATTCATCGACCGCACGCCGGCGTGGCAGAAGACGACCAGGTGTTCGTCGGGATCGATCTCCTGATGTGCGCGCGCCGGCACCTCTCCCATCGGCATAGTCAGGGCGCCGTCGATATGCGCGGTCGCCACCTCCCACGCTTCACGCACATCGATGAAGCGGGCTTTCTTGTCGCGCAGGAGCGCCGCCGCGTCGGCAGGGGAAATCTCGTAATCGAGCATGGTCTAAGTCTAAAGCGAAACCCGGCTGTGCGGAGCCGGCGAACGACCGGCAAAAGAGAACGACCTTAGACGCAATAGATTGCATAGAATAGACCTATGCAGAATGCGGTGAAGGTTCTCATTGTTGAAGACGAGCCCCACGCACTGACGGGACTGGCGGAGCTCATCTCCGGCTGGGGATACCGAACCGAAACCGCGCGGGACGGAATCGAGGGCTGGGAAAAGGTTCTGTCGTGGGAGCCGGCCATCGTAGTCACCGACCTGAAGATGCCGCGCCTCGATGGCATCGGCTTGCTCGCCAAGATGTCCGAAGCAGCGGGAGTCAACTCCAACGTCGCGGTCGTGCTGCTGACAGCACAGGGATCGATTCAGGTGGCGGTCGACGCGATGAAGATGGGCGCCTACGACTTTTTGCAGAAGCCTGTCGATGCCGCCCGGCTGCGCACGATCCTCGCGAATGCGACCCGGCAGCGAGAGACGGCGATCGAGCTCGAAGTGGCCAGACGGCGCCTGCGCGAAACCGGCGTGCTGGGCTCGATGGTGGGCTCCTCGCGCGCGATGAAAGACATCTTCGCGCTGATCGAGCAGATTGCGCCTTCCAATGTATCTGTCCTGATCACGGGCGAGAGCGGCACGGGTAAGGAACTTGTCGCCCGCACGCTCCATGACTTGAGTCCACGCAAGACACGGCCTTTTGTCGCGGTCAACTGCGCGGCCATACCCGAGTCACTGATCGAGAGCGAACTCTTCGGCCACGAGAAGGGCTCCTTTACCGGGGCCGTCGAACGCCGCGCTGGCTGCTTCGAACTGGCCTCGGGTGGCACGCTCTTGCTGGACGAGCTGGGCGAGATGCCCGTGGGGACGCAGGCCAAGCTCTTGCGCGTGCTCGAGGAGCGGAAACTTCGTCGCATTGGTGCCCGCACTGAGCAGGAGGTAGACGTGCGCGTGCTGGCCGCAACCAATCGCGATCCTGCAGAGGCGGTCGCCCAGGGCGCTCTGCGCAGCGATCTCTACTACCGCCTCAACGTCTTTCATATCGACCTGCCGCCGCTGCGCGAGCATATCGACGACTTGCCCGCGATGGCCGACGCCATGGTCAGTGAGATGAACCAGAAGCACAATCGCAGGGTGTCCGGGGTAGGCCAGTCGATCCTCGATCGCATGATGGCCTACGATTGGCCGGGCAACGCCCGCGAGCTGCGCAACACCATCGAGCGTGCCGTGATTCTGTGTGCCGATGGCTTGGCCCTGGATGCCGGCCATCTGCCGCCCACCTTCGGCAAAGGACAGTCGCAGACACCGCAGGTCCTGGATGCGAGTGTCGTGCCGGTGCGTGTGGGCACCACCGTAGGCGAAGCCGAGCGGCTCCTGATTCTGCGGACGCTCGAGTCCACCGGCCAGAACAAAACGCGCGCTGCGGAGATCCTTGGAGTCAGCCTGAAGACGCTGCACAACAAGCTCAAGGAATACAGCCTGTCGCGCGAAGATCAGCCGGTATAAGACCGGCCACTGCCGATTCATTGGCATACCCATGCGTCTGAAGACCAAACTCGTGATCGCGATTGCCGGCCTCGTGGTGTTCATTGCGGGCCTGGTTTCGCTGGTCTATGTCACGCAGTTGCTCGACGCAGCCGTCAAACAGACCTACGCGACCAACAAGATGGTCGCCAACGAGCTGCGTTTTGCTCTCCAGCAGGCGCTGGAAAAGGGCATGGCGGGCCAGACCGTCGATCCCAATAATCCGGCGCAGTTGCGCACTCTCGAGGCGCTGGCGATTCACGACAGCGACACACTGCGAGCAATGATCGATTCGGTCAACCTCTACTCGCTCACTGTTTATGACGTAAACATCGCCGACGCACAGTCGCGCATTCTTCTCAGCACCAATCCCGACAACGACAACAAGCTGCTCCCGGCTCGTAGCGACTACAAGGAGCTGTTGGACGCCGATGCAGTTCAGCTCTATCGGCAGGTCTTCGGTCCGCCCAGGGTCTTCGATGTGGTCGTGCCGCTGGATCGCAACGGCGAGCCCTTCGCCACGGTGCACGTCGGAGCGCGCACGACGCTGCTACGCGAAGCGTATGCCCCCTGGCTCCGTGAAACCTTGACCCTGACAGGCTTCGCAATTGGAACCGCTCTTCTCGCGGCACTGCTTCTCAGCAATCTGGCGCTTCGTCCGATGGAAGAAATCAGCATGCAGCTCGACTATTGGACTGCAGCTGCCGGCGAAGCTGCGGAAACCGATGTTGCCGGACCGAAGCGCGACACACCCGAGCGAGTCTCGACCAAGATCGAGCAGATCGGGCAGCGCATGCGCAACGTAGAGGAAGTCTTCTCCGCGTTGAAGGAAAACCTCGACCAGATCCTCGGCAACCTGCAGGACGGCATTCTGCTCTTCACCTCCGGTGGGCGCGCCGTGCTGGTCTCGGAAGCTGCGCGGCGGTTCCTCACCATCGAAGATGGACCGATCCTGGGGCAGCATGCGCAGGAGATCTTCGATCGCTCCACTCTGCTGGGTCGCGTCCTGCGCGATGCTTACAGCTCCGGCGTCCCGCTGGAAAAGGAAGAGATTCGCACCGAGAACGGACGCCGCATTCAGGCGTCTCTGGATTTCATCTACGACGACGACACACGCAAAGGCCTGGGTGCACTGGTCACTCTGCACGATCTGGAATCGGTCGAAGCCATCGAGTCGGAACTGGAACTCTCGCGCCGCATGGCCGCCATCGGCCGCCTGACCTCCGGCGTGGGCCACGAGGTCAAGAACCCGATCAACGCCATCGTCGTCCATCTCGAGTTGCTGAAGAACAAGCTGGGCGACGGCAATCCGCAGGCGGGCCGCCATCTTGAGATCATTGACGCCGAAATTCACCGGCTCGACCGCGTGGTGCAGACCCTCGCCGATTTCTCGCGGCCCGTGGAGCTCCAGTTGAGAGAACAGGACTTACGCCAGGTAATCGGCGATGTGCTTACCTTGGCAAAAGATGAATTGTCGACCCGCAACGTGACACTCGAGAGCGCCATGGCGTCTAACCCATTGATCGCGAACGTCGACGCCGACCTGCTCAAGCAGGCCGTTCTGAACGTGATTCAGAACGGGGCGCAGGCCATGCCGGAAGGGGGCAGGCTCCGGGTGGTTCTCGAAGAAAGCAAGAAGATCGCAATTCTACGCATCGCGGATGAAGGGACCGGCATTCCCGACGAGATTCGCGACAAGATCTTCGATTTGTACTTCACGACCAAGAGCGAAGGCAGCGGCATCGGCCTGGCCATGACGTATCGCATTCTGCAGTTGCATCATGGCAGCGTCGAAGCTCAGAATAATGGTAGCCGTGGTACGGAGTTCGTCATGCGGATTCCGCTCGCCGCCACGGAACGGGGACGCCGGCATCTTCAGCCGGCGAGTATGGGAAATTCGGAAGGGTCTGTAGGATGAGAACGCCTGCGAAGAGCGTCGCATTGCTATTGCCGTTGTTGCTGGCAGGATGCGTGCATAAGAACGATCAGGCGAAGAATCGTCCGCTTGCTCCTCCCATCGTCGATAAGCCGACCAACCCGCCCACCCCAACGCCTACCGAGTTGCCTGCCTCTGCGGCCACCGTGCCGCAGGCTCCAACACCGCAAATCCCACCCCTGTCGCAGCCGGAACCAAAGCCTGTGAAGAAAGCCCATCATCCCAAGCCGGACACGAAGACCACCGAGCAGGCAGCTAGTGCTCCTCCGGTGGAGGTGAGTGCGATCGGCCAACTGTCTCCGGGCGGTTCGTCCGATCTCAAGCAGCAGACCGAGGAATCGATCGCCTCAACCGAGAATGGACTGAAGGACATCAATCGCTCGCTCAACGATCAGGAGCAAAAGACCGTCGCGCAGATTCGGGAGTTCCTGAAACAGGCGCGCACGGCGCTGGGCTCAGGCGATGTGGATGGAGCCCACACCCTGGCGGTGAAGGCCAAGGTGCTCTTCGGCGAGATTAGCCAGTAAAGCCGCTGAATTCGCTCCGCAAGGCATGTCCGGGGATTGGTCTGGATGGTGACGAACGGGTCGGCGGTGGCGAGGCCATAACATAACGATTAGGTTGAGAATGCGCGGCACTAAACTCGGGTGCCCCATTCCACATGACAAATCAAAAACCGCAGGCTTGGCCTGATCGGTTCTCGGAACGCTTCCACGTCTTTGCGCTCGGCGAGTCCTTTGATGTCGACTCCTTTTTGCCCAAAATCGACTCTACATCCCGACTTCGTCTGGGGACAAATGGGTAACGGGCCGACCAATGGCGTGGAGTTCCTGCTCGGTGATGCGCCTCTGAAGCCGCGAGAACAGGAGCGAATCGCAATCGAATACTTGCAGAAAAATCGAGAAGAGCTGCGTGCGTTGGCATGTTTCCCGGGCGTTGAGGCGCTCAATCTTGGTCTCCCTTATCGGGTACTTCCGAATCAACTAGGGATCTGCCTCGGTCCCTCATGCGAGCTGATGCTCAGCGCTCTCGACTCTGGAGTACGACCAAACTACTACGTGACGATTGTCGGACGCCCATAACTGATTGACCTGCGTCGAGGGCGTGTCGTGGCCTGCTCGTCAGCTGCCCCTTCGCTACTGCTCGCCCCAACTCAGCTTGCTGCGCAGGGCCTCGAAGAATCCGCCCTCTCTGAGCCGCACCAGATTGACCGTGTTCTTCGATCGATTGCAGCGAATCTCGTCGCCCAGTTGCAGGCTGACCGCCTGCTGTCCGTCGACTGTGAGGAGAAAGCTGCTCGGAATCCCCTCCACGCGTACCGTCACCGAGGCCTCGCCAGGTACCACCAGCGGCCGCAGGGTGAGCAGATGCGGGCAAATCGGCGTGACCACCAGCGCATCCACATCCGGCGTCAGAATCGGGCCATTCGCTGCCAGCGTGTAGGCTGTTGAGCCGGTCGGCGTGCACACAATCACTCCGTCAGCTCGAAAGCGCGCCACCGGCTTGCCGTCCAGTTCCACGGAAAAGTCGCCCATGCGCGCAATATCGCCCTTTGACACGACGACTTCGTTCAGAGCCTCGTAACAGGCCTCCTCTTTCCCTGCTCGCCACAAGCCGGCATGCAGCATCGCGCGCGCATCCAGCACATGGCAATCGTTGCACCAGCTTTCCAGCGTTGCGTAGAGATCGGCCAACCGTATCTCCGTGAGAAAGCCCAGAAAGCCGAGATTGACCCCGAGAATCGGCGTACCTGTCGAAGCAAAGATGCGCGCCGCCGCCAGGAGCGTACCATCCCCGCCCAGGACGATGACCAGTTTCGGTGTATAGCTCGGCAGCTGGGCGCGATCGACCACCTCAGCATTCGTGCAGAACCCCGCGCCCTCGCGGTCGAGACACGGTTCGTAGCCGTGATCCCTCAGCCAGTCGACGAGCTGCGGCAGAATCCTGCCGAGTTCTTCCTTGTGGGGTTTGCTGACGATGGCGACGCGATTCATGCGGTCCCAGTGTAAAGGATCGGACTGATCACAGCGTGCAGCGCAGGCCCCTGGGCGCCGATCTCGCCGCACCTATCCCTGAGGTCTTCGCGCGTGCAACAAGAACTCCTTATTCCCTTCCATGCCGGTGATCGGCGAAGGGATGGTCTCGACGACCTGCCAACCGCACGATCGCACGCATTCCGCGACCTTCTCGATGGCCTGCTGGTGGGCTGCGGGATCGCGCACGATGCCCCCCTTGCCTACATGCGCGCGTCCAGCCTCGAATTGCGGCTTCACAAGGATGATAGCTTCTTCGAGATGCGGTGCAGCCGCCAATACGGGACCAAGGATCAGCGTTGCTGAAATGAACGACACATCCATTACCAGCAGGGTTGGGTCAGGCGAACCAGGCTCATGCAGTGAGTCAGGTTGGAGAAGGCGGGCATTGGTCCGTTCCAGCAGGCGAACGCGCCGATCGGTGCGGAGCTTCATGGCGATCTGGCCGAAACCCGTGTCGACCGCGGTGACATGGGCTGCGCCGTGCTGCAACAGGCAATCGGTAAAGCCGCCTGTGGACGCGCCGACATCGAAGCAGGCTCGCCCGGAGACCACGATTTTCCAGTGGGCCAGCGCTGCCTCCAGCTTCAGCCCGCCGCGGCTCACATAGCGCAGGTCCACGCCGAGCAGCCGAATCGCCGCATCGGCTGCAACCGCCACGCCGGGCTTATCCACTTTTTGCTCGTTGACGAGAACCCGGCCGGCCAGAATCAGCGCCCGCGCACGCTCGCGGCTGGCTGCGAGACCCCGCTCGACCAGAACGATATCGATGCGCTGCTTTGTGCCTACTGGGTTGCCGGTCATCGCATCCTGACGCACGGAACGATCTGCCAGACCGATTCTATTTGGCAGTAGATGCCCGCTAGGGAAGCGTCTGACACGCAGCCAACGACGCCTCGGCTGCGGCCCCTGGCATGTAGCAAGGCTGCCCCGCCCCCGGCCTGCGGCTCATCGTGTTGGCGTTGCCGCTCACACCATTCTGCGTGCTCACCCGGACATCGATGACGTTGCCCTGCACCAAAACCGTGGTGTCCACGATGTCCTGGTCCGTCCGCAGGATTGTGACATAGGGACTGTCGGGTGAGGCCACATACACCTTGCCATAGAGTGAGTTCGAAGTGGAAACAACCGTGCGCGGATGCCCCACGACCGCGAGCGTCTTCTCTACGGTGTGGCTCGAAAGATTCACGATGGTGACCGTGCCGTCGGCCTGGTTCGAGGTGTAGGCGCGGCTGCCGTCGATCAGTGCAGTCACGCTGGAGGGGTTCGTTCCCACAGGGATGGTATAGGTGGTTCCGAACGTCGGGCTGTCGTTGCCGTATTCGTCCTGGCTGACGTCGATCAAGCTGATCGTATTGCCGTCGTAGTTCGAGATCACCAGCTGTTGCGTTGCGGGGATGTATTCGCCGTAGACAGGGCCCGCCGTCGCCGTCATGCCCGCTGTCCCGTTCGGCGGCGTAATGCCTGTTGCCGTAACCGCCGTCGTCGACAGGGGCAGCGTGGGATGGCAGGTCACCGGCTGGCCGTTCTGATTCGTGAACGGCGTGCAGCTATCGAGGGTATTGAGCTGGGTGTTGATCACCGTGATGGTGTCGCTGCCTCGGTTGAGAACAAACTCGCGCTGAACACCGGCAATGGCGTAGGCCGGACACGCACCAAGTGGGATACGCGCCGAAACCGTGAAGCTGGTGGTTTCAAGTGCGTCGGCTTCACCCGTCTGCGTCTGGGTGGAAGGCGCGGTGTTGCAGGTCATGTCCGTATAGGCAACCGTGTTGGTCGTGCTGTTGTTCAGGCTGATCGCGTAATCGTGTTGACCGATCAGAGGCGGACCGACGATCGCAATCGGCACTGGGGCAACTGGGATCGCCAGCTTGAATGTTTCCGGAACGCCGGTCAACACATCGGCCACGTTTCCGTTCAGATCGGCCACCCACAAACCCGCGGATGGAGAGAAAATGCCGACCGACTGCGTCGCCGTCGGGAGCGTCGTGAAGGTAATATTTTTTTCCTGAAGCTGCGTCGAGACGGGAAAATTGGTCAGCGTGCCGTCGCTATTGACCGTATAGCCGGTGGAACCAGTCTCGTCGAGCGAGAACGCCAGTGGTCCGGGGCCGATCGGCGCCAGCGCGGCAATGGTGTCGCCTGCATAGTCGAGGACTGTGGCAATGCCGGGGGTGGTCGGCGAAGGCGCAGAGATCACAACGGCAAGAGACTGGGGCTGGGGCGCCGGTCCTGTGGGGTTAATCGGGGTCACCACCGGCCGATAGGTGCTTCCGCAACCAGCAATCATAACGACAAGCGCGATTCCTGCCACCGCTTGCAGCACCTGCACACGTCCCCCGCGTGCATTCATGGGAAAAAGACTCATTCAGCTCGTTCCTGCTTACTTCGTGATTGTAAATCAGTGAACCGGGGCATCCGGCCCTGTCGGAGTGCGGGTCAGGTGGGCGGCAAGCTATGCAGCCGCTTGAAGATACCTTCATTCGAGACGCGTCTTGATCAGGCGCAGAGTTCCCTTCTGCTTAGACGCTGCGAACGACGCGTCGGTATCGCGCCTCCGGCCCAGCTCCGCGGTCAGCGGCCCACAACCTCGACGACATGGTCATCGGGTGCGTTCCACGCTGCAGCTCCAGCGCGTGTCAACTGCTGCTTTGCTTCATCCCAATGCAAGCGTGTGATGGCTCCAGCGCCCTTTTCGTACGCGTAGGTCATGCCATCGTCGGAGAACAGGATGAACTCAGCATCGGCACCTGGGTAGACGCGAACCTTTTCGATCGACTGGGGTTCATGGGTGCTCTCCACCGCCGATCCGAGAGGCAGGATGGAACCAGCGCGCACAAACAGCGGAATCGTATCGATCGGCGCGGCCACTTCGACGGTTTGGCCGCCATGCACGCGTTCGTTCGTCCAGTAGTTGTACCAGTCGGTTCCCGCGGGCAGATACACCCATCGGCTCGTTGCGCCCTGCTCGGTCACAGGCGCCACAAGAAACGCCGGCCCAAACATGTATTCATCGCGCAGATCGGCAACGTTGGGGTCATTTGGAAAGTCCAGAGGCAGCGCGCGCAGATAGGGTGCTCCTGTCTGCCATGTTTTGTAGCCCAGCGAATAGATGTACGGCATCAGCTCATAGCGGAGCCGCAGATACTTCTCCAGGATCGGTTCTGCCTGCTTACCGTAGGACCACACCTCGTTCTCGAGCCGGCTGCCGTGCGTGCGCATGATGGGCAGGAACGTGGCGAACTGGAACCAGCGCGTGTAGAGCTCCGGATAGTCGTCATACCCGCCCACGTTCGCCCTCGCGTCTGAGGGATCGAGAAGCGGTGGGTGTTCCGGATGGTGTTCCTTGGGGAGATACTGCCAGCCGCCCGTGTCGTTGGACCAGTAAGTGATCCCAGACGCTGCGAAGTCAAGACCGGTTGGAATCTGCCGCCGCAGCGTGTCCCAGGTCGGATAAATATCCGACGACCAGACAAACGTGCCGTTGCGCTGAACGCCCAGATATGCGTCGCGCGACAGGACCAACGCGCGGCGATTCGGCTCATCCTTGCGAAAACCGTCATATAGCGCGCCGGTGTGGAAAAGCGGGTACACATTGAAGAACTGCGTGCCCGGCCCGACGTGGAGATAGGCTCCGTTAGGCGGCAGATCGGGTTCGGTTTCATCCGCCCACAGCGAGTCGAACCCCTTGCTCAGAATGTTTTCGCGAATCGTCTTCCAGTACCATGCGCCGGCCTCGGGATTCGTGGTGTCGATGTCCGACCCGGCACGATCGTACGGCAATCCATCGATCGGTTTGCCGTCGGCTGTGTGAATGAACCAGCCGTTCTTCAATATCTCGGCGTAGTAGCGATCCTCAGGCACGAAACGCGGCCACACGCTGATCATGGTTTCAAAGCCCATGTCATGCAGCTGCTTGTTCATGGCCTCCGGATCGGGCCAGGCCTTCGGATCGAGATCCATCTGCCCCATTTTGGTGTAGTAGAACCAGTCGACGACAAGTACATCGGCGGGAAGGTGCCGATCGCGATAGCCCTTCGCCACTGCCAGCACTTCGTCCTGGCTTGCGTAACGCTGCTTGCACTGGATGTATCCGTACGCCGCTTTGGGAAGCATCGGCGTTGGCCCAGTCAGCAGCCGGTAGCCCTGATAAATCTCGTCGGCCGTGGCGCCGGCGATCACAAAGAACGAAACCCTGTCGCCCACGTCGCTCACCCAACGAGTTTGCTCATTGAATCCCGGCTCGATCGTCGTCTTCGATGCGTTGTCCCAGATCAGACCGTAACCCTTGTTCGTGACCAGGAACGGCACGCAGCTGCTCGGAGCTGCGGGAGCCGTGTAGTCCTGCCAGCAATACACCGGATGCCCGCGATGATCGAGAAATCCCTCTTGATTTTCACCCAGCCCATAGTAGTGCTCGTCGTCGGGCGAAGCGAACGTAGCTCCGACCACGTAGAACGGGGGATCGATCGGCCGGTGGTCGTTGGCCAGACTCGCGGTCCCATCTTTGTTGTTGGGCACGGACTGGGACCAGCCGGTCATCTCCAGCAGCTTCTTTCCGTCCGGCGTACTGAACGTGATGTGCGCGCCAGGAGTCGAGCCACCGAAGTACTTCCGAATATCGAGCTCGGTTTGCAGACGCGGCTTCGCGTTGGGATCAGGACGTTCGACCGTCGCCACAATCCGCGAAGACCGAAAGACATCGGCGTTCCCGGCCTGGCTCGCTGTCCAGCCCGACCCATCGGGCGAAGCCACGAAGCCGTACCCCGGCTTGGCGATGGCGGGCTCATGCTGCAAGCTCAATGTCACGCGAAGAATGTTGGGCGCATACGGCACAAGAACGACGGTCTCGCCTTTGCGGTCGAGCTCCAAATGCTGAGCGGGTGCCTGTGCCTGCAGCGAGGGAACGGTGAGCGCAAGACCGAAGAGAGTGACTGAGAGCCGATGCATGAACAAACTCCGTTACGCAGAATTCCAGAGAACTTTCCGCGCAGATGAGTGTAAACCGTTTGACCAGGCGGTTTCCGGGACTCTGTTTTCGGCGGTTCGGCGCGGGCAGTTACGATGAGGCGTGGACCAATCCAGGCTGGCTTGGCAATCGAAGCTGATCCTGCTGCTCGCGCTGCCGGCAGCCGGAACCGACCTTGTCCTGGAATCCGCCCGGTGGACGGAGCAAAACCCGGCCGTCGCAGTCTGGACACTCGCCTTGAGCACCCTGCTCGGTCTCTTCGCCTGGAAGATGCGATCCGCCACCCCCTATGCGGCCGTGACGGGAGCCGTACTCACCGCGAGCCTGATGTTCTCGACGGCGACGATCCCGTTCGCTCCGTGGCGGACAGCACTGATTCCCGTGCTCTCTGTCTTGATCCTCACCTCGATCTCGACGCGTCTCGGCCGACGACGCAAAGAACAACTGGGCACCGCTGAGGCCCGCAAAGGACGCGAAGCCTCGCAGGTGGCCGCCAACCTCGGAGCAGCCGCATTGCTTTCGTTCAGCGTCGCGCAGAGCTGGCAAATCAACCAATCGTGGCTGCATCTTTCCGGCCTCTTGCCGTCCGCCGTCTTCATTGCCGGACTTGCCTGCCTGTGCGAAGCCGCGGCCGACACCGTCTCCTCGGAACTCGGCCAGGTCCTGAACAGCCACCCGCGGATGATTACTACGCTGCGTGTTGCCGAGCCCGGCACCGACGGCGCCATCAGCCTCGGTGGATCCCTTGCCGGCATCGTCGCCGCGAGCGTTGTTGCCCTCGCCGGCACGGCAGCTCTGCGCGGCGACTGGCTGATGTTCGTGCTTGGCTGGGCGGGCGGCGTCTTCGGCCTGTTCCTCGACAGCCTGCTTGGCGCGACGTTGGAGCGGCATGGCTGGCTCAACAACGATGCCGTCAACTTTCTGTCGACGTTGAGTGCCGCTGCCTTTGCTCTAGCTTTGCTGTCTGTCCGCTCATCTGCGGGTCTACGCTAGCTCCGACTCAGGCTAGCCGCTTACTCCATGTGCAGGCGCCACGCGGTATAGCTGAGAATCTCGTGAGCGATCGACTCGAAATCCGAGCTGCCGCCCTCGACAACGACCCGCTGTCGCGGAGAAACGAGTACATCCAGCCCATCCGCCGCGCAAATCGCATGAATGCGGAAGAGATGCGCTTCATCGCTAACTACCACCAGCTTGCGAAACTGATTGGTGCGCGCGATGACCGCGAGTCGCCGCGCCGCTTCTGCCGTGCTCCTGCTCTTCGTTTCCGCGATAATCGCGGACTCCGGGACACCGACACCCATCAGGTAGGTCCGGCCCACGCCGCCCTCGGAGAACTGGTCGCCCCCATCCCCGCCCAAGGCAACCACCAGCGGAGCAATGCCTCGTTTGTAGAGTGAAGCCGCATGGTCGAGCCGGGCACGGAACACGGGAGAAGGCTTGCCGTCGTACTCCGCCGCCCCGAAAACGGCGATGGCATCCGAGGTGGCCGCCTGATCCATGCCGGCGAAGTGCTGAATCTGCGCATAGACCCACACCGACCAGCACAACGCAGCCACAAAGAACACCAGGCCCGCACCTGCAACGAAGCGGGCCCCACCATGCGGCTTGGAAATCTCCACTGCAGACATGCGAACAACTTTAACGCTGGAGGGTCATCACAATCTCGTGCGTCGGAATCGCACCCTCACGCAAAATCTCCCAGCGTCCCTCACCCAGCGACAGATCCACGATCGTCGTAGGCTGCGATCGTCCGGTGGGCCCACCGTCGATGATGAGCGGAATCCGATCGCCGATCTGGTCGCGCACACAGGCAGCGTGCGTGCACTCCGATGCCCCTTGCAGATTTGCGGATGTCGCCGTGATTGGGAGGCCGAACTCCTCCACCACCGCCCGCGGAATCGCCGCATCGGGAACGCGCAAAGCCACGTTACCGGTATTCGCCGTGGAACGCAGCGGCAGCTTTGTGCCTGCCCGCACGATCACGGTCAAGGGGCCCGGCCAGAATCTATCGGCCAGCTTATCGAGCATCGGATCGCTATCCCGCGCCAGGGAGTAGGCCTGGCCAAGAGATGAGATCAGTAACGACAGCGGCTTCTGTTTTTGCCGCGTCTTGATGCGGTAAATGCTCTCGACGGCATACAAATTGACCGGGTCTACCGCCAGACCGTAGAAGGTATCGGTCGGCAAGGCGACAACGTAGCCTTTACGCAGACAGGAGACGATGTAGCTGATCCGGTCTGGTTGGGGTTCATCGGGATGGACGCGCAAAATCTCCGCGGACAAGAAGGTCTACCTCGGTTCCCGAAGTGCAGAAGCCACAAAGACGGAAACTATCACAGCACCAGCCACGGTGCAAGCTGCGCAATCACACGCAGTGATCTTTGGGCATCGACGGCATAGAATCGACGAGAAGATTCGGTCGATCTCTCAAGATGCCTGTACGCATTGTACAAAGTAAGCAGAATGCGCGTTTGAAAGAACTGCGGCGGGCTCTCGCCAACCCATCCCGCACAGGCCTCGTCGGCCTTGAAGGCCCCAATCTAATCGAGGAAGCAGCCCGCGCGAAAGTTCACATTCATTTCGTCTTCGTGTCAACGGAGCAGGACGCGGCAGCCCACCAGCGGGCACTGCCTCCCGGGACCGAGATCCTGCTGTTACCCCGAGACGTGCTGAGTTCTGCCCTCGCCACCGAAACTCCGCAGCCCGTCGCCGCTCTCGTCGATCCGCCGCAGTGGACCTGGGAACAGATACTCGGCTCCCCCACCAACCCGGTTCCGCTTGTGGTCGTGCTCGCCGGCCTGCAGGACCCCGGCAACCTTGGAACCATCCTCCGTTCCGCCGAAGCGTTTGGCGCAACTGGCGTCGTCAGTCTGCCGGGAACGATCAACCCTTGGAATCCCAAGGCCGTGCGTGCCTCTGCCGGCAGCGTACTCCGTGTCCCGCTTGTCGCCGCCGACCCTCCGGATGCCCTTACCCGCTTCCGAGCCTCGGGGATTGAGGTTCTCGTGGCCGCAGCCGGCGCAGCAACTCCCGCCCATCGGGTCCGACTGGCTCACCCTGTCGCGCTCCTCATCGGCAACGAAGGCAACGGCGTTCCGAATGCGATCGCCGAGCTCGCCGATGGCTCCATTCGAATTCCCTGCCCCGGCCCGGTTGAGAGTCTCAACGCTGCCGTTGCCGCCAGCGTGCTGCTCTACGAAGCGTCACGCCAGCGGGCGGCGCAGGCCGGGAAGGGCACGCGATGAGCCTCTTCGACGGCGAACCGGAAGGGCCCGCCCAGCCTATTCGCTCCTCCAAAAGTCCGCTCCATGCGATGGCAGGAGCGCCGTTGGCTGAACGCATGCGCCCACGCACGCTCGAGGAGTACAGCGGTCAGGAACATCTGCTTGGTCCCGGCAAACCGCTGCGTGTGCAGATCGAGCGCGATGCAGAAGGCAGAGGCGAATTGGGTTCCATGATCTTCTGGGGTCCGCCCGGCGTGGGCAAAACCACCCTCGCAAAGATCATCGCCCAAACCACCCAGGCAAACTTCGTCGAGTTCTCCGCGGTCATGAGCGGCATCAAGGAGATCAAGCAGGTGATGGCCTCGGCGGCACAGGCTGCCGAGATGCACTCGCGCACCATTCTCTTTGTCGACGAGATTCACCGCTTCAACAAGGCCCAGCAGGATGCATTTCTCCCCTACGTCGAGCGTGGCGTGATCCGGCTCATCGGTGCCACCACCGAGAATCCTTCGTTCGAGATCATCTCCGCGCTGCTCTCGCGCTGCCGTGTGTATGTACTGCAGCCGCTGAACGAAGACCGCGTTGCGCAGTTACTGCGCCGCGCTGTCGAAGATCGCGAGCGCGGCCTAGGCGCGATGGAGTTGCAAGCCGACCACGAGGCCCTCGAACTGATCGCCAGCTATTCCAGCGGGGACTGCCGCAGCGCCTACAACACGCTCGAAGTCGCTGCACAACTGGCTGCCGAAAAGACGAAGCACATCGACAAGTCGAGCGCGACCGAAGCGATTCAGCAACGCGTCCTCGTCTACGACAAATCCGGCGAAGAGCACTACAACCTCATCTCCGCGCTGCACAAGAGCGTGCGCAACAGCGACCCTGACGCTGCGCTCTACTGGCTGGCTCGCATGTTTGCCGGCGGAGAGGACCCGCTTTATCTCGCCCGCCGCATCGTCCGCATGGCCATCGAAGACATCGGCCTGGCTGCCCCCGAGGCGCTGAATCTCTGTTTATCGGCGAAAGAAGCCGTCGATTTTCTCGGCTCGCCGGAAGGCGATCTCGCGCTGGCCGAAGCCGTCGTCTATCTCTCGCTCGCGCCCAAGTCTAATGCCGTCTACACCGCCTATGGCGCGGTGCAGGAGGAGATCGAGCACACGCGCCAGGAACCGGTCCCTTTGCATCTGCGCAACGCGCCCACGCGCCTCATGAAGGAGATCGGCTACGCCAAGGGCTATCGCTATGCCCACGACGAAGAGGACAAGGTCGCCGACATGGACTGCCTGCCCGACTCTCTCCGCGGCCGCACCTACTACCACCCCACACAAGAGGGACGCGAGAAGCTGCTCGCGCAAAGGATGGAAGAGATACGGCGGATTCGAAGTGGCAAACGAAGCACCGGGTGACGATTGCAGCAGTGCAGCAAAGCTGGAGAAGGCTGGCGGCAAGTGTAAGGGTGCAGGGATCTACAGGCCCCTGAACACATGCCGTGGTCAATCAGGCTTTTGACCTCGCGATCCTCTTGCACCGCCTTCGCAACACCGGGGACCGCTTCGAGTGCGTTGGTGATCGCAACTTGGAGCTTTGATTGAAGAGGCTCGGATCGAATGTATTCGGCTACATAGATCGACACGTGCCATGGCCACCCGCTGTTCGGGGGTCGATTCGCCGTCTCTTCGCCTTTAACCGGGGGCCGCAGGCGACGGAGCAAAGTCGGTTCGGACCGTCACTCAAGCGCCGCTGCACTATGCTCTACACAGGTCGGACTAATGCCTCACGCAAAATCCATCTTCGCTGCGCTAATCTGCTCTCTCAGTGCCGCACTCTCGCCCGCACAAACCACGGGAACCACCATGACCCAGAAGATCGACCCGCCTTTCTACGTTGCCGGCTATCTGGTGAGAACCAACAACTCCGATGAAGCCAGCGGTGAAAGCAAAATCGGGCCGCTCTGGCAGCGCTTCAAGCAGGAGAATCTCGTCGCCCGAATTCCGAATCGCACCGATGCGGCTTTGACAGTCGTCTATTCAAATTACGCCAGCGATGAAAATGGCAACTACGACTACCTGCTCGGCGCGCGAGTCAATTCCATCCATCATCTTCCCACCGGAATGACCTGGAAGAGGGTCGAACCTGCGACTTACGCCGTCATTCTTACGAACAAAGGCCAGATGCCCGGCGTCCTGCAGGCAGCGTGGGACCGCATCTGGCATATGTCGCCTGCCGAGTTGGGTGGCCGACGCGCGTTCATCACCGATTACGAGATCTACGATCAGCGCACCGAGAATTCGCAGGAGGCGCAGGTCGAGATCCACATCGGCCTCGCGCCCGCGGCCCACTAGCTTCCTGCAAGAGGGCTTGCCCTCCGCACCGTGCGCCTAGTCCGCGTATTTGACCGAGCATCCGTACGGCCGTGTGTAGGGGTTCGTCACGGGCTTGCCGGCCATAGCCGCGGTCAGCGCGTCGGATACGTAGTTCTCTGCACCCTTTACATCGTCTGGATCGGGCGTCGGGCGGTTATCGATGGCACCGTCATAGATCAGCTTTCCCGCCGGATCGATGACGAACATCTGCGGCGTGGTTTTCGCGGCGTAGAGGCGCGCGAGTTTCCCCTGCGGGTCCATCAGCACCGCCGTCGGCGCAGCATGCATCTTCGCCACGTAGGCATTTTCTTCAGTGGGCGTGACGTATCCCTGCGCTCCGGGCGCAGACGAAACCACGGTGAACCAGGCAACTCCCTTCGCCGTCCACTCCTTCTGCAGGGCCTGCATATTGCCCGAGACATAATGCTTGCGCGTGTAGGGGCAGCCTTGGTTGTGCCACTCCAGCACGACATATTTGCCGCGGAACTGATCGAGGGCATCGGTCTTGCCCTGCGAATCCGTCGCCGCGAACGCAGGCGCCGCAGAGCCGACGCGTGGTTCCTGCGCGGCGAGCATGGTTGCCGACAACACACCTGCGGCCAGCGCCGAAGATGCGGCCTTCAGAGCGAAAGAGGACATGGGACTCGACCTCCTGGACAAGTTTTGGTTGGTTGACCGGGGAAGATTACGTACGCCGGCTGCAGGCCCTACTTCAAGATGGACGAAGCAGCCACACTTTGAGTTGCCGAATGCGGCAAACTCGCGAGTTCGCCGATCACGATTCCCGGTGTGAGCACTTCGGGCAAGAGCCGTGGGCTCGTTTCTCCGGGAACATAGAGAACATACGCGGGCACGCCGCTTCGCCCTAGACCGGCAAGGGCATCGCCAATGGCCTCATCGTGCTGGGTCCAGTCGGCCTTCAGCAGCGCGACGTTGGCATCGCCGAAGGCCTTCTGCACCTCAGGCTGGCTCAGCGCCACCCGCTCGTTGACCTGGCAGCTTAGGCACCAGCTCGCTGTGAAGTCGACGAAAACAGGCCGCCCTTGGGATTGGTAGCGGCTCACGGCATCAGCCGACCATGGCTCCCAGGCGCCACGAGATGAGCTGTTCGCAGCGGTCGTCGCAGCCGAAGCTGCTGCCGTTGTTGCGAGTTTTCCGGGCGCAAACACAGTCAAGCCCACCACGCCGAGCAGCAGGACAATCGCCACACCGGTAGCCCAGCCCTTCGCTGGCCACCGGCCCAAAAACCATCCGGCCATCGAGATCAGCAGTAGACTCACCAGCAGCACTGCCAGCAGCGACGCGCCGTAAGCCTGCGCCAGCACCCACGCCAGCCAGATCACCGTGCCAAACACCGGCACTGCTGTCGCCTGCTTCAGCACTTCCATCCATGCGCCGGGCTTGGGCAGGAACCGTGTCCACGCCGGCTGCAGCGTGAGCGCCACATAAGGCGCGGCTAGTCCCAGAGCCAGCGCCGTGAAGACAACAAATGTGATCGCCGGCGATTGAGCCAGAGCATAGCCGACAGCAGCTCCCATAAACGGCGCCGTGCAGGGCGTCGCGACTACGACGGCGAGAATGCCCGTGAAGAAGCTGCCCGCGTAGCCCTGTTTTGCGGCCAGGGATCCGCCCGCGCTCGTCAACGACAGGCCAATCTCGAATTGCCCAGCAAGCGAGAGCCCAAGGAAGAACAGTAACGACGCCATCAACGCGAGAAACACGGGCGATTGAAACTGATAGCCCCAACCAAGATGCGAGCCCGCCGCGCGCAGTCCGAGCAGCACAGCAACCAGCGTCCAAAACGAAATCAATATCCCGGCGGCGTAGACGAATCCGTGTGCGCGCAGCGTGTGCCGCTCCTCGCCGCTTGACCGCACCAAGGCCAGCGCTTTGATGAAAAGCACAGGGAACACGCAGGGCATCAGGTTCAGCAGCAGCCCGCCGAGGAACGCGAAGGCCGCCGATTGCAGAAGACCGGGTGGAGGCGCGGCCGGCCCGCGTGGTGCGGCCAATGGCGAAGATGCAGGAGCCGATGCAGATTTTCCTGGCGCCGCAGCCGGAACCGAAGCAACAGACTCGATCGCAGCCATCGGCACGCCTGCAACGACGCCAGGCGTCGCAGCAATCTCGAACACACGCCCGCCGGATAGCTCAATCACTCCGCGTAACCGGTCGGGAGGTGCGGTCAGATTCGCGTCCTTCTTTAGGTCGATCACGAACCCTTTGTCAGTCGGCGTCACCGTCTGCGGCGCTGGGTTGTCGACAACGTCTTGATCGGCCGGGAAGAAGGCCGCACTCGTTTCCTTCTGGCCCGTCGTGACCGCCAGCCTGAATCCCGAGCCGCCAGCTTGAAAGACCGGCTTGAACGCCGCAGGAGCCGGCTTCGGTAACAATGCCTCGAAGCGCCGGATCAGCTGCAGCTCATCCTGCGCTGTCACGGCGGATGCCTGGTTGACCACGGTGCGGCTTAGATTCAGCTCGGTCTTCTCGGGAATGCAGACTTCGCGGCAAACCAGCCAGTCCAATTTGGCGTGCAGATCGGCAGGCCCTAGAGTGGCGACCTTCGACGCCGTAATCGAGAACGGGAATACCACCTCATCTTCATAGCCAAAATCCATGAGCGGTCCCAAGGGCAACCGCTTCGGTGGCGGGAATTCGAGTTCGCTCGCAGTGACACCGGCTCGCAGCGTCCACTTCACATGCGGCGGCTCGCCCGAATCGCCCGCATTCCTCCAATAGACATGCCAGCCGGGCTCCAGCTTGAAATGCAAGCCGGCCGTGTTCGGTTTTCCATCGCGGCTCAGCGTGCTCTCCGGGGCCAGCAGCTCGATATGCACGTGTGCGGCATCGGCGGCGGCCTGGCCTCTGGCACGAACAGGCGCAGCTGCGAGTGTAGACACCGCAAGCGAAACGATCGCGATCTGAAAGCTCAGGAGGCGCATGGGTAAGAGCGAGACTCTCCTCTTGGACGTTTCGCCCATCTCGTTAGTCGCGGAAACTTGAGGCTTGCGCATGTCAGTGCCCTCGCCCTTCGAGGTGGATTCAATGCTCCGATACATACCGTGCATGTTCACGATAGATACAGTCGTTCTGAATACATTTCACACCTGCAGATCGCGCTCGCGCCACAGCCTCATCGTGCATGACTTCATCCTGCAGCCAAAGATAGGGAATGCCGATTCGGATGACATCGTCGACAATTGCCGGCACATGCTCGGAGGCACGAAACACGTCCACCAGGTCGATCCCGGCGCCGGTTTGCGCCACCACTGCCTTTTGAGCCGCGTCTAAATCCGGATAGCAGATCATGCCCTGGATCTCGGTCAGCGCCGGATTCACGGGCAACACACGATAGCCATTCGAGGCCAGATACCTGCCGATGTTGTGGCTCGCGCGCCATGGTTTGTCGCTCATCCCGACAACAGCGATCGTGCGCGCTGTGCGCAGCATTTCGTCGATGATCGATGGATCGTTTTGCATCTTTGCTTCTCAGCCCCTTGGTCCTCTGATTTGCTGCCCCTTACGCATCCAGATCGTCGTCCCCGCCACTAGTGTCCGTCCCCCGCCGTTTCGCCAGCAAATAGCCCCTTAGAAACGGCTCCAGATGGCCATCAAGAACCTTGTCCACATCGCCCACCTCGACCTTGGTGCGGTGATCCTTGGCCATGCGATAGGGCTGCAGAACATACGAACGGATCTGCGAACCGAAGTTGATTTCGAGCTTCGAGTCTTCAAGCTTCTTCGACGCCGCGCGCTTCTTTTCAAGCTCGTACTCATAGAGCCGCGACCGCAGCATCTTCAATGCTTTTTCACGGTTTTTGTGTTGTGAGCGCTCGTTCTGGCACTGCACCACAATCCCCGTCGGAAGATGCGTCATCCGCACGGCCGAGTCCGTCGTGTTGACGTGCTGCCCGCCCTTGCCACCCGAACGATACGTGTCGATGCGCAGGTCGTCCATCTTCAAATCCACCTGAATCGAGTCGTCGATCTCCGGCGAAACAAACACCGACGCAAACGACGTGTGCCGTCGCTTGGCTGAGTCGAATGGCGAGATGCGCACGAGCCGGTGCACTCCGCTCTCGCCCGCAAGCATGCCGAAGGCATACTCACCGGTGATGGTGAAGGTCGCAGATTTGATGCCGGCTTCTTCGCCGTCCTGGTAGTCGTTCATCTCTGTCTTGAAGCCCTGCTGTTCAGCCCAGCGCAGATACATGCGCAGAAGCATCTCGGCCCAGTCCTGGCTCTCGGTGCCACCAGCGCCGGGATGGACGGTCACAATGGCGTTCAGCGGATCGGCCTCGCCCGACAGCATGGTCCGGGCCTCGAGCTCCTCGGCAAACGTCGCCAGGGCTTTAATGTCCCGTTCGAGATCCCCGAGTACATCCTCGCCCTCGCGTGCCAGCTCGAAGTACGCCTCAATGTCGCTGGTGCGGCGGATGAGTTCTTCGTCGTCCGCGACCAACGCCTCCAGACGTTTGCGGTCGCGCATCAACGGCTGGCTGGCCGCGGGATTCGACCACATGGTCGGATCGGCTAACTTCGTTTCAATTTCGGAGAGCTCCCTGCGGATGCGAGCAGGGTCAAAGATACTCCCGCAGGTCGCGGACTTGGTCGCGCACAGGAGCGTAGGCGAATTCGAGATCGTTCAACGACACGATTTATGACCTGACTTTGGCTGGAGATTTCAGCTCGAGGCCGGAACGCAAACACCAACCCACGAGCGCTACTGCAAGTATGGCACAGGCCCACGCGAACACGTCGCCGTGCGCAGTATAGAAGGTGATGTCGTCGCGAAAGCCGAACTGTGCCGGCAGTGCGTCCACCGCATGACGCGGAATGCTCTGGACAACCCGGCCATCGGGATCGATCACTGCCGTTACGCCGTTGTTGGTATCCCGCAGCAGCCAGCGCCGGTTTTCGATCGCTCGCATCCGCGCCATATTCAAGTGCTGCCAGGGTGCGCTCGTGTCGCCATACCAACCATCGTCGCTGATGTTCACCAGCGCTTCGGCGCCGAACCGCGCAAACTGCCGGACCTCGTCGGCGAAGACTGACTCATAGCAGATGAACACGCCGTAGCGATGCATCTTACCGTCGGTTGTCTGGAGCCGAAAAACATTGCGAGAGCTTCCAGGCGTGTAATGAGCGACCTTGCCCGTCAGTTTGCGCGCAAAAAAGAAAACCTTCGGGTAGGGAACGTATTCGCCCCAGGGCACGAGATGAATCTTGTCGTAGCGGCCGGCCTCGTTTCCGTCGGCACCAAGGACAATTGCGGAAACATGATCGATCCAACCGCTTTCAGAGGGCGAAACGTCCGAGCCAACCCCGCTCACAATCATGGGAGCCTGATCGATCCGCCCAATTTCCGTCATCGCATTCCTGAAGCGAGGTTCCATCTCGAAAAAAGGCGCGGGCGACTCAGGCCAGACGATGAGATCGGGACGCGTTGGGTAAGGCGGACAGATGATTTCACCTGTGGGCGCGCCGGTTTGGGGTATACCGGCGATATAAGTTTTGCAGCTTTCTGCACCGAGGCGGATGAAGTCGGCGATGTGTCGATCCCATTCGCCCGGACCGAGCCAATAGCCGGTATTTTCTACATCGAGGTTGGGCTGGATAAGGACGGCAGTCGCGGTCGATTCGGCTTTGGGCGGCGCGACAAACACTCCGCCGTATCCAATCGCGAAAAGAAACAACCCGCATGCAGTCCACGCAAAGCGTCCCGCGAGGCTGTTCTTCGATCCGCTGCCAATCAAGACGCCGCCGCTAAGGAGTGCGTTAGTCGCAACCAGCACAAAGCTGATCCCGTAGACTCCTGCCCACGGCGCAAGTGAGGCCAGGATGTGGTTGTCGACTTGCGAGTAGCCGAGTTGATCCCACGGCACGCTCGTGATGCGCGCGCCAGCCAGTTCCAGCGCGGTCCACAAGAATGGCGCGAAAGCGAGGGCCAGCCTCACGGAGCCCGTCGCGCGGGAGACCAGCGCAACGCCCAATCCAAATAATCCGAAGTAGAGCCCCAGTACCAGGCTGAAGAGCAGCAAGACTAGTAAGGACACGAGCGGCGGCAGCCCGCCGTGAATCAACATCGTGTCGTAGATCCAGTAGCAGTTCCCGGCGTACCAAAGGACGCCGCATACATACGCCAACAGAAATGCAGAGCGCAGCGGTTTCGGTCTCTCTGAACATGAAAGGATCGCCCACAGCAGCGGCACAAGACCTACCCACGCGAAGACGCTTCGCCATGGCAACATGGGCCCCGCAAGCGGGAACGGCAATTCAAGCAAGCCGGCCGAAAGGCCGGATGCGGCCCACAGCTTCCATGAATCATGGCGCATACTCCGCCGAGTGTACTGCATGCCGTGCATCAGAGCCCATGTGTGTGAGTTCAGCAACTAAAGAGCCGTCGTGAGGCGCCAAATCTTGTTGCGTCGAGCGCTGGAAATACGGCTACAATCGAAGCCATGCACCTCGCAATCTTGGGAATGCGGCTTCTCGAACTTCTTTTCTTCGTCGGCTTGGCTGGCTCCGCCGTCGTGGTTCTGATCAGTTTCGTCGAAGATGGCAAGGAACTCTTCGGAGACGAGTAACTGGGAAGACGTGACTGAAGGTGCGCGCAAGTTCTTATTTTAGAATTCCCATGCCATTTTCATTGACTCCCCTCTATATCGGCAATAAACTCAGCCGAGGGCGACAGGGTTTCTCGCTCAGGAATCTGAACGGCCTGCGTGACGTGCCGGCAACCAAGTGATGGCATCTTCTCGAACGATCACAGCCCCACCTTCGGACCGCGTGCGGCTTATCGTGGCATCCTCCGTGATGCTCACGTTCATTTCCTTCTGGCGTGCCGCAGCCATCGTTCTCAACGATCTTGGCTCCTCTGCGTTTTACGCAGGCGGTATCGCCGAGCAGGCGGTCGGCGCATCGGCCCCCTGGTTCATCCTCGGCATCATGCTGTTCAGCTTCGCCGTGCGTGCGGTCTACGTCGAAAGCTGTTCGATGTTCACGCGAGGCGGTGTCTACCGCGTCGTGAAGGAGGCGCTGGGCGGCACTTTCGCCAAGCTGAGTGTGTCCGCGCTGATGTTCGATTACATCCTGACCGGGCCGATCTCCGGTGTGTCTGCCGGGCAATACATTACTGGCCTCATGAACGAGATGATGACCGTCGTCAACCACTACAACTGGTTGCCGCCGGCTCTCCAGGATGTGCACGGTAACGCCTTCCAGTTCGACATGAACGGCACGTCCGCAATCTTTGCGGCGGCCGTCACAATCTACTACTGGTGGCAAAACATTAAGGGGATCGAGGAGTCGAGTGACAAGGCTCTTCGCGTTATGCAGATCACCACTGTCATGGTGGTCATTCTGCTCATCTGGGGAAGTTATTCGGTCTTAGTGCGCGGCATTCATCTTCCGCCTGCGCCGATCGCTTCGAACCTCAAATTCAGCGATGACGCCCTTGGCTTCCTGAAGGGCACGAAGCTTGTGCCGGTGCTGGGTCTGTTCGGCATTCTGATGGCCTTCGGCCACTCCATTCTGGCCATGAGCGGCGAGGAGAGTCTTGCTCAGGTCAATCGTGAGATCCAGCATCCAAAGCTCAAAAATCTGAAGCGCGCCGCGATCGTAATTGCCATCTACAGCCTCGTCTTTACGGGCGGAGCAACGCTGCTGGCCTCGATGCTGATCCCCGATGGCCCGCGTACCCAGGTTTACCAGGACAACCTAATCGCAGGTCTTGCGATGTATATGGTTGGCCCCGAGTTTTGGCGTATTGCTTTTCGCATCTTCGTTGTGTTTGTCGGCTTCCTGATTCTGTCGGGCGCCATCAACACATCGATGATCGGCTCGACCGGCGTGCTGATGCGCGTCGCGGAAGACGGCGTTCTCACCGACTGGTTCCGCAAGCCGCATCCCCGATTCGGCACCAGTCATCGCATCGTCAACCTTGTCTTTGGTCTTCAGATGTTCACCATCATCGTGACCCGAGGCAACGTCATCACATTGGGCGAGGCATATGCCTTCGGCGTCATCTGGTCCTTCACCTTCAATAGTCTCGCCATGCTCGTTCTCCGCTGGAAATACCACGGAGAGCGTGGCTGGAAGGTACCGCCGAACATCAAGATCGGAAAGACCGAGGTTCCGGTCGGACTTTTCTGCGTTTTTCTCGTCTTGCTGACCACGGCGATCACCAACCTGTTCACAAAATCGGTCGCTACAGTCAGCGGGATTGTATTCGCGGCGGCCTTTTTCATCATTTTCACCATCTCCGAGCGACAGAATCTCCGCAAGCACGCTCTCACTGCTCGACAGATGAGGGACCACTTTCAGCTGGAGCATCAGGACACCGTCAGTAGAGAGTCGGTTGCCATTCGTCCCGGCGCCATCATGGTGACCATGCACGATGCCCTCAACCCGGTCGCCTTGAAGTGGGTGCTATCGCGGACCAAGACCGAGGATCGAGACGTCGTCGTGGTGAGTGTGCGCATGATGGGCGTTGGGGGCCCAGAATACCTGAGCGCGGAACAGCAGAGCTTCAGTGAGCACGAACAGATGCTCTTCACTAAGGCGGTTTCCGTCGCGGAGAGCTTTGGCAAAAAAGTGTCCCTTCTCGTCCTGCCCGCGGGCGATATCTTTGCGGCACTGGCCCAGAGTGCCAACTCGCTCGAAGTTGACTCTGTGGTTTCGGGCCTCTCGAGTTCGATGACCGCAGAAGAGCAGGCATTTCACCTCGGCCAGGCCTGGGAAGCGCTGCCCGAGCCGAAGCGTCAGTTCAATTTCTTCGTGATTAGCCCGAGTGGCGAAACCAGTGTTTTCTACATCGGGCCCCACGCTCCGTCCTTGAGCCCCGACGACGTTCAGCTGGTGCATCGTTTGTGGCTGAACATGAAGCGCGATCCCTCGGTCCAGGATTTACACCACAGCGACATCATCACCTATGCGCTCACCCGCCTGGCGGGACAATACGCGCGAGAGAAGGTAGAGATTCTGCGCGAACTGCGTAACTATCGGGCAGCAGAAGCTCCGAGCGTGCGCATCGGCGGTCAAGAAGCCGCCAGCTTGGCTGCCGCATTGGAAAGCAAACAATCTGCGCCAGCCGTGAAAGCATCCCGCGATCTCTAGACCTTACCGATATATCTAAATCCCTTCGGACACCCTGAACCACCAATCCTGAAAGAGCTCGTCTTCGCAGCCTCGGCGGCAAACTTTTCTCGCTCGCCAAGACATGGGCAAAAGTGAGAAGTGACGTTAGTTACTCACTCCGGCACACTATCCGATTATCGAGACACCTAACAGTAATACACCGCTCGACCGCGAGTTAGTTGAATCAAGACTATGTATCTGCCTCGCAAGGTTGGGTTAGCCGGCCGTGCGCAAAGCCGGCTTTTTTTGTTTGTAAATTGTCTTTGCTTTGCGTATTGTGATTCAGAAATACAGTCGGCAAGTCGGGAAGAGTTGGCGTGGAGAATATGCTGAGTGGGCCACTTATCCACGTGTAAGAGGAGGTTCTGTGGGAGTTTCAGAGATTCTTGCACAAATCGATCGAGAGATTGCTCAGCTGCAACAGGCACGCGCGTTGCTCAATGGAACATCAGGAAAAAACACAAGAAAGTCCGGGACGGCAACGGGCAGAAAGAAGAGACGTCTGACCCCGGAAGGTCGCAGGCGGATCGCCGAAGCAGTTAGGCGGCGATGGGCCGAACAAAGAAAGAGGGCTGCGGCCGCGAAGTAGTTGCGTCAAAGCCAGGAAAAGGTGCCGGTCTCCCTGCCGGCACTTTTCATCCAGCTCAACGTCTAGGCTATCGTCTCCCCTGGAGAACAGGTCAGCACATTGACGCCTGGATCGATCAATGCCGCCAGTTCCGCTGGGGTTCCTGTAAGTGGCGGAAACGTCCCAAAGTGCAGCGGCAGAACCATCTTGGGCTGCAGGAAAGCGACTGCAAGAGCTGCTTCTTTGGGTCCCATCGTATAGAAGCCACCAATTGGCAGCATGGCAACTTCAGGGTGATACAGCTGAGCAATCAGCTTCATATCACCGAAGACATTAGTGTCTCCGGCGTGATAGAGAACCGGACCGTCGGCGACGGCGAGCACAAAGCCGGTCGCAACGCCGACATAGTGGGTACCTTTCTCGTCCTGTGCTGCGGCTGAGTGGGTAGCCTCAACCATAGTTACCTCGACATCGCCGAGCTGTGCGGTTCCACCAAGATTCATCCCTGTCGTGCTCTTGACTCCTTTACTCCCGATATAGGCTGCGAGCTCGTAGATCGCCACAACCGTCGATCCGTGCTTCGTCGCCACAGGGACTGCGTCGCCGATGTGGTCGCCGTGACCGTGCGTCAGGAGTACATAGTCGATCTTCTCGGGCAAAACAAAGCCCATCGGGTATTTCGGATTCCCGGCAATGAATGGATCGATCAACAGGTTCGTTCCCTTGGCGGTCTGGATCAGCACCGTGGCGTGGCCCAGCCATGTAATGCGCGTACCTTTCAGCAGACTCATGATTCTCCTCAATCCTTGATCGCCTGATCAGCTTCGACCCATCGCTCTCAGGGCTAGTTAGGAGTCGGTCGTCGGGCTCTTTGTCGCACATGCTCGTCGACGCCAAGGCCAGCCGATCCTCCGCATCACCATCATTGCAAACCAGAATCGGGTAACCGATTCTCCGCTCACCTCAAAATTCTGCAGACCATTGATTCCATCAAATTCCCGCATTGACGCCCGTGCCGCTGAGGCGTAGGCTACGGCCAATAGGCGAACAAATGGCGAAAATATTCCCTCTCTTCCCCATCCTCGACGTAAAGCAGTCCTCACGTCTTGCCAGGACCGCCGCCGAGGCCCCTTTGGACTCGACAGGATGCCTCACCGAATACCGGCCGCTGCCCACCAAGTCAATCCTCTCGAAGGTTGTTTCGAAACGAAAGCTGCCGTTTTCCTATGCCATCAACCCCTATCGCGGCTGCGAGTTCGCTTGCCGCTATTGCTATGCCCGATACGCCCACGAGTTCCTCGAGCTCACGCCGGAGGATTTCGAACACAAGATCTATTTCAAGCAGAACGTGCGCTGGCTGCTCACGCAGGAACTCAAGCGTCTGAAGCCCGGGACAGACATCGCAATTGGTACGGCGACCGACCCCTATCAGCCCCTGGAGCGCCGGCAGATGGTTACGCGCGCCATCCTGGAGGCCTTCGCGGAATGTAGCGGATTCGGGCTGGGGATCGTAACCAAATCGACGCTCATTGCACGCGATGTCGACCTTCTCAAGGAAATTGCACAGCGTCACAAGCTGAGCGTCCACCTCACGATCACAACCGTGGACGCGAAACTCGCCCGCATCCTCGAGCCACGCGCTCCCCGACCCGATCTTCGCATCCACACGGTCGCGCACCTCCGTCAAGCCGACATCCGTACCGGGGTTATATGCTCGCCTCTCATGCCGGGCATCACGGACAGCCGTCGTTCCATCGGCGCCGTGGCCAAAGCCGCCGCGGCCGCCGACGCCAGCTTCTTTTTCGCTGGCGCATTATTCCTCAAGCCCTGCTCGCTGCCGACTTTCCTGGGGTTCGTGGGCCGTCACTTTCCCGAGCAGCTTGACGCGTACAAGCAGCGCTACTCGGGCAGGGCGTTTGTGTCATCCGAATACCGGAATCGCCTGCAGGCGCTAGTCGAGACGATCCGCCGCGAAAACCACCTCGATCACCGCCGCCATGATCATTCCCAGAACCCAAAGGAGGCCGACCGAATCGAGCCTATCGCCCTGCAACCCTGGCTTCCGTTCAGCTGAACTAGCGCGTGATCAGGACTTCGTAGAGGCCGTCCTTTGCCAGGAACTGCCGGAATCCCGGCCACTTCGAGAACAGCGTCTGAATGCTGCGGTTGGTAAACGTGCGCTGGGTCTGGAAGGGCTGGGCCTGCTGCATCTCCACATCATCCGTGTCGGTGACGTGGAAACGGCAATACGGCAACTGCTCCTCTTTCGATTTGGCATGGAAGAATGCCAGAACCTGTCCGCCAAGATTCGTGGCTCGATGCAGATGTTCGACAACCGGGACGACGAACGCTTCGGGAAGATAATCGAGCGTGGTCCACAGGAGGACGACGTCAAACATCCTGCCTGAGAACTGCCAGGAATGGTCGAGATACCCCTCCACATTCCAGATCGGATTGTCGTCCTCGTCCTTCCCGATCTGCCAGTCGCCGGTCAGCGCATCGGTCACCGGATCGCAGAGAAAGATACTCTGGCCAAGGTTGGTGAGGTAGTTGATATTGTGCGGCGAGGTCGCGCCGGCATCCACGACACGAAGGCCCGGATCGGCCTGAAGCCGCTTGCGCAGAGTCGCCCAGGCCCCGGAGTATCGCCGATACTTCGGACCAAAAGGACCCGTAATGTTGGCCGGAGTGTCCGGTTTCTTCTCAAAAAGACGCTTGATCACAATCGACCCTTTGCCCGCACAACGGAACTTCTGCCGGCAAATTGAGGCTTGGGCGGACTCGGATCGAATCCGCCTGAATCAAGTATGCTGGATCGCCCCTCTGTGCGAGAGGCCTCGAATGAAGCTATCGGAAAAAAACGATGGGGCCCGGCTTAGAAGTCGGCCCCGGCAGTCGAGTTCTCCACTGTCTTCGCGCCCTGCGTCAAATCGACCTTGCCGCGAAAAATCGCGTTGTCTTCAACCGCCAGCCGCAGCGCTTTTACGTCGCCCTCGACTACGCTTCCCGCTCGCAATTCCACGCGTCCGCTCGCCACGATATTGCCCTGCAGCCGCCCCAGAATCAGAACCTCCCGCGCTGTAAGATCGGCCGAAACGTTGGCGTTGGGTCCGATCGTCAGACGTCCCTCGGAGAGGTGAATCGTTCCTTCCAGCTGTCCATCGACAACCAGGTCTTCACTGCCCTTCAGCTCGCCCCGAATTACGACGGTTTTTCCGATTCGCGCGAGACCGTTCTCTGTAGCCATAATACAATTCCTTCCGAGGCGTTCATTGGAGCATCTTCAGGGAATCAGTGCCTATACGATAGGACGGCCTAGCTGCCGATCGATCGAGACCGGTTCGGCAATTCCTGAAAATTCCTAAGGCCCTGCCCGCACTATACGCAAGAATCCCCCGCCAATTCAATTCAAGAAACCCGGAAGTAACCGGCGCGTCTAATCTTCTGTATCCGATAATAGAGTGGCCTGGATCAGGAATGACCTCTAGACTACGTGGTTGGCTCACGATTGTTTCATTGCTGTTACTGGGATCGACGGATCCCAGGTGCGCGCACGCCACGCTGGACAGCACCGAGGCCGACCTCGTGAAACGCGCCTTGGCCGCCGAACTGGCCGGTGTCGTGGATACACTGCATCCCCTGCGCTACACCCTTCACAAAGCCAGCCTGCGTGTCTCCACAACCAAAGAAATTGTCGAGACCAAAGACGGTGCGGTCGCTCGCCTCATCGCAATCAACGACAAGCCCTTGAGCACAGAGGATGCGCAAAAAGAACTGGCTCGCCTCGATGGGCTGCTCAACGATCCCGGCAAGCAACGCCATCGGAAGCAGGCGGAGGACGACGACACCAATCGAGTCCTCAAAGTCATCCGGGCCTTGCCCCACGCATTCCTCTACCAGTACATCGGACCGGGCGCTGGACCCCACGGCAAAGTCGAAAGGTTTGCTCTCTCGCCCAACCCGGGCTTCGAGCCTCCGGACCTCGAGACCCATGCCTTGACTGAGTTGACGGGCGAGATCTGGATCGATCCGGCCCAGACCCGCGTAGTGCGGCTGGAGGGCCACCTGCAGCAGGATGTCGACTTTGGATGGGGCATTCTTGGCCGGCTCAACAAAGGCGGCTGGATCGTAATCGAACAGGCCGATGTCGAAAATCACCTGTGGCGCATCGTGCATTTTCAGATCGTGATGAGCGGCCGTGTTCTCTTCAAGCCGAAGAGCTTCGACACGCTGGAAGATGAAACCGGCTTTGCTCCCGTGCCCGCTGGAATCGACTACACGCAGGCCATCCAGCTTCTGCGCGGCAATCCCGCTTCGGCATCGACCCAATAAGCAACTTCGCCCACGAAAACCGAAAGGCCCAGCCGTCCTGGCTGAGCCTTAGGGTGGTAACGGCCGCCTTCCAGCTTTACTTCACCTTGGCGAACACGATCACCAGCGTGAACAGCGTGAGCGACTCGATGAGTGCCAGACCGAGCACGAGGAACGTAAAGATTCCCGCGCGCGCTCCGGGGTTACGGGCAAGAGCTTCCACGGCCGAACCCACCGCTTTGCCCTGACCCAGTCCGCACAAACCCGCGGCAATACCCATGCCAATGCCGGCTCCGATCGGCACCAAACTGGCTGCCGCAGGCTCCCCCTGCGCAAATGCCGGCACAGCGAAGCAAAGTGCCGCCAGGGCGATGAACAAATACTGAAGTTTCTGCATAGTTCTCCAGCTTCCCTGAATTGACTGCCAGTGGGTGGTTGAGGCTCACCGTGCTGGCCCCCTCACGCTTGCAGCCTTCCGTGGTTCCGGAGCGGAAGCGCTCTCCGGCGGAATCCTTTTCCTTGTCTCGGACGCGATGCCGACGTGCACTCGCGATCAATGCTCGTGCGACGTCGCCAGAGACAGATAAATCATGGTCAACAACATGAATACGAAAGCCTGGATCACCGAAACCGCGACGTGCAGACCAATGAAAATCGCCGGGATCGCAATCGGAATCAGAGAGAAGAAGACCAATGTCACCAGGTCGCTTGCAAACATGTTGGCGTAAAGACGGATAGTGAGCGAAAGTACGCGCGCCAGGTGCGACACGATCTCGATGGGGAAGATCAACCATGCCATCCACCAAACCGGACCGGCAAAGTGCTTGATGTAGCCCACCAGGCCCTGCGTGCGAATTCCGTGGAAGTTATAAAACAGGAACGTCAACACAGCGAGACCCAACGGAACGACCGGCTGTGTGGTCGGAGCAGGAATACCAGGGATCGCCCCCAGAAGGTTGTTGATCAGCACGAACAAGAAGATGCAGGTCACGAAAGACTGATAGCGCTCGTACCCGTGCCCGATGATCTGGTCGGCCTGACTGCCGATCGCTTCGTGAACCATCTCGGCAACCTGCTGCGCCGGACCGGGGCTCTCGACCGACAACGTGGCGCGCACAACGACGAAAAAGAGAATTAGGCCAGCCGCGACCAACAACTCCAGGGCAAACGCATTCGTAATCGCCGTGGCCGGCGTCGATTGGATTCCGACCGCATGCTGCAGCGACGAAACGGGGCCACCAAACAGGGCATTCAACAGGTGGGTGATCGCGAGCTCTTCCTGCATGAACCGTTTCTTTCTGTTTCCGGACGGAAATTTCCGCGCTCGTCGCTTGAGCTAATTATTCGCGGAGCAGACGGATGACTTCCCAGCCCACAGAGAAAACTGCCAGTCCGAGGCCGCAAAGAAGCGCAACAACCGATCCCTGGAAACACTTCAGGCTACCATAAATGGCCCCGGCAAAGACTGCGAGACGGATCACAAAGAAGATCACCACAGCGGCTGCGCTGCCCGGTGTCCTCTGCTTGTCCATCCGCGCGTTGAACACGCGCACCAGGTGCCGCCATTCCAGAATGCTCGCCGCTGAAATCGCCGCACCGGTCAGCAGCATCGCCCCATTGCGCCAGTTCGAGCCGACGGTAAGCGCAGCCGACCCCAGCACTCCCAGCACGATGGTGATCCACAGAGCGCGCTTCAGCATCGCGAGCAGCGCTTCGTCGGTCAAATCGGCAATGGGATGGGTTTCCTGAGTCGTCATTGCGCGCCGCCCGAACCGCTTCCTTTCTTGCCCGAATCCTGCAATGGGCCGACACCCTTCTCTGCGTCCATTGCCAGCCGGATCACGTACACCAGTCCCGAAATGCAACCAAAAATTATGCCCACAATCGTCAGCCAGGACTGATGCAGCTTGGAGTCGGCCCACGCTCCGGCGAGCCATCCGATGACCATCGCCGAGGGCAGAACGAACGCGATCTGCATCAACTTCTCAGCCTGCACAAGGCTCTGAAAACCTACGCCCGGCTTGCTGTTCGATTTGCGCTCCGGAATGGGGCTGTTGTACGGCATTGCCGTTTCACTCTTTCACCGTTCACTGCTTCTCTTCACGGCGTCAAGCCGCCGTCAGCCACTTCTCAGCATACAGGGCAATCTCACCAGCAGGTATACTTCCCTTTTGAGCACACGCCAGAATGACTGCAGACACCATCCCGTTCGATTCGGAGTTTGAGCGCAACCTGTTCGAGTTGCGTAAGTCGAAGTTAGCCGAGATTGAAAAGCTGGGCCAGGCCGCCTATCCCAACCAGTTCCCTGCCTCGCACACCATTCCAGAGGTCCGCCTCAAATGGGATCCGTCGACTGCCGAGGACCTCGAAGTACATCGCGCCACCGTTGCGGTTGCCGGACGCATCGTGGCGATTCGCACCATGGGCAAAGCCGGGTTTGCGACGCTGCAGCAGGGCGGCCAGCGCCTCCAGATCTACGCGCGGCTCGACGCGGTCGGCGAGCAGGGCTGGGCTCTCTACAAACTGCTTGACCTGGGCGACCACATCGGCGCCGCCGGCTACCTCTTCCGTACCAAGACCGGCGAACTCTCGATCCATGTCGAGCGTCTGACGTTTCTTGCCAAGGCCATGCTCGCATTGCCGGAGAAGTACCACGGCCTTGCGGACGTGGAGATCCGCTATCGTCAGCGCTACGTCGATCTCTTCACCAACCTCGACAGCCGTGAGGTCTTCGTCAAACGCGCGAGGGTGCTGCGCGCCCTGCGGAACTTCTTCGATTCCCGCGGCTATCTTGAAGTCGAGACGCCGATGATGCAACAAATCGCGGGCGGTGCTGCGGCGCGGCCGTTCAGGACCCATCACAACGCGTTGGACATGGACCTGTTTCTGCGCATCGCGCCCGAGCTCTATCTCAAGCGGCTCGTGGTGGGCGGCCTCGATCGCGTGTACGAGATCAATCGCAACTTCCGCAACGAAGGCGTGAGCACACAGCACAACCCCGAGTTCACGATGCTCGAGTTCTACCAGGCCTACGCCAACTACCACGACATGATGCAGCTGACGGAAGAGCTGATGGCGTTCGTGGCCCGCGAAGTCAACGGAACGACGGTCACCGAATTCAACGGGAACACGATCGATCTCGGCAAGTGGCAGCGGCTGACGATGCGCAAGGCGATCCGCGAATACTGGCCCGTCGAGGCGGGCGCCAAACCGGCCGAGACAGCCTTCGATTTGGCTCAGGTACTGCAGGCAAAGCTCCACGCCGCGTTGGGCTCGCTCGAAAAAGCCTCTGCACAAACCACGACGATCACCCCGGACCGGCTTTCCGAGCTGAAAACGATCCACGACGCAATCACCGTCGTCTACTACGACTCGCTTAAGGAAGCACCTCTTGGCAGGTCGATCTATAACCTGTTCGAGGCTATCGTCGAGCCCAACCTGATTCAACCGACCATCATCTACGACTATCCGACCGTCGTCTCGCCGCTATCGAAGGCCAAACCCGACGACCCCGAGCACGTCGAGCGCTTCGAGTTCTTCGCCGGCGGCTTCGAGCTGGGCAATGCCTTCAGCGAGCTCAACGACCCGGTCGAACAACACAAGCGCTTCGAGGAGCAGCTCGCCCAGCGCGCGCATGGCGACGACGAAGCCCACCAGATGGACGAGGACTACGTCCGCGCTCTCGCCTACGGTCTACCTCCCACGGGCGGCGAAGGCATCGGCATCGACCGCCTCACCATGCTGCTCACCGGCTCCAAATCGATCCGCGACGTAATCCTGTTTCCGCTCATGAGAAACACAGGAAACAAAGACCAGGCGCCTCCGACTACTGACCACTGACCACTGTTCACTGAAACCATGAACATCCTTTTCGTCGGCGACATCTTCGGCAGCGCAGGGCGCAAGGTCGTGCGCGAACACATCGGCCACGTGCGCGAAGCCCACAAGGTCGATCTGACCATCATGAACGTCGAGAATGCTGCGGGTGGGTTCGGCGTCACGCCGCAACTCGCCGACGATCTCTTCGAACTCGGCGCCGATGTGATGACCACGGGCAACCACGTCTGGGACAAGCGCGAACTGCTCGACTACCTTGCCTCTGTCCCCGCGGATAGTCACGCCCGGGCGCGCCGCATCCTGCGCCCTGCGAATATGCAGCCCGGCCTTCCCGGCTACGGCGTCTATGAGGGCTCGATCGCCTCGGGCCCCCACAAGGGCTTGCCCTACGCAGTACTAAATCTGATGGGTAAGGTCTTCATGAGCGGGACCAACGACCCGTTTCACGCCGCCAACGATCTTCTGGCCCAGATTAAGGCCAAGGTGATTGTCCTCGACTTTCATGCTGAGGCCACCAGCGAGAAGGTCGCCATGGGCTGGCATCTTGACGGCAAGGTGACTGCCGTCCTGGGCACGCACACCCACATTCCCACCGCGGACGAGCGCCTGCTCCTGAATGGCACTGCCTACCAGACCGACGTGGGAATGAGCGGCCCCTACGACAGTGTGATCGGCGTCGAGAAAGACCTCGTGCTGCAGAGATTTCTGACCGGCATACCGGGCAAGTTCGAAGCGGCCAAAGGGAACCCCAAGATGTGCGCCACGCTCATCTCGTGCGATGCCGTAACAGGCCGCGCGACGGCAATCCAGCGCATCATGCTCGGCGAGTAATTGTTTCGCGCGGCGCCAGAATGCCTGAATCCGGCTTCCCGCGCAAACAAAGAGGGTAACCCTTGCAGGTTACCCTCACGATTCCCAGGATTTCGAGCCGGACTTTGAAATCCGGCTCCGTTTTCCAGTTGTGTGCCCTTACTGGGCTTTCTTGTGTGCCGCCGCCGGCTTGTGCACGGGCGCCGTCTTCTTCTTCTCCGGCTGGATAAAGGCATCCTTCAACACAATCTGCGCGCTCGCCGATGTCGTGTCCGTGGCCGGCTTCTGCGTGTAGGTGTCATAGGTGCCATCCAGCTCGGCCGAAGGTTGTGTCTTGAACTCGAAACCGGGCTGGTACAGCTTCTGCTCGGCTTCCTTCAACGGCTCCTTCAGATTGACTATGAAGTCCGCCTGCTTCGAGTCCTTCGCATCCTGCGTCACTGCCACCGAAATCTGGGTCCATGTCGTGGTGTCGACGCTGATCACGATACCTGGAACCGGCGTCTGCTTGCCCTGGAGCAGAGCCCAGAGCTTGTCGGCATCTTCCTTGGAGCCATAGGCCAGAATCGTCTCTTTGTCCGCCAGTGCCAGCGTCGTGAGATCGGGCGTATTGGTGATCAGATCGTGAATCTGCTCCTGCGGGCTCTTGGCGGGCGTAATGGTAATCGTCCCCGGCGGGAGCGCGTTGGCTTGCGCCTGCTGCTTGATTGCATCCAGACCGTCGAGGCCACCGTGGTACTTCTTGTAGTAGTAGTCGAGCTTCGGTTCGATCTGGCCTTTGTAGTTCGCCGGCGCAAAATCCCAGACCCGCGCATAGAGATAGATGGCCTTGATCAAATCCTGGGTCGACCCCGGCTGGCTATAGGCCTGGGCCAGCAGCAGGGTATCCTGCAGGCCGGGGCCTTTGCTCTGTTCGTCGCTGTAAAGCTTCAACTCCGCGGTGTACTCGTCCTGCGCGGCCTTGAAGTCTTTCTTCACCACTGTGTCGTCGAGCGCGATGACGGAGTGGAAGAGCGGGTTACCCACGGCCGTCTGTTTTGCCCAATCGTCGGCGGACACCGCGGCAGGCTTGGCAATCTGCAGGCCCTTGCTGGCGAGGGCGGCAGCGTCGTCGCACGTCTGCGGGTCCTTGGACTTTCCGGTCGCATCAACACTTCGCGCACACGCGCCTTTCTTGATATAGACCGAGATGAAAGTCGCCTTCATATTGTTGGGGTCGACCTGCAACAAGCGGCTCGCGGCGCTCACGGTCTGGTCCGGGTTCTGCAGCTGCTGATAGGTATCGATCAGTGAGTCGAGAACCAGGGTCTTCGCGACGCTCTGTGGATATTGGGTGAGGAACTGTTCCAGCGCGGCCGCTTTCGCCTTTGGATCGCTCTGGCTCGTGGCCATTTGGTAGTTATTGAACTCGGCCGGGTCCTTGATGGAAAGGGTGCCGGGCTGGTCCTGTGCGTGCAGCATTGGTGCAACAAGGCAAATGCTTGCCAATGCCATCACGGATGCAAAGACAATCTTCTTCATTCATTGCTCCTGGGAGATACGTAAAGTGAAATGCTATTCAAGCACTCTTGTGTGAAATTCACAACCCTTCTACTTGGCGGCTGGACGCGGATGCGCGAAGACGTTTTCATGACTTGCGAGGCGGCGTTGGGAGGATTATAGAAACCGGCGACGCATGTGACAAGCAAAGTTGTTGCCTTCGAATGGAAAACACGCCATTTCATCGCCACCGGACACCTGGCCGCCCCTGGGGAAACATCCAGCGCTTCGGTCCGGGAGACGGCTCTTCGCAGCGTCGGACGGTCTGCGGACGCGCACAGCATACCGCCTTAGACACCACACCGGGAAAAACTGTTCCAGTCCGGTTCAATGGATTTGTACGCGGGTCACTGCAGCAGCCGAACCAACTCTGCCTGCTCGGCCAGGAACGCGTCGTGCCCATGGGCGCTGACCATTTCTCGGTAGTCGGCTTGAACGCCTGCGCCGCGAATCGTCTCCGCAAACTGCCGGACGGATTCAGCCGGGAACAGCCAGTCTGAACTGATGCCCACAAACTTTAGCCGGGCTCGAATCCCGCCAAATGCTTCCTGTGGAGCCTTGCCCCCGCGCAGGGGGTCCCAGTTGTCCATCGTCCGCAGGATAGCCAGGTAGGCGTTCGCATCGAATCGGTCGATGAATCTTTGTCCCTGATGGTCCAGATATCCGCCAATGTCGAAGCGCCCGCCCACGAGTCCGCCTCCCTGGTCGTCGTGCGCCCACGGATCTTCGCCATTCCGGTTTGGGTTCCGAGCAAAGCGCTCTTCGAGCAAACCCGCCGATTTGTAGCTGATCATTCCGATCTGGCGTGCCAGCGCCAACCCTTGCTTCGGAGGCTTCTGGGGCAGGTAGTAGCCTCCATCCCAGTCCGGGTCGTTCTGGATCGCCTGGCGCTGCAGATGGTTCAAGGCCAGTCCCATTGCCGTCAGAGGAGCGACCGCGATGATGACCGCCTGCTTCACTCGCTCTGGATCGTGAATGGCCCATTCGAGCGCCTGCATTCCTCCGATCGAGCCGCCCAGCACCAGCCGAAGACGCCGGATACCCAGAGAATCCAGCAGTTGCGCTTGCGCCCGCACATTGTCGCCGATGGAGACCAGTGGAAAATCAGGGCCGTAGACCAAGCCTGTCTCCGGATCGACCGCCCCCGGCCCGGTCGACCCGTAACACGACCCGAGCATATTGATGCAGATGACGAAGTCCTGCTGCAGCGACAGAACGGCGCCGGGAGCGAATATCTCCGGCCACCATGAGCCCACAAGTGCCGAGCCAGACAGGGCGTGACAGACCAGCACAGCGTTGTCCCGCGCAGCATTCAGCCGGCCATAGACCGCGTAATGCAGCGTGGGATTCGCGAGAACCCGTCCGCTCTCCAGCAAGAGAGGACTTGGGAGCACAAAATCCCCCTCCAGAGTCGGCTCCAGAGTGCGGCTCTTCGCTGCGGGCTCCACGCGGGTCGCTGTCTCGGCTTCAGCCATTCCTTCTATTGTGCCGCAACACCGGCCTTCTCCGGTGTACCAGCAAGAGCATGCCCGTTCGCAGCCTCAATGGCCTGATCCAGGTCGGCGAGGATGTCGCGAATATCCTCGATGCCAACGGACAGCCGCACAAGTTCCGGCGTCACTCCCGTTCCGGCCTGTTCTTCCACCGATAACTGCTGATGCGTGGTCGAAGCCGGATGGATCACGAGCGATTTGGCGTCCCCGATATTCGCCACCAGGCTAAAGAGCTCCAGCGAGTCAATCAGCTTCTTTCCGGCCTCGTAGCCGCCCCCTGTTTTTCCGGCTTTGATCCCGAACGTGATCAACGCCCCCTGCCCGTTGGGAAGATACTTCTTGGCCCGCGCATAGTACTGGCTCGACTCCAGTCCGGGATAGTTCACCCACGCGACACCGGGGTGCTTCTCCAGATGTCTTGCCACCGCCAACGCGTTCTGCGAATGCCGCTCCAGCCGCAGGTGTAGTGTCTCGATCCCTTGCAGAAGCAGAAACGCGTTGAAGGGCGACAGCGCCGCACCGGTGTCACGCAGTCCCTGGATCCGGGCCTTCAGGATGAACGAAAGCGGCCCAAACGTGTCCCAATACGACAGACCGTGATACGAAGGATCGGGCTCTGTGAATTCCTTGAACCGTCCGGACTTCGCCCAGTCGAACTTGCCGGCATCCACGATCACGCCGCCAATCGAAGTCCCGTGACCACCAAGGAACTTGGTCGCCGAGTTCACCACGATGTCCGCGCCCCATTCGATCGGCCGCACCAGCGCTGGCGACGGGGTCGTGTTGTCGATCACCAGGGGCAGACCATGTTCGTGAGCGATCCCGGCCATGCGCTCGATGTCCACCACGTCAAGCTTGGGGTTGCCCACCGACTCGGTGTAGATGGCCCGCGTCTTGTCATTGATGGCCGCGCGCAGCCCGTCGAAATCGTCGGCATCGACAAACCGCACCTGGATGCCCAGCCGCGGCAGCGTGTAGTGGAACAGGTTGTAGGTTCCGCCGTAGAGCGAGGTCGTCGAGATGATCTCATCTCCGCCCTTCGCCAGAGTCGTCAGCGTCAGCGTCTCCGCCGCCTGCCCCGATGCCGCCGCCAGACCGGCAGCGCCTCCCTCCAGGGCTGCCACGCGCTTTTCGAACACATCGGTCGTCGGGTTCATGATGCGCGTATAGATGTTGCCGAACTCCTTCAGCGCGAACAGCCGCCCGGCATGATCGGCGTCCTGGAACAGGTACGACGTGGTCTGGTAGATTGGCACGGCACGCGAACCGGTCGCTGGGTCGGGCGACTGGCCGGCGTGAACGGCAAGGGTGGCAAACTGCAGCTGTTTTTCGTCTGGCATCGGGAACTCCTTGTCCTCTCGGTTGGCATTGGGTGGGCTGCGGAGCCTGTGGGGTTGCAGCGACTGCGCCATAAATGCGAAAACCCGAATCCTTTTCAGGACCGGGCCGCTTGTCTTCAGGATTGGTTGCGCTCAGCGCATGTGCCGTTCCAGCTTCAAGCGGACGGATTCCATACACATGGCCATGGCCCCGGCTTGTCCCTGATTCAGCATCGACGGCAGTATCGACGGTCGAAAGCAGGAAAGTCAACTCCACAGTCCGCTCCGGTTTTGCCAGGTGGTTCCGATCCGCTCCTCTCAACGGGAAATCCCTTCACGGAGTGCTAGCCTAACCCTGCAGAATCAGGAAACTCATTGTCGTTGCCGTCGAAGCTCCACAGGTCGATGATCGTTTCTGGTAAGCCAGCCCGCAGCAATGCAAGGAGGTTAAAAATCCTCAGCCAATGAACCTGACCACCAGCCAGTTCGTCGGCACCTTGCTTGCTATCCCCGCGTTTGTGCCTGCAACGGTTTGTACCGGCTACCTCTTCGCATGGTTCACCAACTTGCACGGTTTCCGGACCCGCTCCATGGTCGAAAGAGTGTTCTGGAGCATCCCACTCTCGTTGGCCATATCGACAATTGGATCCGTCCTCATCGGCCAATTCCTTTCTCTGACCGCAGTCGTGGTTCTCTTCCTGGCAAGCACCGTGGGCTTGGCGCTCGTCTTGGTAAATGAAGCCCGTTTTAAACGCCAAATCCAAGGACCGTGGAACATCGGATTTCGTCCATTGGGAAACAGAGCCTTGATCCTGGCCGCGTCATGGGTAGCTTTCACGCTTCTTTCTCTGGTCGACATCGAATGGAATCATCGGCTGTTCATCAATGTTGCGACGCTTGATCAGAGCTACCGGATCAACTGGACGGAGAGCGTGCTTCACACCGGCGTACCCCCTGCCAATTCGCTCTACATGTACAAGCATCCCGCACCGATGCGCAACTACTACTTCTGGTACGTACTGTGCGCGGCTGTCGCCAGGATGACGCATCTACCGGTGCGGTCGGTCTTCTCGGCAAGTTGCGTCTGGGCAGGCATCGCGTTCGCGGCGCTGATCGGCCTCTATCTGAAGCATTTCCTCGTGGTCGGTGCGCGCCTGCGTCGCCAGTTCCTGCTGGCCATCGCCCTGCTCGCGGTGACCGGACTCGAT